>Ga0114931_10003206_pt1 | contig 20744 bp, 19 predicted proteins | sample 2SBtaG_FD_89579 | JGI IMG/M metagenome (GOLD analysis project Ga0114931, IMG submission 89579) | Deep subsurface microbial communities from Kolumbo volcano to uncover new lineages of life (NeLLi) - 2SBTROV14_V59a metaG | ecosystem: Environmental > Aquatic > Marine > Volcanic | place: Kolumbo...
CCAGTGGCTGCGTCGATCATTTCTTCGCAGTTACCATGATCGGCAGTGAGGATCACAGAATAACCGTGCTCTACAGCAACGTCCAGTAATCGACCTACTTCACGGTCCAGTGCTTCCACGGCCTGGATGACCGCTTTGGGTTTGGCGGTGTGACCCACCATGTCGCCATTGGCGAAGTTCACTACCAAAAAGCCATAGTCACCGGACTGGATCGCTTCGATCATGGTGTCGGACACTTTGTCGGCACTCATCTCCGGTTTCAGGTCATAGGTTGCAACCTTGGGTGAAGGAATGAGTTTCTGTGTTTCACCGTCATAAGAATCGGTTTTGCCGCCGTTGAAAAAATACGTGACGTGGGGGTATTTTTCAGTTTCGGCACAGTGGAACTGGTGTATACCTCGGCGGCTGAGAATCTCGCCCAGGGTGATGATCGGCTTCTCTGGTACAAATGCAGAAGGTGTATCCCACGCCGCATTGTAGGGCATCAGGGTAGTCAGCTGAGGCATGGGAATATTGCCGCGATCAAAACCACTGAAGTCACTTATCGCGAGGGCTTCTGCCAGTTGTCGTGGCCGGTCTTTACGGAAATTGAAAAAAATGACCTGGTCGTCGCCATCTAATGGCTGGAAACCGGGCAGGATAACCGGTTTGATGAATTCGTCTGTCTGGCCTGCGGCATAAGCACTTTCCACACCCATGCGGGCATTGGGGGATTTTCGTCCTCCACCGGTCATGAGCATGCGCCAGGCAAGCTCGGTGCGCTCCCAGCGCCTGTCCCGGTCCATGGCGTAATAACGACCCACAATGCTGACAATAGCGCCGCCGGCCTGCTGTAGTTTTTGCTCCAGCCTGGGTAATTCCCTGAGAATGGACTGGGGCGGGGTATCGCGACCATCGCTGATCAGGTGGAGCAGGGGTTTTACTTTTTCCTGCGCTGCCAGTTCAATGAGGGCATGCAGGTGATCAATGTGGCTATGCACACCACCATCGGATGCCAGGCCCAGCAAGTGAATGGGCCGGTTGTTGTCCCGCGCAGTGTGCATGGCTTTCAGCAGGGCCGGATTCCGGTAAAAACTTTTATCCTTGATAGCCTGTGCGATTTTAACAATATCCTGCTGAATGATATTGCCGGAACCAATGATGGTATGGCCCACTTCGGAGTTACCCATCTGACCATCGGGCAAACCGACCGCGGTGCCGGAGGCCTGAATCAAGGTGTGGTTGTGATGGGAAAAATACTGATCCAGATTGGGTGTGTTTGCCGCTTCAACCGCATTATTGATTTTGGAGGATTGGTGCAGAAGCCATCCAGGATGACAAGTAGGACAGGTCTGCGAAGTGTCGATTCCGACGGTTTCATTAACGCCTAGTGTTCAGTGTTTTGTAAGTGCTTGTGAATGCTGTGTAATATAAGGATTTTATCAATATATTCAAGCATTTTAGCGTTTCAGTATGAAAAGTTAATGACAGTTCACATATTTCTCTGCCATTGTTTCGCTGCTTTCTGGTAGGCGCTTTTTTTGAACAATAGTTTTATCTTGTTGCCACCCACCTGACGCCATAAAACCGCACTGCGAATCCCTGCCAGCAGCAGGGCGCGAATCTTGTTCGCATTTGCCTGGCTGGAAAGAATCGATTGTTCCCCCTGGACCAGGATGCGGGGCAACAGGGTGCTGATGGTTTCCTGGTACAGTCCACCGAGTGAGGCAATCACATTTTCATGGGTGAGGCTGAAGTATTCCATCTGGCCACGAATGCGTTCCAGTTCGGTGGTGATATGCTCCAGCATGGCGTTGTTGTTGCGCAGTTTCTTCTCCAGTTGCAGCAGGGCGATGACATACTGGGTAATTTCCATGTCCACACCAGCTGCTCCGGATAATTGCTGGCGCAGCACCCTTAAACCCTGGTTCACACCGATGGCCCCGCCATAGACATCCTGCACATCCAGGCTATCCATTTTGAACAGGGTTTCCAGGGAGGATTCAACCGTGGAGTCCGGTGCTTTGCCGCTACGGGCGATTTGTTGTACCAGCCAGGCGGCTTGCAGAACACCCGCCAGTGCCAGGGTTTGATCTTCGAGGGTGTATTTCATGTCAGGGATTATACATGCCAGGGACATGTGCCATGCATATCCGTGTTGATTATGTTGCTGCGCCATTCCACATGCTATCGATAATGCCGCCGCCCAGGCAGACTTCGTCAGCATAAAACACGATGGACTGGCCCGGGGTGATCGCCCGTTGTGATTGCGGGAACAGGATAACGCACTGGTCATCATCAATGCTTGTAATGATGCAGTCCTGGTCCGGTTGGCGGTAGCGAATTTTGGCCTGACAGGTGAAGCCGGCCGCGGGTGCTTCGCCACTAACCCAGTGCAGGCGGCTGGCCTGACAATGGCTGTGGAATAACAGCGGATGATTCTCTCCCTGGCCAACAATCAGGCGATTATTGGCCAGGTCCTTGGCGACACTATACCAGGGTGCTTCATCCGCACCTTTGACGCCACCGATACCCAGGCCTTTGCGTTGTCCCAGGGTGACGTACATCAGGCCCTGGTGCTGTCCGATGACCCGGCCGTCATCGGTGACAACGTCGCCGGGTCTGGCTGGCAGGAATTTTTGCAGGAACTCGCGGAATTTTCGCTCACCGATAAAACAGATACCGGTGCTGTCTTTTTTGTCGTGGGTAATCAGTCCATGTTCATGGGCCAGTTCACGCACCCGGGGCTTTTCCAGTTCACCCAGCGGGAACAGGGCATGGGCCAGCTGGTGCTGGTTCAGGGTATACAGGAAATAACTCTGGTCCTTGTTGCTATCCAGGCCACGCAACAGTTGCCAGTGTTCCTGCTGCAGGCGTTTACGCACATAGTGACCGGTAGCGATGAAATCGGCTCCCAGGTTCAGGGCGTGCTCCAGAAACGCGCGGAATTTGATTTCCTTGTTGCACAGGATGTCGGGATTGGGGGTTCGGCCGGCGGCATATTCATCCAGGAAATACTGGAATACCCGGTCCCAGTACTGGTCGGAAAAATTCACCTTGTGCAGGGGAATGTCGAGGCGATCACATACTGCCTGGGCGTCTGCCAGGTCTTCTTTGGCGGTGCAGTCATCTTCCGCGTCGTCCTCTTCCCAGTTCTTCATGAACAGGCCTTCCACCCGATAACCCTGCTGCAGTAACAGTAGCGCGGCCACGGATGAATCCACGCCGCCGGACATGCCGACAATGACGTGTTTATTGCTGCTCATGGCTGGACTCGCTGGTAAATCGGTTCAGCAGATTGTGCCAGGCCCTGATTTTCGGGTCCTGTCTCCATTGCGCCAGGGGCTGGACCTGGGGTGGTTCACCGAAATCGGTAACACTGCTATCGAGGACATAAATGTCACCGCTGCTGCGCTCCTGTAATGCGACCGCATAGGCCGAGGAATAACCTTCCCGATGTTCGGTTCGGCGTAACACATGCTGTTGTACCAGGCCGTCATCCATGAGCTGGGCGATAAAACTGGCCGCATTGCGTTCCTGGTCTTTCTCACTGAAATTCTGCTCCAGCCAGTCGTCATCATCCTGCTCATAAGCCTGGGCCAGGGCGCCATCGAACAGCACCAGGGCATGGGTTATGGCACGGCGTTCCGCGCTCGCGTTGTCAGGCCGAGGGCTGAACAGGGCGGCAATGGTGTGCCACACTGGGTCGCTGATATTCAGTATTGGCCTGTCGTGGCAATGGTGCTGGCACAAGATGATGGCCGGTCCAGCCAGACTGCTACTGCTCCAGAGTAGCAAGAGTGTAAATAACAGTCGGGTGGTCTTACAGGTCAAACAACATCTCCAGGGGATAACGGTTACCCCGTTCGAAGTCATCGATACAACGTAATACCATGGGACTGCGTAACTGTGACTGGCGCGCGAGCAGTTCATCCCGGCTTAACCACACCGCGCGTAAGATGCCGTCATCCAGGGGTAGCTCCGGTCGGTGGTCATGGGCTTCGCCACAGAAAGCGAAGCGCAGAAAAGTGCGATCAAATTTCGGCTGTTTCCAGCGATAGATGCCGGTAATGGCTTCGGGGGTAAAACCCCAGGCGGTTTCTTCGCGGGTTTCGCGGATGACCGCATCCAGCAGGCTTTCATCCGGGTCCAGGTGTCCGGCTGGCTGGTTGAAGACAATGGCGCCATCGGAGTCTTCTTCCACCATCAGGTATTTGCCATCGCGGTGGATAATCGCTGCGACGGTTGCATGGGGTTTCCAGATCATTTGGCCAGTACCCGTTTACGTCGCTCTTTAATGTAGTGCACGATGTGCATGCGCCACAGCAGGCGTATGGCCACAAAACCAATCACACCGCTGACGACACCCAGGGCAAAACAACCGGTGAGAAACGGTTTCCAGATAACCAGCATGCCACTGGTGAGCCATTCGAGGGTCGGGGCAAAATGAAAGTCACTGGGGGGTACATGCAACATCCAGGCACCCAGCAAATACGCGAAATAGAACATGGGAGGCATGGTGATGGGATTGGTAATCCACACCAGTGCTACCGAAATAGGCAGGTTGCTGCGAATCAGGATGGCAGTGCCAGCTGCCAGCCACATCTGGAAGGGTACCGGTACCCACATAAAAAACAGTCCAACCAGGAATGCCATGGATACAGACTTGCGATTTAAATGCCAGAGATTGGGATCATGGAGCAGGGTGCCGAATACCTTGAGGTATTTATTGTCATGGATCGTGTGAGGATCGGGCAGGTGTCTTTTTATAAACTTCTTCGGCATAGCTGGCCTGTGGTAAGGTAACAGAAACAAACGGGTCTACACCCAACACGCTATTATCCCTTTTTAGGCGTCATCTCACAAATGACAGGATGGTTACACACAAGGATGGGTATGCCGGTGTACGCGCTGGCGTTTCTTAGTGGCAATCTGCTGCTACAAGTTCAGGCCAGTCTGCCTGATGCTTATTATCTCATGTTCCTGCCCCTGGCGGTGCTACTGATTTGGCTTGGCTCCCCTGGTATTCGATTGCTGGCCTGCTTGCTGGCAGGTTTTCTGTGGGCACAGCTGGCGGCGGTTCAGTATGAACGGCATGTGATGCCGGAGTCGCTGGCGAATGCCACATGGCTGGTCAGTGGCAAGGTGGTCGGCATACCAAGGCACGATGACGAGGTGCAGAAGTTTTATTTCCAGGTGAAGCATATTGATGGCCTGGGAGATCTGCCGGTAAAGTTGCGCCTGAGCTGGTATCACCCACGGCAGCGAGTCAATGCCGGCGAGTTGTGGCAATTGCAGCTCCGGCTCAAGCCGCCCCATGGTTTCATGAATCCCGGTGGCTTCGATTACGAACAGTACCTGTATCGAAACAACGTCCACGGCACCGGTTATGTGAAGCGCTCTGACAACAACCAGCGCCTTGCACCAGCCAGTTCCTGGTATCTGGATAGTATCCGCCAGCACATCAGTGACTGGATTCAGCAACACAGTCCCGGGGATTATGCCGGCTTGCTGGCAGCGCTGGCGGTGGGCGATAAATCCGCTATCCAGGCTAACCAGTGGGATACCCTGCGGGGCACCGGTACCAGTCACCTGATGGCGATTTCCGGCCTGCACATCGGCCTGCTGGCGGGGATCGGTTTCTGGCTGGGGCGCCGTTTTACCCCAGCCCGCTGGCTGCAGCACTGGCCGGCGCAGCAGACCGGTGCCATCGCCGGATTCGTGCTGGCGCTGGTGTATGCACTGCTGGCGGGGCTGTCCATACCTACTCAGCGTGCGTTGGTGATGGTGCTGGTGGTGCTGGGTGGGGTGTTATTCCGACGACCCACGCGGCCTTCGCACACACTCTCTGTGGCATTGCTGGCAGTGTTGTTGCTTGATCCCATGGCTAGCCTGGACCTGGGCTTCTGGTTTTCATTCCTTGCCGTGGCCATGATTCTGTTTGCCCTGGCCAGCCGACAGGCCGGCGGCGCCAAATCTCGCAACTGGTTCAGGATTCAGCTGTTTATCAGCCTGGGACTGATGCCTGTGACATTGCTGATGTTCCAGCAGGCTTCCCTGGTAGCGCCGTTGGCCAACCTGGTGCTGATTCCCTGGGTCAGCCTGTTGGTGGTGCCGCTGGTATTGCTCGGTACCCTGGTCCTGTTACTGGCGCCGGGCCTGGCACAAAACCTGTTCCTGCTGGCAGACTGGGCCATGGGGCTGATATGGCCATTGTTACACGGTTTATCCCAGTTACCGTTTGCCAGTTTGAGCATGGGGGCGGCTGTTATCGTGGACACCTTGCTGGCTATGGCGGGCATGATACTGCTATTGGCTCCTGCTGGTTTTCCATTACGGCCAGCCGGTGTGTTGCTGTTACTGCCGCTGGCATTGAATCGACCCGCTGCACCGGCGCCGGGGCACTACCGCCTGAGTGTGCTGGACGTCGGTCAGGGCCTGGCCGTGCATGTGCAGACACATGAACATAACCTGTTATTCGATACCGGTGCCAGCTGGGGTGAGGATTACGACCTGGGTAAAATGGTGGTGTTACCTTATCTGCTACACGAAAATGTGAAACGGCTGGATACCTTGCTCATCAGCCACGGGGATAATGACCACATTGGTGGTGCGCGCAGTGTGCTGGCGAAGGAGCCCGTGGGAGAACTACTGGGCCAGGATATCGAAAAGTTGCCTCATCAGCACAAACGCCGCTGTCGCTCCGGGCAGCACTGGAACTGGGATGGCGTGAACTTTGATATCCTCAATCCGGTCGGTGGCGAAACCTCGCCCAATAACCACGCCTGCGTGTTACGCATCAGCAACGGCCAGCTGACTTCATTGATTCCATCGGATATCGAGAAACCGGTGGAACAACGTCTGTTGCAGCAGATGAGGGCGGCTTTGGCGGCGGATGTGTTACTGGCACCCCACCATGGCAGTCACAGTTCCTCGACCCTGGCATGGATCAAGGTCGTCGCGCCACACTGGGTGATGGTATCTGCCGGTTACCATAACCGGTATGGACATCCGGCTGTGGATGTGGTGGCTCGTTACCGGGAGCAGGGCAGCCAGGTGCTGAATACCGCCCAGCTGGGTATGCTGCGAATGGATTCGGAACAGCCGGATACAAACCCCGTGGCATGGCGAATTCAACACGGGCGTTACTGGCATCACTGGGCTTCGACAAGGTGGTTAAATACAAGTATCATTTGGCGCTCAAGAAAACACTAAAGGGTGATCGCGTGTTCGAATTGGTAAAAGCCGGTGGCTGGCTCATGTTTCCTATTATCGCCTGTTCGGTGATGGCAATCGGCATTATTCTGGAACGCTTCTGGACACTCCAGACCAACAAGGTCATTCCCCGCCACCTGGTGGCAACCATCTGGCAATGGGTCAAATCCGGCCAGCTGGATCGTAAACGCATCGAAGAAATCGAAAAACAGTCGGCCCTGGGGAAAATCCTGGCGGCCGGATTGAAAAACCGTCACATGGAACGGGACCAGCTGAAAGAAACCATCGAAGAAGCGGGGCGCCAGGTAGTGCATGACATGCAACGTTTCCTCAATACCCTGGGTACCATCGCCGCGGTTTCGCCGTTGCTGGGTCTGTTGGGTACGGTGATCGGTATGATCAAGGTGTTCAATGCCATTATGACCGCCGGGGTAGGCAATGCGGCGCCACTGGCAGGCGGTATTTCCCAGGCATTGATTACCACTGCGGCAGGGCTTTCAGTGGCCATCGTCGCACTGATTTTTCATCGTTATTTTCGTGGCCGAGTGGACGAACTGGTTGTCAAAATGGAGCAGGAAGCCATCAAGATGGTGGATGTTCTGCACAATAACCGCAGTATCACCATGAGCAGTGATCCGGAGAAAGCTGCTTGAATTTCAAGCCAGATAACAAAGACGAAATCGACCTGAACCTGACGCCGCTTATCGACGTCGTGTTCCTGCTGCTGATTTTTTTCATGGTCTCCACCACCTTCGATAAACAGGCCAAGCTCAACATCGTGTTGCCGGAAGCCAGTTCTGCCAAACAGGAACAGCAGGCGGAAGCCATCGTGGTGGCCATCGATGCCAGTGGTAATTTTTATATTAATGACCGACAGCTGGTGAATGCCCAGGCCAGGACGCTGAAACTGGCGCTGGTGAAAGTGATGGGTAATCGGAAAAATCCACCGGTGATCCTACGGGCCGATGCCAAAACCACCCATGAGTCGGTGGTCAGAGTGATGGATACGCTGGCGCAAATGGGGCTCACAAAGCTGTCTATTGCAACGCTCGAAACGCAGTCAAACTAGGGCCTTTTAACACTATGCGTCTACCCACCGATATCGGTCATTATTTCTACAGTATAAGGCCAAGCCATGCCTGATCCGCTTCTCAAGCGAAAACTAAACGACGCTTATTATCGATTATTACAGTATACCTTTCGTTACTGGAAACAGTTTTTGCTTGCTATTGTCGGCATGATCTTTTTCGCTCTCACGCAACCCGCGTTTGCGGCACTGATGGAGCCATTGCTGAATGGGGCCCTGATCGATAAGGACCCCCATACCATTCGCTGGATACCGATTGCTATTGTCGCTATCTTTATCGTACGCGCCATCACCCAGTTTATTTCCACCTATGGCATGACCTGGGTGGGACGCAATGTGATCAAGCAACTGCGTAACGATATGTTCCGCCGCTTAATGATGTTGCCGAATATTTATTTCGACAGTAACTCCACCGGTAACACGATTTCCAAATTTACCTATGATGTTGAACAGGTGGCTTCTGCCACCACAACAGTTATCACCACGATCGTGCAGGACGGTGTTATGGTGATTGGCCTGCTGTCATGGATGTTTTATCTGAATGCAAAATTCGCGGCGGTATTCCTGATCCTGGGCCCTGCAGTGGCGTGGCTGGTTTCACTGGTATCCAACCGCATACGTCGAATCAGTAAACGCATCCAGCAGTCCATGGGGACGGTGTCACACGTTGTGGAAGAAGCGGTGCAGGCGCAACGAGTGGTGAAAATTTTTGGCGGCCAGGAATATGAAATCGGCCAGTTTAACCACAGCAATGAACACAACCGCAAACAGTTCATGAAGCTGGAAGCCACCAATGCCGCCAGTATGCCGGTCATTCAGGTGATCGTCTCTTTTGCCCTGGCATCCATTATCTACTATGCCACCCTGGAAGGGGTTAAAAACTCCATCGACCCAGGCCAGTTTATTGCCTTTATGACGGCCATGATGATGTTGTTCGAACCCATCAAACGCCTGACTCGCATCAATACGATTTTGCAACGGGGCATTGCAGCAGCCGAGAGTGTATTCGAGCTGCTGGATTCGGAGCTGGAACAGGATACCGGTAGCCATACGATTGCACGGGCGCGGGGTGAGATTGTGTATGAAAATGTCAAGTTCTGTTATCCCGGAAACCCGGATAAATACGTGTTAAACAATATCAACCTGGATATTAAGGCCGGCCAGACAGTGGCATTTGTGGGACGTTCCGGCAGTGGAAAATCCACCCTGGTTAACCTGTTACCACGCCTGTACGACGGTTATGCGGGCAAGATCGCTATCGATGGACATGACATCAAGGACTACACCCTGATCAGCCTGCGAGACCAGATTTCCTACGTTGGCCAGGAAATCGTGATGTTCAATGATTCACTGGCACATAACATCGCTTACGGCCGCTTGCATGATGTCACCGAGGATGAAATTTATGCCGCCGCCAAAGCGGCTCACGCACTGGAGTTTATCGAGAAAATGCCCAAAGGCATGGCAACCATGGTGGGAGAGAAAGGCGTGATGCTGTCGGGTGGACAAAGACAACGCATCGCCATCGCGCGGGCCCTGCTCAAGAATGCGCCGATCCTGATTATGGATGAAGCCACTTCGGCGCTGGATACCGAATCCGAACGTTACATCCAGGATGCCCTGGAAACGCTACTGCAAAACCGTACCACCCTGGTCATTGCCCATCGACTCTCCACCATCGAACATGCGGACATGATTGTGGTCATGGATCAGGGGCGCATTGTCGAATCCGGGAATCATCAGCAACTGATCCAGATGAATGGCCATTACGCGGATTTACACCGTTTGCAGTTCAGTGCGGTCTCCTGAATAAGCCGATTATGAAATCCATTGAACATTACTGGTATCATCAGAACCTTGTGAGTTGGCTGTTATTGCCACTGGCGGGGCTGTATTGCCTGCTTATCAGCCTGCGTATCAAACTGTATCAACTGGGCTGGCTGAAGTCTTATCGCGCTCCCATACCGGTAATCGTAGTGGGCAACCTGACGGTCGGTGGCACGGATAAGACGCCATTGATCATCTGGCTGACACGCTGGTTGAAATCCCAGGGGCTGCGTCCCGGTATTATCAGTCGGGGTTACGGCAGCAAGGCCGGTTATTATCCCTACGAAATCAAATCATTCTCCACCGCGGAAGAAACCGGTGATGAACCGCTGTTGTTGCAAAATCGTACCGGGGTACCGGTGGTAATCGGTCCCGACCGCCAGGCGGATATTGAAAAGTTACTGGCAGAGCATGACTGTAATATCATTCTTTCCGACGACGGGCTGCAACATTACCGGCTACAACGGGATATCGAAATCGCCATCGTGGATGGAACGCGTGGTTTTGGCAATGGTTTCTGTTTACCGTCCGGACCTTTGCGTGAACCGGTGACGCGCCTGAATCGTGTCGACATGATCATGGTGAATGGCGGTGGCGACAACCAACTGGCGTTCAAGGTAATTCCTGGTGAGGTATATTCAGTGGGGGGTTCCTGTGAGCAGTTGCAACTGGATGCTTTCGCAGGACAGAAAGTTCATGCCGTCGCGGGTATTGGTAATCCGCAACGTTTTTTCGATCTGTTACAGCAGCACCAGGTAGAAATCATCCCCCATGTTTTCAGGGATCATCACCAGTACCACGAATATGAACTGGATTTTGCCGATGAATTACCGGTATTGATGACCGAGAAAGACGCCGTCAAATGCCGGCGTATGCAATTAAAAAATCTCTGGTATCTGGACATTGATATACAATTAAGCGATATCGCCAAACAGCGATTACAACATCTTTTAGAGCAGGTGCAAGATGGATAAAAAACTTCTGGAAATCCTGGTGTGTCCCAAATGCAAGGGACCGCTGACGTATGATAAATCTCACAGCGTTTTGCTGTGCCAGAAAGATAAACTGGCTTACCCGGTGAAAGACGGTATGCCGGTCCTGTTGCTGGAAGAAGCAACGCCCATTGAACCGGCAACACAGGCTTAAATGAGCACACCATTCAAAATCGTCATCCCGGCGCGTTACGAGTCCAGTCGCTTTCCAGGTAAGCCGCTGGTGGATATTGCCGGTAAACCGATGATCCAGTGGGTGCATGAATGCGCCATAGCCACCCAGGCAGAACAGGTGGTGATTGCTACGGATGACGAGCGTATCGCAGCGGCTGCGAAAAACTTCGGCGCCGAAGTGTGTATGACATCAGCGCATCACCAGAGTGGTACGGATCGTCTGGCGGAAGTCAGTCTGAACTATGCCTGGGACGTAGATGATATTGTGGTGAATCTCCAGGGGGATGAGCCCCTGACACCCGCCGAGCTGGTTCACCAGGTGGCAGATAACCTGGCACAAAATCGTGCTGCAGAAATCGCCACCCTGTGTGCTCCCATCACCCGGGCAGAAGACGTCTTTAATGCCAATGTCGTGAAAGTGGTGGCCGATGCCCAGGGCTATGCACTGCTGTTCAGTCGTGCGCCGATACCCTTTCATCGTGACCGGGGCGTACAAATCGCCGCCGATGAGCTGGATGCTTATCGTCGCCATCTGGGTATCTACGCGTACCGCGTCAGTTTTCTGCATGCCTATAGCAATATGCCTGTGTGCCAGCTGGAACAACTGGAAAAACTGGAACAACTACGCGCTATGTACAGCGGTATCCGCATCCATGTGACCGACGCCCGTTGCCTGCCGGGACCGGGCGTAGATACACCGGAAGACCTGCAACGCGTGAGTCAGTTGCTGCATGGCTGATCCATTGTTATTTTCCGTGACTTTTCCCAAGGGTACTGTCGACCTGGTGGAGAAAGAATTCAATGCGTTTGGGATTCCGGTCGTCAAGCAGACACCCACCAGTATCGAATTTCAGGGCCAACTGGAGCAGGCCTACAAAATCTGTCTCTGGTCACGCCTGTGTACCCGAGTGTTATTGCAGCTGGGTGAGTTTGTGATTAAGGATGAAAATGACCTGTACCGCAAGGTCAGCGAGATTGACTGGTCTGAACATATGAACCAGGATGGTTCGTTAGCTGTCAGCTGTAATATTATCGACGGTGTCATCAATAACAGTCATTACGCATCTCTCAAAACCAAGGACGCCATCGTTGACCAGTTTGTTGCAAAATACCAGCAACGGCCTTCGGTTGAAAAAGACATGCCGGATGTGCGTATCAATGTGTTTATCAAACAACAGCAGCTAAAACTTTCCATCGACCTGTCCGGTAACAGTTTGCATAAACGCGGTTACCGTTCCGGTCACATCAAGGCGCCATTGAAAGAAAACCTGGCCGCTGCCATCCTGATGCGCGCCGGCTGGCCTGGCGATTACACGCGTCTGGTTGACCCTATGTGCGGGTCGGGAACCTTCCTGACCGAGGCGGCCCAGATGGCATTGGGCATAGCCCCCGGTCTGGGGCGTGCTTATTATGGTTTCAACCAATGGAAGCAGCATGATGTTAGCAGCTGGGGTCAATTGTTGAAACAGGCCCAGGCTGAAGCCGATGCGGCACAGCAGTCTGAGCAGGATTTGAAAATCCAGGGTTATGATGAATCCCATTCATCCGTGAATGCCACGCGTAAAAATATTCAGGCGACCGGTCTGGCAAAATGGATCAGCGTCGATACACACACCATCAAAGAATGTGTTAACCCGTTCCCGGATCATACTGGCTTGTTATTAAGTAATCCGCCCTATGGTGAAAGGCTAGGGGATGTAAAACAGCTGGCTTATGTCTATGACGACATGGGACTGTGTTTTAAACGCCATTTCCCCGGTTGGTCGGCGGCGGTCTTTAGCGGTAATCCGGAACTGGCGCGCAACATCGGTTTACGGAGCCACAAAGAAAATACCCTGTTTAACGGCGCTATCCGCTGCAAGCTATACCAGTACCGTATCAATGCCACACCACTGGCCGAAACAATGAAAGGTGACGATGAACGAGATGTGGATGAAACCCTGCTGAATCGCCTGAAAAAAAACCTCAAGCACCTGGGGCGCTGGGCGCAGAAAAATCAGGTTGAGTGCTATCGCTTATACGATGCCGATATCCCGGAGTTCTCTGCAGCGATCGATCTATACGGCGAACGTGTACATATCCAGGAGTATGCACCACCGGCGGATATCGAAGTGCGTAAATCGCGTAAACGTCTCCGCCAGATCATCAATTCAGTCGCCAGCCTGTTACAGCTCGATCGAGAAAACATCGTGGTTAAAACCCGCGCCCGTCAGAAAGGGCAGCAACAGTATGAAAAGCAGGCAGAGACAGGGCATTTCTTTGTAGTACGTGAAGCGGGCTTGAAATTTCGCGTTAACCTGGAAGATTATCTGGATACAGGATTGTTCCTGGATCATCGACTTACCCGCGCCCATGTCAGAGATCTGGCTGCCGGTAAGTCGGTGCTTAACCTGTTTGCCTATACCGGCTCGGTATCGGTGTATGCCGCGGACGGCAAAGCCAGTGCGGTAATGACTGTGGATATGTCGCGCACTTACCTGGACTGGGCCAGGGAAAATCTCAGGCTCAATGGTTTTAAAGGTGAACAGTATCAATTCGTTCAGGCAGACTGTCTGCAATGGCTGGAGAAACAGTCAGAAAAGTATGATCTGATATTTCTGGATCCACCCACATTCTCCAACTCCAAACGCATGGATACTACTTTTGACGTGCAGCGTGACCATAAAGGGCTGATTCAAATGTGCATCTCGTTGTTAAACCCGGGTGGCCTGGTGCTTTTTTCCAATAACTTTCGTCGTTTTAAACTGGAGCCGGGGCTGATGGAATTATTTGATGTGAAAGATATAAGCCGCCAGACTATTCCTGAGGATTTTAAACGAAACACCCGCATTCATCAGTGCTGGGAAATTCGACACAAGTAAACCTGACGAGGTCACTGCCTAAAAGCTTTGTCGCTGAGGCGCGGAGGATTTTCGGTGTTTTTTCTTGACGCGAAGACGCTAAGGCGCAAAGTTTTTTAGGTTGGGCTGTGCTTTTTAAGCCCAACATGTCCCTGATCAATGCCAAGGGTTAAATGATTCTGCTGCAGAGAAGTAAGGGGAGATGTTTGATTGCAAGGAAGGCATATTCGGGAGGGGTAGTACAGCCAGAATATGTTCAACACAAGCCTTTGCATCCTTTGCAGCTTTGCGTCAAACGGACCTTTAATATTCGCTGGACTTTCCGTGTACAGTTGCAGTCATACCCAGATAATTACTGGACGGTTTCGGCTTCGGTGGGCTTGGGTGAAAGCAGGGTGTTGATTAACTGGTCTTCCAGTTCAATACGGGTTGCCAGTTCCTCGCCCAACATGGAAAGATGACTGGGTAATTTTTTCCAGACTTCTTCGGACTTCGTGCTGCTACCATCGAACATGTCATTAAAATCGACTGCAATCTTGGTGGTGCGTTCAATTCTGGGATAAATGGCATTGGCCAGACGTATCATGTCGGTACGGCGCTCTTCCCCTTCGGAAATTCGTCGGTACAGTTCAAAATGACCGGTTGCAATATAGTCGATCAGTAGTTGACAGAATTCCTGCAAGATTTCCGTATCGATGTCGTTAACATCGACTGTTTCATTGCTATCGCAACCGGCCAGGTTGCAATACAGAGATAAAACCTCATTTCTTTCGGAAATGAGTTGTTTGATTTCTTTACGCGTTCGCGAGCGACGGTCATTTGGTGGCTGTTTATCCACGGAGTCATTCATTTTTGTTACCCTCAATTATTTATTTTTATAAAAAAGCAGTGTTTGCTCTATGAATGAGTCCATTCTAAAAAGAAACATTGCATGATTTTATAAACGAAATCAAGTTCCCCAAGTTAACGAGCCTATTATAAATAGTTTTGCTTATAATGGCATACCCCGTTTATGTGGTGATGTTAAGCGCATAAGTTTATGAATTATAAGAAAAAATATTGTGGTTGTATGCGTTTGTATGTGGTGGTATCAGTACCTGGTTTATAGATTTAATCGATCGAGAGCAACATGCTTGTTTTCTTTTGATAGCAGTTGGATTAGTCTGAAGCTGTATTCAGCTAATACGGGTAATACGGGAATGTTTGGTTTGAATAAATCACTAATTATGCCTTCGCAGGAACAGGCCCTACCGGGCCGTGATACTCCCTTATCGGTACCCGAACGGCATTTCGTCAATGGTCATTCACTGCAGCCACCATTTCCAGTTAATTGTCAGCTGGCTATGTTTGGTATGGGGTGTTTCTGGGGCGCTGAGAAAGGTTTCTGGCAATTACCCGGTGTGTATTCCACGGCAGTCGGTTACGCGGCCGGTTATACACCAAATCCCACATACCAGGAAGTCTGTTCCGGCATGACGGGGCATAATGAAGTCGTACGTGTGGTGTTCGATCCAGGCGTTTTGCCTTATCCTCAATTGTTGCAGGCGTTCTGGACCCGTCATAACCCGACTCAGGGTATGCGTCAGGGTAATGATCGCGGCACCCAGTATCGTTCCGGGATCTATTTTTATACCCCTGAGCAGGAACAGCAGGCACGTGAGACACTAGTGGCTTACCAACAGGCTCTCCATGATGCAGGTATGGGGGGCATTACAACGGAAATATTGCCTGCGCCAGAGTTTTATTATGCGGAAGATTATCACCAGCAGTACCTGGCCAAGAACCCCAATGGCTATTGTGGGCTGGGAGGAACCGGTGTTGAACTCAAGTTGAAATAATCATGCCCATCGGTATGGGAGATGATTCGAATGGCAGGAACGAGGGTTTTATTGTGTCCCCCGCAGTTGGCATAATAAAATTCGAGTTGTTAATCCACACTCGTTTTATTAATAATAAGAGCCAGAGAATGAACCTAAGCTATTCACATCAGCCTGCCAGACTCCTGGTTACTGTTTTTCTAACAGTCTTGTTAAATTCATGTTCCCTTTCAAATGATCCCGTCCTGCGCATCGGCAGTAACCAGTGGATTGGTTATGAGCCTGTCTTCCTGTCCCGTTCCCTTGGCCATCTAAATGAAGAGCATGTGCACCTGGTAGAAATGCGATCGTCCACCCAGGTAGCTACCCAGATACGTAAAGGTAATCTTGAGGGCGGATTAATAACACTGGATGAGACCTTGAGCCTGATCGATGCGGGTATCGATATGCGGGTTGTAACCATCCTGGATATTTCTAACGGTGCCGATGCCATGCTTGCCCGACCGGGTATCGAGCTGAATCAATTGAAAGGGAAAAAAGTCGGTGTAGAGAATACCGCAGTCGGTGCGATTTTATTGGGTAGTGCGCTACAGGGGGCAGGACTGGAACCGTCGGATATCTTTATCGTGCCAGTGGAAGCGGACAATCAATACGATAATTTTATGTCAGGGGGTCTGGATGCGATTGTTACTTTCGAGCCGACACGCACCCAACTATTGAAACAGGGAGCGGTGCAAATATACGACAGCAGTCGAGACAATGGCCTGATTATGGATGTGATTGCGGTGCGTGCGGATAAAATTACAGCTTATCATGAAAATATAGCCAGACTGGTTGAAGCCTACTTCAAGGCGCGAGATTTTATGCAACGGCACCCACTTCGAGCATTGTTACAGATGGCACCGCGTCTGGGGATTAGTCCGGCAGAACTGAAGTCCAGTTATTCAGGCGTCAGTTTGCCGGATCTGAATGAAAACGAACAGTGGATGAAGCAGGAAAAATTTGCGACTAAAGCCAATCAATTAATTAAATTGATGAAAAAGAGCTCGCTTCTGAGCCCGAATTTTCTCCACCTCAACTGCTTGACGCACAATTCGTGGAGCAACTGAATTAATGCCGGATATCCGCTCCATTCGACTGTTTCTATGGTTGCCGCTTATGGTAATTATAACCGTGTTACTGGTCGGTTCACTGGGCTTTGTGCTGACTTATCGACATACAAAACAGCAAATCTGGCAAACTCAACGCATGAATTCGAACCAGATGGCGTCGCAGTTAAGCAGTATTCTATCGACCCATGATCATGTGAAAGAGTCTGATACGCTTCGGTATTATATTCCGGTTTTTGCAATAGACCCACATATTCGCCATCTGATTGTGACTGATCCAGTCGGGGTCGTCCAGTTTAGTAATCACCTGGCTGATGAAAATCGGCAAATCGATGGACTTAACTTTGCCTGGTTCAACACCATCTCATATAACCATGCGCTTCAGGGAAATGATGTTACGGCTGAAGAAAAACAAAAAGGTGTTATTTATTATTACATCGCCATTCCAATGGGGATAGAGCAGGGTAGCTTTAGAAGCATCAAAAACGGGGTGCTGATCCTGGAATATAACTTGAATCAGGATTTAAAGCAGGGATTCGCAACTGCAGCCAGGGATCACGTTTATGTACTATTGCTGCTGATTGTATTGGGCGTATTGTTATTCCTGGTTGTACAGTGGTTTATTGTAAGTCCGTTACAGAAAATTATACTAGCTACAGGCATGTTGGGCGAAGGTGATTTTCGCCAGCGACTTAATGTATATGGCAGTGGTGAACTGGCGGAGTTGGCGCACAGTTTCAACCAGATGACAGATCGACTGGAGACGAACTGGACTGAATTGCAGGAGCGCAAGAAATTTTTACAGACGACATTGCAGTCGATTGGTGATGGCGTCATCGTTACCGACCAGAATGGTTGTGTGGTCCAGCTCAATCCGGTCGCAGAGCTGCTGACCGGATGGCGGCAGCCGGATGCAGTCGGTCAGTCTCTGGAGCAGGTATTTTGCATCTACAATGCTGCTACCGGTGAGGCTGCGGAAAATCCAGTCGAACGCGTGATAAAGGAAGGCAGCATCGTAGGTCTTGCTAACGGCACTATGCTGGTGTCGCGCACCGGGGAAAAATTCCAGATTGCCGATAGCGCTGCGCCTATTCGCATGGATGGTTCAATGAAACTGCTAGGAGTTATTCTGGTGTTTCGGGATGTCAGTGAGGCTTATGCGCTCCAGTCCGAGTTACATGCACAACTGGATCGCCTGGATTCGTTTGCCCGTACGCTGCCTGACCTGGGGTTGATCATTGCCGAAGATGGAACATACCTCGAAATTTTCGGTGGTAGTGAGTCACAGTTATATAAGGAACGAGATAAACTTCAGGGTAGAAAGCTACAGGATGTGCTGCCACTGGATAACGTCAAGCCTATCATTAATACAATTCGAAAAGCACTTGAAACGGGTGAAACCCAGCGGCTGGAATTTTCATTGCCGCTTGAGTCCGGTGACTGCTGGTTCGAAGGTCGAACCTCACCAATGAACGGGCTGTACAAAGGCAAGAAAGCCGTAGTCTGGCTATCCCGGGATATCACCAGTAATAAATTAAATGAGCAGAGAATTTATCAGCTGGCATATTATGACGAATTAACCGGCTTGCTCAACCGAACCGCATTCCTTGAGCGTCTACGGGAGGAGTTATCGCGTTGTGACCGACAGAAAATCTATGGCGCCATGATGTTTATTGATCTCGACCACTTCAAGGATGTGAATGACTCGCTCGGCCATGATACAGGTGACGAGTTGTTAAAACAGGTTTCACAGCGCTGTAAAGCGGTATTAAGAGTAGAAGATATCCTGTCCCGCATGGCAGGGGACGAGTTTATTATTTTTCTTACAGCTCTGGGCGATAGTGAGGAACTTGCGGTTGCCGATGCAAGAATTGTCGCTGAAAAACTGTTGCAGGAGTTACAGAAACCATTTCGTGTCGGCGAGCATTATCTGCGCATCTCCGGGAGTATTGGTGTTACCCTGTATCCACAGGCCGAAGCCATTAATATTGCCGCTTTGATGAAACAGGCGGATGGTGCCATGTATCGTGCCAAAGAAAAGGGTAGAGACTGTATTTCTTTCTATGACCAGGCAGATCAGAATCTGGTCGACCGGCGCTTCAGGATATTGCAGGACCTGCCTATTGCACTGGAACAGGGGGAAGTGCATTTGTATCTGCAACCGGTGATTGATAACCAGGGCCGGTGCGATAAAGCAGAAGCCCTGATGCGCTGGCAACATCCTGAGCTGGGATGGGTTTCGCCGGCAGAATTTATTCCGATTGCTGAGTCGACCGGTCTGGTACTCAAACTGGGAGCCTGGGCCATCAAGGAAGGGGCCAGGCTTTACCGCACTATCAATACAGCTTTTGATGCTCATCGATTCAGGCGTATTGCCATCAATCTCAGTCCTGCCCAGTTCCAGCAGCCGGATTTTGTTGACACGGTATTGAATGCTACGCACCAGTATGAAATCGCCGGTGATGCCTTTGAATTTGAACTAACCGAAGAAATCCTGGTTTCCAAGCCGGATATTGTCAGGCAGTCCCTGGAAAGGTTGCGCGAACAGGGAGTGCATTTTTCCATTGATGATTTCGGTACTGGTTATTCGTCGCTGCAATACCTGACTTTATTGCCGTTGGATTCGCTCAAGATCGATCGTTCATTTATTCGGGATATTCATGAAGATCCACGGGATGCCGCCATCGTAACCACGATTATTCGCATGGCTAACAGCCTGGGAATGGCGGTGATAGCTGAAGGTGTCGAAACCCAGATGCAACTGGACTTTCTGAAGCAGCGTCAGTGTGATTATTACCAGGGGTATTACTTCGCCGCAGCTATGCCAGTGAATGAGTTTATTGAGTTCTTACGCGAATCAATATAAAGCTAATCTTGCATCGCAACCGAAGCCAGTAGCTCCAGCATCATATCGGATGCTCCCAGGTGAGATGCGATTTGAATATCGACTGGCGATTGCTGCATGAATTCAGAAACAATACCGGGTATATCTTCGGCCACATGCCGACCGGTATTCAGGAAATAGGGCAGTACGGTAATACTGCTGGCACCCTTATCAATACACTGTTGCAGGCCATCAGGTATCAATGGCTCTGCCAGTTCCAGAAAAGCCAGTAATATGATCGGGAACTCATTGCTACAACGTTGGTTGAGTTTCCCGGCCAGGTGCCTGACTTCATCATTGGAGTGCTGGCGTCGGCTGCCATGGGCTACGAGTAAAATGGCTTTCATTATAAACAGGTCTCCATTCGAGAGTCTGGAATTATACGCCAGCTATCTGGCAACAATACCATAACAGCTGTATTGGTTAGCGGGCCTGCTATCGGCTGGCAATCTGGCTACGATAGTGTTGCAGAGCCTGTTTGCGCGTGGTGTCGATATCTACCATCGGCGGCGGATAATCGAGTTCTATTGCCTGTGGTAACCAACGCTGGATATAGGCATAATCGTGATCAAACCTGTTAGCCTGAGTGTACGGATTAAATACGCGAAAACAGGGCGCCGCATCCACACCACAACCGGCCACCCATTGCCAGCCCATGGTGTTATTGGCAATGTCGGCATCAATCAGGTATCCCAGAACCAGCGCGCACCATCCAGCCAGTGCAGTCCCAGGTTCTTGGTAAGAAATGAACTCACAATCATGCGTACCCGATTATGCATCCAGCCGGTTTGCCATAGTTGTTTCATGCCAGCATCGATAA
>Ga0114931_10003207_pt1 | contig 20739 bp, 17 predicted proteins | sample 2SBtaG_FD_89579 | JGI IMG/M metagenome (GOLD analysis project Ga0114931, IMG submission 89579) | Deep subsurface microbial communities from Kolumbo volcano to uncover new lineages of life (NeLLi) - 2SBTROV14_V59a metaG | ecosystem: Environmental > Aquatic > Marine > Volcanic | place: Kolumbo...
CAGCCGCAACCGGGCCGAATCTACGGGGAAAATGACCTCTTGCCAATCAATATCCGATCAAAGGCATGACAAGGGGACGGGCAAATCACCTGCGCAAGACATCGCCTTCTCACGAAGGAATCAAACGTTTTTCCACCAGTATGAAACGGGGATCGAATTTCCCTCCGTTGTGTTTCCTGCAGCAGGAGTGATAGGCGACGGGGCGTTTGATTCGCCTGACCCGCGGGATTGCGGAGCTGCAAACGGGACATTCATATAAATATTTTCGCTTCATCCGGCGCGGTTGAAAATCAAGATCATGACATCGAGCCTCTCCCGGAATGCCCAGGTCAGCGCAGGCCTGTTTCCATTCCCGGCCGTGGGGCTGAATTCGCCGGGGGCGGTTTCTTTCAAAGGCAACAAGGTGAGCCAGCTCATGAAGAAGCGTCCGGTTGGTTTCGTCTGTCTTCGCCGGTTCAGGAAGAATTTGCAGCCTGACATTCAGTTCAATCAATTCCAATTGGGATTTGGCCCGCCCCGCCGCTGAACGCAATCTCTTGTTCCACACGACGCGAACATCTTTGCTCAGTCTCTCCAATCCGAGATCTCCACACAGGCGGGCGACACGCTCCGTCAATTCATCATCCAGGCCCACCCATACCATGATCGTTCCATCTTCTTCTTGTTTGCCGGGGTTTTCAGTTGGTTCACCGGGACTCGCCCCCTGCTCGTCGAGAGGTGTAACATCCTGATCACCAAACAATTCAAGCTGCTCGTCCATCTGATCACGAATCACGTGATTTGAAGGGTTTCCTGGTGGTTTTATCGAGAATATTCAATTCTTCGCCAACCGTTGTCACGTAACATTTCGGCGGGACACTTTCTCTCAGGAACACATTGGCGCCTATGGTGGATCCTTGCCCGATTACGGTTTTCCCTCCCAGAACCGTGGCATGAGGGTAAACAACCACATCATCCTCCACGTTAGGGTGGCGTTTAATTCCCTTGACAACCCGGCCGTCTTTATCCTTGGGAAAGTTCCGTGCGCCCAGCGTCACGCCTTGATATAATTTCACCCGATCACCTATGACACAAGTCTCGCCAATCACGACTCCCGTGCCGTGGTCGATAAAAAAATGGCTTCCTATTTCAGTACCGGGGTGAATATCAATCCCCGTCAGACCGTGGGCGTATTCCGTCATGATTCGGGGAATCAGAGGCACATCGAGTTTATAAAGACAATGAGCGCAGCGTTGAACGGCAATGGCCTCGATGCAGGGATAAGCCAGAATAATCTCGTCGAAATTCTTTGCCGCCGGATCTCCGTCGTAGGCCGCCGACACGTCAGTGCGCAAAATCTTGCGCAACTCCGGCAGGCGACCCAGAAATTCACAGACCAGTCGGTGCGCCTTTCCCGATAGCTCCGATACGTGAACCGACTCGTCTCCTCCCTCACGCAGGCGCAGGGTCTTGGCCACTTCGATTTCCAATGTTTCAACCAGATCAGAAATTCTCTCGTCCGTGATCATTTCGAGATCATCCGCCGAAACGGGATCTTTATCATGATACCCCGGAAACAAGAGTTGCAGCAGTTTCTCACAGGTGCCGACGATGGTCCGTTTGGAGGGCAGATTGCTGCAGTCAATTCGATTGATGCCCCCGGTTCTGTGATAGGACTCAAGTAGTTGTGTGACAATGCTTTTCCGAGTGCAATCCATTGGCAGGCGGTAAATGAGATTTCCCCATCCTAATTCGCCTTACCCAGTTTCCAAGAAGAAATCCTGTTTATCAGGAGCAAATTCAGAGCTTGAATCACTTTTCCTGAAAGGGTAGCATTCCGACTTATGAACATCAGTTTGAAGAATGCAATCGGGGATCTTTTCAAGACCGAAAAGGGTTGGATGACTCTTTTATTGATGACAGTCTGCCAACTCATCCCCATTGTGGGGCCCATCGTGGTACTCGGTTACATGATCCGGCGATTTGCTTCCGTCCGAAGCGGTCTGGGGGAGCCGGATTTTCAATTCGATTTTTTTGGCGAGTATCTGCAAATCGGTTTATGGCCGTTTCTGGCGTCGTTGGTGGTCGGTCTGGTCGCCATCCCGTTGGTCCTTATCGGGTACTCACCACTGTTGATCATTGCGATTGACCCCAACTCAAAGGGACTGGTCACCTTTGCCATCGTCCTGACGATCCTGCTTTTTGCCGTAATGATTCTGCTCCTGATGATGCTCTCCTTTCCCGTTATACTGCGCTCCGGGTTAATGATGGATTTCAAAGCTGGATTTTCCAAAACATTCATTGTCGATTTTTCGAAAAAGGTCGGCGTCAGTCTGGTGCTGTGGATCTGGTTGCTGACGCTGATCAGCATCATTCCCATCTATCTCGGAGTTTTCGCCCTGATCGTCGGTTTCTATTTTGTTGCCACTATCGCGGGATTTGCGCAGTTTCACCTGGTATTTCAGCATTACGACTTGTATTTGGAACGCGGTGGGGAAAAAATCGCAATCAATCCAGAGGTGCTGAAGAGTTCCAGCACCGCACCCCCATTACCTCAAACGGGACATCAGGAACAGGGATGAGCAGGCAGGCCGTTGAGTCCTGCTCAATGTCCGAATTTGTCTGTAAGTTGTGAGCAACCCGTTCGTCGGACCCCGTTTGTGAGAACTGAAAGTGATTCATTCATGCCTTCTCCCGCCACCCTAGCTGTTCCAGTTGAAAACGACTTCGATCTCGCATTGAAGGCTGTCGATGTTCCGCTCAGGCGCGACCGAACTGAAATCCTGCAGCTGAACATAGGAAAACTTTGCAACCTGACCTGTGTGCATTGCCATGTGAACGCCGGGCCTTCCCGCAAAGAAATTATGACAGGTGAAACGGTGGACCGCATTGTGGACTGGTTCGAAAAAACCGACATCCCCACTCTCGATCTCACCGGGGGAACTCCGGAAATGATTCCCGATTTTCGTCGGCTCGTCGAAACAGTTCGGGGATTTGAAAAACCCCGTAAAGTGATGGACCGGCTCAACGCGACGATCATCTCAGAACCAGGTTACGAATGGGTTCCCGAATTTCTGGCGGAGAACCAGGTTGAGATTATCGCTTCCATGCCCTGTTATGAGCCCGCAAATGTGAACGAACAGCGTGGCGAGGGTGTTTTTGATCGCAGTATCGAAGCGTTTCAAAAACTCAACTCGCTCGGGTACGGTCGCGATCCGGACCTGGTTCTCAACTTTGTCTACAATCCCAATGGGGCCTTTCTGGCGCCTGACCAGGCCGGGCTGGAAGCCGATTACAAACGCGAAATGAAAGAACATTTCGATATCGATTTCCATTCCCTGTTCTGCATTTCAAATATGCCCATTGCCCGGTTTGCCAGTTACCTGAAACGCAACGGCGAGCTGCAAAGTTACCTGAATTTATTGAAAGAAAGCTTCAACCCGGCCACCATCCCCGGGCTGATGTGCCGCAACACCATCAATGTGAGTTGGGAAGGGCAGGTCTTTGATTGTGATTTCAATCAAATGATGAATCTTCCGCTGGGTCATCGAGAAGCTGATCCGCTCTTCGTCTGGGACATCGAGCTTGATTCTTTTGCAAAAATGCCCATTCTCACAGCCAATCACTGCTTCGGCTGCGCTGCCGGGAGCGGGAGTTCCTGTGGAGGGGCGTTGTTCTGAATTTCCTACTTGAAATAATGAAAACTGAATCTGTTGTAAAAGACCGCTACGCCGGGGGAGCCCGGGCTCAAGAGGCTGCGCTCTGTTGTCCGGTAGAATATGATGCCAAGTATCTGGAGGTCATCCCGTCGGTGGTGATTGAGCGCGATTACTGCTGTGGTAACCCCAGTCAATATGTCAAAGATGGGGAAACCGTTCTCGATCTGGGCAGTGGTACCGGAAAAATATGTTTCATTGCCAGTCAGGTCGTCGGTCCGGAGGGGAAAGTCATTGGTGTCGATATGACGGATGACATGCTTGAGGTGGCCCGCGAAAACGCCCCGATTGTGGCGGATCGGATCGGCTACGCAAATGTTGAATTCCGAAAAGGGAGAATCCAGGATCTGCAACTTGATCTGGAAGTCCTGGATAAACATCTCAAAGAAAGGCCCATCAGCGATGTCAACGGCTTTGTTCACGCAGAGGAACTGGCTGACGAACTCCGCGTCAAACAACCACTGGTGGAAAGCGATTCCGTCGATGTGGTGGTGTCCAACTGTGTGCTGAACCTCGTATCCAAAAAGAACCGGCGACAGATGTTCGACGAAATTTTCCGGGTCCTCAAAAGAGGCGGTCGCGCCGTGATTTCCGATATCGTGTGCGATGAAGAAGTTCCACTCGAGTTGCAGAACGATCCTGAACTCTGGAGCGGCTGTATCTCAGGCGCCTTTCGCGAAGACGAATTCCTTCAGGTCTTTGAGGATGCCGGTTTCTACGGCGTCCAGATATTGAATCTCGATCAGGAACCCTGGCAAACGGTGAAAGGCATCGAATTTCGCAGCATGACCATCGAGGCGTTCAAAGGTAAACAGGGTGTCTGCCTGGAGAGAAATCAGGCCGTCATTTACAAGGGACCGTTCAAGAAAATCCTTGATGACGACGATCATCCCATGGAACGCGGTAAGCGCTATGCGGTCTGCGATAAGACTTATCAGATCTATCAAAAAGCACCCTACGCGGAGTTTTTTGAGTTCATCGAACCCCACCGGGAAGTGCCCCTCGATGAAGCCAGAGATTTTGAACCCTTTGACTGCGCCGGAATCAGAGAACGCCATCCCCGGGAAACCAAGGGACAGGATTACGATGTGACGACAGTGGCCAACGACTGCTGTGGAAGCGACTGTTGCTGATCATTGCTGATCATTGCTGATCCCCGGTCTCGTTTCCGTATACGAAGAACCCGAAAAAGGCGCCTTGGAATTGTGTTTCACGAACTTTTCATCGCGAGACGCTGCAACCGGCGGTAGAAAGGCGCCTGAAATATTCGGTTTCGTTATTGATTCGCTGCCAGGGTGGAGCGCGCCAGCTGGTATCCGGTCGTGTCCGCATTTCTTTTCACCTCATGGAAAAGTCCGGCCACTTTGACCCGGCTGGCCTGGCAAAAATACTTCACCAGTTTTATCAAGTCCTCTGAATTGCCCGCTTCGCCGGATTGAATCAGTTGGCTCGCGTAAGCGGCTGAGGATGACATGGCGAACAGTTCGGCGCCGATTTCGATAAAGCGTCCCAGGAGAACCTGCTTTTTGTCGATCTTGGGACCGTAACGCAACATGGAATGAAACAGCATCCGGGCCAACTTCTGACTCAGGGAACGGACTTTGCGCATCTCGGATCGGAAAGCGGGATCGACCCCCGACCCGGTCGCCAGTGCCGGAAGCCACAGCAGGGGATACCATCGCGCGTAAAACCAGGCCGCTTTCATGGCCGCCTTGAAACGATCCCCCTTGGAAAGGGTTGTGTTCAAGACCGGACCGCCGATCTTCAAATGGGGATCAAGAGCCTCCCGGGCGATCAATAAACGCATGATCTCGCTGGACCCTTCAAAAATCGTATTGATCCGGCAATCGCGCATGAAGCGTTCCACCGGGATGGGGTCTTCGCCGCGGGCTTTGAGTGACTCTGCTGTTTCGAAGCCACGACCACCGCGAATTTGCATGGTCGCATCCACCGCTTCCCAGCCCCGTTCCGTTCCCCACATTTTGGCAAAGGCAGCTTCAATGCGGATATCAGATTTTTTGTCCCTGTCCACTAACAGAGAAACATAGCGAACCATCGCCTCGATGCCGAAGGTGTCGGATTTCATCTTCGCAAGTTTCTGGGCGATGGCGTCGTGTTTGCCGATGGCCTGCCCCCACTGGACCCTTGAACCTGACCATTTTACAGACCAGTTCACGCAGCGTTTTGCCATTCCCACGCACGCAGCGGGCAGGGTGATTCGCCCCGTGTTCAGAGTGGTGAGCGCTACCTTGAGACCACGTCCTTCTTCGAGGATCATGTTTTCTTTCGGCACCCGGGCCCGATCGAATTTTACCACGCCGTTGTAGAGCGCTTTGAGTCCCATAAAGCGGCATCGGCGGATCACCTCCACGCCGGGTGTATCCATTTCCACGAGAAAAGCGGAAATTTTGGGGCGACTGGAATCGGATTCGGCCATTCTGGCCATCACCACGATGACTCCCGCCTTCAGAAGATTGGTGCACCAAAGTTTTTCACCGCTAATCACATATTCTCCCGTGGATTCATCATACTCCGCTTTGGTCTTCATCTTCGCGGGGTCGGAGCCCACGTCCGGTTCGGTCAGGGCGAAGGCTGAGATCTCACCCCCGGCACAGCGCGGCAGAAATTTTTTCTTCTGATCTTCCGTGCCGAAAACCAGCAGCGGCTGGGGAACTCCAATAGATTGATGGGCCGACAACAGCGCGGTCAGGTTGCCACAATGCCCTCCGAGAATCATAGCGGCACGGGAATAATTGGTTTGCGAAAGACCCAAACCTCCGTATTCGAGCGGAATTTTAATCCCGAATGCCCCCATGTCGGCCAGGCTTTCAATGATTTCGTCAGGAATTTCCCCGGTCCGGTCAATTTCATCGGGATTGACTTTTTCCTGCAAAAAGGTCTCCAATTTGTCCAGAAAAATATCTCCCCGGTCCCGGTCCTCCGCTGACTGTTCAGGGAACGGAAAAATAGAAGAAAAATCAGGTCGCCCCATAAAAAGGGAACTGCCGAAACTTCCCCGGCGGCCCGCTTGGACCCGTCCGGCTTCAGCGAGTTCCAGCGCGGCACGCTCTTCCATCGACATTTTGGAAGTGTCGATTACCGGTTGATGATCTGAATCTGGATTCATAGAGTTTTCAGGTTGAGGCCTTTCCGTAAGTCATCGGGCCGCCGAGGAATGGCGCAAAACCGGTACCGAGAATCATGGCGAAATCAATGTCATCCGGACTTGATGCGACACCTTCATCCAGAACCATTTTTGATTCTTCGACCATTAAATTGGCCAAACCACTGGAAATCTCCTTCCGTTCCATCGATTTCGAGGCCTTTTGGGAGGCTTCTTTTTTTCCGTTGTAGCGATAAAACCCTCGACCGCTTTTCCTCCCCAGATTGCCTGCCGCAACTTTTTGATTGATGACATCAGGAACGGCAAACCTCTCACCGAAAGCGGAGATCATGGTATCGGCCACGTGCAGGGCGACATCCAGACCGACTTCGTCAAGAAGGCGTATCGGTCCCATCGGCATACCAAAATCAAGCATGGCCTCGTCGATCTCCCGGGGATCATAGCCCTGTTCCACCATTCGTCCGGCTTCAATCAGATAAGGCATCAAAATCCGGTTTACCATAAAACCCGGGGAATCTTTCACCACCACGGGCAGTTTACCCATTCGCCGGACAAACCGCAAAACTCTTTCCACCACCGAAGGATCGGTTGCTTCCGTCACCACCACCTCCACCAACTTCATTCGGGCCACCGGATTGAAAAAGTGCAGGCCCAGGATTCTACCGGGATGAGTGACTCCCGGCGCAGTGCCCAGGTCCGATATGGGTAGCGCCGATGTGTTGGTTGCCAAAATGGTGTCCGGCCTCGTGCGATGGCAGAGATCGGCAAAAATCTTCTTTTTAATATCAAGATTTTCCACCGCCGCTTCCACCACGAGATCGCAGTGTTTCATGGGAATCGAATTCGCCGTAGGAAAAATCAAATCGAGCCGCCGACCAGCTTCGTGCCTTGTAAAAATCCGCCTTTTCACGGCGCTGCGGTAAATCCGGGAAACGGATTTCACCCCTGTCGCCACGTGTTCGGGATCAATGTCTTTCAAAATGACGGGGACCCCTCTCCCGCTGAACCACTGGGCGATTCCCGAGCCCATGACGCCGGCTCCGATCACCGCCGTATGGTCAAGGGCGCCCTGATCGGACAGATCGATATCGGGAGCGTATCGAAACTTCTTCGCGCATTCCTGAAGGTGGAAAATCCGCATCAGATTTTTCGTGACATCACTTTCCACCAGGCGCATGACGGAATTACGTTCCCGAAGGAAAGAGTCCGCCGCTGATCCGGAAACAGCGCGGGTAACGACTTCGAGCGCCTCCTCCTGAGCCGGGTAGTTTCCCCGCGTTTTCTTTTCGATCTGACGTTTGGAAATGTGACGAATCACCCATGCGCTAAGGGGGTTGTTCGTCAAAAAATGGGATCTTCGTTTCGGCGCCTCTCCATCAAGCAGCACCAGTGCCCGATCCAGCAATCGTTCTTTCGGGACGACCTCATCCACCAGCCCAAGTTTGAGCGCGTGCCTCGCGGCAAGTTGTTTGCCACTGAGAATCAGTTTCAGCGCGGTGGGCAGCCCTATCAGCTTTGGCAAGCGTGTCGAACCTCCCCAGGCGGGTAAGATGCCCAGCATGGTTTCAGGAAATCCAATTTTGGTGGCTCTGTCAGTGCTCGCAATACGGCGGTCACAGGCCAGGGCCAACTCCAGACCTCCGCCCAGGCAAACTCCGTGAATGGCTGCGATGCTTGGAATTCCGAGGGTGGCGATCTTTTCAAAAACTTGCTGGCCACGATTGATCAGTTTTTCCAACTCTTCACCGCGGGTTTTTTCCAGTGATTTCAAATCAGCTCCCGCAATGAAGATGGAGGGCTTGGCGCTGATGAAAACCAGGCCTTGGGATGTCTTTCCCGCGGAGATTTCGTCGATACTTTTTTCCAGATCATCCAGAGTTGGGGAATCAAAAATGTTGGCTGTCGAATCCGGATGATTGAATGTAAAAACAGTGGCCCTTTTTCCACCCGGAGTTTTCGCGGGATGGCATGAGTTTCCCCCCGCTGAGTTGGTTGATTCGGGCGGGGTCTTTGAAGTGGTGTTCATGATGGTAACTGATTTGTCTTCTGAGAATTCATGGAATGAGTGCTCATTCTCCGGAAATTACATGCTTTCCAACCAGGCGGCCCCGCCCTGGCCGCCACCGATGCACATGCTGATCAAGGCCCGTTTGCCGCCGGTTCGTTTCAATTCTTTTAATGCTGTCAGAACCAGCCTGGCGCCGGTCGATCCCACGGGATGGCCCAGCGCGACGGCGCCACCGTTGGGGTTGAGTTTTTCCTCGGGAATTTCCAGACCGGCGAAGTCCCCCGTTTTCAGAAGAGCCAGGACGGCAAGCACCTGCGAGGAGAATGCCTCGTTAATCTCGACCACATCGGCGTCAGAGGGTTTCAGGCGGCTTGATTTTTCCAGCTCCCGAATGGCATAGGCCGGCCCCAGGCCCATGCGTTTGGGATCGCATCCCGTGAAGGCGTAATCAATGAGGCGGCCCATCGGTTGCAGGCCCAACGACTCAGCTTTGGATTCCGTCATCACCAGTAAAGCCACCGATCCGTCGGTAATCTGAGAACTGTTGCCAGCAGTGACGGTTCCGGTATTCCGCTCAAAGACGGGCTTCAGCCTGGCCAGGGCCTCAATGCTTTGATTTTCTCTCGGGCCGTTATCCGCATCGACAAATCCCTTTTTTGAATCGGGGAGATAGACCGGGCAGATTTCCTCGGCAAGTTTTTCTCGCGCCGCATTGGCTTTCTGGTGTGATTTCAATGAGAATTCATCCTGTTCCCGCCGCGATAGGTGAAATTCCCGGGCCAGCACTTCCGCAGTTTCACCCATATTCAACCCACTGACGGGATCGGTGAGTCCCTGTTTCAGGCCGATCACCGGTGAAAAATCCGAGGGTCGAAATTTCAGGACCGCAGCCACCTTGCCGCCCGCAGTTTTCGCCCTTGCCAGGGCGGAAAACTTGGCGGCCGCGGTCGCTGAAAAATAAAAGGGAATGCGGGACATATTTTCGGTTCCGCCCACCACAAAAACGTCGCCCTTGCCCAGGGCCATCCGGGCGGCGGCCGTGGTGATCGCTTCCAGTCCGCTACCGCAATTCCGATGAACCGTCATGGCGGAAACTCTCCGCGGAATCCCGGCCCGCAATCCGATGACTCGGGCGATATTGGCGGAATCAGGTGGCTGGGAAACGCATCCAAAGATGACTTCATCCACCAGTTCCGGATCGATTCCTGTCTGATTCAACAGGGTTTGGACCACGACCATACCCTGTTGCGCGGCGTCAATCGCCGCAAAGTCAGTCCCCATTTTCAGGAACGGGGTTCGCACTCCGTCGATGATTACGAGATTGGTTCCCGGCGGTTTTTCTGTGTCTGTCATGATTTGGATCAGGCTGTAGTGGAGGGTTTCCTGTCCGCGGATTCGGACGAAGTTCCCCGGTGATCAACGACTTTTTCCTCCTTCAGAGCTTTGCCGACGCCCTGCATTTTGCGGAGCGTTTTGGCATCGTGAAATTCAATGTGGTTGGGTTTGATTTCCGTGGCATTCAGAAAACAGGTCTCAATTTTCTCGCCCAGTTCCTCTCTGGAAAGCCGACCGAGAGCCGCGATATGAACAATAATTTCATCAACCTCAAGAGGATCGTCATGGCGCTTGCGGAGCTCGATCTGCCAGCTTCCCACATCGTCGAGATCATCGAGAATGTGTTCCAACTCGTTAAAATTGACGAGGGTTCCCTTGACCTTGCCAATATGGAGTCGCCGGACATCGCTGACTCGCGAAATCCGACCAAGCAACCTCGGTAAAATACGGCCACAGGCCGGACACGGTTGGTGTGCCAATCCACCGGAAATGCAATCACCTGTCCGGTAGCGAAGAACCACGCTTCCCCGGCTGTCCAGCGGAGTGAACACGATCTCCCCGGCCTGACCTTCCCCCACAGGTTCTCCAGATTCCGGGTCGACAACTTCCACGATTCCCAAATCGGGATACAGATGATAGCCCGTGGGTTCCTGCCCGTGGCCGACCGGACATTCCGGCCACGCCATTTTCGCCTCGGTAAATCCATAGGTTGCCATAATCTCCACCGAAGGGGAGCCCAGCTCGGCGCAAAGGTTTCGGAGTTTTTTCCTGGTTCCCTCCGGGACCTTTTCTCCTCCCAGGACGATGCGGCAGATTTTGGGACAATGAACGCCCGTTTCCACGGCAATCTGAAGGACGTGATAAATGAAAGTGGGCATTCCAATGAGGGCATCCGGCTGGATTTTACTCAACAGACGAACATTCCCATCCGTCCCCATCACCTTTCCTCCACCCGTGGAAAGGGTGAAGGTGTTGAACCCCAATCCCGCGTAGTGCATTTGCCAAAAAGCCAGGTGGGGTGCAAAAGGAAAGATATTGAAATGCCGGAACTCCGGACGTGAATTACAGATTTCCATCATGCGCCGTCCCGTCACCGCGAGAATATCCAGATCATGCTGAGTATAGAAAAAAGGCACCGGCTCGGCTGAGCGACCGGTCGTGCTGGTCATGAGGATGGGACGATATTCTTTCTCGAATCTGGTTTTCACAGCGTGCCGCCCCCGAAACAATCCCTCCAAAATGGTGGATGGTCGCCGCTTCAATACAGCTTCGTCCGGTTCCAGGATGTAGTCCCGGACTTTGCTTTCCCCATGTTCACCGGACACCAGATCCCGCTTCGCCGTGAAGGGGATCTTCGGAAGGTCACTGAGAGATCGAATGTCGTCCGGTGAAATCCCCTGTTCCTGAAAAATCCTTCTGTAGTGGTTGGAGAATGGCACCACATGATTTGCCAGATAGTGTCTCAGCTTGGCGGCCTGCAGGGACCTGAGATGTTCCCGGTCCAGGCAGTCCCAGGATCGGGTCAGTTTCGATGGGCGATGAATCAAATGCATAGGACTGGTTGTGGCTCGGCCCGGTTCAGGGGAGGTTGTTCCGGTTCCGGCAAAAGGAGGTTTTTCAGTTCGGGGAGCACCTCCTCGGCTGCCTCCCGGCCCACCCGGATGTAGGTTTCGAAATTGTTGTAATCGTGCCAGTGAATCTCCGGACTGACGGCATCGATCAAGATGTCGGCATGTCTGGCGCTTCGCCCGACGATGCGCAGTTGGGAGGCCATCGGCGTGCTGCGGAGAATGTCGAGGAGGTTTCCCGGCGCAAAGTAGTTAATTTGCTGGTTGATCCGGTGCCACAGACTACCGCGGTCAGAGTGCCTCCCGCTACGTTTCAATTGGACGGCCTTCGGTAGAACATTGACGGCGATCACCTTGTCCACGCCAACAATTTCCCGCAGGAGTGTCGTTGGGAGCGGGTCGCAAAGCCCTCCGTCAACATACTCGATTCCATCCCGGAGAACAGGGTGCACGATCCCCGGAATGGCCAGGCTGGCGAGGATCGCGGAAACCACATCGCCCTTGTGAAAAATGGCGCGGGTCAAAGTATCCAATTCGGTGGCCACGGCGTAAAAAGGAGTCGGCAGGTTGTAAAAGGTACGTTTCCCCAACGAGGCACGGAGGCGGCGCTCGATTTTCTTCCCCCCGATAAACCCACGGCGGGGGGGGAAAAGAGGATCCACCAGAGACCAGAGTTTGCGTTTGGAATCCATATCACGGGCAAGCTGTTCCAGCTTCAGCCCCGACAGTCCGGACGCCCACAGTCCGCCGACATAAGCCCCCATGCTGGTCCCGGCGATGGCATCGACCGATATTCCGTTTTCCTACAATACTTGAATCACACCAATATGGGCCAGCCCCTTGGCGCCGCCAGAAGAAAGGGCGATGCCAACCCTGGGTAGGGGGCTTGACTCTTCGGGGCGGGAATGTCGCTTCCCGCGGATCAGTGAATGTAAAAAGGCAGTCATCTTGTCGCTCTTGTTCCTGCGACAAGCTGCCTGCCTGATTTTCGGGGATCTCCGTGGCCCTTTTCGCCGGGGTTTGCACCGGGGTTTGCACCGGGGTTTGCACCGGGGTTTGCAGAGGCGGAAAAGACGGGGGGGAGGTCAACTGAAAGTCGGCTCCTTCGGGGATCTCGGCTGGAGAGCGGGCGGCTTGTCACCAAGGTTTTTCTGTTGCTTCCTTTTCGAGCTTATATGGGATTATATGGTTTCAGGTTCTATTAATTTGCTTGATCTCCCGGCGACCGGTTCTTCCCGCCGCCTCACCGTGGTTCGACAATCAAACGGGGCGCTTCGTTCGATAAAATCGCCCGGTTGAAATGCGATCAATACGACCAGTGCCATCGCGTTTTCCAATCGTGCCACATTTTCCCGCTTTTGTGAAATGGAATTGGTGAAATGGAATTGAAGAAAACATAAGCGCCTCACCTCTGATCATTGCTCCGGCAAGAAGTGCAGGATGTTGTCGATGAAAGCCAGATCCCGACTGAGCCCCGGGTGACTGGTGGCAAAAAGGTGGAATGAGCCCCATTGATGGATGCCTGCCCCGCTGCACGGTGCGTTCCGCCCTGTGGCGGTTCCAGGAGAGCTGACGACTGCATGATTCTGCAAAGGGCAGACCGGGGCAAATGCGGCGGTGGGGCTTGCTGCCAAGCCTCGAATCAGCGTTCGCCGACCACAAATCGCCACCTGATGTTTTTTCCGATTCATACAAATGTGTTTCAACCCGTGCCCACCAGACGGCGGATCGTTCTTTCATTTCCCCTGGACGCCAACAGGTAGGTTCGATTCCCGTCGTGCCAAACGGCTGTCGCCCATCCTCTTTCCATCGCGATTCCCAGCGACTCCCGATCCAGGTCCGGAAATAAATCGGCATTCACCACGATCATATGGACTTTCCGATGGAAATCTTTTGGCCCTGTCTCGAAGCAAATCAGCGAAGCCCGATTTCCCTTCCATTGAAACAGGTGGCACCCCGCCGTCGCGAATTTCTTCAGGCTCTCCGGAGTCTCCAGATCTGACACCCCCGCGTGGGTGCTCAGCCAGTTCCGCAAATCCTTCGGGTCGGTGGACAGGTGATCAAATCCCTCCAGTTTTTGAATCTCGAAGACCATACCCGCACGAAATTCAGCCAGGCGGGCTTCTTTCTGGTCAGTGCGAAAATGATAGATCACCAAAACACTGAGCGAAAAGAACAGCAGAGCCGTCGCTATTGCCATCGCCAGTGGGATTCTTCCACCGCGAGGTGCTCTTCGCGATCCCTGGACAGTCGCCAGAATGGACGGCAGCAAATCATCCGGCGGCTCAATCTCAGACAGTGTTCGGGCGATTTCCACGTCGAGGGCCTGCTGCTCTTCCAGCCATTTCTTCAGATCGGAATCTGACTCCGCTGTTTTCAGTGCCTCCGCGAACTGGTCATCATCCAATTCCCTCCCGCTGCCGGGGCGCCAACTCGCCAGGATTAATTTTGCCTCTTCAGAATTCATTTGGAATCAATGATCAGAAATACATCTCATCGGACATTTTTGGCTGAGTGATTGCCGTAAAGTCCGACGGCCAGTTCGGATCGCAATTCCTCTTTCCCGCGAAAAAGTCGAGACATGACAGTGCCGATGGGGATGTTCAGGATTTCGGCGATCTCGCGGTAGTTGAGGTCGTCCAGATAATACAGTGCCACCGGAACGCGAAACACCTCACGAATGCGCCCCAATGCCGCCAACACCATTCCCGCTTCTGCCCGTCCGCGGGCCGCGGTGTCAACGGACAGCAATTCAATATCACAGCCGCCCACGTCCTCGATGTCCGTGTGTCGATTGCTATGACGTTTCAGCTTCAAAAACTCACGATAGAGGGTTGTGAACAACCACGATTTGGCTTTATCAGGACTTCGGATCTGCCCACCCCTGACGGCAAGGATGAGGTAAGTCTGCTGGGTTAAATCCGCCGCCTCCGCTTCGTTGTGAGTCAGACTGATGGCAAATCGGTAAAGATTCTGGTAGTAATCATGTGCCAGTCGTTCAATGTCCGCGGATCGAAGCTTCATGAAATGATTGGAAACAACATGGAATACAAATCCCCGGGGGGCGGCGGGAAACAGGTGTCTCTCTGTATGTCGGGCCGAATCCGAAATCATTACAAATGAATTGTGCCGGGGGCATTTGCCAGGCGTTTCAGCGAAAAAGTAAGGGCCCGGGAGTTCACCAGCATTCCGGCCACCCAGTCTTTATTGCCCAGGTTTTATTGCCCAGATCCCCCTCTGCTCCCAGGCATCCTGATGGGATCGGGAAATCAAAGAGGCATAAATAAAAGACGGACCCCGGGTTCGGCGCATCCCTCGAAGCAGGTTATGTCTTGCTGTTTTATATGCTCCGTTGGCTTCCCGATCCGCCCCTTCTCTGGCCGTTTTTGGGATTCGCCGTAAAGGACAGAACCTTTTTCAGAACACCAACGAATTCTTCCGGGGAAACCGCATCCGCAAAATGCCCTATTGATCTGCCCTCTTTGGTGAGGAACTCGATATGGGGGATTTCTGAAACACCGTAGGCGTTCAAAACCCTGCCATTGGAGGGATCGTCGGCATCGAGATAGGCCCAAACAAATGAATCGTGAAATGGCCGAACTGATTTGCTTGGGTAAACATTGTTTTTCATTTGCTGACAGGCAGGGCACCAGGATGCCGAAAAGATCAGGATCAGCGGTTTGCCGGACGACTTGGATTGGGCCAGAGCCTCCCGGTAATTGTGATAAAAAACAGGTCCCTGATCGGCGGAGTGGATCACTGCGGGAACAAAAATTGCCGCCAGAACGGAGAGGAATAAGGAAGGAGTCTTCATGGATTTTCAGATTGATTGGGAATGCGGGCGAGTCAGAAGTTGATTCCACCGTTTCTTGTTAGAAGCCTGAGTCCCTGAATTTATTCCGGAAAAAAGCAACAAAAGCAGAATCGGCAGGTGCTCGAACCAGACGATGATTTCATCAAAAATCCGTTCACCGCTCAATCCACGCCAAAAAGGAGATGGATAATGATAAATCAACCAGAATCGCAGGTAATAGATCAGCGAGGCTCCCGAAACCAAAAGCCAGATTCGCGACCTGGCGAAAATTGCAAAGGGCAATGCCCAGGTCCAATACCAGGGATTCTGGGTGGCGCTGAGGTACCAGAATGTCGCCAGAACCAGAAAAAAACGGCGTCCCAGAGCTTCTCCCGTTTCCAGTAAGGGCCAGGGGCGGAGGGAAAACCACAGGGCCATGCCCAGGACTCCCAAGCCGGAAATAATTTGCGCAGTCAAAAAGGCGGGATCAGTCGCTGAGTCATCCACACCGCGGCGGGATGCGATGTTTCTGAAAAAAGAATCCCATGGAAGGCGAAGGTTTTGAGGAACCACGGAATACCAGGGCTCCGATGTTTTCAGGATGTCCTTCCCCGTTTGACGGACGTTCAGGTTTTCCCGGATGACACCAAATGCGAGATCGTTCATCTCCCATCGGGTGAGAAAAGTTCGCAGTCCGGCCAACTCGCCATGATGGGTGGACGCTTCCCCTTGTTGAATTATTTTCGGGCGGGAAAACTGAAACCCGACCCCAATCAAAGTCAAGGCGAGGACCGTTGCTGGGGCAAATCTCCACCGCCATTTTTTCCAGCCAAAACTCAACAGCACGGGACCCAGGACCAGCGGGTACCACTTGGCCAGAACCGCCCCGCTCCACAACAGGGCCGCCATGACGACTCGCCACCCCGGCCACTTGGAGGGATTCGTCGCGTTGATGGAAAGCAGGAGCCAGCAAGCGGTCACCAGAAAAACGGCGATCACGTCCATGTGGCCCGAATTGGAAAATTCTTTCAGAACCAGAGGGCACCATGCATAAACCAGGGCCCGTCCCAGAGGCAGATGACGGCAACGTAGCCAAATCAGCAGAAGGATCACTATTCCCAGATCAAGAGCCGCCATCAGTCCCCGGATGACGATCAGGTGTATGGAAAGGGGACTTTGCGCGGGGGTCGCCCATGCGGCCAGAGCAAAGACCAACTGGCTCATCGGTGGATAAACGGTGGGAACTTCGCGGTGATCAATTCGTTTGAACAGAGTGTCTATCGCGCGAGAAGAATCCAGCACAGTGATCAGTCCGGCCACCGTCGCGGGACGGGTTTCCGGGTTCTGCTTCCGCCATTCGTCCAGATCCGCGGGACTGAACTGATACGGCGATACATGTGAAAGGACGGTTCTCCCATCCCAAAGGTAGCGATAGTAATCAATTTCCTGTACCGGGTTTGACCAGAAAATCAGAGGAACCCTCAGGAGAACCGATAAAAGCAGAATGGGCCCTGTCCCGGGCCACTTCTTTTCGTTCCAGAATCGCAGCACGCAGACCAGATACAGCAGGAAAGCCGAGGCCATCACTCCCAAAATCGGGAGCAGTGGACGTTGGGTGTGATTCAGCCCGAATTCGAAGCTTTGTGAAATCCTGGCAAAAACGAGCCAGGCAACGCACTGCGCGATACCCAAAATCCAGAAGAGTATTCGAGTCCGCCGTGTCATCTTATCAGTCCGCACAAGCTCTGCCCGCTGCCCGGCGGAAACGGATCCCGCGGTCGCGGGACAGAAAATCAAAGGACCACTGCCCGAGTCGGAGCAAAGCGCAAAAAGCCGAAGACAGAAGGCGGTCATCCGCCCCTCCCGGCAAAGTCGCAATCTTCACGGTCAAATCAATATGATTTTTTGTTCCAGAACGGAGCCACGGCCTCGCCAATCCGAATATTTCACGAACCTTCCCGCTACGACTTGCTGCGCCCCATTCTGCCTGCGTCCCGCTCGGATTTTGTTTGGACAGGTTGTCCCCATACAGCTTCCGCCCAAAAATTTTCACGCGCCCCGGTAGAATGACGCTCGCGTCGTCCAGCGACGAGGAGTGCATGAAATTTCCGGGCTAATAGCGGCTTCCCGAACCGGCCGGGGCAATGGTTCCCGAACCTTCGGGCTGCGGTGAAACAGTTTGATTTTCAGGAGATTGACGAGTTGTTTCGCTGGGCGCGGGCGCCTGTTCTTCCGGCGCCGGTGTGCTCTCGCAGGATGAAATAATCAGGGCAGCAGACCCGGCAAAGATCAGGGTGGAAATGGCAAAGATGGTTTTTTTCATGGATGATTGATTCGTTGCAGTTTGGAGGTGGAAATTTTACCAACCCTTGCCCGGAACCACGCCGACAGGCAGTTGATTCCGGCTCTGGACTGTTCTCACCCGCCGTCTTTGAGAATCCGGCTTCCCAGTTTATTCCCTGATTTCAAAAAAAATTTGCTTCCCCCCCGTCCGACGGGACCGATCAACCCGATCTCTACCCGGCCTTTTGTGCCAGATATTGAATCATCCAGTCTTCGGGGCTGTTTGAAAATTCAAACGGATTTCCCTTCATATCCCAGGCAGAATCCAGCTCGAATCCATGATCGGTCAACTGCCTTTTCTGCAATTCCGGATCACCGTAATAGGTGAGCATCTCGCTGGAATAATCGAACAAACAAGCCCAGCCCTGTTCCCGGGCGTCCGCCGGACTGATGTGACGGTTTTTCCAACTCATTCTCCGATTTGCCAGGAAACAGAAAATCCACCCGAGGGGTGTCAGAATCCCGCGCAAGCGCCGGGGATGGACCTGGCGAAATGGATAGGCTTGAAGGGAATGCGACGAAAAGAAAAACCATCCTCCCGGTTTCAACACCCGGTTGATTTCGGACAGAGCCTTCTCTCTTCCCTCCGGGTCCACGTAGTCGATTCCGTTGTAGCTGAAATTGACAAAATCGATTTCCCCATCGTCAACCGTCGAAAGTTTCCGCACGTCGACCACCTCAAAACTCCGATGTTCCGCTGTGGGAAACAGGGCCTGGCACTGTCTGATCCGGTTCTCCGCGTAATCGAGACCGCGGTATCGCCGGGCCTGCTGGGAAAGCATCCAGGTGGTCCTTCCCACACCGACTCCCAGATCGAGAAGGGAAAACTCACTCCACTGCTCCCTGAATCTTTCCAGAACCAACATCTCGGCTGGAAAAAACCGCAGGGTCCCGAAACCATCCGCGTGATTGTCGTAGGCTTCCCGATTGCCTTCCATGATTGCGGCGAGATGTTTGTCCATGCCAGAATCAACAGCCATGTGGCGGGATGAGCCAAGTGAAAAATTCAAGGACGCCGCTTGCTGCTGAAAACGCTTCTGGCGCCGGGAGATCCCGCCTGTCGTGAAGCAACGGACTTCACCCTTTCCCGTCCAGAGCGATCAACTGGGAAACGGTCACAAACTGGAAGCCTCTCTGTTTTAATTGTTGCAGCACGGCGGGAATGGCGTCGATCGTGGGTTTGTGAATGTCGTGGGCCAGCAGAATGCCTCCCGGCCTGGCGCCGGATACGAGTCGCGATGTGACGACTGAAACACCGGGCCTTTTCCAGTCTTCGGGATCAACTGACCAAAGAATCGACGGGTAACCAAATTTCTTTTTGATCCACGATTTTTGCGATGCAGTGATGGCTCCGTAAGGCGGGCGCATCAAGCGGGGAGCGACTCCGGTGGCATCCAGAATCGTTTGATGGGTCACGCCCAATTCCTTTTCGACCGCTGCCGGTGACAGATTGGTGAGCTTGGCATGATCGAGTGTGTGATTCCCGATTTCGTGTCCCTCGGCAATCATGCGACGCAGAATTTGCGGGTACCGTCTCGCGTTGGTTCCCACCACAAAAAAGGTCGCCTTCACATCATGGGCCTTGAGAATGTCAAGCAACCTGGGTGTGTTGGTCGGGTGAGGCCCGTCGTCGAAAGTGATCGCCAGAAACGGCAAACTCGTATTGACACGTCCATAGCTGTCTCTCTGGGGAACAACGGGGGTCAAATCGGGACCCGAACGGGCCTTGTTTCCCTTTTTCGATTTCTTCTTCGCCGCCCTTTTGGCCTGGCGCTCTTCTTTGCTCATTGTCTGGCATCCCGTTTGGAGAACAGGCGTCAGGGCCAGCAGCATAACAAGACCAAAGGTGGAAATGGTGAGAGCTTTCACGGGAAACTGATTGTTCTGTTTGTGTGCGCAACGGAAGGCTCCCGCCCAGAGAAGCAGCCTCGCGAAACTACACTTTTTTTAAAATTACTGCAACTCAAAAAGAATATATTTCTTAACTTTTTAAAAATCTGGCCAGGATGGGGGAGAGATTTTCCGTGATTTCCTCCGGCCAAAGGTCGCGAGGGGTCATAATGGCATTCTCCAATGCCCGATGCTCGGGCCAGTTTGGTTCGTGGGGGATTTTGGGAATGACTTTCTGAAGAACCGCCTTGGCATTTTCGGCGTTGGCCAGGACGTGAGCGATCACGGATTCCACGTTGACGGCCTCTTCCTCCACTTTCCAGCAATCGTAGTCGGTAATCATCGCCAGAGTGGAAAGCGCGATTTCAGCTTCGCGGGCCAGTTTGGCTTCGGGCAGGTTGGTCATCCCAATGAGATCAAAACCGAGTTTCCGATTCATTTCCGACTCGGCACGGGTGGAAAATGCGGGGCCATCCATGTTGACGTAGGTAGCGCCGTTGTGAACGGGAAGACCCACTTCCCGCGCGGATTGGTAAAGCAATTTCCGCAGACCGTCGGAGATCGGATCGCTGAAGGAGACATGACCGACAATGCCCTTCCCGAAAAAGGTGTGATTGGCCCTCTGGCTGGTGCGGTCGAAGAACTGGTCGGGCAGGACGATGTCACGGGGTTTGTATTCCTCTTTCAGCGAACCGACCGCGGTAACGGCGACAATCCATCGGACATTCAATTTTCTGAGCGCCCAGATGTTGGCGCGGTGATTCAGCTCCGTGGGTAAAATACGATGACCCCGTGCATGACGCGGCAGAAAATACACTCGCCGACCGGCGACCGTGCCGGAGATAATGGCATCCGACGGAGGGCCAAAGGGGGTGTCCACGGTGATTTCCTCCGGGTCAGAGAGTCCGTCTATTTGGTAAAGACCGGAGCCACCGATCACTCCAATGGCCGGGGAAGTAGAGCGGGATTGAGGCATGATGACA
>Ga0114931_10003208_pt1 | contig 20736 bp, 18 predicted proteins | sample 2SBtaG_FD_89579 | JGI IMG/M metagenome (GOLD analysis project Ga0114931, IMG submission 89579) | Deep subsurface microbial communities from Kolumbo volcano to uncover new lineages of life (NeLLi) - 2SBTROV14_V59a metaG | ecosystem: Environmental > Aquatic > Marine > Volcanic | place: Kolumbo...
AGCGAAGAGTTCATTGTCATGCATATATTGAAGAAAATCCTATGCTTTGTGAGAAACTATCAAAAAACAGGGATTGGTGTTACTTTGATATTGCAATTAACTGGCGAAGGACTGATTTATGTAATAAACTGAATGACCCTGAAAAAAATACATGTTTATCTATTGTATTTAGAAATGAATCATTATGCCCTATAATTGATGGGAAAAAAGATTCTCGTTGTTCAAATTTTTCCAGGTATGTGTAACTTTTTATAAACATATTCCATTTAGAATTTGCCAAAAAATTTATAAACAAAAGAACTGAATATTTATTGTATGCTTAAAAAGGGGATTGTATTAAGTGCATTTATGTTAGTTATGCTGTCTTTCTTTATTATTGCAGATTCTGGTGCGCCTGATTCGTATCAGGTAAGAGTTATTTATTCAGATGGTAGTCCTGTCTCTGGTTTTAACTGGATTTTAGGATGTGACACAAGCCCTAACCCTGAATTTGGTAATCCTGAAGATTCTCCTGCATATATTTGCTCTGACAATGTGGGTACTAGCAGTGCTCCAGTAGGTTGTTCTGTTGAGGGTACATTGCAATATGCATGGCGTGTTTGGCATGAACCTGCACCACCTGTGAATTGTGTAGGAAGTCCTCCTTGTACAGCAGCTTATGTATATGATACTTCTGCTTATAAAAATTTGTATGATATCGACTGGGACAACGATCAGGTTGATTGTGAATGTCACCTTGGAAATTCTCCTTCATACTGGACAATAGGTGACACTGGTCCATCGCCTGATAATTGTGAATATCCGGGAGCACCTAGTCAAAACTGCTGTTGTGGCGATGACCCTGGTTCTGAGTGGTATTACAATGAGGCATCCAGTAGGACCGAAACCATTAATGATCTCAGCGCAGATAGTTTTGCTTGCTGTAGCAATGCGTTTAGTTGTGTGGATGATGGGGGTTGTTATCTGAACACTGAGTTGCACGATGCGGGTGAACCAAATGAACGCGGATTACCACAGTCTGATGATAGAGAGATGTGCGACAATGCTGATAGGCTCTGGCATGACGCTGATGAGGATCAGTCACATTGTGATAGGGCAGAATATCCAACAGGACATCCTTATGGTCCAGGTAATCTGCTGGGTGATTGCACCTTTGAACCTGGTGGAACATGCTGGATGCAAGAAGGTGAAGCAGTTTCTTTTGGGGGGTTTACTTCTGCTGATACAATCAGAGAAACAAGTTGTTGTGGTGATGATCTTGGTGAATATTATATAACAACGAATACAGAAAATGATGCTTGTTGCGATGCTATTGACGATTTTGTGTATGCCAATCATTTTTGTGGAGATGTACCTGACGAGCGTCATGTCTATGGATACATTACAGGAGAACAGCCAGATGGTAGTTATGTTCCACTAAATAACGTAAAGGTTGAATTATTTTTTGAAAATTTCACATTAGTTAACTATAATCATTCAAATGCTTTAGGATTTTATAATCTCACTGGGCTTGGAATAGTTCCAGGCATTTCAACAGGCAGGTTTTATCTTGCTGTTTCTGCTGGACATTTAGGTTATGAAAGCCCAACAGTACTTATTGATTTGGACCCAGGAGATCTATACCTGAACTTCACACTCAATCTGACTTCTAACTGCAGACAAGACTGCACAAGATTGATAGATGGTGAATTTAGGTGTGATAAGGACTGCCAGGGCGAGAATGGTTGTAATTATGATGGAACTGTTACTTCTGATATTTTTGGTGGACTTACAATGCAGGAACTTTGTGATGGCAAAAGAGATAATTGGCCAGTCAGGCACAATGCAACACATAATATAATGTGTTGTAATAAAGGATACATACCCAGGTTCAATGCAACAGCTACGATTGAACCAAGTCAAGATGTAAGAAATGCCCAGACATTCTATGCAGGAACTGTTAATTATGAAGAAGACGGTCAGTTTTATGGTGTTTACCTCATTGTATATACAACAGAGCAGTGGCAGGGATAATATTTAAATAAACAGTTTCTTTTGCTTATAATATGATAGATATTGTAATTCCAAACCAGGATCATGAACAATTTGTAAACATGGCAAAAAAATTAGGATTTAATAAACTAATTTTCTTTGGAAAATCAAAAAAAAAAACTCTTGAGACTTATTCATGCGACTGGAAAGGCAAGCATGATTTACTCTGTGCAAATGAAAATATCAGGCAGGTTGTTGAGAAAAAAAAAGTAGATTTTATTTTTGAATGTGAAAAAGAGCCTCGTTCAGATTTTATACATCAGCGCAACTCTGGACTTAATCATATTATCTGCAGGTTTGCAAAGGAAAATAATATTGCCGTTGCATTTTCATTCTCAAGTTTGCTAAATTTAAGAACAAGAGCAAAGATAATGGGTCGCATGGCTCAAAACATCAAACTTTGCAGGAAATATGGGCTTAAGATGATAATAGCACCTTTTGCAGATGAGCCATATAAAATGCGTGCGCCATCAGACTTAATAAGTTTATTTGTAACACTTGGCATGCAAAAATCCCAGGCAAAAGATGCATTAACCCATGCATACAAACTTATTGCAGAGAAAAAACATAATGATGGGCATCTTCTCGCCAACGGTGTTGAAATTGTAAAATGATTTATCTAATTCTTATGCTTGGAATTATTACTTCTTATACAGATATAAAATATGGTAAAATCAGGAATCTGCACCTTGCTTTAGTATTTTTGCTTGGTCTTGCATACTCTTTTTGGCAAAAAATACCTGTTTTTGATATAAATATTGCGTTGGCATTACTTACAGGATATATGCTTTGGTATGTTGGAATATGGACTAGCGGCGATGCTAAACTCTATATGGTCTATGCATTTTTGCTTTCAGGAATGAATGATACTTTTTCATCTGTATCAATCCTTGCAAATACTTTCATACCATTTTTTCTGTTTTATTTTACCAGACTGTTATTCCTGGTACCAAAAAAAAAATTATCAAGCACTCTGAAAAGTTCTTTTAGTCCAAAAAAGATTGCAGAACTTGTATTCATCTTGTTTGCGCTCACTTGGCCTATACATTTATTATCAAATATATTGGCAGAACCATTTCCACAGATTGCAGAGTTGTTTAAGAATCTTTTTGTGGTAATCCTATTTCTATTTATCATGTTTAGGGTTATTCAGACAGCATTTAATGTAACCAAAATAATGATTGTAATTGCTCTTCTAAGACTTATTTTTGACAGGAGTATATGGGGTATGGATTTCATGCTTGAGTTTAGCCTTATGTTGTTTATCTTCATTGTTGCAAGGTTTTTTGTTTTAGAGCTTACGCACAGCGTTTATTCAAAACAGATAGATATACATTTGTTAAGACCAGGCATGATACTTTCTGATAGGATACTTAAGAAAGAGGGCAAGTATAAAAAAGAGCCAGGGCTTTATTTTTCTTTGTTTAGCTACCTTGCAAAACCGAAAAATCTGTTTGGTGATAGTTCAGAGGGTTTAAGCAAGAAAGATTGCAGAGTGCTTCGTAAACTGAAAAGAGACAATCTGCTTTTGTTTGATCATGTTGGCGTGTATGAAACACTTCCATTTGCATTATATTTGTTTGTTGGGGTGCTCATAACTGTTCTTGTGCATGGAAATGTTTTTATACTGTTATTTGGTTCTCTTAGGATATGAAATGTCTGGTTACTGGTGGGGCAGGGTTCATAGGCAGCCATCTATGTGAGCAACTCTTAAAAAATGGTCATGATGTTGTTTGTGTTGATAATCTTTCAACAGGAAAACTTAAGAATGTCCCTGCAAAAGCAGATTTTATAAGGGCAGATGTAAACACACCTGAAATCTCAAAGCTCTTTGCCAGCAACAAGTTTGGTTGGGTATTTCATTATGCAGCTGTTGTTGGAGTCAGACGAACTCTTGAGAATGAAAGACAAGTAATGAAAGATTATGAAGGGATTAAACTTCTTGCAAATCTTTCTTTGGCAAGCGGTGTTAAAAAGTTTGTTTTTGCATCATCATCTGAAGTGTATGGGAATGCAAGTACCATGTCAGAACTAAGAATGCCTTACGCTAAAGTGAAACTTGATGGTGAAGAATATCTGAAAAAATGCAAAGGATTAAACACAAAGATTCTCAGGTTTTTTAATGTGTATGGCCCTAGACAGATTGCTGATGAATATGGTTTTGTAACCGGGATTTTTATAAACCATGTTATTAATGATAAAAGGCCTGTTATTTTTGGTGATGGTACACAGACAAGGGATTTTGTTTATGTTAAAGATAATATAAAAGCAAGTTTAAAGGCAATAGAATCACAAGAAAATGTATTTGATATTGGAACAGGCATAACAACAACAGTGCTTGAACTTGCTGAAAATATTATTGATATATGCAGGAAAAATTTTGCACCTGATTTTATTAAATCACCATATCCTGATATCATGCATAGGGTTGCAAAACCAGATGCTTTGAATTCCATAGGTTTTAAACCTGAATATTCTTTATCAGAGGGCCTTACAAAGACAATTAAATGGTATAAAGAACAAAATGAAAAAAAATCTTAAGAAAACGACAGATTATGAAGAGAAATCAGAGAAAGAACATGTTATTAAACTCAATCCAAAAATCTATCCTCTTGCTCTTGTATTCAAGGCAGCTTATATTCTGATAGATACAGCGTATATTGTTGTGGATGGAGACCCTGAATCAGAACTTCTTGTTTTTATCAGGAGTAAAGGTGATGTTGATGCAAAAACTTTGGCAGAGCGTTTTAATGATGAGCTAATTAATTTTTCTGTTTATGAAAGCCAGTCAAAAAAAAATGCAGTTCTCAGGCAAGAGTATCTCAAGCGTGCACTTTTGACAAATATTACTAAAACAGATGATGATTACATTGAAGATAAAGAAGGCATCTTTGTTCCATGGGAGGAAAAGTATGGATAATATTCAGATTAATGCGAGTTCTGTGCAAATAATGTTAAATCCTGAAATATATAATAGTTTAATCATCAAACAGGCAATAAAAGATTTTTCAGGTGTTGCAGACATAAAACAGAATGGGAAAATAATCATTGTTCCAAAAGAAAAAAAAGACATTGAGAATATAGGGTATGAATTTTGTAATTATTTAATTGGGTTGGTGCAGAGTGGACAAACTTAATTTCTATAGTGCTCAGAAAGTTGGCAAAAAATGGTTAATAACTTTGGATAGTGGAGATTGGGTTGCTTTATCAGAAAAAAATTACAGTCTTTTAAAGAGTGGGAAGTACAAGGATGATGTTTTTCTCTTAAACGTCTTAAAGGACAGGCATATTGTTCTTGATTCTAAAAATGAAGCAGATTATGTGCGTAGTCTTAGGAAAAAAAATATGCATCTTTTTTATGGCCCTTCACTTCATATTGTTGCAGTAACTAAGCGCTGTAATAATGATTGTCTTTATTGCCATGCGAACGCGACAGGCAGGAATGATAGCTCTTTAGATATGGATGAGAAAACAGCCAGGAAAACAGTAGATTTCATATTTAAAAGTCCAAACAAGAATATTTCAATTGAATTTCAGGGTGGTGAGCCTCTCTTAAATTTTGATACTGTGAAATTCATTGTTGATTATGCAAAAAAGAAAAATAAAACAGCGCAAAAAAATCTTCTGTTTTCACTTGTCACCAATATGACAATAATGGATGATGACAAACTAAAATTTTTGATGAAGAGACGTGTTGGGCTTTGTACATCTCTTGATGGACCAAAGAGTGTTCATGATAAAAACAGGACATTTCTTGATGACAGGGGCACATATGATACTGTTGTTAAATGGATTAAGAAAATTAAAAAGAATTATCCTCTTGAAGCGTTGATGGTAACTACAAAACATAGTCTTGAGCATCCAAAAGAAATTATTGATGAATACAGAACCCTGGGTTTTACAAATATACAGTTACGACCAATGCTTATGCTTGGCAAGGCACTTGCAAATAAAGATATTATGTATTCAGCAGATGAATATCTAAAATTCTGGAAAGCTGCAATGGAATACCTATTGAAGATCAATAAAAAACAATTTTTGCGTGACCGGTTTGCAACATACATAGTAAAGAAATTCTTTTCAAACAGTGCAGAGTTTGTTGATTTAAACTCACCATGCGGAGCAGCAATTTCAACTCTTGCGTATGACCATGACGGCAAGATATTTAGTTGTGATGAAGGCAGGCAGTATGATTTGTTTAACCTTGGAACAGTTGATATGGATTACGAAAAACTTTTTATGGGCAACGAGTGTCAAAGCCTGATAGCAAGCACTGTTAATGATTGCCTTCTTTGCGATGCATGTGTCTGGAAACCTTTTTGCGGTATTTGTGTTGTGTGCAATTATGCAAAAACAGGCAATGTTATTCCAATATTGTCACAGGATGATAGATGTAAGATACTTAAGGGGCAGTTTGAGTTTCTCATGGAAAAAATTCTTGCAGATAAGGATAATGAAACTTTTCTTAAGTGGATTAAGGCGTGAGTTTGTAAATCTTTAATTTACATTCGCTGCTGCGCAATATTTATATACTACCCTCTACAATAAACAGGATAATGAAATTACCGCAGGTGAAAAAGAGGATTTCAGATTTCTTATGCAAAGAAGAGGGCAGAATATCAAAACATTAGCTTGTTACCATGGGTGCTTTTCTTGGCAGTGCTGTTATAGGTTCTCTCATTGTAAAAGAGGTGCAAGGACAGCAACAATCATCAAGTACGCCTACTCCACAAACCCAAAAACAAGGAATATGTTCAGGCAACAATGATACAGACTGGGTAAAGAACTGTGATGGTGCTCCGGGTGGTGCTTGTCCAATAAATAAAGATGCAATGATTGGAGAGAAAGCTTATACAGACTCAGGAGTGCAGAAATGGTATGGTAATGGCGATTGTAATGATGATAACACACCATTCCATTTCAATGGCTCAGAATTCGCGTATACAGGTCATAATTTAGTTCTTAAGCATTCTCATCATGGCAGCCATAATAGTTATTGATGTGCGCATAGATTTTTTCGTTTTCCACTTATTTTAGGAATGTTTCAAACGGAAAACTGTTCAAAACCATTCTCAATATAAGCGAGCTAAATTCACGAAAGTGAATTTAAATTTGAAGTTGATTGATTAATAAGCCAAAACATTAATATATCCTCCATGAACCCCAAATATTAAGTTGAAAATTTGTATTATTTGTGTGGATTATCCTCCTACTGAAAGTGGCATTGCTATTGCCTGCAGGAGAATAACCAAGAATATTTCCAACAAGGTAGAAGTCCATGTACTCACATATGGAACAGAAAAAGATAATTTCTTAGTAAATAAACCAAGAAGTATCTCAAGCACAAAGGAAGAAAATGTTTTTGTTCATAGAATTTCACCTTTTTCTGGCAATCTTATGAGTGTTCCAGCACAGGAAATTCAGAACATGTGTTATTATCTTGAAAAGCTTGATAAAAAGCATAAGTTTGACATGTTTCACGGATTTAACCTGACAGGTTCAGGGTACGCTGCTGTATTCATGGCAAAAAAACTAAAAAAGCGTAGCATTGTTTCAATCAGAGGCAATGATATTGGTCGCGATGTATTTGATACATCAAAACTCTACTCACTCAAATGGATACTTGAAAATGCAAATGGAGTCACTTCTGTTACAAAAGATTTGCTCTTGCTTGCTGAAAATATTGCTAAAATCAAGACTAAACTAGTTATTAAAAATACAATAGATCCTGAAGAATTTAATGAAGAGATAAAAAAACTAAAGCTTGATGGAACTGTAATTTGTTTCAATGGAATTGTCAGGCGAAAAAAAGGATTTGGTTATCTTCTTTTAGCTTTTAAAAAATTCCTGGAGAAATATAAAGGCACGCTTCTTGTTATTGGCGAGTTCATGCCAGAAGAGAAAATGTCATACCTGAGAATGATTGATGAACTTGGTCTTGTTAATAATATAATGATTACAGGCAAACTACCGCACGAAACAGTGCTTAATTACATAAAACTTGCTGATGTATTTGTACTTCCTGCTGTTTCAGAAGGCTCGTCAAATGCGCTTCTTGAGGCAATGTACTGTAAAGTTCCTGTTATTGCAACACGGCTTGGGGGTGCAAAAGATATTATCAAGCATAATAAGGATGGTATTTTGATTGAGCCACATTCAAGTGAAAGCATATACAAAGCAATTGTTAAATTAAGAAACAAAAGATTAAGAACAAAAATTAGCGCAGCAGCATACGAAAAAGTCTTATCAAATTCTCCTGGTGATGAAACAAAAGCATGGGTTAGGTTTTATAAAAAATGTCTAAAGTAATGTTTTATGTCCAAAATTCTTATGGGACAGGCCATTTAAGGATGGTACTCAATCTTGCATCTGGTTTAAAACATCATGCTCTTATTGTTTACGGTGGAGATGAATTTTCTGTTGAGCTGCCTGATGTATCGTTTCATAAGCTTCCTGAATTGCATGACAGTAAGAAAGGTCTTGAATCAAAAGAATACAGTCTTGAATATGTTAAAAAAACAAGACTTAACACATTATTCTCCTTATTTTCCCATTTTGAGCCAGATTTTTTGTTTATTGAGCATTTTCCATTTGGAAGAGCCCATTTCAGGTTTGAGATTGAGCCACTGATAAATCTTGCAAAACAAAACAAAACAAAAATAATCTCAAGCTTTCGCGGAATAATTGGAAAAAATATTGATTTAGCGCAGTTGGAAAAAGATATTAATCTATTTGACAGGATACTTATTCATACTGATGAAAATGTTACAATACCAGAGACCCAACTACCAAGCGAGAGGATTGTTTATACTGGGTATATTGCTCCGTTTTTTCAGCCAAGGGAAAAAAAAGGAATGATTGCGCATGTTGGTTCTGGCAGGGATGCTGACATTATTCTTGAGAAACTTGATTCCTATGAAATTGAGACTTATAAAGGTCCATATTCAAAAACATCAAAATCACTAAAATTCACAAAAGAATATAATACAGAACTTAAATCAAAAATTGCAGAGGCAGAGATAGTAATATGCACTGCTGGTTATAACTCTGTTATTGAAGCTGTCCACGCTAATTGCAAGACAATACTCATTCCAATAAATAAAGAGCAGAGGATTCGTGCTGAGAATTTTGAAAAAGCAGCTCTTGCAAAATATATTCTTCCAGAAGAGCTTACACAAAAAAGATTGATGGAAACAATACAAAATGTTTCAAGACCAGCAAAAGTTGATATGTCTGGTGTGGAATTTGTAAATGATTTTCTAAGCAAATATCCTATACAGATTGTTGTTGATGATATGAATTACAAGAATCTTGGTTTTCAGAATACAGGAAAAAAGAATACTTACATGAAAGAAGTCATGTTCAGGTATGATGGCAATGCTTCAAAACAGCATTTTTTTGAAAATATTGCACCAAAAATTTTTAGTGAGATGCAAAAATACAAGAAAAAAGGATTTTCGGTTTCTGGTCTTGATTATATGACAAAACTTATCTCAAAGCAGGATGCTTCAAATCATGCTATGAAAAAATTAACAAAAAAAGAAAATTTAATCCTGAACATCTCAGAATTTCAACAGGAAAAAATAGCTTTAAAATCATATCCTACAAATCTTTACATTGAGCTTACAAGGAATTGCAACAGTCTATGTCAGATGTGTGCCCGGAGTTTTGGACCAGAAGAATTCAAGTCTTATAGCCCCTTGCATAATATGGATTTTGAATTTTTTAAGCGAATAGCAGATGAACTTTTTCCAACAGCGCTTGAGGTTGATCTTCGCGGGTTTGGTGAGAGTACAATACTGCCTGATATTGAGAAATACATTGATTATGCGCTTAAGTTTAGTACGCAGTATATTCTTGTGACAAACCTTACAAAAAAGGATGATAAACTATGGGAAAAACTAATTAAAAATAAATTTATCATTGGGATATCTTTTGATGGCGCAACAAAAACAGTGTATGAAAAAATCAGGCGCGGTTCAAGATTTGATGATGTTATGCACAATTTAAAACTTGTATCAGATCTTAGCAAGAAATATAAGAACAACAACATCTTTCTTATGGTATGTGTACAGAAAGATAATCTTTCAGAGATTCATAAAATTGTAAAGCTTGCAGCTAAGCTTAATATTTCAGAGGTTGAACTAAACCCTGTGGGCAAGCCAGAATTTTCAACAAATAGCTTACCAAAAGAAAAAGTAAGAAAGGAAGTCATAAAATGCATAAGTATTGCAAAAGAAAACAGAGTTAAACTTACCATGTCTGGTTCTTTTGGTCTTGGCAGGGTTGAAAAACAGATACAACCTAAACTTCAGGGTAAATGTCCCAGGCCATGGTCATATGCTTATATTACATATGATGGAAAACTTGGGCCATGCAATCACAGGTTTAACCCGCCTCTTGTTTTCTCTGACCTAAAAAAGAAAAATTTTGCAGAAAGCTGGAATAGTATTGGGTTCAAGGTCTTTCGCGGGACAATTCATTCAGAGCATAGGTTCGGGAAATGCAACTGGTGTTATGAGAATAGATATTTTTGAAGAATTATTGGAAAATGGATGCAAGCATTATAATACCTACAAGGAACATGGGTGATTTGTTAAAGAATACTTTAAAGGCTTTAATACCTGAATTACATGGGAATGACGCAGAAATTATTGTTGTTGATGATAGTTCAAATGATAACACAAAAAATATTGTTAAAGAGTTTGGTGTTAAATATATTTACATGAAACATCTTCCAGGGATTGTGCGAATGGCTGCTCAGGCAAGAAACCTTGGAGCAAAGCATGCAAAAGGCAGGGTGCTTGTATTTTTAGATTCTGACATGGTTGTTTCCCCCGGGTTTTTATCTGCTCACATAAAAGCACATGAAAATGCTGATGTTGTTTTGGGCTTGCGAGTGGAGGAATCAGATAGAGATGAATCAGATAGAGATGAATCAGATAGAGATGAATCAGAAACAGATGCAAGGGAGCCTTATTTTACAATCTATGATGATGACATAGATAAACTTCCAGCTAAATGGTCTTTTTTATACAGCCATAATTTCTCTGTTAAAAAAAAAGATTTTGAGAAAGCAGGAGAATTTTCATCTGCATTTGATAAATGGGGTGCTGAAGATCAGGAACTGGGGTTTCGGCTAAAGAATAAAAAATTTGCATTATGCAGGAAATGTGTGGCAAAACATCAGGAGCATGAGACAGAATACAAGAGTAGCCTTGAGAAAAAAATAAATTTAATCAGGAATGCAGAAATCTTTTATTCACTTCATGAATCACCTGAAGTTTATGAGTTTTTCAGGATGGATAGACATGTTATCAGGGTAAGTCTAAGTGATAAATGCAATAATAATTGTTCGCATTGTAAAGAACTGGGACAGAAGGGTTATTATCTTGATACGCAAGAGTTACTAAAACAATTATCATTCTTGCCAAAAAAGTTTCGTGTTCAACTTTGTGGTTCAGAGCCAACTCTCAGGAAAGATTTTCTTGCTCTAGTAAAACAAATCTCTCTGCAAATGGAACTTCAGACAAATGCCCGCACATTAAGCTACACTTCTTTTTGTCGAAAGTGTGCTGAACTTATTGATGATTACATGGTTTTTTTGTATGGCCATTCATCAGATATTCATGATTCTATTACCAATGCTCCAGGTTCTTTTGCACAGACAATTAAAGGTATAGATAATCTGATAGCACTTGACAAAAACATAGCAATTCAGTTAGTAATTACAAAAGAAAACCATAAGCATTACAAGGAGATGCTGAAGTTTGCAGGAAAATATACAAACAATATATATGTCAGGCTTGCATTCCCAGGCATAGATTTTGTAAAAAAAATAATGACTAATCCACACAACAAATTTGGTGTTGATAATGTGACTTACATTGATCCTATATTTCAATGTACAGCTAAAAAAAGCAGGCAACTTTCAATAAAACAGGTTAAATCATGTCAAAATTGTATTGTATTTGACAAATGCAGAGGTAAACCATGGGAACTATAACAGATGTTATCCGGTTGACAAGAATCATTGCATGGATAAATGAAGAATTCCTGATTTTTGCGCTCATTGCAATGTTTTATAATCTGATTGTTCTAGGTAGTATCACAACAACTTATTTTTTGTTTCTTGGATATCTTTTGTTTTTCCTATCATTTGGTTTTGGATTTAATTCCCTGATTGACCATAAAAAAGATTTTTCTATTGGTAAAAAACATTTGTATCCATTTCATTGGTCAAGAAATAAAGTAATCATTTTCCTAATTTTTCTTTTTGCAGGTGTACTCATGTTTTCTTTTTTCTTGCATGCTGTTTTTTTTGCATTGTTAAATCTTTTATTTGCAATAGCATACTCTGTGTTTAAATAAAAAGCAATCATCAGTGTTATTCTTGCAGGTCTTGCGCAGTTTGCGCTTCCTTTTCTTGTTTTGGCTGGAGTAAACATTACCAGTTTAGGTGTATTGATATTCATTTGGTTGTTTTTATATGGGATAGTTGATTTATTTATACATCAGATTGATGATTATGATACTGATTTGATAGCATTCAGGGGTGTTTTTGCAGTAAAATATGGTAGAGAAAAAACAAGAACACTTGTTTATTTATTCATTGCATCTGAATTTATATTATCAGCAATTTTATTTGCAATCTCTCCTATACATTTGCTTTTGGTATTATTTCTTGTAATATTTACACTTGGCCAGATAAAAGATCTTGTATTATATGATTTGCAGAGCAAAAAAACAGGGAAAACAGGGAAAAAAAGTATAAATCTGAAGATTGGTGATGAAATTGGTTTTGAAGACAGGATAAAACGCAGAGTAAATATCATCTCAAGATATTCAGACCGCATAATATTTAGTGGACATGAACCATTTTTTTCAGTAGGTTTTTTAGATGCGATTAAATTTTCAAAAGATCTTGAGATAGAGCTCATGACAACAGGGAGACCTTTTGCAGAAAAACAGAATTTTTATAAGGCAAAAGGGATAAAAAATTTTCTTGTTCATTTATCAAAACTCCCAGATGCACAACAAGTGAAAGGAATAAGGAACATTGAAAAATATAATCTGTCATTTTATGTGATTCTTGACAAACCAGATATGCAACTTATTGATTATCTGCAGCAGTTTGACTATAAAGCACTTCATCTGCAAATCAATTACAAGTTGAAAAAAACAGATAAAACAATGTTTTCAAAATATAAAAAAATTAAAATCAAAAATTAAGATGAGAAAAAGAGCAGTTCAAAGGATAGTCATTGATAATGATAATTACAAGAACCTGATACATATAATGCAGGCTTTTCGTGAGAAAAAAGTAAAAGAGGTATGTTTGGTCTATGGAGAAGGCAGAGATGTCCCACCTGTTTCTCTCGTTGCACCTTATATTAAAAAAGCAAAAGACTATGCAAAAGAGCATGGTATCCATATTTTACCAAACAATTATGTGTTTAAAAGAGACATCGAGCTTGATTATTCAGCTGCGAAATGTGTGTATGAAAATAAAAAATCCAACACAGAGAAGAAAGCAAGTATAATAATCCTAACACATAATAGGAGGGATTACCTATTTAAGGTTCTTGAGTCACTCAAAGCTCAGAAAAATATTATGCCAGAAGAATTTGAGGTTATCATTGTTGATGATGGCTCAACAGATAAGACTCTTGATGCCCTCAAAACAAAAAACCATGCTTTTAGGTTGTCTTATATCTTTTGGCCAAGAAAGAAAAATGAAATTTTTGGGAGGAATCGTGCAGGACCTGCAAGAAATATTGGTGCAAAACATGCAAAAGGCAAATTTTTAATCTTTATTGATGGTGATATTGTTCTATCTCCTGAATTTGTTTCTGAACATCTGAAATCACATGCCTCAGGCAACAGGTGTGTTGTAATCGGACCGAGTATACGCGAGCGCGAAAGAATTGATGTTCGTGAAAAATATTTCATGTTATGCGATGATTCTATAGAAAAACTGCCTGTTCCATGGGCAATGCTTCATTCTGGTAATTTTTCTGTTGAAAAAGAAAGTTTTGAAAAACAGGGCGGGTTTTCGCCTGATTTTGTTTATTGGGGCATGGAAGATGATGAACTGGGTTTTCGGTTTTTCAAATCCAGGGTAAAGATTGTTCTTAATAGGAAAGCATACGGCACACACCTTTGGCATCCGCCAGAATACATCGATGATGAAAAAAAAGAATATGGTGACAAGAAAAACGCAGAATTATTTTATAAAAAACATCTTGATTTTGAGATATATAATTACCATTTGACAAGGCTCTCAAAAGATGTAAAACCAGGATATCTTTCTATCAAACTATCAGACAAATGCAATAATAATTGCGATTTTTGTGACTTCCTCGGACAGAGGCGAAAACACTTAAGCAGCATGGGTGAGATTATTGATACAATAAAATATGCAAAAGAAAACAATAAACGAATTGTAATATCAGGGGGCGAGCCAACGCTCAGCAGGGATTTTTTTAAAGTACTTCCACTTCTTGAAGATGTAAACTCAGAACTTTTAACCAATGCAAGAGCATTTTCATACATGAGTTTTGCCAGGAAAACAACAATGTTTGTTAAAAATTTCCTAGTATGTGTTTTTGGACCAGAGGAGGATATTCATGATAGTATAACTAAGGTTAAAGGTTCATTTATCCAGACAATGAAAGGTATTGATAATCTTATTTTGCTTGGGTGCAATGTTGCTGTTCATATTGTTATCAATGGTGCAAATTATTCTTATTTTGAAAAAACAGTCCTGATGCTTAAGAAAAAGGCATTACTGATTTTCATTTGAGTGTTGTCCCCCCTGGTGTGGATTCATCTGATTTTTCTCAGGATGATTTTTCAGGGTTTGTTAAACATGCGCTTGGTCTTGACATTAAACTCAGAAATGATTTCTTCACATGTTTGAAGACAAAACAACAAGGCAAGATGAACACAATGGACATGAAAAAATGTCTGCATTGTTATTTTGTTGATGAATGTCGGGGAAGGCCAGGGAAGTTAGATAAAAAAACTGTTTTTTTTCGGGATGATGATGTAGCAGAACTTACGCCAACATTAAAGAGGCTTATTGAGCTCTTTATGAAACATAAAGTTCCATTAGTGCTTGCTGTTGTACCAAAAAAAGTTACAAAAGAAACAGTACAGTATCTGAAGAATATGAAAGCAAGGCATCATGGGTTATTGGAACTCACTCAACATGGTTTTTCTCATGAAAATAACAGCAAAACTTCTGTTCCTTATGAATTTGGCAGAGCGTTATCTTACAATGAGCAGTTTGAAAAGATATCAAAAGGCAAGAAAATAATGAACGAATTGTTTGGAAATGATTTTACCCATGTTTTTGTGCCTCCATATAATTCGTTTGACAAAAATACAATAAAAGCACTAAAAAAACTAGACTTTAAAGGATTAAGCGTTGATTTTCCTGTGACTGAGCTCTATGATTTATCAACAAACATAGACATTGTTAAATCATATCATCCTTTGGTGTTTTATAGTGAGAAAGAGATACTTAAAAAATACCAATCAAAAAAATATGCAGGTTTTCTTGTTCATCATGAAATGCTTGAAGACTCACATTTTAAGGTGCTTGAAAAATTAATAACTGATGTTCAGGATGAAACAATCCTGAATTTCTCCCAGCTTAAAAACCCAAGAATTCTCCTTGTTCAGCCAAAGTTTCCACAAGATAGTGCGCTTGTATGTGAACCCACAGGTCTTTTGAGTCTTGCAGGATACTTAAGGCAAAAGCATGAAGTAAAAATTCTTGACATGAATTTGTCATCTGATCATGAAAAAATAATAGATGATTTTGCTCCAAAGTATATTGGGTTTTCAGCAGTTACTCCACAAATTCTAAACGCATACAAACTAAGTAAGCAAATAAAACAAAAAAATCCAGATACTATAATTATTTTTGGTGGTGTACACCCAACTTTTATGCCTGATGAAGCAATTGAACAAGGTCTAGCTGATTATGTTGTTGTAGGCGAAGGAGAAAAGACAATGCAAAACCTTATTGATACACTTGAAGATGGTAATTTGCCTGAGAATGTCAATGGAATTGCTATTAAAAGAAGCAATAAAATAATACATACAAAAGAAAACGAATTTATTTGCGACCTTGACAAACTGCCCTTTCCTGCGTATGACCTTGTTCCAATTGGGCTTTATAGAACAAGTGAGTGCATGATACCAGGAAAACAAAAAAAAGCAGTGCATTTATTGACTTCCCGTGGTTGCCCGAACAATTGTAGTTATTGCGCAAGTCCCAAGCTTTACAAAAGGCGTGTTAGATTTCGTTCAATTGAGAATGTTATATCTGAACTTAAGGAACTCAAGAATATTGGTATTGAATGGGTGCATTTCCATCATGATAATTTTTTGATTTCAAAGACAAGAGTTGAAGAGTTATGCACGAAAATAATTGAAAACAAGCTTGAGTTTAGCTGGACATGTCTTGCAAATGTTAAAACTGTTGCAAAGCATCCAGAAATACTGTCTGTTATGAAAAATGCCGGTTGTATAGGTGTTGAGATAGGTATTGAGACAGGAGACACAGATGTTTTTCAGAAGATAGGAAAAGATCAGGATATTGATATTATTAAAAAAGCTGCAAGAGAAATAAAAAAAGCAGGACTCTATGCTGAATACCTAATGATAGCCTATAACATTGGCGAGACTATTGATTCACCGTTTTTATCAATGAAACTTTTGTATGAGATAAATTTTGGTAATGATGAACCAAAGACAAAAAATAAACTAGATAAAATACCTGATTTTGATACCAAAAAAATTGTCTTGATGGGGCATCTTGCACGAGCTTCTCCTGGTTCTTTGTTTTATACTCAGGCAAAAAAACAAGGAATGCTCCTAACCAAAACATGGAACGATCATTTTGAGGAAAATATTGGGTTTATTCCAAACAGTTTTCTTGATGACAATATAAAAATTTTAAAAAAAGTAAATAATGTACTTCAATATATTAAATCACATGAAAAACAATTAAGGTTCTATGTTGATAATTGTTTTTACACAAGTAATTATGTACTTAGGGAATTTGAGTCTCTTGATGATTTTTTTGTTCTGATGGAGAAAATATATATGGAATATTGTAATAAAACAGTTAGAGAGGTTATTGATGAGCTTGGAAGTCCAAAGATAGTTGTTTCTGCTGTATCCATGCTTAGCCTGTTGAGGCTTGTCGGGAATCCAAAATTTTGATAATCTTGTTTGTTCTTGAAAGAAGCGGTTTTTCAAGAAGCCTAAATTCCAGCTCAAGACCGAATGATTCCAGAAGAGCATTTTCAATTTCTTTTTTATTATTTAAATCTTTAAGTTTCACTTTGAAATAATCTTTCATATTCTTTTGCTTTACTTCTATGAGATAAACATCTTCATATTTATCAATAATGTTTGTTATTTCATTTTTGTTCACAAGGTCGCCGTTTATTTTTATATATGTTCCAACCCTAGATATTATTTTCAGGAAGATATTTTTATTTTCTTTCCATAGTTTTACATAGTCCCCTGTATAAAATCGAATTATTGGGTATGATAAATTATTATAATCTGTTATGAGCAGGATGCCTTCACCTTTGTCTTTAATTTTTTCATCTTTGTTAAGGATTTCAAGGCAGCATTCATCTGGGAACAAAACCTTGTAATCTTCTGGGTATCTTCTCATTGCAATTGCAGGCATTTCATGTGTTGCATAGAGTTCTATTGGATTTTTTATTTCTGATATTAGTTCTTTTTCCAATATTTGGTTTACCATTACACCTGTATAAATTAGGTTTTGTGGGACATGACCTAGTTTCTTTAGTTTGGTTAGGAGTTTTGGGAGGAGATGACCTGAGCATAGCAGGAATTCAGCTTTGCTTGCAAATATCTTTTGGCAGATATAATTAATCTCTTCTTCATCTATATTATTGTTTGGACTTATTAGTGAACAGAAGCCAAGAGGTCGCTGAAATGTTTCAAAAAACTCAAGAAGATTGCAGGTAACTGGTGTTTTTGATAATTCAAGCATATTATCCCTTATATATTCATACTTTTTCAGAAGCATCTGCTCGCTCTGCCTTGAGTGACCTATGATTGTTGGTTTTTCTGTTGTTCCTGATGTGCTTGCGATAAGAACAGGTTTTTCAGGACAGTTTTCAATGCCAAACTCCTGAAGATCTTTTTTTGTTGTTACTTTGATTTTTTCAAGACTCTTTGAATTCATGTTGAACTTTTTTAGAAGGAATGAAATCTTTTCTTTGTCCATCTGTCATTGGATACTTTTATAGGATAAAAAACCTTCGATAGTTTTTTGATGTTTGCAATCAGTTAAATAATAATCACGTCACCCAAAAAATGAACTCAATGCTTTTTTACACTTCGCACGTGTATCTGTTGTTTTAATTTTTTCACATACCTGTTCATCGTCTGTCATGATAGCTATATCAAGGTGTGCTTCATCTTTACACATTACTTTATTTCCACATTCAACTGATTTGCCTGTTATTAGTGCTCTGCATCTTATTTTCTTGTCATTATCCACTAGCTTGTCGCAAGCAGCAAGGTCCCGGATTTTTAATGCATTTGCAAACTGCCATTCTTCTTTACATTCTTTTATGTCTGCACCTGTGCACTTGTTAGGATTATCACTGATTGCAAGACAATAATCTTTGTTAAGCCCATAGAGCGTGTTGCATGCATCTTTAGTTGTTGCAAGAGCAATGCATGCTGTTTTTGTTCTTATGTCTTTTAGTGCTGCACAGTAAGTCTCATCTTTTTCAAAACCTGCTTTTGTCATAAAATATTCTGTTTGACATTCATGGTCTTTACATATTGATACATCACCTTTTACGAGTGCAAGACAAGTCTCATCCAATGGATTATCTTCTGCACATTTGTCTACAAGACTATTAAATAATGCAGAGCGTGCATGCTCATCCATTATTCTTGGTGTTTTCAGGAACTTAATATTTGTTGGACCAAGTTTCAGAACGATAAATGATCCAATTATTATGAGAAGAATACTTCCTACAATTATCCACATCTTTCTGGGTTTGTAGTCTATTGGCGCTTTTTTTGCTATTTCTATCAATTCTTTTTCATTTGCACTTTCTTTGTCTAGTTCTTCGTATTCAACCTTATTATTTTCAATATATTCAAAGCAGTCATTAATTTCTTCTTTTGTGAATCCTGCATTATCAAGAACATTTTTTATTTTATCATTAGAAAAACCTTTTTCTTTTTCCTTTTCAATATAGTGTGCTAGTCGTATGTCTTCCATTTTCCTCTTTTTTATGATAGTTCTTATTATGTTTAGTATTTAATATTTATGTTATATAGTATGTGCATGATGGTATGCACATACTATATAAGTTTCTGTTCTTCACCCATTACAAAACAGTGGTGGTCTGTTTGCAGTTGATTAGTGTCTCCGATACCTTTAAATATATGAAGCTCACATTTTAACTCTAGAAAAGAGGTAATAATGAACAGAAAGTACTTAGTTTTCCTCATTTGCTTATTTATTGTTAGTTATGTTTCTGCTTTAGAGTGGAATGTTCCTGAAGGAATAGACGTTCCTGTAGGGGAAGCTGGAGATAGTGTTGGGGTTGATCCTGTTTCAAGCATGCTTAAGCAATATATTGTCATTACATGCGAAGACTCTGCGCGAAATGCAATGGATAATTCAGACCCACGTATTGTTGCATATGAAAAAGGAGAATTTTATGATGGAACAGAGGTTGCAGAGGATTATCAGCACATATTTCCACATGATTTTATGGTCAAACCAAACCCTGGTCCAATTGTTGGACTTAATAGCTGGGGAGAAAATCCTTCGATTAGTCTGCCTGTTGATTTAACAGACCCACGTTATTTAAGGTGGGAATCCTCAGATGATGGATGTCTTTCATTTTACAAACAAACACATGACAGGTATTATGATTCTGATTTTAGAGAATCTTATGGTCAGGGATGGAAAGCAGGCAGTTTTAAATATTCTGTTGACTGGGATGGTAATTCTAATGATTGTGAAGTAATCGGCGGAGACTGGAGTGATTTTGGTTGTTGCGGTGACGATTATATTTGGGTATACAATAATCCTGTTCATTACACTGCTCTAAGCCCAACAGCAAGAATGAAAAAAGCAGAGGCAAATGAATTATGTCTTTACAGTGATGCTCCTGCCTATGGAAACCCTATTGATGGCTAAACTTATGGTTTTGGAAGTGATAGTTATTTCTGTGATTATAAAACAATGGGACATATTGCATATGATCAAATGTTGCAGCTGGATGATGATAATTCTGAGTTTGGAAATCGTACAATGGATTATTTTTTCATTGGTAAAGGTGAATCTGAAACAGATATTGGCAAATGGACAGAGAATGGAAAGAGCATGTATTGTCATGCATATTTTGATCAGAACTCTGGTCCTAGTTTTAAGTGGATGTCGATTCTTGAGGCAGCAAACATGAACCAGGCAATATGTGAGCTGGTTTTAGGGTATGAATGGACAGGTACAAAATGTTGCGGAGTTCCTGGTAATCCTTCTTCTTATAATGATAGAGAAACAGAGTGCAACGCTGCTGAGGCAGTACCACAAATCCAGGGGTCAAACGATTCTGTAAACCCAATGACATTTATTCCAATGTTTCAGGATGCATGCGATCTGTTAAGAACAACAAA
>Ga0114931_10003209_pt1 | contig 20735 bp, 19 predicted proteins | sample 2SBtaG_FD_89579 | JGI IMG/M metagenome (GOLD analysis project Ga0114931, IMG submission 89579) | Deep subsurface microbial communities from Kolumbo volcano to uncover new lineages of life (NeLLi) - 2SBTROV14_V59a metaG | ecosystem: Environmental > Aquatic > Marine > Volcanic | place: Kolumbo...
CCGCCTGCCAGGCGGCGTAGACGTCGCCGGCGCGGGCGCCCGGCCCGATCGCGTCGGCCGCGCGCATCATCGCCTCCTCGCATACGGCCTGCATGCGGCGCGCGCGCGACGGCGCGGCACCGATGAACACGAGCCGCCCGGCGGGCGCGTGATAGCGCCGCAACTAGCCGGCGAGTTCCACGAACAGCACGTCGCGTGCCTTGAGCTTGCCGTCGGTCCAGGTGCCGTGCTCGTGCTCGATGGTCCGGGTGGAGCGAACCAGGGGGACGAACCCGGGGTAGGTGCCGCCGCGTCGGAACATCCCGCTGTACACCGCGGCCATCACCTCGCGCTCGTACACGCCGGGGCCGGCCGCAGCGATCGCGGCGAGCATCATCGAGTCGGTGAGCCGTGCGGCGAGCCGCGTCTGTTCGAGTTCGAGCGGCGACTGGACGAGGCGGTAATCGGCCACCATCTCGTCGGCCTCGAGCCACTCGACACGGGGAAGCCCGCGGATCACGCCGTCGGCGATGGCGTACGGGAGAAAGCTGCTGCGCTGCTCGAGACCGAGGCGCCCGGCGTCGAGCCCGGCCTCGCGCAGCGCCGCCAGCGTCTCGCGAACCGGGATGTCCGGGTCGTCGGCGACCGGGCCGCGCACCGGGACGCCGACACTCATCTCCCACGGGCGCAGTCCGACCGGATCCCCCCCGGCGCTCGTGTCGGTCATCACCAGGTCTTCGGCGCGATCGCGTGGCGCGGGCACCGGGTCGACGCCGTCGGAGTAGCCGACGTGCCGCACCCACGGCACCTGGTCGCGCACCGTGGCGCTCTCCATCGCGCGGTCACCAGGATCGGATCGCCCTCGAGTGGCACGACCAGCAGCTCGTAGGCGAAATAGCCCTGGTGCTCGAGGCCGGTGAGGTAGAAGACGTTCTCCGGTGCGGCGACGAGCAGGCCGCGCAGGCCGGCGGCGCCCATGCGCTCGCGGACGCCCGCGAGGCGGCGATCGTACTCCTCCTTGGGGAAGCCCACGTGAGGCTTCATCGCCGGCCTCCACGCCGCGGGAGGCGGCTGGGCCGTCGCGGGTGGGCCGGGCTCAGACGCGCTCCACTTCGGGCGCCCCGGCCGCGTTCTCGTCGGCCGTTTCGTCCGCGGTGGCGTGCTCGGCGGGGGCCAGCGCATCGGTCGTCAGCACCGGTGCGGCCTCGAGCGTGTCGGCGTCCATCAGCGACGCGATGCGCTGCAGCGTGGCGAGCATCTGGCTGCGCTCCCACTCCTCGAGACGCGAGAGCTCGCGACGGAAGCGGTCCTGGAGCAACGACGGCGCGTCGCGGAGCACAATCGCGCCCTGCGGCGTGATCGTGCACAGCACGTTGCGGCGATCCTCCCGGCTGCGTTCGCGTCGGACGAGCCCGTCCCGCTCGAGGCGATTGAGGATCCCGGTCACGGTCGGCTGGCTCAGGCTCGCCGCGCGTGCCAGCGCACTCACCGGAACCGGCCCCATGCGCGCCACCTCGCGCAGGACCACGAGTTGGGGACCGGAGATCCGATGACCACGGATCAGCGCCCGCGAGCGCAGGTCCACCGCCCGCACGATCCGACGGATCGCCGCGAGGATTTCGTTCTCCAGGACGTCCGAGCGCATGCCGCTCCTCTCCCGATGCCCGAGGTCGTAGCCCAGAATCGACGCATCCTCCATCCGACAGAATCGGATCCGAAGAGGTCTGCCTCGCCGTGGAGCGGGTCTTCCAATCGTGTCCGATCCGACTGTTCGGCAAGCCGGTCCTCCTGGCACCTTTGGTCTGGGCATCGTTTCGCCGGGGCTCGATGCTCGACATGCCGGGGCCGCCGACCCGGTGCGGGCCGTCTGCGCCGGCCGTCGCGGCGAGGAGGTGCCGACGTGCCGTGGTCGTGGAGCCATCGCACGACCGCCCGGAACCTCGAGGAGAATGGCGGAGAGGGTGGGATTCGAACCCACGGAATGGCAAGCCATTCACCTGATTTCGAGTCAGGCCCGTTCAACCGGACTCCGGCACCTCTCCGGGCGCGAGGAAGCTAGCCATTTCAGGGGGCCTCGTCGCCGTCCGGCGGCGCCGCGGGGGCCAGCAGATCGAGCTCGCCCACCACGCTCGCGGACGCGCGTCCCGACGCGGTCGGCGAGCCGTCGAGCGACTGGAGATCGCGTTGGGCCAGGTCGACGCGCGGCGCGAAGGCGGCGTCGTGCAACGCGCGCGCGGCGCGTTGGGCGGTGCGCGCGATCGCCTCGCCCTCCTCGGGGGCCGCGCGTCCGCAGGCCAGCATCGCGCCGGACGGAGAGAACAAGCAGGCCCGCACGCCGTCGCCGGGCCCGTCGATGCGCAGGCGGAAGCCATGGCCCCGGTCGGCGAAGCGCGGCGATCGCCGCAGCCGCGCCGCCACCGCGGCCGGGAGTGCGTCGCCGCTCACCTCGATCCGGACCGGCAGCGTCCCGCCGGCGCGGCGGACGACGCCGGGGTCGAGTTGCCAAGCCGCCTCCCACGCCGCGTTCGCTCGCCCGTCGTCTCCCTGCTCGCTCGCGGCCCACGCGACGGTCGTCTGCAGGCGTGCCCGCATCAGCACCTCGGCCGCCGGCAGCGCGGCCAGCGCAGCCTCGGCCGCGCCACGCGCCACCGCCGCATCGCCGCGCACCTGCGCGGCCTGCGCCGCCATCGCGTCCAGATAGGCCGATGCCGGTGCGGAGGGTTCCGCCCTCCGCGCGCGCTCGAGGCTCGCCTCCACGACGCCGGGCCCGACGACGCGCGCCACTTCGAGCTGTTGCCACTCCGCCAGCGGCACCATGTCGGCGAGGTAGGGCCGAAGCGTCGCCTCGAGCACGCGGTCGTTCGCGAGCCAGGTCGCCGCGCGCCGCGCCGCCACCCACGCGGCCGCACGATGCCGCACGATGCGGGGAACCAACGCCAGCGCGTCCCCCGCGGTCGCCCAACCGAGCGAACCGGCGAGGTCCTCCCATGCCCGGGCTTCGGCCGTGCGTTGCGCCATGTGGTCGACGAGCGCGATCGCGGCCATGCGGCTCGACACGCTCTCGTTCGAGAGGCCATGGCGGTCGGGCGAGAGCGACGCCCGGCCGCTGAGCCGGGCGGCGCGTTCGACGCGCCCGGTCACCAGGAGCAGGCTCGCCGCGTTCAGCGCGTTGTAGATCTCGTTCTGGTGACGCATCTGCGGCGGCTGCGCGGCGATCCAGGCCAACATCCTGGGCAGCGCGCTCCCGGCCTCCGCGAAGCGGCCCTCGGCCAGATAGAGCTGGATCAGGAACGACCACGGGCTGCTCGGCGTATCGGTCGAGAGCCGCGTCGCATCGAGGGCGTGACGTTCGGCGTCGTCGAAGCGGAAGACCTCGAGCGCGGCCTCCGCCGCGTTCGAGGATGCCACCGCCGCGCGGCGCGTGGTCTGCATCTGCTCCGCCTCGGTGCAGCGCCGCCACGCCGCCTCGCGGTCCCAGCGCTCGGCTGCGATCGCACAGAGCGACGTACGCGCGGTGTCGTGGCTTCCCCGGCGATCTTCCATCTGCAGCGCGAGTTCGGCCCAGCGCTGGGCCTCGGCATAGCGACCCATCCGCATCAGGGGCCACGCACGGTCGGCGGGCGAGACCGCGTACGTCTCCTGGAGCAGGTCGAGCGTTCCCAACCGGTCGGCATCGCGGCCCATCTCGCCGAGCACGCGCTCGCGCAGCTCCAGCGCCGCGGCGTGCCAGAACCACGGCGTCTCCGGACCGGGACCTTCGGGGTGACGCTCGTCGAACAGCGCGAGCGCAAGGTCTGCGTGGTGGAGCGCGCGCGCAAGATCGCCCTCGGCCTGGTGGAAGACGAGACCCAGCAGTGCGTGGCCCTCGACCGCGTCGGGATCCCGCGCGAGCACGGCCTCGGCCTCCTCGCGGGCGCGGACGTTGCGGCCCTGCCAGAGGGCCATCAATCCCTGATAGGCGGCGACATCGCCGCCCATTCCCGCCGGAAGCGCCTCGGAGAGGAGGGCCTCGAGGCCGTCGTCGAGCGGAGGCTCCTGGGCGTGCACCGCCGCGGCCGGCAGGGCCAACGCCAGGATCGCGGCCCAGGCGAACCGTCTCACCGGCCGAGCCCCCGGAGGCTCGCCCGGGCCAGCCGCTCGAGCGGCGCAGCCATCAGTTCTCGCGCGAGCCCGTGCGGTTCCTCCCCGTGCGTGGCCACGGCCTCGATCCGGTGCGACAACACGTAGGGAAGCAGCGCCTCGAGATCGTCACTCGAGACGAAGTCGCGGCCCTTCAGCGTGGCGCGCGCCTGGAGCGCCGGAACGGAGAGGACCAGGCTGCGGGTCGACGCCGCCTGCGCCACCCGCTCGTCGGCCCGCAGCGCCTCGGCCACGTCGACGAGGCATTCGTGGATGACCTCGTCGACCGCGATCCCGGCATCGATCGCGGCGCGCGCGCGCAGGACGTCGGAGCGATCGACCGCGGGGAGGTGGTCCGGGTCCTCGTCGCGGCGCTCGCGGCGGGTGCGAAGCACCGCGAGCTCGGCGGCGCGATCGATCGGGTCCATGCGCACCTTGAAGAGGAAGCGATCGAGCTGCGCCACGGGCAGCGGATAGGTCCCCGCGAGATCGCGCGGGTTCTGGGTCGCGACCACGAAGAAGAGCTCGTCGAGCGGGTGCGTGACGTTGTCGAGGGTCACCTGCTTTTCCGCCATCGCCTCGAGCAGCGCGGCCTGGACCTTGGGCGAGGTGCGGTTGATCTCGTCCGCGAGCAGCACGTGCGTGAAGACCGGGCCCTGCCGGAAGTCGAACTCCCCCGTCTTCGGGTCGAAGACCGAGATCCCGGTGACGTCGGACGGGAGCAGGTCGGGCGTGAACTGGATGCGGCGGAAGGAGGCCAACCCGGTCCCCTCGGCCCGGATCGCACCGCCGAGCGCCTTGGCCAGGGTCGTCTTCCCGGAGCCCGGGAAGTCCTCCAGCAGCACGTGTCCATCGGCCACGAGCGCGATCAGGACGAGATCGATCACGGCGTCGCGGCCGATCACCTGATGGCGAACGCGCGCACGGATGCGATCGAGCACCTGCCGCGCCTCGTCGAGGCCGGCATCGGCTCGAGGTCGGGTCTGTTCGGAGATCATGCTTCCTCCGCGAATTCGACCTAACGAACGCGCATCCAGGGGGTGGGGTCGAGCGCCCCGAGCCAGCGCCGCCACCGTGGCAGACGCGTCAGCTCCCGACCGATTTCGCGATCGAGCGAACGGAACGCTTCCGGGCGAACGCCCGCGCCGGCACCGAATGCCGCGCGCAGGTGGACGCCCGTGAGGGTCGCGAAACTCGGAACCCACGGCGCCACGCGCCGCGCGAACGCCTCCCGCGTCTCGCCGTGACGGCGGCGCAGGCCGAGACCGGCCAGACGGTCGAGCGCCGCGCGATACGCGAGGCGCGGAAGATGGCGCGAGGGCGCGAACCGCGGCACCCAGCGGCGATAGGCCTTGAGCGCGAAGCATCCGCTCGCGATCGCGAGGGCGACCCACCGCAGCCAACGCGCCAGGTCCGCGGGCGTCCACCGCGACCCGAGCTCGTCGAACGGGACGTCGCGCAATTGCTCGCGGAGCATCTCGCCCAGCAGGCGTTGCAGCGCCGGATCCACCGCGGCCATGCCGCCGTCGAGCGCGTTCTCGGGCGCGAGGTCGACGACCACCCAACCGACGCCCTGCAGGTAGAGCTCCGGCCACGCGTGGGCGTCGCCGCCCCGGATCAGGACCGCCGACCCCCCCGCTCGCGCGTCCGCCGGGACCGCATAGCCGGTCGTCACGCGCGCCGGCAGCCCCAGCGACCGGAAGAGGTAGGTCGCCGCGTGGGCGAAGTGCACGCAATAGCCGACGCGGTCGCCGAAGAGGAAGTCGCCCGTCGGATCCGGCCCGCCGGCATGCCCGCTCTTCAGGCTGTAGGTCCCGGACTCGTCGAGACGGTTCTTGATCGCGATCGCCTCGGCCAGGGCGTCGCCGCGGTATTCGGGCCGCAGTCCCGCGACGATCTCGCGGGCGAGTCGCGCATACCGTGGATCGTCGGGTCCGCGCGTGTAGTTCGCCCACTCCTCCGGGGACCAATCGGGGTTTCCGGCTGGCGACCCGAGCAGGGACGCATAGTCCCGCTCCTGGACGTTGGAGACCACGTGATAGGTACGCTGGAAGCGGAAGTCCTCCATCACCGCACGCGGCTCGATGTGGGCGGGGGTATCCAGCGCGAACGGGCGCACGTGATCCACGAGCAGACCGAACGAGGTCGCGAGGGCCTTCCGACCCGCCGTGGCCGGAAGCGCGTGCGGGAGGTCACGGGGACCGGACGGAAAGCCGCGGAGCACGTCGTCGTCCCAACCCCCCGTGGAGGCCACGAGCCGGTCGCCGTTGAATTGCGAGAACGCGGCCTGGCGGAAGTAGTAGACACCGCTCGGCGGGTCGTAGTCGTCGTGCAGCAGCACGATCGCCATCGGCGCCTGCGCGGCCTCGTTCGAGAAGTCGGAATCGAAGCGGAGTTCGTCGAGCGGCATCGAGGACGGCGGCGGCTCGCCCTTGCGTCCGGCCTCTTCGCCCGCTTCGGCCTCGTCCGACGGCTGCGCGTGGCCGGTCAGGCCGAGTGCGCCCGCGGTCGACGCCGTCGGCAGGCCCACCACCCGCAGCCCCAGCACGATGGCCGCGCCGATCAGCAGCAGCGCCAGCCCGTGGACGGGCAGCCTCCGGCCTCGACGCTCGCCCACCAGCAGCGCTGCGAGGAAGAGCGTGGCGCCGACGCCGAGCCAGAGGAACACGAGCGCGGGGTCGATGCCGTGGGACCACGCCCAGTCGCCCAGTGCGAGGGGCCGTTGCACCTGACCGCCGCGGTGCGCCGCGAACGCGAGCGCGAAGGACGCGGCGACGGTCGCGACCTCGAAGACCGCTCCCGACGCGCTGCGACGCGCCAACGTCCGAACGAGGAAGACGCCGGCGATCGACCACGCGAAGGCGCGCACCGCCTCGAAGCCGGCCACCGCGGCTTCGATGCCGAGCACGGACGTCCACGCCGGCCAGGCCGCGAGGAGACGCGCCAGCGCCTCTCCGAAGCCGGCGGCGACGATCGACGCGGCCAGCGCGGCCCGCGGGCGGAGGCGCGGCCCCCGGGCGGTGGATTGCGCACGCTCGGCCAGCAACACGCCGGCGATCGCGCCGAGGGCTGCGGCCACGGACCCGGCCGGAACGGTGAGGCTCCGGGTGACGACGACACAGGCCAGTGCCCACGCCACCGCGCGCAGGCCGACGAAGCCCTCTCGTGCCAGCGGCTTCACGCGGCCGCCCCGAGGCCCGGCTGCACGCCCATCCGGGCCACGCGACCGCTCTCGCGCACCACGACGGCCGGCGTCCCGGCCACGACGCCCGCCAGCGCCTCGGACACGGCCTCGACCTCGTCCACGAGGACGCCGCTGGCCGCGCCGACCGGGGCCTCCCACGCGAACCGCTGCCACACCGGGCGCTCGGGCCGCGGCGCGCGCAGCCGATCGACGCCGATCACGATCGAGACGCGGAGACGGCGCGATGCGAGCGCGGTCACGACGTCGGTGAGCCACGGGCCCAGTCCGGGCGGAACGAACAACACACACGCCGTCTCCCCGACGAGCGGGTGCGCGCGCAGGAAGTCGTCGAGCCCGCACGGGCCGGCCGCGCTGCCCGAACGCGCGATCACGGCGAGGGCCGCGCCGAGCCCCTCGACCGCGCCCTCGGTCCCGTCGGCGCCGAACGTCCACTCGTCTCCGAACGCGCCGGACTCGAGGGCGACCCGGGCCGCGGCCGCGCTGGCCTCGTCTCCCTCGCCGGCGACCAGGTAGGCCACCAGCCTGCGGGACGGTTCGACCGCTCGCTCGCGCAGGCGGACGTGGAGCTGACGGGTGCGTGCGTAGACGTTCCATATCACGTCCCGCGCCGAATCTCCGGGCGCATAACGTCGCAGCTCCATGCGGTCTCCCTCGGGTACACCGCTGGGCCACGGGATCCCGTCCGCGCCGGTCTGCGCCTGGACGATCGGGGTCTCGCGCAGGCGCCCGACACGCGGCAGGGCCCAGTGCGAGAGCGGCCGGCCCTCGCGGAACGAGACCTCGGCGAGGCCGAGGACGTCGCGCACCGTCCACACGCGGTCGACCCGTTCGGCCAGGAAGCGTCGCTGCGGCACGACCCACTCGACGAGCGCTCCGTCGCCGCCGTCGCGCAGGGAGGCCTCGGCACCCGCCGGATCCTCCCAGGCGACCTCCAGTTGCAGGAACGGAAGCCGGCCGAAGGCCGGCACGATGCGGTCGGTCGGCCAGCCGGCGCCGGTCTCGAAGCATCGCGCCCGATCCTCGGCATGCTCTGGCCGATCCTCGGCACGCTCTGGCGCTTGTCGTGCGAACCGCCGGCGCAGCCACCACGCGGCCGCGATCACGGCGACCGTGACCACGGCGCACACCGCCAGGGCCGTCGCGCCGATCGCGAGCACGATGAGATCCGATTCGCCGACCCCGAGCCAGACGATGCCGAGCGCCGCGACCGCGACCACGCCGAGCCCGCGCCGTGTCCACGGGAAGAGCCGCCGCGCCGCGGCCAGCGCGCGCCGCGCGCCCCGCGCCGCCGATTCGGGACCCCGCGGTGCGCGGGGCACCGCGATCCCTTGTGTGCTGGCGGACATCGCGGCTCCTCCCGGGGGAATGGGATGCCTTCGCTCCTTCGCGGTCGCGACGGACAGGCCCGGCACAAGGCTAGGAGGCGCGCGCGCTCCGCCCCACCCCGGGCTGGTGCGGCGCGGGCGCGTCCGGGCAGACACCGAGTTCCCGCAACTGGTTCCGGGCCTGCGCGGCCCAGCCGCGATTGGCGGCCGGGCTCGCCGGACTCGGATGGAGAACCGTCCCGATGCGCGGCCCGGAGCGGCCGAGCGCATCGATCGCCCGGCGTTCGGCGAACTTCCCGATGCCGATCACCCATTCGGGCGCGAGCAGTTCCACGGTCCGGACGAGGTGCCGATCGCACGCGGTGAACAGCGGATCGCGAACGCGCACCGGCAGCTTGTCCGGGGTCAGGTTGCGGCCCGAGCCCTCCATGAACACGAGCGGGCAGTAGTTCGCGACGAAGGATCCGGCGAAGAACCGCTCCGGCTCGCCGTGGCGGTCCCGGATCGCACCCCAGAGGCGGGCGCCGCTGACCTCGCTCCGCGTGCACGCGAAGCCCTCGATCGGCCGCTTCGGGTGTTCGCGCTCCGGCGCGTCGACAGGACCCTCGATCCGGAGCCAGTCGCGCACGAGGCCGACCTCGCCGAAGGGCACGCCGGTCTGCGCCATCCCGTACGGCCCCGGGTTCATCCCCAGGTACAGCACGCGGATCCCGTGACGTGCGTAGCGGCGGAGGTACGCCGCGTGGGGACGCCGGGCGTGGACGAGTGGGTTGTAGACGTGGGTCACCGGCGCCGGGAAGGCGAGCGGCGCGAGTTCCCGGTTGAGCCGCCGTTCGGCGGCGAGCAGTCGATCCGCGAGAGCCATGGGGGGCGGAGCGTAGCCTGCTACCCTCCGGGGTCGCGCGGATGGGGAGGGATGACCGCAGGGTCCCGACCGGGTCGGGGCCCCGTGAACTCCGTCAGATCCGGAAGGAAGCAGCGGTAGCAGGGATTCGGCGGTGGTTGGATCGCCCTGCGGTCTTCTCTCCCCGTCCCGCGTCCGACCCGGTGTCGTCCCCCGACGGCACCAGAGGATCCTCCCATGTCCTACCAGGTCATCGCGCGGAAGTACCGGCCGCACACCTTCGACGAGGTCATCGGACAGGGCCACGTCACGACCCCGCTGCGCAACGCGCTCCGCACGGGCCGGATCCCGCATGCGCTCCTGTTCACCGGGCCGCGCGGGACGGGCAAGACGACGCTGGCCCGGATCTTCGCCTGCTGTCTGAACGCCGAGAAGGGGCCGACCGAGACGCCGGCCCCCGACGATCCCGCCTGCCTCGAGATCCGCGCCGGCACGTCGACCGACGTGCAGGAGATCGACGCCGCCAGCCGGACCAGCGTCGATGACGTCCGCGAGGTGATCGACTCGATTCGTTATGCGGCCGCGCCCGGAAAGTGGCGCATCTTCATCGTGGACGAGGTCCACATGCTCTCGACCCCGGCCTTCAACGCGCTGCTGAAGACCCTGGAAGAGCCGCCTCCGCAGAGCCTGTTCATCTTCTGCACGACCAACCCGGAGAAGATCCCGTTCACGGTCGTCTCGCGCTGCCAGCGCTACGATCTGCGCCGGATCCCGACGGCCGACGTCGCGAGCGCGCTCGACGGGATCGCGAAGGCGGAGGGCGTCGAGATCTCGCGCACCTCGCTGCTCGCGGTCGCACGCGCGGGCGACGGCTCGATGCGCGACGCGCAGACCCTGCTCGATCAGCTGATCGCGTTCGGCGGTGGCAAGATCGACGACGACCGGGTCTCCGAGGTCCTCGACCTGATCGATCGGCAGCTGCTGATCCGCATCCTGGCCGCGTGCGTCGCAGGCGACACCCACGAGGGCCTCGTGGCCTGCCGCCAGGCCCTCGACACCGGAATCGACGCCAAGCGCCTGGGGGCCGAACTCCTGGCCACCGTCCGCGACCTCGTGGTGCTGCGCGTCGCGCCGCAAGGCGGACTCGTGGAGGGCGCCGACGCCGAGATCGAGACGCTGCGGGAGATGGCGAACGCCACCGAGGAGGCCCGCCTGCGCCGCATGTTCCGCGCCCTGCTGCGGGAGCAGGAGGACCTCTCCTGGGCGCCCGACCCCGCCGCGGTGCTGGAGATGGCCGTGATCCGGCTGGCCGGCATGCCCGCGGGCGACCAGGTCGAGGCCCTGCTCGCCCGCATCGATGCGCTCGAGAAGGCCCTCTCCACCGGCGGCGGAACCTCTGGCGGCGGTGGCGGGGGCGGCCCCCGGCCGTCCCCGGCCCGCGGTGACCGACCGCGTGGCGGCCGCTCCGGAAGCAGCGGCCGTCGGCAGGCAGCGCCTTCGGCCCCGCGGGCGCCCGGACCCGCCGCCCGCCCGCCGGCATCCGAGGCGGCCGACCCTCCTCCGGCCCCCGGGACCCCGGCCCCGGCCACGCCGGCGCCGGCCGAAGGCGCCGACCGCGACGGCGCCCCGCTCGCGACGGTCTTCGACCGGCTGCGCGCGTTCGGGCAGGAGCGCAACCGCGGCCTCTTCGCGGCGCTCGAGGGCGGTCGGCTGCTGGAACGCGACGCGGGAACGCTCCGCGTCGGCCTGACCTCGAGCACGGCCGTGCGCCGGCTCGAACGACGCACCGACGAGATCGAAGCCGTCTGCACCGAGTTCTTCGGGCAGCCGATGCGGATCCGGTGGCAGGATCTCACGCGGGAGGCGGACGCGCCGGAAGCGGGCGCAGGGGGCTCCTCGGAACCCGATCCGGCGGGCACCGCGCGCCGGCAGCGCCAGGACGCGCTCCAGCACCAGGCCGTCAACGACGCCCTCGAGGTGCTCCGCGCCGAGATCCTCGAGATCAAGCCGAACGCCGAGCGCGCGCCCGGGGACCACACATGAGCGGCCCGCCGGACCTCCAGGAGCTGCTGGCCCGGGCCCAGGAGATGCAGGGCAAGCTCGGCGAACTCCAGCGCGAACTTGCCACCCGCCGCGTCGAGGCCTCGTCCGGCGGCGGCATGGTCACGGCCTGCGTGAGCGGCGAACTCCGCGTCGTGGCACTGCGCATCGAGCCCGCGGTCTTCGAGGGCGGCGACCGGGCGATGGCCGAGGACCTGATCGCGGCCGCGGTGAACGCCGCGCTCCAGAAGGCGCAGGAGATGGTGCAGACGGAGATGCACCGCGCGTCCGGCCTCGGCGCGCTGGGCGGCGCGAACCCGTTCGGCGGGAATGCATGAAGTCGCCGCCGCCGATCGAGCGCCTGGTCGCCAACCTGAAACGACTGCCCGGAATCGGCGAGAAATCGGCCACGCGGCTGGCCTTCTTCCTGTTGTCGGCGCCGGAGCGCGTCGCGACCGAGCTCGCGGACGCGATGATCCGGGTCAAGACCGAGATCGTGCTCTGCGAGCACTGCTTCGACCTGACCGACGTCTCGCCCTGCCCCGTCTGCCGCGACGACCGGCGCGACGCCAGGATGTTATGCGTGGTCGAGGAGCCCGCCGACCGCGCCGCGATCGAGCGCAGCGGAGATTGGGCCGGCCGTTACCATGTGCTGGGGGGCGCCCTGTCCCCGATCGACGGCGTCGGTCCCGAGGATCTCCGCATCACCGAACTCGAGACCCGGGTCCGCGCGGACCGCGTGACCGAGGTCCTGATCGCGACGAACCCGAACGCCGAGGGCGACGCCACCGCCCACTTCCTGGCGGACCGGCTGCGGTCGGCCGGGATCCGGATCACCCGGATCGGCTACGGCATGCCCATGGGTGGCGACCTCGAGTATGCGGACCACGTGACCGTGGGCCGCTCGCTGCAGAACCGCCGCGAGCTCGAGTAGCCCCGCGAGACCGGAAAGATGCGCGTTGGGGCTAAAGGCACCCCGGGCGCGCGCCGATCCAAGTGGAGCCGGGTCGCTTGCCCGGCGCCCGGGCGGCAGGTAGCCTGACTCGCAAGAGTCTTGGAATCCCGGGCAGTTACGACGGCTCTTGCCAGGACCCACAGCGGGGCATCCATGTTCGATACACAGCTCGTGATGTACGAGGAGGACCACAAGCGGGTCCTTCACGTCATCGGCCGACTGGTCCGCGACGCCAACGCCAAGGGCGTCTTCGTGGTGGACAAGAACGGGCAACTCATCGCCGAAGCCGGCGAGGTGCGCGGCATCGACACGACCAGCCTCGCGTCGCTGACGGCGGGTTCGATCGCGGCGACCGGTGGCCTGGCCAAGATCATCGGGGAGGAGGACTTCCCCGTGCACTTCCATCAGGGCGCGCGGGACAACCTGCACATCACCCTGGTCGCGAAGCGGATGATCCTCGTGGTCGTCTTCGACGATCGCAGCTCCCTCGGCCTGGTTCGCCTGCGGGTGAAGAAGGCCGGCACGGAACTCGCGAAGGTCTTCGAGGAGATCCAGAAGAAGGCGGAGGCCGACCAGGCCACCGGAAACAGCAGCGCCAGCCCCTTCTCCGAGATCACCGACGACGACATCGACAACCTGTTCGCGGACTGAGGTGGAAGCCGGGATCCCATGTCGTTCATCAACTATTCCTCGCGCGAAATCAACTGCAAGATCGTCTACTACGGGCCCGGCCTTTGCGGCAAGACGACCAACCTCCAGTTCATCTACACGAAGACCAACCCCGACCTGAAGGGGAAGATGATCTCGCTCGCGACCGAGACCGAGCGGACGTTGTTCTTCGACTTCCTGCCGCTGGCGCTGGGCCAGATCCGGGGCTTCAAGACGCGCTTCCACCTCTACACGGTGCCGGGGCAGGTGTTCTACGACGCCAGCCGGAAGCTCATCCTGAAGGGCGTCGACGGCGTGGTCTTCGTGGCCGACAGCCAGATCGAACGGATGGAGGCCAACCTCGAGAGCATGGACAACCTCCGGATCAACCTCCGCGAGCAGGTCTACGAACTCGACAAGATCCCGTTCGTGGTGCAGTACAACAAGCGCGACCTGCCGAACGCGGCGCCGCTCGAGGAATTGCGGCGGCAGCTGAACCCGATGGGGGCTCCTGAATTCGAGGCGAGCGCGCAGTCCGGCGAAGGCGTCTTCGAGACGCTCAAGGCCGTCGCGAAGAGCGTGCTGAGCGACCTGAAGAAGCTCTCGCGCTAGCAGCGCGGCTGCGGAACGACAGCACCGGGAGCGTGGGCGCCAGCACGGGACTCTGCGCGACCGCGCGGCGGAGCATCGCGCCACCGAGACCCGCGGGCCCGCCGACCAGCACGCGGTTGTCGTAGCCCGCGATCCCGATCTCGACCAGACGCGGGAAGTGCGCCCGCAGCGCGGCGGCCACCGCGCGATGCTCGTCGAGGGTGTTGCTGACGACGACGCCGCCGGGCCGGAGCCGGGCGGCCACCCGGCCCAGGAGCGGCTCGGGCATGCCCGCGGGCTTCGCGAGTTCGCGTTCCGGACCGACGAAGCAATCCTCGAGGACGACGTCGTAGCGGGCGCGCGTGCGCGCGACGAACGCGCGGGCGTCGGCCACCACCGTCTCGACCCGCAGCGCGTCGAGGTCGAACCAGCGCCGCGCAAGGGTCACGACGTCGGCGTCGATCTCGACACCGGTGATGCGGGCCTCCGGGGCCAGCGCGCGCACGATGCGGGCCGCGCTGCCGCCGCCGAGGCCGAGCAGCAGGACGTGACGGCGATCTTCCGGCGCGACCGCCAGCACACCCGCGGCGATGGCGTCCCACACCGAACCGGTCGTGGCGTCTCCCGGCGCGTAGACGGAGGCGAAGGTGCCGTCGACGCGGAGCTCGCGGCGGCCGCCCGAGAACACGACCTCGGCCCGGGGCCGTCCGGGCCGTCGGTCCCGGCGCAATGGGTACACTCGGCGCATGGCGGGGTGGTTCTCCTCGGAAACGGAAACCGATGGCGTGGTCCGGGTGGCTTTGCCGCTGCCGGTGGACCAACTGTTCGATTACGCCGTTCCCGCCGCGTTGGCTAGCGCGGCGCGGCCGGGCTGTCGCGTCCGGGTCCGCGCGGGCCGGCAGCGCCACACCGGCATCATCGTCGCGCGCGGAAGTTCCCGGGCCCCGGACGGGGCCGCGGCCGCGTTGCGCCCGATCGAGGCCGTCCTCGATTCCGCACCGGCCCTTTCGGCCTCGCTGCTCGACGTGCTCCGGGCCGAAGCGGAGGCCGTCCTGTGCCCGGTCGGCATCGCGCTGCACGCGGCCCTTCCGCCCGGCTCCGCGCCGCGGGCCCTCCGCGGCTTCGCCAGGACCCCCCGCGGACGCGCTGCGGCTGGCAGCGGAGCCCTGACACCGGCCTTTGCGCGCATCCTGGGCGCTCTCGCGAACGCGCCGCGCACCGAGGCCGAGCTGAAGCGCATGGCGGCTGCGACACCAGAGGCGCTGGCCGAGCTTCGGCGCGACGGTCTCGTGCAGGAGACGATCGTGGAGCGGGGACCCCGTGTCCGCCCCGCGACCGTGCGCACCGCCCGGGTCGCGCCCGGAATCGACGCCGAGGCGATCGCGGACGGCGTGCTCGCGCGCGCCCCGAAACAGGCCGCGCTGTTGCGGGCGCTGGCGGCGCGCGGCCCGACCCCGGTCTCGGCACTCGCCGCTGACGATGCCCGCGCGCCCGACCACCTGCGCGCACTCGTGCGCCGCGGCCTCGCCGAGACGCGCGAAGAGACCGCGGCACTGGAGGAGACGCTCCCGGACCGCCGTGGCCCCGTGGTGCTGACCCCGGAACAACGCGTCGCGACCGAGGCCATCGGCCGGGCCGTCGACGCGCGCGCGGCCGAGACCTTCCTGCTGCACGGCGTCACCGGGTCGGGCAAGACCGAGGTCTACCTCGAGGCCGTCGCTGCGGCCCTCGGCTGCGGGCGCCAGGCCATCGTGCTGGTGCCCGAGATCACGCTGACGCACCAGATCGTGGGGCGCCTGCGCGCCCGCTTCGGAGACCGGCTCGCGGTCCTCCATTCCGGCCTGAAGCCGGGCGAGCGACTCGCGCAATGGGAACGCCTGCGCGCCGGACGGACGCCGATCGCGGTGGGCGCGCGCTCGGCCCTCTTCGCCCCGGTCCACGACCTCGGCGTGATCGTCGTCGACGAGGAACACGACGGCGCATACAAGAGCGAGGAGGGCTTCCGCACGCATGCGCGCCAACTCGCGCAGCGCCGCGCGCACGCGGACGGGTGCCCCCTCGTGCTGGGCTCGGCGACCCCGTCGCTGGAAACGCGGTACGCGGCCGAACGCGGCCGGATCACGCACCTGCGGCTGACCCACCGCGTCGGCAGCCAACCGCTTCCGGCAGTGACGATGGTGGACCTCGTGAAGGAACGCGCCGCGCTGCCGCGCGGACGGAAGCTCATCCTGACGAGCGCGCTGCTGCGCGGCTTGCGCGAGACCCTGGACGATGGCGCGCAGGCGATCCTGTTCCTGAACCGTCGCGGCTTCTCGACGCAGATCGCGTGCTTCGCGTGCCAGCACGTCGAGCGATGCAAGCACTGCGACATCTCCCTCACCTATCACGCCGGCGCCCAGCGACTCCGCTGCCACTACTGCGACTACGAGATGAAGCCCCCGGACGTGTGCACCGCGTGCGGTGCCGAGGACGCCGCGCTGCTGGGCATCGGCACCGAGCGGCTGGAGGAGGAGGTGCGCACGCACTTCCCGGACGCGCGCATCGCCCGCCTCGACCGCGACACCGCCGGCAAGCGGGGACACACCGAGGCGGTGCTGCGCGGACTCGGCGACGGCCGCATCGACGTCGTCGTCGGCACGCAGATGGTGGCCAAGGGCCACGACTTCCCGGGCGTCCGACTGGTGGGCATCGTGAACGCGGACATGGGGCTGCACATCCCGGATTTCCGCGCTGCCGAGCGCACCTTCCAGCTGCTCACCCAGGTCTCGGGCCGGGCCGGACGCTCGGGGACGCCCGGACGCGTCGTGTTGCAGGCCTGGTCGCCCGACCACTACGCGATCTCGCCGGTCGGTCAGCACGACTACGAGCGCTTCTACGCCGAGGAGATCGGGCATCGCGCCGCGCTCGGCTACCCGCCCTTCGGACGGATCGGGATGGTCCGGGTCTCGGGGCCGGACGAGGACGCGGCGCGCGCCGGGACCGACGCGGTCGCCGACGCCGCGCGGGGAGCCGCGCTCTCGTGTGGCGGCGAGGTCCTGGGCCCCGCGCCTGCGCCCATCTCGCGCCTGCGGGGCCGCTATCGCTTCCAGATCGTGGTCCGCCACCGCGAATGGTCCCGGATCCGGGAGATCCTGCGGGCGGCGCAGGCGGCGGCCGCCACGCTCCCGGGGACCGTGCGATGCCACGTCGACGCGAACCCGTACGACATGCTCTGAACGCCGAGGACGGCCCGGAACCGGTTGCTATGTTCCCGGCCCATGGCCCTCCGAGAAGTCCTGCAGTTCCCCGATCCGCGTCTGAAGCGCGTCTCGACGCCGGTCACCGAGGTCACGGACGAGATCCGCTCGCTCGCGGCCGACATGATCGAGGTGATGTACGACGAGCCCGGCATCGGCCTCGCGGCGCCGCAGGTGGGCTGCGCGATCCGCCTCGTGGTGATGGACACCGAGTGGACCGACGAGGAGAACGACACGGGCCAGGACCCGCGCGTGATGATCAACCCCGAGATCCTCGAGAAGGACGGGCAACTCGTGTGGAACGAGGGATGTCTCTCGGTGCCGGACTTCCAGGCCGAGGTCGAGCGCGCGGCCCACGTCGTCGTCCGCTACACGGACCTCGAGGGCCGGGAACACACCGAGGACGCGACGGAACTGCGCGCGGTCTGCTTCCAGCACGAGATCGACCACCTCGACGGCATCCTCTTCATCGATCGCATCAGCCGGCTGAAGCGCAACATGTACGTGAAGAAGCGGAAGAAGGCCGCGAAGCTGGAGCAGGAAGAAAGCTCCGCTTCCCTCCTTTGAGCCGGAGGGACGCGCCGATGCGCATCGCGTTCTTCGGGACTCCCGACTTCGCGGTGCCGACGCTCGAGCGCGTGCTCGAGGGTCCGCACGAGGTCGTCGTGGCGGTCACGCAGCCGGACCGGCGCCGCGGCCGCGGACGCAAGACGTCGCCCTCGCCGGTCGCACGGGTGGCCGCCCGAGCGGGGATTCCGCTGCTCCGCCCCGAGGCGGTCGGCGACGAGGAGGCCGTGGGCACGCTGCGCGACGCGGCGCCCGATCTCGGCGTCGTCGTCGCCTTCGGCCAGTTCCTGCCCAAGACCGTGCGCGAGCTTCCGACGCGGGGCTACTGCATCAACGCGCACGCGAGCCTGCTCCCGCGGCACCGCGGGGCCGCGCCCATCGCCCATGCGCTGCTCGCCGGCGACGCGTCGACGGGCGTGACGGTGATGCGGGTCGAGCGCGAGATGGATGCCGGGCCCGTGGCGCTCGCGCGCGAGACCCCGATCGGGTCGGAAGACGACACCGGCACGCTCGGCGAGCGACTCGCGGTTCTCGCGGCCGACGCGGTCGCGGCGGCGCTCGACCGCATCGTCGCCGGGACGCTCGCTTGGACCGAACAGGACCCGGCGCTGGCCACCCTTGCCCCCCGGATCGAGCGCAGCGACGCAGTCCTCGACTTCGGCCAGGACGCGGTCGCGCTGGCCCGGCGGGTGCGGGCGATGGCGCCGAAGCCGGGTGCCCGCACCACGTTCGCGGGGGAACCGCTTCGCATCCTCGCGGCGAAACCCGGGCTGCGGAACCTGGGACACGATCCCGGGCGCGTGGTGCGGGAGGGGGATTCGGTCTTCGTCGCGACCGGACGCGGGACCCTCGAACTGCTCCGCCTCCAGCGCGCCGGCGGCAAGCCGCTCGAGACTGCGGCCTTCCTGCGCGGCCACGAGATCCCGGACGGGACGCTTCTCGGGGAGCCGCCGGCATGAGCGACGCCCGGACACCGGGTGGCGAGAAGACGCCGCGCCGCCGGGCGGCCGCGCGCGGCGCCGCCGGACCGCGGCGCCATGCCACGCCGACACAGGCGCGAGCGCTGGCGCTGCGGATCCTCGACCGGGTCGAGCGCACACACGCGTACGCGGACCTCGCCCTGTCGGCCGCGCTCGGACGCTCCGACCTCTCGGCGCGGGACCGCGCGTTCGTCACCGAACTGGTCTACGGAACGCTGCGCTGGCGCGGGCGGCTCGACTTCCTGTTGGGCCAGGTCTCCGACCGCGCCCTCGCAGACCTCGAACCGCCGGTCCGTACGTTGCTGCGCATGGGCGCCTATCAGATCGCGTTCGCGGACGGCGTGCCGCCCTCGGCCGCGGTCGATCAATCCGTGCGCTGCGCGCGCAGCCACGGCATCGAGCGGGCCGCCGGCTTCGTGAACGCGGTGCTGCGCCAGCTGGTGCGCCGGCTGGACGCGATCGCGCTGCCCACGCTGGAGGGCGACCCGCTCGCGCACCTGGTCCACGCGCTGTCGATCCCCGAATGGATCGCCCGGCGCTGGATCGCGGACCTCGGCGCCGCGGACGCGGCCGCGCTCGCACTCGCGAGCAACCAGGTGCCGCCGCTGGTGGCGCGCGCGAACCCGATGCGGGGCGACGGCGCCCGCCTGCTCGCGGAACTCCAGGAACGGCTGCCGGACGCGCGGACCTCGCGCCACCTCGCGGGCGCAGTCGAACTCGGACACCAGGGCAACCCCGCCCTCGACCCGGCCTTCCTCGAAGGCCGGATGACCCTCCAGGACACCGCGTCCCAGTTGGTGGTGGAGTGGCTCGCGCCCGTCCCCGGCGACCGCGTCCTCGACGTCTGCGCAGCGCCCGGGACCAAGACGACGGCCATCGCCGAGCGCATCGGCGCGGCGGGCCGCGTGGTCGCGATCGACCGCAGCGCGCGGCGGCTCGCGCTCGTTGGACGCGCCTGCCGGCGGCTCGGCCTGCGCAACGTCACGACGCTGGAACGCGACGCCCGCCACGGGCTGACCGACCTCGGCTCGGAACCCGGTCCCGACGAAGCGGCGCGGCGAGGCTTCGATCGGATCCTGGTCGACGCCCCCTGCTCCGGGCTCGGGACCCTGCGCCGCAACGCCGACGCGCGTTGGCGCGTGCGCCCGGACGACCCGGCCGCGCTGGCGCGGGTACAGCGCGAGATCCTGGCGCGGGCGTCCGAACTCCTGGGACCGGGCGGAACCCTCGTCTACAGTACGTGTACGGTGTGGGCCGAGGAGAACGAGGCCGTGGTCGCTTCGGTGCTCGCAGGGGACCCGACCCTGCGGATCGACGACCGGATCCCCAAAACGATCCGGCCCTTCATCGGCGACGACGGTTTCCTCCGGACCTGGCCGCACCGGCACGGGACCGACGGATTCTTCGCCGCCCGCCTGACGCGGACAGGAGCCCCCGATGAGTGATGCGATCCGGATCGCGCCGTCCATCCTCGCGAGCGACTTCGGCCGCCTCGGCGAGGAGGTGCGGGACGTGACCGAAGCCGGCGCCGACTGGATCCACGTCGACGTGATGGACGGGCACTTCGTCCCGAACCTGACGATCGGCCCGCCGGTGCTGCCAGCGTTGCGCGCGGCGACCGGGCTGCCCCTCGACGTCCACCTGATGATCGAGGCCCCCGAACGCTCGATCGCGGACTACGCGGAGAAGGGCGCCGACCGGATCGGGGTCCACGTCGAGACCTGCCCGCACTTGCACCGCACCGTGCAGCAGATCCACGGGCTCGGAAAGGCCGCGTGCGTGGTGCTGAACCCGGCCACGCCGGCCGAGAGCGTCGAAGCCGTGATGGGCGACGTCGACCAGGTCCTCGTGATGAGCGTGAACCCGGGTTTCGGCGGGCAGGCCTTCATCGAGCCCGTGTTGCCCAAGTGCGAGCGGATCCGCGCCTGGATCGAGGCCTCGGGACGCGACATCGACCTCGAGATCGACGGCGGCATCACCGCCGAGACCATCGGCCGGGCGCGCCGCGCCGGGTGCAACGTCTTCGTGGCCGGGACCGCGGTCTTCGGCAAGCGCAAGGAGGGCGAGCCGCCGCCCGGGGTGGCCGGATACCGCGAGGCGATCCGGAACCTGCGCCGGGCAGCCGGAGCCTAGGCTTGATCCGGCATTCCCGATTGGCCACGGAGGCGGCGAGGGGTGGGCGCAGGCGAAGTCAAGCGCAGCAGGGCCACTCGTCTGTTCCCTGTGCCTTGGGTCACCCGAGTGAC
>Ga0114931_10003210_pt1 | contig 20735 bp, 13 predicted proteins | sample 2SBtaG_FD_89579 | JGI IMG/M metagenome (GOLD analysis project Ga0114931, IMG submission 89579) | Deep subsurface microbial communities from Kolumbo volcano to uncover new lineages of life (NeLLi) - 2SBTROV14_V59a metaG | ecosystem: Environmental > Aquatic > Marine > Volcanic | place: Kolumbo...
CGCGGTGAGGAAATTGAGTACGTCCTGCGCCTGGCTCGGGTGCGCAGCCAGGCGACCAAGTACCTTTTGGACGGTGAGTATCTGCGGCCCCCCGAATTGCATGCCCCGCAAGGGACATCCGATCAATCCGTAACAGGATCACGCACGCGGATCACGTTCGATGGATTGTTGGCAAGGGATTGATAAGGTATCGTTGCCGCGAGGGTGCTGGTCATTTCATCAAATTCAATCTCTTCGACGATAGTGCCATCGAGTTGGATCTCTCGTTGGGTGACGTCCGCATGTTCATACCGCAGCATTATGATCTTGCTATGAACGAATGCCTGGAGTTCAAAGCTATCAAACGGCATCCAACCAGCGGGAGAGATACGCAACGCATCCATTAAGGGCTGAAGTCCGAATGCGTATCGCACCAATAGCTTTAGCAAAACGTTGGAACAGCCCGTTTGCCAGTCATTCATGCTCTGACCGGTCAGATTTAACCGAGGATTGTTGACATAAGAATTGGGCATCACAAAGGGTGAATGACTCGATTCCTGATGATGGGGCGCAAACGGCAATATTTTTTCAATTTGCTGCCACGCCTTTTTGGGCTGGCCCATTCGAAATAACGCTGCGATGGCGAAGGTCGTCGCATGGATATAGGTTGCACCATTTTCCGCTGCACCAAGGGGTAACCTGGCAATTCTGCCAACTCCTGGTGCATCGGGGGCGAAGCCGGGCTCAAAAGTATTGAGCCCGTAGCGAGAGTCAAGCCGCTCAAACGCCGCGAGAATATCTTCCTGCAACGATCGATCTTCATCGAGCATTCCCGACAAAACCCAGAAAGCATTGGACGTCAGACCATCGCGGGCCAGTCCGTCGCTGTCACAGAAACTGCCGACTAGATACTTTCGACCATCCCCCCATCCATGCAGAATACGTCGTTCACCCGCTTGGCAAACCACTGCGTATTTTCGCAATCCCGTGCGTAACTGATCCCGAAAACATCGAAAACGACTGGTGTGCTTATCGAATCGTTCTTGCGCGTGTCGTGACAGGATCTCAATCATCTCGGCGCAATTCAAATAGAACTGCAAACTGGTCATGACACTCACACCGGTACCAAATGGCGTACTCGAATCGGCCGATACCCCTAGACCATCGAGGGCATCATTCCAATCGCCGTACAAAGCCAAGATTAGCCCTGTTTTGGAATCGCGTTGCCGGCCCAAGTAATCCATGATGCATAGGAGATGTTCCAGAACGGAATCCTCCCTCCCGGTTGAATAGGTGCTACTCTCATCCGAAGGATCGATGGTATGGTAACCAACCTGTTCATTTAACAACGAAACGTCGCCCGTAACGGCCAGATAGTTGTAGACTGTTGAAATCGCCCACGCACCTTGATCTATAAATTCACGCAAATCGGATTTACCTGGCGAGCCATTCACGGACGATGAGTATTGACGCGGACAGCGCCCATCTACGAGGACATGGTCCAACGCTTCGAGTATTTTGGCTCTCGCTTCGTCTGGCCGGTTGAATAAATGCCCGTCGATCGCCTGCATCACATCGCGAAAACCTATCAGTGAGTTTGGCGAAGGGTGCATGTATCCTTTCAAGGTCGCACAGACGGCCACTTGTTTCAATAACAACGGCCAAAACTTGTTGAATACTTCTCCATCTATCGTACACGCGCGACGGTTGCTAACCCTGATCTGAAGATTGCCAGGTTCTTGCACTGTTTTACGCACACTTGCCAAGGCGGAATCGACATCACCCGCGCCAAGAGGGTTAGCAAACTCAAGATCGAGCACAGCAGCACTATCGGGAACCGAAAACACATAATCCATTCTCGCTGAGCTCCCTGGAGGCAAGGTCACGCTAAGAAGATCGCCCATGATCGCATTCTCGTTGAAAACAGTCACGGGTGTCTGGCGGCTGAGTTGACCGGTGCGGAGAAACGCCGAGGTTCCTAAGCTGCGCCTGGGAGACCCAACATAGCCGAGACGAGAGGTGCTTTCCTGAGTTATGACCGTTCCGATCGGCAGCAAATCCCCATTCCCAAGCTTAATGTCGAGATCGCTGCAACCTTTGCGCCGGGTTAGAACTTTGAGTCTCCCACCTGTACGAATCCCCCATAAACTGACAGCACGCCGCAGCAACGCATAATTAGTAACCGACCGAAAACGGTCCACGTCTTCGTTGGTAGTTAAAAGGAAGGGATCCAATGCCGTAACAGTCAGCTCACGTAGGCGTAGAGCTTCAATCGCGGAGTTCGGGTGTGAATCCACCAAAATCTTTTTAAACCACCGATCTTCATTGGTTTCGACAAACTGGTGCCGACAAAATGGATTAAAATAGCCTGATAGGTAGCTGGCAATTGATCGCCCCATTAGATTTTGCATCATGACAGAAAAGCATATATGCACGTGATCCGCTCGTGATAGATCAAGAAACACGCGTACGACACTTCTTATTTTTTTCGTTTCAGCTATAAAATAGGTAGCATCCGGCCCGATCACCGTATAGCGATCCATGATGTTGGATTCTGCCCGATCGATATAGGGGACCGGTAAGATCGCATGAGAATCGAATGACTCAGCCTGGGCTTCGCGGACTCCACAAAAAAAAGAAATAGGCGGATCCTGTCCTTCATGGGAAGGGAGGAATAGAAACAACAGACCACAATTCCCATGCATGCGTCCGGACGCATTCACCCAAAAGTTGAAGCCATCGTGCCCGTAGGGATAACGGCTGTCACCACGGGAACGCTCGCGACAAAGAATTCTCCCGTCCTGGAGAAATGCGGCATTGCCCGGTAATCTTTGCCACCTGCCGTCCCGGATCCCATTTTCGCATTCAGCAACTAGCTGCCGTATCAATTCCAACTCGTCGGACAGTCCGCAAACGGCAGCCTGCCGGGATAATACCGACTTCCCAGATCGGAACGTGGTCTGTTTGCCGTCAATCATTTCGAAAGAAGCCACTCCATAAACCTCAGTCACGAACCGAAAATATGCGTTGTCAGACGATCGACAACCCATTCAGTTAGCAGAATCCGCAAATACGCCAGTACAGGATCGCTCTATCTTCTAGTTAAGGCCTCGAAACCCCTAGAATATGCCGATATGGCTTCTGATGACGTACATGAACCAAGCAAGAACCATATCAATCGTCTGATGAACTGGGCCCACAGCGAACCCGGGCCCACCGAGCAGACTACTTGCAAGACTTCTTTAACTTAATTAAGATTGATATCTATGTCAAATCTACTAACTGGAAAGCCCCAACTCAACCGTTTTGTCAATCGGCGGTTGATTTTAGATAAGATCCGCCGGGATGGGGTCATATCACGCGCTGATCTGGCCAAGCAGACAGCCATTCGCCCTCCCACCGTTTCGTCGGTCGTCAAGGATCTCATCAATGAGGGATTGGTGGAGGAGATTGGGCCCGGGGAGACCAGTGGTGGACGCGCCCCCCGTATGATCGCCCTGTCTCGCAATCAGCCTCGGGTGTTGGGCTTCGAGATGAGCGAAACATACATCCTGGCAGGTTTATGTGATTTAGCCGGCGATTTATGTGTTCATCGGAAAATTCCCTTTGTACCGGCGCCCCCGGAGCAAGCCGTGGATATGCTGCAGGAGATTGGCAATGAACTGGTCAGCAGTGCCGGAATTGAGTGGGAGGCTCTGCAAGGGGTTGGGGTCGCGCTGCCGGGACACTTAAACGTTGCCCAAGGATCCATCCGCTGGAGTCGGCCCTTCGATTGGCGCGATGTGCCCTTTAAACAACTTTGCGAACAGCGTTGGAGCATCAACACCGATATCGTGAATGATTCGGTTGCAGGTGGGATGGCCGCACAAATGTTCGAAAAAGCCGAGTCTGTTGAAAACCTTGTGTTTCTCTACCTGAGGTTTCAGGACGCACTGCACAAGGGCGTGGGTGTCGGCTCTGGAATAATTATCCATGGTCAACCGTATCATGGTGAATTCGGTGCCGCGGGTGAAATAACGACACCAATTTCACATCCCTTGCTTCTGATCAAAGAATTTGGCGGCAAAGCGCATCGCAATATTTCCTCCTTCACGAAGGCGCTTAAAAATGGCGACAAGGCCGCGCATGCCGTAGTGCACCGCGTCGGAGAAGAACTGGCACCACTGGTTCAGCACATGGTCAATCTGCTGGAACCGGGTGTGTTGATGATTGGATCGGATTCAGAGGAGCTACGCGATCTTCTTCTCAATCAACTCCGCGCGGTCTTGGAGGACCAGAAATTGGCATACGAAGCAGGACTCACACAACTGATCGCATCCACGCTAGGAGAGTATGGCGTGTTGCGAGGAGCCATAGTTCCCACCTTGCAGCGCGTGTTCAGAATTCCACAATGGTCGTAGTACTTGCTGCGATTCGTACTTCCCAACGGGTTACTCGGCCTCACGAGGCCCAGGACGATTAGCTGATGCGGGAATCGGCGTTTTTTGCAGCTAGCAGATTGCCCGGGTTGGCTTCATCGGCAATTATAATTACTGGGGTTCGGATTCCGCACTCGTCCAATCCATGGCGCCGATCTGCTTGAACAGCAAAATGGTGGCTACGACGGCATACACGGAGAATCCAAACGCATGCAGATAGTTACCGAAGCAAGCGTGGCCGAGCGAGAAGATCATGGAAAACAGACCGGTCACACCCAAACACCATGCAAACCATTCCCGCCATCCCACGGTCAGGTGATCCGGATTGCCAGCCAACCCGGCGATTGGTCGCCAAGCGCCCGCGGGGCGAACGCGCTTGTAAAATTTCACCAGATGCTCGGTCTTTTCCGGACCCGTCAGAAAGGTAACAGTCAGCCACACAATCGCGGTAAATAGCAAATTCACCGTAAATCGAACGGCGTACTCTTCCAGCCAGAACTCGGGCATGCCTAGCAAGCTGAATAGATTTTGAAACAAGTGGGTTGTCCGCATGAGCAAAAAAATCGTGAGTGACGATAGCATCGCAGAGATTTCTGTCCAGGCGTTTACGCGCCACCAATACCAGCGGAGTGGAATGACAATCCCCGCCCCCGACATCATTTCGAAGTAGATAAACCACTGATCACCTACCGATTGTGCATAAAAAGCCCAAATTCCAGCGATTAACGCCAGGAAAAGTGAAGCAAACTGAGAGACTCGCACAAGCGATTTTTCGCCACTCATTGGATGAACGAAACGTTTGTAGAGATCGTTCACTACATAAGAAGCGCCGAAATTCACATGCGTGGAAATCGTAGACATATAAGCGGCCATGAGGCCAGCAACCATCAAGCCCTTGAGGCCCGCCGGCAAGTATTTCATGAGCATGATCACATAGGCGTGCTCTTGATCGTAGTGGGCCCCGTAACGGGTCACATCTGGCACTAGAAAAAGCGAAGCAATGCCCACCACGATCCAGGGCCAGGGTCGCAGGACGAACATGGCAAAATTGTACCAAAGCATGGCAAAGACCGAGTGCCGCTCGTCTTTGCAGGAGAAGATGCGTTGGGCAAGAAATCCATCTCCAGCGCCGCCAGCCCACCATTGGAGGCTGATGAATACAATAAAGGCCCAAACGGCCAGGAATCCGGCTTCGAGATTGAAAGGAGGGAGGAAGCTGGTAATCTTGGTTGCCGGAAGCACTCGGTCCTTGCGCCAGACGGCCATCATTTCGCCAGTATCTTGGACTCCTGACTCGCGGATTTTTTCCTGCAATTGGTCTTCCGACCAACCGAGTTGGGCAAACCGATAGAGGCTTGCGGGGCGCCCCACCCCGGCCGCTTGCTGGTCGAAAAATATACCGGCTTTTAGCAGTATCTTACGCGCCAACTCATTAGTTAGGTCGAATTTGCTGAAGGTGTAAGCATCTTGCCAGAATAACAAAATGGCATCCTGCTGTTCTTGCTGGATATCTAAATGTTTTAGCCGATCAAGCATCTCTTGGCGGTTCAAGCCACCCGCCTGCCATATCAACACCCCTTCAGGCGGATCCGAAGCCCTGGCAATCAGTCCGTCCGCTAGAAGACTTGCGACGACTTTTGACGCAGCCTGATGGGGCGATTGCCAGCTGGCCGCAGAGCCCGCTGTTGGATTGGAAAATAGCCCATTCGCAAGGTCCTCCTCCTTGAGCACCCGCCGCTTGATGGTTGCCCGATTCCGCACAATGCCGCTTTGAACCGCCTCGTTTGCTTGCTGCACCATGGCCGTAGGCCCTCCGGCAACCCCCAGGACGACCGCCATCAACACCACGGCAGCAGTCATGGCGAAGAAGAACTGGAAGAAATCAGTGGCCATCACACCCCAAAGTCCGGCTATTGTAGTGTATGCCGCCGCGACTCCAAAACAGATCAGAATGCCGGATGCTTTGGCCGGGATGATCGCTTCTCCAACCACCGGCCAGTTGGCAATGTTCCCAGCGTCCAGCACGGAAACTACGTCGACACCCTTGGCGACAATCACTGGCAGCCAATGACTTTTGACAAACACAAGGGTGGGGATTTCCAGCGTGACGTCGAGAATTTTGGTCATCGCCAGTGTAACCCAGCTCATGGTCAGTGTATTGCGAATCATGGAGATATAGGCGGCTTGAAAAAATCTCAAGCCGGCGGCCGGTTTGCCCGCATAGCGCAATTCATTGAATTCTTGATCCGTGAGCACGTTGGCTCGCCGCCATAGTCGAGCAAAGAAGAAAGTGCAGAGCATGAAACCCATGATTCCGCCCCACCAAAACCAATTGCGCTGCAAACCGATGGTACGTGACCAACCGGAGATCACCAAAGGAGTGTCTGCCGCGAAGCTGGTGGCAACCATCGATGTCCCTGCGATCCACCAGGTCATTTTCCGCCCAGCGACGAAATAGTCCGATAAGCTGTTGACGGCCCTGCGCGAGAAGTAAAGGCCGATTGCCAAAGTTGCAATGAAAAAGGCCCCGATCACGGCCCAATCCCAAGCCACCAGCGGAACGAGCGATTGCATCGGATAAAATTCCCTCTGCGGAACCACAGTCAGTTATTCGGGAATATCTGGGCAATTTCATCGGCACTCAACTCATAAGCCCCTCCTCGAACCCGCACTGCCATTCTTTTGCCTTCAATTCCCGATTGCTCGTATGCGGCCCACGGAGTGCCTGGGGAATCTTTTGGCGCATGTCGTTTGCCGCAGACGATCACAAATGGCTGACCGTCCCGAGGCGATGTTAATAACTGATCCGGATTAGCGACATGGTAGAATGTCAGATCTTCCGATCGCGATTCCAAGTAATTGCGAAAATCGCCACTGTTTTGCGGTGGTTTCCCTCGATGGGATTCTAAATACTCGCCATAGAATATCGAGAGCACGTTCATGACGACTCGCGTTTCCTTGTCGTCGCCCAGCGAGACTCGTTTTCCGCCGCAGCCCGTATTTGTCAGAAAGCCCGCTACGAGGATGGCAATAATCACGCAATGCTTCTGCTGCATTATCACCTTAATACATAAGAAATTTTCATCATGGAGGTAGCGATGCAAGTCAGATCCCATGAATTATCCGTTTTTTGAATCCACCTAGAATTGGCTAAGGTCTACGATTTCCTCGCCGTTCCGAGTGCCTAATGCGTTGAAGAGAACAACATCCACATCGAACACAATGTGGTGCACCGATCCATCGGCAAACAAGGCATTGATACCGCTGGGATGAGACGAGCCAAAGAAATAGACATCAGCGTTTTCTCCGGTGCAATACTTGGCCGTACTGGGATCGTAACAAAAACCCTTGGTATTGTCGCTGATAGGCTAGTAACCGGTAAAGCGAACCGTATCGGGGTCCCAACCGTCCGTCCAGCCACTATCGTCCGAGTAAGAGATCTGCCCCGTTGGGCCGATGTTGCTTTCTGCCATGTCGCTACGGACGAATTTCTCGCTAATCATCAATGTGTTACTCATGCCGTCAATGATCTGTGCAGGCTTGACGGACCGAGTACCTCCGGAGAGAAATTTTCCTCTTGCTGGCGACGTCGCGGTGGCAGCAATGATTCGTTTCCAAAGGATGCGAACAATCACACCATCGAAAACGGAGTCGTTCGTGGTCGGAGTTCTCGCGGGCGAGGTACACCAAAAAGCAGCTTGAGCAACAGAATTTGAAATACTACCTTGGAAAGGATGGGTCAAGCCGATGTCGTATTTTTGACCAGTCCCGCCGCAGACGGTGGTCATGGGTTGAGCCGAGGCGTAGTCCATAATGGCAACGGCCCCGGCGCCAATGCTCGCGGCGGTGTCCATGACTTGGGCTGAACGACGCGAAGGGCATGCGTAGAAAGGCACGATCGTCTGCTTGAGCTGATTCGTAGAGACAAGCCCATGGACCGCATTCTGTTCCAGGTAGGGTAGAATCTGATACGCCCAACCTAAGCCTTGCTTCGTGGGGCCGTTAGGAACACCAGGATTGTTTATTCCCCCACTGACATAATCTTCAATTCTTGGGTTAAACCCAGCGCCTCCCGTGGGGAACACGCCCCGCGCGTCGACATGGTTCTGAATGGCAAGGCCCATTTGTTTAAGCTGGTTAACGCAAGTTGTCCTGCGAGCCGATTCACGTGCAGCCTGAATGGCGGGCAGAAGCAAGGCGACCAGAATCCCGATGATCGCAATCACAACCAACAGTTCGACCAACGTAAAACCGCGAATCCTAGCTCGTCGGCGATCCGAGTAAGTAAGAAATAATGCCGGAGCACATTCGCCACTGTGGAGTAACTTGATCCCTATCGTAGACCTATTCGTCTGTGGAGCCCCATTCGTCAAATTGCAACTCATCTTCATGCAACGAATCAAACTATCGTAAATGTACATGAGATTTTCCTTTGCGAGAAAACAGCCATCGAGGCCATCAATATCAATACTGTAACGAACCGTAATCGCGATGATGCCGTACTGCCCCGTCCAGCACCGTCAATCCCCGAGGTCTACTTACGCGAATCCCTTCTGTTTTTCGCGCCGCCTGCCAACAAGGTGCCCAGGCAGAGGACAAGCCAACAGGAGGTTGGCTCGGGAACCGCACGAGCACTGGCGGAGGGCGGCAAGATCCCAATAATGTTGTCGAATTCAAGACGACCCACGCCATTACTAAAATCCGCAATGGGAGCAGCTGTCCCGAACTGGGATTGCCAAATGGCCAGATCGGCACCGTCGATGTTTTGATCGATGTTGGCGTTGCCTTCGATAAACTTCGCCGCGCCTGAGGGGTTAAACGTGTCGAAGTGGCGCTGCCAGGTCAGGAAATCTGCGCCATCCACGGACTTGCTGGCATTGAAGTCACCAGATGAGAGCTTTTTATTGGGTGCTGCGCTTGAGTCGAAATCTCCTGTTAGCATGAGCATCTTGATCTGGGCGGCATTCCGGGACTTGCCTTGTAGAAAGTCGTCGAACATAACTGTGTAGGTTGTGAAAGTCTCCGTCAGTTCGACGGGCGTATCGAAGAGATCACTACAAGCGTCCATCGAGCCAGGACAACTGTCGGACGGATCCCACTGCAGCCCAAACTTAATGGGCGACAAGCCAGTGAACAGCTCTTCTCCAGCGCCCCCCAGTCCATCGGTATCGCGAATGAAACGAGCATCGATCGAATAGCCGATGAAAGGCGACAGATCGATTGATGTTGGTCCCGTAAAAGGCCCAATATCGATCATGCCGATTTCATGCGGACTTGTAGCGATCTCGGTAAAACGACCGGTATGGGAAGCACATATATTCCCTGCCGTCCCACAGTCCCCAAGCAACGTCGATTCCGTCGTTACGGTGCCGAAGTGACCAAAGGGATCTTCTAAATCTTCGAAATCGTACAGTACCGTTTGGCCTTTGGCCAACACCCCCGTCGTTATGACTAAGAGCAGTGTAATAAAGATCTAACAGACGAGATCATTGGGCTTCTCCTGTTGGAAACTTGGCCCCAGATAGAATTAGAGTTATCAGTAGTGGCTCATGCAAACTTTAGTGTACTGGAGAATGAACGGACTGGTTGAAATTGAAAGACCCGCTCAGAGGAAAACCGTGTCGTGTTCATGGGACAGGGGGACTAGGCTCGAACTTCAAGTTTATTAACTATCTTAATTATGAATAATGAATAACGCAAGGTGTTTCATGGTTTTTTTGAAAAAATTCATTGCTTTTTGCCCGAGTGCTGAAATTAGGCGATTTTTCTAGCTCAAAGTCTGCTTCTGCACGGGTGTGGGTACAACGAGGGATCCCATCATCAGGCCAAGTTCTCAGGATTGACCCCAAACTCCGGACCCCAAACTCCGGCGAGCCTGGCATGCCTTTGTGCCCTGAACGGTTCGCTGCGGCGATACAACGATGCCAGTTGTTCATGCGTTGGGACCGGTTCGTATCCCATCGAGAGGCTCGTTTCAAACGCGGCGATGGCATCCTGGTCGCGTTGGAGTCCACGCAAAGCCACGCCCAAGTGGAAGTGCGCTTCAGGAAAATAATGTTGTAGACCGACTGCCTCAAGCGCACGTTCCGCAGCTTCCTGGAATTGGTCTTGTTCGTTATAGATTTGCGCCAAGCCATCCAGGGCCACAGGATTCTGTGCATAGGTCGCGATCGACTGCTCGAATACATGCCTTGCCTGCTCCCATTGCTGAAGATCGATCAAGAAACGGCCCATTTGATTGGCCATGGAAATATCCATTGCTCCTGATTGGAGTATCGCCTTGACCGCCTGAGTGGCCGACTGCATATCACCTCGCGCGTACGCGATCCGTGCGCGCAAAGCTTGGACTTCTACCGTCGCAAGCGATTCCTGTGGCAGTGTGTTGATCGTTTCTTCGCATTCGTCGTATTGACCCAAACTGTTGAATAAGGATGCCAACCGAAATTTGTAAATGTGTTGGTCCGGATAGTCCGCAGCCAAATCTTGTAACAAGGGAATCGCTTTCGCCGCCCGGCGACTGCTGGTCAGTGCTTGTACCAGGTTGTTGCGCTGGTCGAGCAAACAATTCTTGATAGCCTCTTCGGTATCATCGCTTGGGGGCTCGATATAGCCCAAATCGACAAGATGTTTGATGGCCTCGGCCGATTCACTGGGGTCTTCCCGGACATCGGGGGGGTGCATTCCCGCGTCGCCTTCGACTTCCTCCCAGCTCGGAATCCTGTCGACGGGCTCAGCCCCGTCGAATATCTCCATCCAGGGTCGACCATCCATATCGGCACCCACCGGAAGACCAAGCAGCGCGAGGATCGTGGGGGTGATGTCCAGGATCGTGGCACCGTAGAGCGTTTCCCCTTGCTTGATCCCCGGTCCCGCCAGGCAGGCGATGCCGTGATGACGATGCCAGCCCATGGGATGATCCATCCCATCGGTCCCAGGCCGCAACTGGTCATTCTTGAAACCATGGTCGCTAATGAGAATGACCGTGGTATCAGGACCCGCCAATTGGAGCTGCACTCCCAGCATCATGTCGTGAAAACGGTAACAGTTCTCCATCACTTCGCCATAGATGGCAACATCTTGCTCCGAAATACCTTCCAGTCGTGGAGGATGATAGGGCATAAAGGTATGTCCGAATTCGTCAATTCCGATGAAATAGAGGGCGGTAAGATCCCAATTCTTGTTCTTATGCAGCAGGTGGGTACTGGCCGCTTGAACCGTTCCGGTACGTGCCATCAGCCTGGCAAGCTTTGTCAACCGCGCATCATTTTTCTGGTCGATTTCGGCCGCTCGAGGAACAAATGGCAACAGGGTGTCCTCCTCAATCTGTCCGACGCCGACAACCAAACGACGCATCTCTTCGGCCAGGCAGTCTGGGTGAAAGGTCCCTGGCGGACAATCGTAAATCTTTTCCCGGGCAACGGTCTGACCCACAAAACGGTCGGTCACGATCGAACCTTTGATGGGCTCGGCGGGGTGGCTGGCAAACCATGAAACGACCTGCGAGGTCATCCCCGACTGTGAGAGAATATTCCACAACGCTTTGCACTTACGCGTGGTGCTTGTGACCGATCTTACCCCGGAACGATCGGGCATGGGCTCGATGAATCCGTAGATCCCATGTTTGTCCGCGCGCTTGCCGGTGGCAATCGAATTCCACAGCATGGGCGAGAGAATCGGCTGAATGGTGGCAAGATTTCCAGAAACACCCCGATTGAGCAACCCCTGGAGCGTTGGCATCTTCCCTTGCTCGATGAGCGGGCGAATTATCTGCCAGTCAGCACCATCCCAGCCGATCAGTAGCACTTTCTTGGCTAAACGTTTGCCCATGGTAAGTCCTCAAATGACAAAAGGGGAGCACACTCGAGGCGCACTCCCCCTCTGTTTTACTAACTACTAACATTTATTGTTAACCCGTGTTGGCTAATTTTGGCGTCGTCGCCGCCGCTGTGCCAAGGCGAGTCCACCACCCCCGGCAGCCAGCAGCATCAAGGAGCTGGGTTCAGGAACTCCCGCGCGAATCGGCGTATTCGGTGTCATCTGAAAGGCGTAAGCCGTCAGCGTTGCACTATAGAAGCCAGGCGGGTTGGGAGCGGTGCTAATGGGAGTCACATCAACCTGTGCCCAGCCATAGCGGACATCTGCAGTGCCGTCGAAGTCCCACTCGAGACCTACGTATCGACCTGTGTTGACTTTGTTATACGCAGTGTAGGGATCACGCGCCGCGAGACCGACATAGAACGAGGGGGCCAACGTGGCACTGCTGATCACATGGCCAGCAGGCATCGATTCGGTATAGTAGCCAGGGTGTGGGTCTGCAGGAGCGACCGAGCCTGGGGTGCCAAACAACGACAGAAGCGCGCTCCCATTGGTGTGACTGGGTTTCTCATCACCTGCGGGACCACTGTCGAAGATCGTGTCGATTCGAATCTGGTTGGAAACACCCGGCGCCTGAATTTGCCACTCCGGAGCGCCGCCATCAGGATTGATGTCGATAAATTGCGACACTCCACTGAGGTCGTTGGTGATCGTGACGTCCGGAATGTCGAAAACGGTAATGGCCCCATGGGCCACCGAGGAACAGGCAAATGCTCCCAGTCCGGCTGCCGTGGAATAGAATTTTAACTTTCGAAGAAACTTCTGCCGGCGCTCTTTTGAGCTCTTGCTCCGAGTGGAGTCTGTCTTGCTGTGTCGTTTCATTAGTCGTTGTCTCCCATTCGTTAAGAAAACCACCGAAAAGTCCCTCAAGACTCGGGCAACCATTGCCTGTCTTCGACACACCGCCAAGCTCGGAGTCTGAATTCAACTTTTAGGAGCTAGAAGGAACCAGTTCCAATTTCAAGAGGAATACAGGACTCTTGACAAGTGCAGCGTATGTTAAGTATATTAATAAAGTATAATAACAGACGCAAGCTTTTTTTCTGTTTTTTCCAAAAATAGTTCCAACCGCCGATCGGCGGGTTCATTTCGTCGGTGAAAATCGGCTGAATCGGATGATGCCAGACCAACTCCCGGTCGGTTGCGTCGATCGATGTGGCCTGGCACGAACATTGGGGCATGATCTTCGACGGACCGACGAAGAGCGCTTATGCTGGAAACAGAAACTGCGCTCAAGAGCTTAAGCAGGAAGGCATTGCCAATGACAGGTTCTCAATTTTTTATGCGCTGCTGTGCGTTAGCTGACGCAATCGTCATCTTCGGCCTCTCTTCTTGGGGCTCCCCCGTAGCGGCGGCAGACTTGCAATTTGCGTGACGTATCTGGAATATCAAGCAAGCGAATTCGCCCGTTGGCCCCGGGCCAAACCGCTTTTCGGCCAGTCCTGCCGATGTTTGGTCGGACCAGGATGGTCTGCACCTGTCGATTCATAACAAGGGTCCCTACTGGTATAGCACCGAAGTAATACTCGATGAGAATCTTGGCTACGGCACCTATATGTTTCAGACCAATGGCCGACAGGATATCCTGAATGCCAATGCGGTGTTCGGAGCTTTTACCTGGGATCCCTTTGGCGGCAGCCCGATTCCGAACAGCCCTTATCGGGAAATCGACATTGAAGATAGCCGTTTTGGCAAGCCGCTGGACCCAACCAATTCCCAGGTCGTTGTCCAGCCCTTCGATGGGCCCGGAAACTTGCAGCGGCTCACGCTGCCGGACCTCAGCCAGGATTCCGCGTTGACCCGCTTTTTCACATGGTCGCCTGGTAAGGTGGAATTTACTACCTTGCGCGGCCACCACTCTCCCACCAGCTTCTCCCCGGCGGACGTGATCCATCAGTATGCTTATTTGGACAATGGAGCTGAACACCGGGTTCCGATACCTGACCGCGAGGCCTTTCGATTCAATTTGTGGCTCTTTGAAAGTAACTCGCCTGTTGGTGACCAACCGGTTGAAGTCCTGATCAACGACTTCCAATACCTCCCCTTGCCGCCGGCGGACGATACGGTACTGTTCGATTTTGAGTCTGGTGCTCAAGGATGGGGATCGTTTGGAGCGATCACCATCGCCAGCGGCGAGTTGCCTACCGGTGGATCGATCGGTCAAGGCCGTTTCCATACCGCGGATTTCAGCCAGCCCGACGCCGGCAACTTCGGTATTGTCGACGTGTCTCCTCCAGGCCAGGATTTATCGAGTTTTATTGGTCTTTCAGTCGACGCGTTGTTCAAAGATGTCATGGGGCAACCCGCTTTCGACGGCACCAAAGAATTAGACATTATCGTGGCAACCGGAAGCGGTGCGAGCGAGGAAGAATTTTTTGCTCCCAAAATTACCATGACCGACACCTATCAAACATTTTCCGTGGCCTTCGACGATTTTCAAAGCACAATCACTTCACGGCCACCCACCCCCACTCAATTGAGCAACGTAACCATCAAATTGGTCGTGCTGAACACGAACGGTTTGGGAACCGCCGAATTGGACTACGATCGGATCACCGGGCTGATGTCGATCAACAACGCCGATTTCGACGCCGACTTTGACGTGGACGGCAACGATTTCCTCACTTGGCAAAGTGGCTTTGGCACCGGCAGCCTGCATCACGAGGGAGACGCCAACAGCAGCCATTCTGTGGACGGTGATGACTTATCGCTCTGGGAAAGCCAGTTTGGAGTGCCCACCGAGTTGCTTGCGACTGCCATTTCGAGCGTACCTGAACCGATCAGCATGATGCTGTTTCTTATGGCAATACCAGGATTAGCCTCAGAACCAAGAAAATTCCGTAATTCCCAATTCGGCGGCTGGATTTAGCCCGGGTGCATGCGTCAAGAGGTAACGTCCCCTGCAGGCGGTTCATCCACCCATCTTCCCGGAGCCTTACTGGGTTGTATTGAGAAGCACTATCATTGCCCCTGCAAACCGGTTGATAGCAAAGATTAGCCAATGAACAAGGTAACAATTTCCAGCAATGTAGCTGCCAACGATATCACGGTTGTGACCGGTTTGCCTCGCTCGGGTACGTCCATGATGATGCAGATGCTCGTCGCTGGCGGTTTGCCTGCGCTCACCGATGGGCAGCGTCAAGCTGACCAGAACAATCCCAGAGGCTACTTCGAGTTTGAAAAGGTGAAAAGCTTGCACCAAGACAAGTCGTGGGTTCCTCAGGCTAAGGGACATGCCGTAAAAATCATTGCCCAATTGCTGGAATACCTGCCGCAAGAGAACTACCGCTACATCTTCATGCAGAGAGATTTGGACGAAGTGGTCCATTCGCAGCAAGCCATGCTGCAGCGGGTGGATAAACGGGGTGCACAACTATCCGAGAAGAAACTCAAAGAGCTCTTTGCTAAGCACCTTCTCTGGGCCGAAAAGTTGATTGATCGCAAGTCCTACCCCATGTTGAAGGTCAGCTTCCGCGCTTGCGTGGAGGACGCTTCATTGATCGCCGCGGAAGTAAATCGTTTTCTTGGCGGACAGATGAACGAAATAAAGATGGCAGCAGCCATCGATACGAAGCTCTATCGTCAGAGAAATTAGAAATACTAGTAGTCTCAAGAATGGTCGATGAAGCTGACCCGGGACCCCATGCTAGCAGCTAATAACGTCGTTTCCGGGCGGCTTATCGTCCTGGTCTCTTGTAAGGCAGAGTGACAATTTGGAAGTAATAAGATTAGGATTAAGATTAAGAACAGGGAATAACGGCCTTATGTCGTGAACGCTTACCCCTGGGTTTCGTCCCCTGGAAATACAACCGGGCCGGCCTGGTCGGCGAACCGGAGTGGGTCGGGCGGGCGAAGCGCGGACGGTAAGGTGCGAAGCAGTAGTTGTCATTCCGCGTTTTCGTTTTACTGCCTCGTCACGATGACCTGGTACGCACCTTGGCGCCGGCCGCCGGGAAGTGTTTGTACGACTTCCACCTCGGCATCGCCCGCGGGCAGAGCCACCTCCCGAAACAGGCAGGAATCGGCCGCCGGTTCGACCGCTTGCCGGACGGCCACATCGGCGACTCGCAATTCGACGTTGCCGCCACCGGAGTGGCCATGGTGTGGGGCATCGTCAAGCAGGACGCGCACGTCAAAGTGACCGGCCCGGGCCACGGTTACTTTCCAATGGCCCACGGCTCCATGCCCCCAGCCATCGTGGCTGCGCCAATCCTGGCGGGTTAGCACGGTGGGGTTTTCGTGCTCGCTGCCCAGCACAATGCGGGGCGGCGCGTAATTGTCGGGCCGGGTGGAGGAGACATCGTCAAACCACCGGTCGTAGGCGCTTTTCAAGCGGGCGACGATCGCCGGTTGTTCACCGGCCAGGTTATGCGATTCGCCAGGATCCGCCAGCAAGTCGTAAAGTTCCAAGTGTAGCGGACCGGTTAGGTGGTTAATTGAAAATTACTGTTATGCAGCAGCTTCCAGCGCGCGTCGCGGATCATGAAGTGGTGATAACGGGCTGGCCGGTCGCCCCGATGCCACTGAGTGGCCAGGTACCGGTCGGGCCACCGGTCCGCCGGGTCCCGCAGCAGGGGCAGCAAGCTGCGGCCATCCAGCTTCACGTGGGCGGGCAACTCGACCTGGCAAGCTTCCAGGATGGTGGGCATCAGGTCGATATGCGCGGCCGGTTCGTCGCGCGTGGTACCAGGCTGCAGATGGCCGGGCCATTGCAGCCACAAGGGCGAGCGGATGCCCCCTTCGAGAACATCGGTCTTGGAACCGCGAAAGGGCCCCACAAACCGTCTTGAGTTGGGGCCGTTGTCGACCAGAAAAATCACCAGCGTCTCGTCCGTCAATCCCAATCGGTCGAGCCTGGCGAACAGACGGCCGACATTCTGGTCGATGTTCGTGATCATCGCGGCAATGCGCGACAACCGGTCGATGGCATCGGCCAGCGGCTTGCCCTGGAGTGGATCGACCAGGATGCTGGCCAGGTCTTTTTGCCGATAGTGCTTTCGCAGCGCCTCGGGGACGTCGTGGAATGGGCTGTGCGGCGCGTTGGTGGGCAGGTAAACGAAAAAAGGTCGCCCGGCCCGCTGCGCCTGTTCGATGAATTTCGTCGCCGCGGCAAAATAAACATCGGTGCAATAGCCTTTGGTTGAAACCTGCTGCCCGTTGTGGAACAGTATCGGGTCGGTGTAGTGGCGGTCGTTTTCACGCGGCTCGGAAGGCTGAGCCAGACCGCCGCCGCGCAGCACAAGTGCCTCCTCGAAACCCTGGTCGATGGGCCGCATCGGGTAGCAATCGCCCAGATGCCACTTGCCAAAAATTCCGGTCGCGTAGCCCGCCTTTCGGAGCACCTCGGCCACGGTGACTTCAGCCGGCTCCATCATCGCCCGGCCGACATAGGTATCGATCGCCCGGGTCCGGTAATTGTAGCGGCCGGTCATCAGGCAAGCGCGCGTCGGTGTGCAAACGGGGCATACATAGAACGTGCTCATGGAGGCACTGCGGCCGGCCATCGCATCGAGATGGGGCGTTTCGATGACCCGATTTCCCATCACGCCGAAATCGCCATAGCCCTGATCGTCGGTCATGATCAACACCACATTGGGAGGTTTGGCCGCTGCAGCTAGAACCGGAGAGGAAAACGGCCAATGGATGGCGAAAGCCAGCGCAATCAGTAGGGCGAGTCGCAAGGAAAATCGCGGAAATCTCCGCGTTCCGACCGTCTTGTTCATCATGCATTCCTCGAGGTTCATGAAAAGAGCGAGGTTATTCCAGGGCCGTCCCTGCAGATTCCATATTCGAACGGTCGCCGACCGTCTGCAACTCCAGCGCCAACTTGATTTGAGCCGCCATTTGGGCACTCCGCAACCGGCGGTAATGTTGCCGGGTGGCCCACGCATCGAGAACGGCCAATAGCACCAGGCCCAGGCAGGCACCCAGTAGCACTCCCAGATAGAGTGTGTAGGGGAGCGGGCGATTGGGGACCAGTGGGCCCAGGCCAATTCCGATCCCCAGCAAAGCAATCATCCCACTGGCCTGGGTCCGCCGCCGATACTGGGACAAAGCGTGCCGTTGCTCCAACCCCTGCCCTGGGGCCAAACCGCGGGCCGCCAGCCAACTGCGCCGATGTGCTACCAGTAGCGCCGCCGAAAGGACCAGCAGGAACAGGGAGAATGCATAATTCGTAAACATGGGGCACCCAGGTGGAACGGGCCAGGGATTTTATACCCGCCTTGTGGCCGGTTTCTCAGAGCATAGCACAACTGCCACAAGTACACATGCGTTTTCATTCCAGGCAAGCCCCCCGCACGAGACATTCGTGATAGATCTCCCCCCCCTGCCTCAACAGGCCTGGCAAAACGTATAAGGAATTTTCAGGTCTTCTTTAAAGGACGAAATGAAGGGAGCGTACGAACACTAAATCATTGACGTGCAAGAACTTAGACGATACGCTTTGGTTGGCTGAGAATCAACATTATACGGAATGCCATTCTGCACTTTTCGCTAGTGCAGCCTGGGATTCCAGAAAACGCGATGGCCCTGGGTAGCAGCAGGGTGCTTATTTTCGCCGATGCATCCATCGGCTGCCCAGTGAAACGACTATCCGATCCATTGAAAGGCAGCAATGCACACGCAATTCTATTAACAATGCATGAAACGGTTTCATCCATGGACGCCCTGCCCTTTGTGCGTGCTACCCTGCTGGCCGTCTGGCTGTTGCCGAGCAGCGCCCCGTTGTCTCTTGGGCAGGAGCAAGCTGCCGCCAACGCCGCCGCGGCATCGATCGAAAATGGCCGGTTGCGTGTTGCCGTGGACTCCCAGGACGGAAACCTGCTGGAGCTCACCGATCTCGACGCCCATTTCAATCTCGTCGGGGATGACAAGGCATCGGCAGGGCTATGGGAACTGGAGTTGGTCCGTGCCGGCCGACGGGCCGTGTTGATGCCGGAACAGGCGAAAACGTTTCAGTGGAAGGTTCTTGGCTCGTGGCCGCGAGCGCTGCGGTTGACCTGGAGCCATTTCACCCTTCCCGAGGCAGACCAATGCAAGGTGCAAGTCACCGTGCGCCTGGGTCGTGGCGAGAAGACCAGCCATTGGCGGATCGCCGTGGAAAGGCCGCCCAGGGCGTGGCTCGACAAGATCCGTTTTCCCCGCGTGCACGGCGTCAGACGGCAAAGGGACGAGCGGCTGGCTGTTCCGGTCTGGCTGGGTCAGCAGCTAGCCAATCCGCGCAATCTCTTGCGCGGTTCGGATGGCCATGGTCGACGCCTTGGCTGGGATTATCCGGGCCGTCTCTCTCTCCAATGTTTGGCCTACTACGGAAAAGGTGGAAGGGGTCTCTATGTCGCCTGCGACGACACGGCCGTGCGGCGCAAGACTTTTGCCATGTGGGCAACCACGGGCGATGAGGTCCATTTCGAGATGGTTCACTATCCGGCCGGCCCGGAGAGCCAGGCCGACCGATACGAACTTCCTTACCAGGTTTCCCTGGGGACATTTCTTGGCGACTGGGTGACGGCCGCCGAACGCTATCGGACCTGGGCAATCGAACAGCGGTGGGCCCGTCAGAGCCGGCTGCGGCGTGGGCTTGTACCCAAGTGGGTCCTGCGAACCGGCCTGTGGGTTTGGAACCGGGGCCGCTCGCCAGGTGTATTGCCGCCGGCCGCAATACTGCAAGACCGGCTTGGCCTGCCCGTGAGCGTGTTCTGGCACTGGTGGCATGGCTGTCCCTACGACATTGGTTTCCCCGAATACCTGCCGCCGAGGGAAGGGACCAAACCGTTCCAACAGGCTGTGGCCCAAGCTCACCAGGATGGGCTGCGGATGCTGGTTTACATGAACTCACGGGCCTGGGGAATGAGTACCCGGAGCTGGCAGGCGGAGGGGGCTCAGCGGTATGCCGTCAAAGGGGAGGATGGCAAAGTCCAGCCGGAAGTCTACAACCTGTTTACCCACCAGGCGCTGGCTTCGATGTGCCTGGCCACCCCTTTTTGGCGCAACAAATATGCCGGACTTGCGGAACAAGCCTGCAACGACTTGGGCGTGGATGGAATCTATATGGATCAGGCGTGCAGCCAACGGCCCTGTTACGATCCGCGGCATGGCCATCCACTGGGTGGAGGAAATTCCTGGATCGAGGGTTTCCGCGCCTTATCCGCAGATATCCGCCATCGGTGCCAGGGCAGGCGGCCACCGATTGTACTGGCCGGCGAAGGCTGCGGCGAAGCCTGGCTTCCCACCTTGGACCTGATGTTGGCGCTGCAGGTGAGCAAGGAACGATATTCGGCGGCCAACGATCCGTGGGAAGTCATTCCCTTCTTTCCTGCTGTCTACCACCGGGTTGCCATAACCTATGGAAATTACTCGTCCCTGACCATGCCTCCCTACGACGAGCTCTGGCCGGCCGAGTTCGCGCCCCCCAAACCGCTGACTTTGCTGGACCGTAAATATTCGCGCCAGTTTTACCTGGAG
>Ga0114931_10003211_pt1 | contig 20734 bp, 26 predicted proteins | sample 2SBtaG_FD_89579 | JGI IMG/M metagenome (GOLD analysis project Ga0114931, IMG submission 89579) | Deep subsurface microbial communities from Kolumbo volcano to uncover new lineages of life (NeLLi) - 2SBTROV14_V59a metaG | ecosystem: Environmental > Aquatic > Marine > Volcanic | place: Kolumbo...
TATTTAGCTAAAATAAAACCGTCATAGCAGCGACGGTCTTATCTCAAATTATTTGATCTTGGCTTCTTTATAAATCACATGCTTGCGGACTTTGGGATCGTACTTCTTGATCTCCATTTTGTTTGGCTTGGTACGCTTGTTTTTGGTCGTGGTGTAAAAATGACCCGTACCGGCACTGGAAACTAAGCGGATTTTCTCACGCATGACTCATTCTCCCGTTAAACTTTATCGCCACGACCGCGAATCTCGGCCAGAACGGCATCAATACCTTTTTTATCGATGATGCGCATGCCCTTGGAACTTACCCGAAGACGCACCCAACGATTTTCGCTCTCAACCCAAAAGCGATGGTAATGCAGGTTTGGTAAAAACCGGCGTTTGCTCTTGTTATTGGCATGTGAAACATTGTTTCCGGTTGTGGGCCTCTTTCCGGTAACCTGGCACACTCTCGACATGATTCTGTCTCCAAACTGGAATAATTACTTCGCTAGAAAATCGGCCATTTTATAGAAAAAGTTGACTAAATGCACGCCCAATCGTGGATTTTTCTCCATGATCATATCGTGATAAAGCAATGATCGAGCTATGACCCACCGCTTTGCAAGGTTTTTTACACTGTTTCCGTACCTAATGACCAACAAAGGAAATCGGCTATGAAAACCCTAAAACCCATCGCGTTAGCCCTAACCGGCGGATTTTTCAGCATTTTATTGTCGTTGCAAACCATGGCCGCGTGGCCCCAAAACGCTTTTCTGGGTGAAAACATCAACCAGGCCCTGGACAGGCTATATCAAAACCATGACACCAATGACACCAATGACAATGCAAACGTAACCATTATCGCGCCGGAAATCGCAGAAAACGGTGCCGTGGTACCGGTACGCATCAAAACCAATCTTAAGGATGTGCAATCGGTGAGCCTTCTGGTTGCTGACAACCCCTATCCGTTGGCGGCGAACTTTGTCGGTAACTCCCCGCAAGTGTCCACTCGGTTGAAATTTCGCGCTACCACCACATTGCTGGCTGTGGTACAGGCCGGTGGTAAATTACACACCGCTCAAAAGAAGGTCAAAGTCACGATCGGCGGTTGCGGTGGATCATCCGACACCAGCACGCCCGGCATGACCCGCTCCGGTGCTTCGCTTAATTTTACCAGCGATGAACCGGTGAAAAAGTTGTCCAACACGATTAAGGTAAAAGCGGCCGTCAAGCAAGGTAAAGCCAAGGTTAAACTGCTGCTGTCTCATCCCATGGAAACCGGCCTGCGCAAAAGCAAAACCGGCAAAAGCATCCCGGCCCATTTCATTAAACGTGTTGTTGCCCGCCATAACGGCAAAGTCGTCATGACTGCAAACTGGGGTATCGCCGTATCGAAAAACCCCTATTTGTCATTTGATTTAAACGGTGTAAAAAAAGGCGATGCCGTGGAAATCGAGTGGTCGGATAACCGTAACATGACTGACACAAAAAAAATCTCCCTGTAAGTAAGATTTGGCGTGCCCTGCACGGGCGCGCTTTTTTAACCGCGGGCAATAAAACCGTAGTCCACCGCAAGCCTGTCCCACCACCAAGCCGGTATCAAGCCCAATGGCTGCCAGTCTCATCACAGGCCGACCCTACTAATCAAATCGAAATATACGCCGGGAATCGGGCGGTGTTACCATATTCCCATTCACGTGTTCGACGGGGTAACGGCATTATGCAGGCCTTGAGCAATATCCATATCATCAGCCTGGCGCTGAATATACCGGGCCCTGTAGCCATGGCCGCTTTGGTCAAATGGGGAGCGCGGGTAACAAAAATCGAACCACCCAAGGGCGACCCCCTTTTTGTCGCCAGCCCCGACTGGTACCAGCAATTGCATCAAGACCAATCGGTTAAGAGCCTGGATTTAAAAGACGCGGCATCAAAACCGGCATTTGAATCTTTGCTCAAACAAGCCGACATACTGGTCACCGCCGGCAGACCGGCATCGTTAAGTCGACTGGGTTTGCAGTGGAAAACACTGCAGGCCATCAACCCCGGATGTAGCTATGTTGCCATCAAAAGCTACCCTGACCCTGACGCGGACCAACCGGGCCATGATTTGCAGTTTCAAGCTGAATTCGCCATGTTACGCCCACCGGATATGCCTGCCACTCTTTATGTCGATATGGCGGCGGCAGAGAAAGTAACATCCCAATGTCTGGCCGCCGCGATGCAAAGCCGGCGAACCGGTCAGGGGGTTTACCACGAAGTCGTGCTGGCGAAAGTGGCTGCCGAGTTGATGCTGCCGTTTAAACACCGCTTAACTTCCAACCATGGAGTGCTTAGCGGGCAATCCGCCAACTATCAATTGTATCGAACAAAAACCCACTGGATAGCCGTCGCTGCCCTGGAACCCCACTTTATCGACAAAATCAAAAAATTGTTAGAACTACAGACATTGGCATACAAGCCGTGGCAAGCGGTATTCCTGACACAGACAGCAAGCTATTGGCAATCATGGGCCCGACAACATGAGCTGCCGATATCAATCGTTGAAACAGAACTACCGAATAGTCCGTGCGGTAAGTTCGGTAACGCGATACCCAGCCCGGATAGTTCATGAATTTTCGTGGTGAGGGAGGTCATTTCGAGCTTGGATGGCCGTACGCACGCACCGGTGGCGACGATGGCCGCGGTGGCACAAGGATGTACCGTTGACGGAACGAAGAATGCCTACGTGACGGCATGTTGATGAGCCTGAAAGGCATACGCCCGTTGAGACAAAGTTCGTTTCGTAGTTTTGGCCAAGCCATTATAAAATAGCCGTTGCGGACAATCATCACGCCAAGGAGACTCGGATGAAATATGATTTAGTATTTGAGGGTGGAGGCGCCAAGGGTATGGTGTTGGTGGGTGCTTGTGACGAATTTTTCAATCGAGGGCATTCGTTTGGCCGCTTATTGGGCACCTCGGCCGGTGCCATCACCGCCACATTATTGGCTGCCGGCTACTCAGCGCAGGCGATGCTCGCCGCCCTGGAAGAAAAAGAAAACGGACAACCGGTGTTCACCGGTTTTATGGGTGATCCACCACCCTTTAGCCAGGACGCGATTGATACCAGCGCCATCCGTGACTTACTACGAAACATCAACTTGAAATTTATTCCGGAATTTTTGGAAAACCGCTTGGATGACCACCTTGCACACATGCTGGCGGATAATCGTCGCTTTCGACATATTTTTGCATTTGTGGAACGGGGCGGATGGTATGCCGCCGGCAAGTTTGTCAGTTGGCTTGAGAGTAAACTTGATTCCGGTCGAACTGCGGACGGTTCAGCGAATTTCAAGGCTCATCGATACGGCCACCAACCCCATTGCGACAAAGCTTATCGCGTCCGGATTTCAGATCATGGCAACGGCGCATTCCAACGCCGGTAGCCGACTACTGTTTGTTAGGGACCCGGACAACCGCACTGTTGAACTACGCCAAGAACTCCAACAGCATGCTTGGTGGTGAAGCACCATGCGCAATACGTGCTTTACCGCGTACCACGATCTGGAAAGTCGACGTGAAGTTTTGGCCGATGACTTGGATGTACGCATGGAAGACGCCATTGCCGGGGCCAAAAACGCTAATTTTATACGGTTATACGGCAATGCATGGAAAAATTGTCCGCGGACCACCGTGAAACCATTCAACTGGCTTTTATCGAGGATTTGCATTATAAGGAAATTGGCGGATGTCCCCGGATTGTCTTTATTGCATGACAGGAGGTGTTGAAAATGGCAAGTAAACGTATTACCGCCTTTGTACGTGAAAGCCAGGTAAGTACTATTTGCGAAGCATTACGTGAACAAGGCATAAACGGCTTAAGCTTGATTCCTATCCGGGGATTCGGCGAATACGAGAATGACTACAACCGCGACGGCCTGGTGGACCATATTAAAATCGAAATATACATTAAAACCGAACACGTTCAGCACGCGGTATCGATCATCATAAACCTGGCCCATACCGGTTTGTCCGGTGACGGTATCATCGCTGTTTCTGATGTGGATGCATTGTATCGAATCCGCACCAAACAGCTTATGGATGGGTAGTATTAAGCCGTGGTGGTGTTTTGAGTTGGCATGAACGTTTGCTGTAACAGGTCCAAATCACGGATCAACTGCTTGCTATGTTGATTGGGAATGACGCGACGGTATATCCGAACCACCGAACCGGTGGGATTGATCATTATACTGTGACGGCGCACCAGACGCAGCGGACCCCAGGACCACAGCGCTTCATACTGTTCACAAACGCTTCCTGTACGGTCGCTTAACAAAGGAAAGGAAAGATTATACCGGGCGGCAAACCGCGCATGGGTATGACGGCCGTCCAGGTTAATGGCAAACAGTTCGGCCTGCCGGTCCTGGATATTGAAAAAATCGTCCCGTATGGAACACACTTCCTTCACACAGGCCGCATTATAGTCACTGGGTAAAAAACACAGTATCACCCATGTACCCAAATAATGGGACAATTGATGGGCAATGCCGTATTGATCGCGCAAAATAAAATTCGGCGCTTGATGTCCAGGTATCAGAGCCATGGTTTTCCCCAGCCGCACATCGTCATGCTTTGTGATTCCTCCCACACCAAGCTTATCGGTTCGATAGAAATGAAGTTTAAGCAGATAAAGCCCATTACCACGGATGAGTATTCCCTAATGATTAATAGTATTTCTTGATCAAGATCCCAGGTTTACTTTGTCAAAGCACGGGTGGATGCTGCTTTATTATTGAGCAATTAGTAACTTTTTTACTCTATTGCCGGATAATAAATAGAAAAAATCAAGGCTGTCAATCCGTATCAGTCAAAATAGGGTACATTTTCTGAGTATAAGACATTTACATGACGTATGACCGTTTAGTCCCATAAAAAGTATGCACTCCATCCATAAACAGCTCGATACAACTGAATACCGTTCCACGTTTCGGATAAGTCGTATTCCAACTAAGGGGTTGATGCTTAAAGCCTCAATGGACTATGACGATAACCAGCATATACGCCAAGGGATGGGAAAATGGAAAATCTGCGAAACCATAGATTTATCACGGAAAGTCGCTGGTCCTTGCATGGCAATTATCAATTTGGTGAAGGCAACCCACATTCTTTAGAGGGACACTCAACCGTTTCCGCCAAAAACGGCAAGATAAACATTAAAACAACCTTTTGGGTACTGGCTGAAAAACCCTACAAGTCATATATTAGTATCCACGCTGATCCCACGGCGATTACAAACAACCATTTACCTTGCAGTGCTGAGCACTCGGATCTGGGGCCTGTTCAGGGCGGATTTAACGCACAGCATTATGAACTGGTGTTCCTATTCGGCTCGGCGAATATACAAGGCTGTGAATTTCTTTTTCGAGAATCCGAGAACACTTACCGTAGTCACGGTATTATCGCTGTCAATTTCCGCAAATTCGCTGGTTGGTCGGCAATCTACAACCTGCAAAAATAGCCATTTTATGCCGCCTTGGCCCTGGGAAGTTTGCGCAAAACCCGGTTATTCCATTACTATGAAACGAGTGGTCCGTCAATGAGTAACCACTGTACCGAATGTTAACCAGACCATTGATGGCGGTACGCAAAAACGGACTAACGAACGGTCAATACATAACGTCCGACTAGTAAAAGTCGTCAAGTAGTTTAGCAGGTTGAAAGGACTAATAATGGCCAAACTGTCTATTTCCCGTGCCGGGGTTACGGCTATGGCACTTTTTTGTGTACACGTTTTTGCCACACCTCAGGCTTCAGCGCCAAGCATAAGCATAGGCAGGGGCGGTGATTTCATCACCCTAAGTGACGCGATCAACAAAATACCAAACCTGACACAACGCAGCATATTGTTTTTACCCGGACAACATACAGTCTGTGACTTTGCACCTGAAAATGGCACTCAAATCAGCGGCGCAGGCGCCGACAGCAGTGTGCTGGTATGCCGTAACCGAACTCAATCCGTGTTTGTGATACATAACAAACACGATGTACAAATCGCCGATATTAGTTTTGCCGGGCGAGCCAAAAGCGGCCTTCATGTCCGCCACAGCCAAGGCATCCAAATCGACCACGCGGCTTTTACCGGAAACCTTACGACGGGTTTAAAAATCGACCATTCGCAACTGTCAATTCTTAATAGTCAATTCCGCCTGGTAAAGGGTGGACAGGCCATTGACGCGTTGCATTCGCAAACACGAATTCATAACAACGGCTTTCTTTCCGGAACCAACCAAGTCAGTATTCATGGCGGTACCTCCCATATTCAAGATAATATCTTCCAGGGCGTGGAAACCCGGCTGGGCGTACTAAATTTAGTTGACACGCACGACGTGAACGTGCTGGAAAACACTGTGGAATACAATGCCAACCACGGTATTACCTTGACCGGTTTGGACGACAGTAATGCCGTCGGCTACAACCGCATTGTCGGTAATCGCGGCAACGGAATCGTAAGCCATACCAGCAATGTAACCGTGCTGCACAACACGGTTATTGGTAACGGTCACCGGCTTCCCTGCCCCGATTGCGTGGACATCTATACCGACGGCCAACCACTACTCAGCGCAAATGTCTATGACACTATTATGCAGCAACCGGAATCACAAGCCACCCGAACCTTGAGTAAACGCTGAGATCATGATGAGTCCATACTTGTGGCCCGGATCGCGCACGGGCCACAAATGTGAATAATGGTAGCTGCATGGGTGAAAACACGCCGGGTACCACAACAAAACCTTCCGTATCGATTAACTGTTAACGTCTTATATTAAACAATGCGCGACCATACCCAAGAACCATCATGGACGATTCGCTTTTTCGATTAAACCACGTCTAAAAAGAAAAAGCAGTTATAAGAGGATTTCGGTACGGATCGAAAATACATCGACATTCCCGGCATCCTACACCAACACATTCTCTTTATTGGGCATATTGTAATCCTGCTTACTCATAAAGAACACCAACGACATTCGATTGCCGGACTTTACGGTTTGTACTTCATGCAGGGCATCGCTTTTATTGATAAGCACATCACCTTTTTTCGGCAAAATGACTTCCTTCTTATTGTTATGGTAAATGACAAACTCGCCGCCTGAAAAATCGTTCTCCAATTGCATCACGAACGAATAAACATACGAGTAATTACTGTGTGTATCCTGATGTTTCGTGACAAATGATCCCTTTTTCATTTTATTGACCTGGCACCGTCGTATATAGTAGTCACCGCTCATTATTGTTCGAAATAAACTTTTCGCTCGTTCATTATTGATAATACCAAGCAGTTTTTCGGAAAATTCCATATTTCTAACTACCGGAACCTGTTCATCCAGATCTTCCACAAAACGGCCAACTTCCAAATTATTCTCTTCCCCCAAGTCACCGATAGTAACCGTTTCCTTGGGCACTGCGTTACATAACGCCATAATCCTCTCAAGCTCCTGATCGGAATAGATATTCTTATAGGAAAACTTGGCAAAAGCCCTATTTTCGATTCCGTTAACGACATTTTGAATAAATTCCATTCGATTATCCTTTCCAGCGATTCCCTGTAGATCCCGGAATCAGCCGTGTAATACTAAAAACTCCAAACTAATCCTTTACAGTAACGATCAACGGTATCGGCTTAGGCGCGGCTACATGCTGAACGTCCTGTTTTTTTGTCAACCAAACAATATAGATCACGCCAACACATACAGCCAGGGTTAGTAAACTAAATGCTTCCTGCAAAAGCAATATGGCAAACGCGTAAGTAATAAATGGCTGCAACAATTGTATTTGACTGATTTTGGATATACCACCCAACGCCAAAGCCCGATACCAGGCAAAAAAGCCAAACAAGGTATTAATCAGTGCTAAAAAAAGCAAAGCAAAGACGTCCATCGCTTCAAACGACAAGAAGCTTGCCGCATCAAATATCACTACTTCCATTAGCGACAATAAAGGTAAACTAACGACCAGCACCCAGCAGATAACCTTCCATCCGGCCATTTCCCTCGACAGGGTTCCACCTTGAGCATATCCGTATCCCGCGAAAAGTACCGCAATCAACAAAGCCATATCGCCAACATACAAACTCTCCATGCCAGAGCTGACAACTGTATAGACAAGTACAATAAGAAATCCCGTCATTGATAACACCCAAAATTGCGCGCCCGGTTTTTCTTTGGATACCACCCGCCCGAACATCGCCGTACTTAACGGTAGCGCCGCCAACACCGCACCACCATGGCTGCTGGGAAGATAATTCATGCCTACAGCTGTAAGAATGGGGAAAACAAAAACAATGCCGACCGCAATGGAAAGCAGTTTAATAAACTGTTTTCCGTTGGGCAGTTCCACTTTTTTCCAGCAAAGAATTATCGCGGCGGGAACCGCCGCGATAAATGATCGGCCGATACCAATCTCCAGAGCGTGCATATTGTCCACTAAAAGCTTAGTTAACGGCAGAGTAAGCGCAAACGCGGTTATTGCCAGCAAACCAAGTCCGTACGCTTCAAGTTCCTTGGTTGTCATATCTGTTTATTACTGCTATTGGGCACACTGCAATCCTTTTTACTTAGAAAAAACACCAATGATTTTCTATCACCCTCCAAAACCTTGTTTACTTCATGAGGAACCTCGCACCTGTTAATCAGGATATCCCCCCTTTTGGTTTTCACAACCTCCTTGCCGCCATCAAAATAGATAACGAATTCACCACCGTCATATTCACTTTCCAACTGCAATACAATGGAAAATATATAGTCGTTATTACTATGGGTATCCACATGCTTGCTTAAGAACGAACCTTCTTTCATGGTGTTAATCTGAATTCGACGAATGTGATAATCACCGTCCATAAGCCGTGAAAACAATTCATGACTCTTCTGATTTTTTAGAATACTTATCATGCGATGAGACAGATCGTCGTTAATAACCGCAGGTAGTTTATTCTTAACGTCGGTCATAAACCGCCCCACCTCCAGCTTTCCCTCTTCACCGACGTCACCGACGGTTACGCTCTCCTTGGGCACTTTTTTACATAGCGAAACAATATCGTCCAAATCACCATCGGAAAATATTTCCTTGTACTGAAAAAGCGCAAACGCGTTCCTTTGAATTCGGTTTTCAACATCTATCAAAAAACTATTCATGTATTATTCCCTTATCAAATCCATTCTAAACAACCCTTTTACCGTGCGGACAAGAAACGGCCAACTAATAGACGTGCTTTAGATACAGCACGGGTATTCGTTGGTATAACCAATAGAAAGGCATCATTTTCACATGATCCGCCCCCACAACAATGGGATTGGGATACTTCTCGGCAAACAGTTTTCCCATCACGGCATATTCGGCACACTGATGTAACAATACCGACATGTATTGTTCATTACTCAATTCCCCGAACCACGCTCGATAGAGCGGTTTTCTAGCCTCAATAATTTGGCTATAGTGAATGTCGGTAAGCAGCAAACTGCCGAAATCCTCCCCCGAAATACTGGAATATGCTTCTTCCACCAATCGCAGCCACGCTCCCTCACCGCCGCAGAGATCCGACACAAACGCGGATTGGGATTGAAAGTTAAATGTATTGAGTATCTTGGATTGACTGTGTTCCATTTTGCTTCGAAAACTTTTGCCGGTTTCATTCACTCTTTCCAGCGTTGATTGATCAAACCCCTCAAAATCGCCGGCGGCAACAACGATATTCGTCTTGATGTTGAATTCCTCAAATAGTTTTTGCATGGGAGGAAGCGTCCTGACAACACGCCCGGCAACAAGACCGATACCGTCCCCCAGTTCGGAAAAGGTGTAGCGATATTTGGATCCTCGCTTCTCATATCCGTAATCCGGGCATACCGGTGAAATGATTGTGATTTGTTCACCTTCCAGTCCCTTTTGCAGCGTTTCCACGATTTTACCGATATAGATATCACCGGGAAGATAAAAATCCAGTTTCTTCAATAATTGATAAAAACGAATTGCAAACTTATCAGGCATCCCCCGTGCCGAGGGATACTTAATCTTCATTTCAGGTGTAACTTTATATTGCCCCCTTAGGCTGCACAAAATAAGTGTTAACAAAGAAGGCCTTTTAAAATTGATGTAGGGTTTTTTCATTTCCACAAGAGGTTTACTGTTTGATGTTGACAAAATATTCCAGGCAAAAGAATCGACATTTTCTTGTATATAGTAGTAAAACGGCAGGTATTTCGGCTGATGTTCCAGAATACCGTATTTTTTCTTGTACTTTCGGTAAACCTGCTGAATAGCTGTAATTTCATTTGACAGATTTAACTTGTCAACCCAATAGGTCGGCAAAGGCGCGTTGGTAACCAAAGGCGACAATATGGACTTGCTGATCAGCCCATCGGTGATTTTATTTCCATAAAACAGTGCTGACGTACTCATAATCGTTTACCCCAAACCAAAAGGCTGATTGCTTGGCATAAGCTCCAACACATTAATATTGATGTGCTGAGGTTGCGATGCAACCCAGTAGATGGCGTTTGCCACATCCACGGGCTCCAGCGGCATGACACTCTTAAAAGCCGCCTTGGCCTTTTTCTCATCACCCTTAAATTTGACCAGAAAAAATTCGCTGCTGGTTTTACCCGGCGATACACAGGAAACCCGAATGTTTTTAGCAACAAATTCCGTCTTCAAATTCAAAGACAACTGATGGACAAACGCTTTGGAAGCTGCATAAACATTGCCGCCCATGTAGGGATAATACGCCGCTATGGATGCGACATTGATGATATGACCTCCACCACCTTGCAATAAAAACGGTAGTACGGCCTTGATGGCATGCAGTACACCCTTTATGTTGGTATCAATCATGGTATCCCAGTCATTTGTATCTGACTGAATAACGTCATTCTCTCCCACCAAAAGCCCCGCGTTGTTAACCAAACAACGAATCGATTGAAATCTCTCCGGAATTTCATTGAATGCTGCGGCCAGCCCCTGAAAATCTCTTACATCTCTATTGATGCTGTGCACTTTGGTTGCACCGAATTCAGTGACAAGCGCCTGCAACCTGTCTATTCGCCTGCCAATGGCGACAACCAAATAGTCATTTTCCAGAAAAGTACGTACTGACGCCTCACCAATTCCTGACGTTGCCCCGGTAACTACAACTGTTCTCACGCGTAACTCCTTGGCGCTTGTTCATCCATATACAATTCGATGATTGTCTTTTCGCATAAACGGCAGGTATTTTTCAAATGACGTAACGTTAACGGTCTTCATTAACCAACGATTATTCACCATTTGTTCATCTGTAATTTCAATAACTTCCTTGTTATGCATGCTTTCATTATTGGACGCGCCCACGAATACGCCTGTCAGAACGGATACGCGTTTCTTGACTTTATGCAGGGCGTCAACGATCTCCGCCACGGCCTTCCGCGATTCCTTGGTCGTACCACGCGTTCTATGCTCAAAAAACCGTATATCGTTCTCTGAAGCATCACCCAAAATGGGATGGTAACCTTCGTCCTCCAATGGTACGTTTTTTCATGACAAAGTCAGCTCATCATACGGCGTATGAAACAAAGGTTTGCCAATAATATTTCTTGACTCTTTCGATAACGCATTAAGTAAATCGGTATTCTTAACAAAACACGTGTATATGATATTCTTAGGCGAAGAGCGCAGACCCATAACATTCACCCAGTCCGGCCGTACAAAGTGGCTGGTCAATTCCTTATGAAAGCAGATATTTTTACTTGTTTTTTGTGATTGCGTATCATTCATTCTCTTCATAGGATGAATATCCTGAAATATATCCCCATCGTTGTCATTCATGTATCCGATAGGTTCCTGCGCCATCAACTTCGCGTACAATTGTAAAAACCCTTCCGCAACGTATGTAGCCTTTCTTGTTCGTTTATCTGTCACGGGCGAACTATAGTCCAAATAGGGTAAATCCGGATCCACGGGTGCATTTCGTATGACAAAAAACGGATCCACGCTTAGATCAGAATTTTTTTTATTAATGCACTTGTCCTTAAATGATGATGAAATTTCATTCGACTGGGCAATAACAGATACCGCGCCGGCAAATTTTTCATATTGTAGATAGGGATTTTGCTTAATCGATAACAGGGAATTGACCAGCTTCATATTTTCTTGCTCTGAAAATTCATAATCTATTGGAAGTTCCATCATACATACTCTCCTTGCCTACAAATTAAACCCTAAAGAGTGGTTCAGTATTACCTGTTGCTCTATACAGGTTGAACGCATTATTGATGAACGCTAATGTTTTTGTCAAACGGGGCAAGGGAAGTTACAGTGTATGCAATCTGCCAATCATTCGAGCAAACGAAGTCAAAATATTCTACGGTTTCCACCTGTTTCCATGGAAGTGTTGTTTAGATTTATACCGGTGATCACGCGCGACTACGCGTTATGGTGGTTAATGTTATCGGTCGCTTGTGGATCAATACAGGCTACATCTATCTTTTTATGTGGTTCTATATTTTTACGCGCTGCATAAGTTACTTATTCATGTTGCGTCTTACGTCTTACGCAAATGTGCTTTACATCAGTTAACAATGCCTGAATACGCATAGGCACTTTCATTTATTGTTATTCTCAATATCTTTATAGTCCACCAAATTACGCATTTCACCACACATATAAAGTCGCTTTTGTTTCAGAGGGTAGTCGCATATTTCAAAGTCAAGCCTTAGTCCGCCTACCAGACAAACCAGGTTGGTACTGCCGGTATTGCTGATAGAGTGCGCTGCGGTACCGGCCGGAAAGCCGAGAAAATCCCATGCTTCAACGTTATATTGATCCTGATCAATCGTTGCAAGTCCCGAACCTTCCAGAATAAGCACAAATTCATCTTCACGGTGATGCATATGGTACTCGGTCGTATCCAAACCCGGCGCGACGGTGATTATGTGAACACCGAGATTTTTCATACCAACAGCATCACCTAGTGATTTGTTATTCCGAATGGCATTGGGATTTAGATGATGCACGCGTCTTTCTCCCACCATGGCTCGTATTTCATTCGCCTTTAACAGCATTTTTTTTGAACTCACGATACTTAATCCTTTCGCTTCAGGGTTGGTGGACACCTTCTGTTTTGGCATGTTGAAGACCACACGGCAGCCCCCCAACCGAGTTATCACGTAATCGAACACCATTCGGAAAATCGTGTTCGTTCGAATTAAAAAAACGTTTTCCATGCAACGTGCCCACGGACCACGGCCGGTTCGAAATTTCAAAAAGCACCATACCCTGTTTCGCGGACACGCACCTTGACACAGCAGGCTGAAAAGTCATGGATGCATTCTGTCAGCCCGCCGCCGGTTTCGACAATCCGTATCGGCAAGCCATTTTATAATCATAAGTTACAAAAAGTTTCATAGGTTTATGATACTCGCCTTTATCACCGTGAAAAAGTATAATACTAACGGGCAATTTGCGTGGATTGACCTGTTCGTGACCGGGTATAAAAGATTTGTGCTATGGCTGATTAAATGGGGTGCAACCACGCATTTCGCATCCACACGATTATGTAGTTTTGGCTAAATTGTGGACGGTTATCCAGAATATCTTTACCCCCGCATTATAGAATTGCGCGATATTTTTGAGGAATTGAAACCATAGTAGGGAGTTGTAAATGAAGATCACGCTCAATGCATTTTTGGGGCGTCTGAAAAGAATATGCTTGTTAGGATTAAATCAGGAGCAGTTTGTCATACATGTTACACCGGAAATACGCAAGATCATCCCGGCGTACTCAAGTTCTTTTTTATGGGTGGACGAAAATTACAACTATAAAAATTTTTATGACGAGTCACCTGACAGCATCCAGCACATCAATGATTACTTTAAATTTTTTCTGGATAAAAAGGACAATGAGACCCGACCGAGCTTACGAAACTGGCTCAAACAAATAAAGGATTCCAGCGTTACGAATTCAGCGTATTTCTTTTTTCGAAAGTATAAAAATACAGAATTTTACAATGAAATATTAAGACCTATGAAATATGGCCATGAGCTGATTATTGGCCTTAAACCGCAAGGCTCGCCGCTTGGCATCCTATTCTTGCACCGAAGCATCAAAGAACAACCGTTCAGCATAAAGGACGAACGAAATATGGTGCAAATACTGCCGGCTTTGACTCGTGGACTGCATGTTAGCCAAACCGCACGGCATGAATTAATGGAGAGCGAAAATACGGGGATTGCGCTGTTTAATCTGTCCGGTCACCTGCATTATTATAACGAATCCGCCAAACGCTATGCATTCTTAAGTTCCATTGATCTGATCAATGCTTCGACTTATCTCAAACATTCCGTGTTTGCACATGTCGGCGACAAGATTACGCGTTATATTTCGCTCGTAAAAGACGGCGTTACCCGCGATGAAAAATTCAGCTTAACCAACAGGTGGGGAACATTTTGCTTTAAACTCAGCACTGTCGAGAATTATTCCCGCGGTAAGCAGTCATTGATTTCACTGTCGATCAACCAAAAAAATCCGATCGAATATGAACTGTATAAACGCTGCGACGATCTCAATCTTACTGTGAAGCAATCCATTATCGTATCCAAGCTGGCCAAGGGTACGGCAACCAAAAATATCGCCACGGAACTTTCTGTTAGCCACAATACCGTCATGGATCATATAAAGCGATTGCATGACAAATTCAACGTCACTAACCGCGTCCAATTGTTGACGACTATTTTGAACAGTTGCGAGTGTTAGTATCATGCTGCCCGCACTGATACCGACTTGACCCACTCGAGGCGTCGCGCCCTCTAAATGACGTACATCGGTATCAGTCCCACAAACCTTCTCCGGATAGACGAAGATGCAACCGAAACCAACGGCGTTTCGAATGATAGGACGAATTCACTTATAACAATGCACTGTTCCGGTTTTAATTTTTAAAAATGCCTGGATAAAACCGGGCGTCTTATCGTTCGGCTGCAGAGGTATTCAGCAGTTGGAATAGTTACCGACCATAAAGCTGCCGTTTTCATCACCGATCACGCCTTGATGGGTAAGATTGTTGAAATGCGTCCAACTTGGTCGTTTCTCCGCGTTTTCTATGACCTACCTAAACCTATTTACCCACTAAATCTTGGCAAGACCCATGTTTATTTTTGATAACCCGGGTTCGTGCCTCACCCAGGCTACGGGTTCTATGTCCATTGCAATTCCCGATTGGCGTTACTTGCAACCGTCGCACGCCAATTCCGTTGTAAAGCTTCATAAAAGAATTTTTATTTACTTAACACCACTTAACATAACACTTAACAACGGGCAACTTAACAGTGAACGTCATGGCCGGGTGTATCGATGTGCAGCACTGTCATACCCTTCGTTCAACACCCATCATGGCATGCTATCATTTAGGAACGCGCCGCAAACCATACAAACGCGGCCGCGAATCACTTTGTTGAACATACCGCTTATTATAAGCCTCGCCAAACACAAGGTTATTTAGTGCTTGCGGGACGCAATGACGAGCCCGCTTGTAGTGTTTTACCAAGCGCCGGCCGATTTCGCACAGGCCCTTCAAAGCGCTGCTCACCGGGAAATTCCCACACACTTACTCCGCGAAATATGAACAAAACTTCCTGCTGCATTCGTCAACACCTTTTGTGGCGTGCCCTATTTACGACAAGTCAGCCCTAGTATCCGATCTTGATTTGGCACAGGTTTTGTATATTATATCCGCTGGGAGTAAAGGTGGGCTAATAATGTTAAGCAAACAACGTCGTTCTTCGGTTTCCATGGTTCGTGTCTTTTCGGTTCTATCTATTCTTTTTTGTCCTTCCTATATATTCGCAGCGTCAAAGGATATTCATTCCTTGGCGGCGACGATGGACATTTTATGGATCGTGATCGCGGCTATTTTGGTGTTTTTTATGCAGACCGGCTTTGCCTTGCTGGAAAGCGGTTTATCGCGGGCAAAAAACGCCATCAACGTGATTATGAAAAACTATGTGGATATCTGTGTCGGCAGCCTGGCATTCTGGTTTATCGGATTCGGTATCATGTTCGGTGACAATCCCAGCGGCTGGTTCGGCGTCACTCACTTTATGGTAAACGATGTTTCCGCCAAAACGTTTGCCCTGCTGTTTTTTCAAACCATGTTCGCCGCAACCGCTGTCACGATTGCTTCAGGTGCCATGGCTGAACGTACCCACTACAATGGTTACCTTGTCGGCGCCATTTTTACCACCGCCCTAATTTATCCGATCTTCGGTAGTTGGGCCTGGGGCAGCCTTTTTACCGGCAAGGGTTGGCTGGCACAGATGGGTTTTATCGATTTTGCCGGTTCCACCGTGGTTCATTCGATTGGAGGCTGGGTGGCCTTGGCCGGTATCATTGTTCTGGGGCCACGAATCGGGCGGTTTTCGAGCGACGGCGAAATTCGATCCATACCCGGACACAACCTGACCTATGTGGCCATGGGCGGCTTTATCTTGTGGCTGGGCTGGTTTGGCTTTAACGCCGGCAGTACCGCCCAAGCTAATGACAGCATTGGCCAAATTGCTTTGAATACCCATATGTCAGCGGTTGCCGGTGCCGTCAGCACCTTGCTGGGTCTTATCATCACCCGCCGGGCACTCTCGGTAAGTACCATAGTCAACGGCAGCATCGGCGGTCTGGTGGCTATTACCGCGGGCTGCGCCTCAATGTCACCGTTTTTCGCGATTGTCACGGGCTTTGTGGCGGGCTTTGTGGTAGTTCTCGGGCAACAGATTCTGGAGGCTTTCCGGCTGGACGATGTGGTGGGCGCCGTACCCACTCATGGATTTTGCGGTGCCTGGGGAACATTGGCGGTAGGGATGTTTAAAACCGGCGATCTGTTTAGTGTGACCCAAATCACCATTCAGGTGGTAGGAATTATCGCTGCGTTTCTTTGGGCCTTTCCAGCCGCGCTGATTATGTATATGATTATTCACCGAGCCATTGGTTTACGTGCTTCAACCGTGCACGAGCAGCGTGGATTGGATTTCAGTGAACACTCCGAGATGGGATATCCGGAGTTCCAAACCCAAATATTGCATAAAGGACGCCACTAATATGGAAACCATTTCGGAAGCCAAGGATTTGGCGATTAGCAAACGCAGACGCGCTGTTTACACAGCTTTGGCCCCTTTTTTCGACCACGACAACTTATTTCGCGCATTATGGATCTGGGAAGAAAAATATGCCCATGCCCAGCCCATGAAATTGCGGCAGTTTGTCGCGGAGATCACCGCTGATCGCTATCCGGTGTCCACCGTCTCCCGGCTGCATGTTCAGCTTGTGGCGGCCAACTTCATTAAAAATATCAACAAACTGGAACCTGACCCCTACGAGGAAATGGTATCTTACCGGGAAGCCACTCAGCGCACCCGCCTGGCGCCTCCTGAAACAGTGGTTTTCGAGGTACTGTGTAATCACATGACCGGCGATCTGGAAGCGGAAACCATTTCCACGGTATTCAAACTTTTTGCCAATCACTTGCGTGTCATGCCTTTGGGACTCGCCCAAAAACTCGAACTTGAACAATGGATTGGCAGCTGTCGGGCTGTGCTGCACGCGGACTATTCGAGAGCGGAATTACAGGACATGCTGCATGCCCTGTATGTGGCGATATGCAGTGTGGTAGGACCGGTCGACACTGACCGCCTGCTTGAAAAGGGCGTACAGGCTGCCGGGTTGTTACCGGAAGCCCAGCAATTTTCACCGCAAATGCTGTTATAAATATCGCGGAAGCACCAACGACCATCGGTAGAGCGCGGCTCGACTGCCAGGCATCGCTGAAAACACCGGTGCTGGCGGCGGACGCGGTCTCGCCCCTGCCACCCGTATCAATTGTCCGACACAGGCTCGACAGGCGCCGGAGCCATGGATTTCAATGTGATTCCCCGCACAGAGAGCGTTGCACCCCCGGTCAAGAATTAACGGATATAGTCCCCCGGCTATTAAACAAATGTCGAATTTACTTGTCATAGAATACATATTCACAATTCGCGTTCGATCCTGTAGCATGAAGCGTAATCAGGCGACCAACAAGCTTGCGGTTTGATTTTCAATGTCCGAGCGCTAAGTAAACGCTGGTTCGGCCATTGAAGCCTGTTAAGAGAGAATTTTCTGTATGGTAAAGCCAGTCATTTTATTAGTGTTAATCATTAGCCTTTCAGCCTGTGCCATAGAATCCGTAAAGCCTTGGGAACGGGAGTTACTCGCCGAGCAGAAAATGCAGCTGACACCGGATGCGGTGGAAGCCTATTTGGATGACCATATTTACTTCAGCAAGGAAGCCGCCAGCGGAGGTTCAGGCATCGGAGGAGGTGGCTGCGGATGCAATTGAAAGCAAAATCCATACGCACCCGACTGACCGCGGCAACCTGCAGTGTGCTGGGTGTCTCTATTCCGCACGCGGCATCGGCACAGTTCGCCGAAGGCTGGAATGTAGACTCCGCCGTACTGTACTATGCTGAGAAAGACCGCGTTTCCACCGTGGAACCGGTCATCAATGCCCGAAAAGATTTGAACAACGACGAATATTTAAATTTTCGTTTTGTCATTGACGTGCTGACCGGTGCATCGCCCAATGGTGCGGTTCCCGCCCCGCTTACACAAACATTTACCGGACCTTCCGGCACCAACCGGTTTTCAGTGGGCGCCAACGAGCTTCCACTGGACCCGACCTTTTCCGACACTCGGGTCGCGGGCAGCCTGATGTGGGAAAAACCAACCAGCCGCATGGTCAAGCGATTTTTAGGCGCTAATTTTTCCACCGAGCAGGATTACACATCGTTCGGCGCATCAAATACCTATACGTTCGACATTCATAACAAGCTGACCACGTTGTCTGCCGGCGCCGCCTTAAACCTGGATTTTGTTTCCCCTGTTGGCGGCACACCCACGGCACTGTCCGAAGTATCCACCGTTGCCAGCGCACGCGAAGGTGATGGAGAAGGTGAAGACGGTGAAGAAGGAATCGGCGGTAAATCCAAATTAGTCGGCGACTTGTTGTTTGGCGTCACCCGGGTGCTCTCGCGCAGGACCATTACGCAATTCAATGTCGGACTTGGTTTGTCCAACGGGTACCTGTCCGACCCTTATAAAATCCTGAGTATGGTCAATCCGGCAACCGGCGAATTGGCACCGGGAAGCGGCGATAACCGCTACAAATACGTTTATGAAAAACGTCCCGACTCCCGCGCAAGGCAAAGCTTGTTCTGGAAAATCAACCATCAATTTACCAACGATGTAGTGTACTTTTCCTACCGCTATTACCAGGATGACTGGGGTGTCGTGTCACATACCGCGGAACTCCGCTACCGCCTGGAACTTGGACAACGCCATTACCTTCAACCCCATCTGCGCTACTACACCCAGTCGGCGGCAAACTTTTATCACTATTTTTTACCCGACCAAGACTTACCGAAGTATGCCAGCGCCGACTACCGGTTGGGTGAGATGACCACCAAAACAGTAGGCTTGCAATACGGGGTACAATTGAACGCTGCCAGCGATTTTTCACTGCGCCTGGAAAGCATTATACAATCCGGTAACGGCCATCCGGACAGCGCGGTTGGTAATTTACGCAATTATAATTTGTTCCCCGGACTTGATGCGTTCGCCGTCCAGGCGAGCTTTAAATTCCGGTTTTAACCACTTGACCCATCGCGGTAAGCACACTGAAAAACACCGGCCAACCGAGAACTAACGTTGATTGGCGGGATTGAGCTTTCGATTCATTTTACTTAGCCATTCCAGGGCGCCCGGTGTCGTTTGCCACACATCCCGCATCGCCTCCCGGTATAACCAGGCCTGATCATCACCGCCAAGGATAAACCCATGCGGGTCAAGCTTGGGTTTTTTAATACGTTTGCGCACCAGGTATTCGATAATTTTCGGTAAATATTTTTTTGCCTCAAGCAATTCAGATTCCGCCTTGGACAGCTCGTTGCGACGGTATAATGCCAGTATACGACCGTACATAATTTCGGCCATGGCATCATCCGGATAGCATTGCGATAATGCCAGGGCTTTGTCGTCCCAGCCCAATCGCAAATAGTCATTGATGATTTTCATTCGGTAGCCGTGATTATCGGTGGGATTCAGGCGGATAATAAGTTGTTCGTATTCAGAGGCTTTTTTGTGCTCTCCCGCGTCATAGGTCAAATTGATCAAGCGATGCAGGTTACGCAGTGCGGGCCTGTTTTCGCTAAACAACCAAGGCAGGCAGATATCACCGCTGCCGGCGATAGATTCACGGACTATGACCATGCTGCGTTCCAAGAGCGGGCGCATCAAATAAGCATCCAACCACGGCGCGCCGAACTGCGGATGTTGCATTAATGCCGCGGCCACATCATCCAATACACTGATACTGTTGACCAGTTGTGGATGCAAACACAAAAACTCCACCCATTGAAACTCACTATCGGCATGCCACAAAGCGTCACGATCCGATGGTGCTTCGTGAACCGAGGAAGGTTTCTGCAGCGGAAATAGTTGTTGCCATTGCGCTTCCAAAGCCTGCAGTTCATCGTCTGCCCGCATCGCGTATTGAGAGCTGCCTTCACGTTCATCGGGCAACAATTCCAATGCGTGTTTGCTTACCGGTTTGTCCGCATGACTGTTCCACCAATACATCCTCACGCTCAAGCAATATGTGGATCAACCCGCCGACGCTTTTATCAACCAGAGCCTGGAAGCCGTGCAGGGTGCAGGGGCAATGTTTCGTGA
>Ga0114931_10003212_pt1 | contig 20732 bp, 19 predicted proteins | sample 2SBtaG_FD_89579 | JGI IMG/M metagenome (GOLD analysis project Ga0114931, IMG submission 89579) | Deep subsurface microbial communities from Kolumbo volcano to uncover new lineages of life (NeLLi) - 2SBTROV14_V59a metaG | ecosystem: Environmental > Aquatic > Marine > Volcanic | place: Kolumbo...
AGCGTTGTGCGCCCTTGCCGGTCTCGCCAAACAGGATGACCGCTGCCAGTAACAGCAGGCCCAGGGTGAACACCCACGGCGCCCAGTATTCGATATGGTGGGAGGGGATCTGTGCCAGGACAAACATTACCGCGAAGGCGACGCCCAGGCGGATCAGCTGACGATCGATGACGGCCATATTTTGTCCGCTGGCGCTATAGAGTATTGCCAGGCCGGCGATAGCCAGCAGGAGCAGCCCCAGCAGGAGCGGGATGTCTAGATGCATGCCGCGCACGAAGATCCGCGGGCCGCGGCGGTCGCCCCAGCGCTGGTAGTTGCGATGTGTCATGAGCGTCATGATCCCTTGTTGTCCAGATAATAGTCAATGACCCGGCGGGCAATGGGTGCCGCCGCCGAACTGCCGCTGCCACCATTTTCCACGATGACGGCAACAGCAATCTGTGGGGTCTCCGGTGGCGAGAAGGCAATGAACAGCGCATGATCACGCAGTCGGGCACTGACATCTTTTTTGACGTACTTTTCATCCTGCTTGATGCCAAATACCTGGGCCGTTCCGGTTTTCCCGGCAATCCTGTGGTGGGCCTTGCGGCCCATGCGATGGGCGGTGCCGTGAATGCTATTGACAACATCTTCCATGGCCTTGATGATTTGCGCCCAATGGGCAGCGCTGGCCCTGACCGCTGTGCCCTGCTGCACCGGTGGGATAATGTTTAGTGCCTTGCTGTCCGGAATCTGCGTGGCATAGAGCAGGTGCGGTTTGATCCGGATGCCGCGATTGGCCAGCGTCGCTGTGGTAGTCGCCAACTGTATAGGCGTCGTCAGGGTGTAGCCCTGGCCAATCCCGGTGATCAAAGTTTCTCCGACATACCATGGCTTGTGGCGATATTTTCGTTTCCATTGCCGGGAAGGCAACAATCCGCGGGGCTCACCGATCAGATCGATGCCGGTCCGGTGGCCGAAGCCGAACTGATCCAGAAAATTATGGATGCGATCAATACCCAGCGATAATGCCAGATCATAAAAATAAACGTCACAGGATTCAACGATGGCTTTGTGCAGATTGGTAGTGCCATGGCCGGTTTTTTTCCAGTCGCGGTATTTGTGATCATCTCCGGGCAGTGAAAACCAGCCTGGGCAGTAGGCGGTGCTGTTGATAGTGACCTGTTGATACTCCAGACCCGCCAGGCCAATAAAGGGTTTCAGGGTCGATCCCGGGGGGTATTGTCCCAGCAGGGCGCGGTTAAACAGGGGTTTGTCCGGAGAATGTTGCAGCTTGCGGTAGGTCGCGGGATCGATCCCGGTAACGAAGGGGTTGGGATCGTATTCCGGCATACTGAGCATACTGAGAATGGCGCCGGTTTTGGGTTCAATGGCTACCACGGCTCCTCGCCGCCCCGCGAGGGCCTGTTCCACCACCTTTTGCAGTTTAATATCGATAGTCAGCCAGATGTTCTGTCCAGGGGTCGGCGGGGTGCGGTTGAGTTCGCGCAGGGTGCGTCCCAGAGCGGTGGTTTCCACATTTTTATAGCCTACCTTGCCATGCAGAATGCGCTCATAATATTTTTCCATCCCGGTTTTCCCGGTAAAGCGTGTGGCAATGTAATTGGCTGGGTCCAGGCTTTGTAGCTCCTGTTCATTGATGCGTCCCATATAACCAATGGTATGAACGGCCAGTGCCCCCAGGGGATAGTTGCGCAATAGACGCGCCTCAATATCCACGCCGGGAAAACGATAACGGTTAACGGCAAAACGCGCCACTTCCTGTTCATTGAGATGGAATTTCAGGGGAATGCTTTTGAAGGGGCGCTTCAGGTGGAGTTGTTTGTAGAAGCGCTGTACTTCTGTGTCACTGATGGTGATCAGCGTGCGTAACTGGCGAATGGTTTCCTGCAGATTTTGCACCTGTTCAGGGATAATTTCCAGGCTGAAGGCGGGCAGGTTCTGGGCGAGCAGCACGCCGTTGCGGTCGTATATCAGGCCCCGTGTGGGGGGGATGGCAATGATGTCAATGCGATTTTCATCTGCCAGGGTAGCAAAGTGGTCATGACTGATGATTTGTAGATAAACCAGGCGGGCGATGACCAGCAGGGTCAGCAGCAAGGTCAGTAACAGTTCGACTGCCGCCCGCTCATTAAAGAGTCGGCTTTCCCGGATATGATTCTTGATGGTCAGGCGCATGGGGTGAGCGCGTCAAACTTCCTCTTGGCAGGATTGTACTGTGCCCGCAAGGCTGCTGTCAGCAATGGTTTCAGGCAAGCTTGAAGTGGCGCCGGAGAAAGCGCAGCAGGGTAAAAATCAGTGGCCATATCAGCATACTAGTCAACGATGGCAGCCAGTAGGTCCAGGAGTGGGAGGCCAGACCGGTGATGCCTTTGACCCATAATATCAGCATTTGATGCATGATGATCAAGACCATGACGCTGAGGGCCTGCTGCCACATGGGGAACACCCGGACACGCTGATAAAGGTGATGGGTGACGTAGGCGATGAGGCTGAAAGACAGCGCATTTTCTCCCAGCAATCCCGCCCGCATGACATCGAGGAACAGACCCCAGATCCAGCCGATCCCGACACCAACACGTTCAGGTAGCGCCATACACCAGTAGATGAGTGCCAGGGCGGCCCATTCAGGGCGCAGCAGGTCCAGCCAGCCAGGTAAGGGGATGGCCGTCAGCACCAGGGCGATGACGAAAGTGGCGTTCACTACAATATAGGGGTGTCGGACGGCGGGGTTCACTGCGCGGCCTCTTCGTCGTGCGCGGATTCCCCAGGTTTATTCGCATCAGTTGTTCGGGCGTGGGTCCAGACGATGAGTACCTCGCGGCCACTTTCCAGATGACCGCTGGGTTTGGCGAAAACCGTGGCAAAAGGCAGGTTGGGATTGCGTTCTATGTGGGTGATCGTGGCGACCGGATAACCGGGCGGAAAGCGGCCCCCCAATCCGGAAGTGACCAGCAGGTCGCCCTCGCGGATGTCGGCATTGTTGGGCAGATGGGACAATTCCAGCTGGTCCGCTTTGTCGGTGCCGATAGCGATGGCTCGCAGGCCGTTGCGGTTGACGGTGACTGGCAGGGCATGGCTGGGGTCGGTGATCAACATGACATTGCTGGAAAACGGGCCGGCGAAGACCACCTGCCCCAGGATGCCGTCGGCATCCAGCACCGGCTGGCCGGTGTAAATACCATCACGGCGACCTTTATTCAGTATCACCTGGCGGGAAAACGGCGCCATATCTACCGCCAGCAATTCGGCGATGAGCACCCGTTCCTCAACCCGGGATGATGATTTGAGCAGTTTGCGCAGGCGGCTGTTTTCCGCCTGCAGTGCCGCCATTTTCTGCAGTCGGGAGCGTTGCAACAGTTGATGGGCATGCAGGCGGCTGTTTTCCTGCAACAGAAAGCGGCGGGAGGCGAGACTTTCCGTCAGCCACTCGCTGGATTCCCTGGGCAGGTCAATCAGCTGTTGCAGGGGATAGAGGATCACCGAGAGGACTGCACGGATGCTGTCCATATGATGCTGGCGCTGGTCCAGGGACATCATGGTGATGGACAGCAAGGCCAGCGCCAGCAGACGCAGCGTCATCGAGGGACCGCGGATGAAAATGGGTTTTATGTCTCAGGCCTCACGGTCGGTGAACGGTCTGCCTTTGGAGCAGGAGCGGGGTCGCTTATTCCAGCGCAAAAACATCGCCGCTATGTTCGTCGATCATTTCCAGAGCGCGGCCGCCGCCCCGGGCTACGCAGGTCAGAGGGTCTTCGGCGACGATGACCGGCAGACCGGTTTCTTCGGCAAGCAGGCGGTCCAGGTCACGCAGCAGGGCACCGCCGCCGGTGAGTACCATGCCGCGTTCCGCGATATCAGCGCCCAGCTCCGGTGGCGTCTGTTCCAGCGCAGTCTTGACCGCGCCGACGATGCCGGACAAGGGTTCCTGCAGGGCTTCCAGGATTTCATTGCTGTTGAGGGTAAACGTGCGGGGCACCCCTTCAGCCAGGTTGCGGCCGCGCACTTCGAGCTCACGAATTTCGTTGCCCGGATAGGCGGAACCGATTTCATGTTTGATGTTTTCCGCCGTGGATTCCCCGATCAGGCTGCCATAGTTGCGCCGTACATAGCTGATGATGGCATCATCAAAACGGTCACCGCCGATGCGCACGGAAGCGGCGTAGACGATACCATTGAGGGATATCACGGCAACTTCGGTGGTGCCGCCGCCAATATCCAGCACCATGGAGCCGCTGGCCTCGACCACCGGCATACCGGCGCCGATGGCAGCCGCCATGGGTTCCTCGATCAGGTAGACATCCCGGGCGCCGGCGCCGGCGGCAGACTCCTTGATGGCACGGCGTTCCACCTGGGTGGAGCCGCAGGGTACGCAGACCAGCACCCGCGGGCTGGGCCTAAAGAATTTATTTTCATGTACTTTGCGGATAAAATGCTGGAGCATTTTTTCGGTGACGGTGAAATCGGCAATGACGCCGTCTTTCAACGGGCGGATCGCTTTGATATTGCCCGGGGTGCGGCCGATCATGAGTTTTGCCTCGGCGCCAACCGCCGCGACAGAACGTTGGCCTCCGGCGCTCGCCTCCTGGCGGATGGCGACAACAGAGGGCTCATTGAGTACAATGCCCTGGTCGCGGACATAGATCAGGGTGTTCGCCGTGCCCAGATCTATGGAAAGATCGTTGGAGAACATGCCACGAAGACGTTTGAACATGGATTTATTTTCCTATACCAAATGCAGCCAGATACTCTAGCAGTGGGTAGGAAATTGGGCAAGCATCTATACTTTAAAAAATAATTGATTAACAGGCCTTATGGCGAGGACGCCATGAAGCCGGAGCGCCCATGTCACTGGACCGTGACGATGTTGAAAAGATCGCCCATCTTGCCCGGCTGGCCCTGCGGGAGGAGGATATTGCACGCTATACCCGTAATCTTGCAGATATTCTCGGGCTGGTTGAGCAGATGGAGGCGGTGGATACCCGTGATGTTGTGCCGATGGCCCATCCGCTGGAGCGCTGTCAGCGCCTGCGCCCGGATGAGGTGCGAAACTGATCAGCGGGAGAAATTTCAGGCCATTGCCCCCCAGGTGTCTGCAGGCCTCTACCTGGTACCCAGGGTGATTGAATAGATAGCTATGGCGATTTATAAACAGACATTGACGGCACTGTCCGCTGCCCTGCATGACGGGCAGCTCAGCAGCGAAGAACTGACCCAGATCTTTCTGGAGCGGATCAGACAGTTTGATGACCAACTCAATAGTTTTGTCACGGTCACGGAGGAGGCGGCGCTCCAGTCCGCCCGCGAGGCAGACCGTTGTCTGCAGGCGGGCAATGCAGCACCGTTGACCGGCATCCCCCTGGCCCATAAAGATATTTTTTGCACTGATGGTGTCAGGACAAGCTGTGCCTCGCGTATGCTGGACAACTTTATCGCGCCTTACGACGCGACGGTGATTGCGCGCTTCAAGGCGGCGGGTGCGGTGATGCTGGGCAAGACCAATATGGATGAATTTGCCATGGGTTCTTCCAATGAAACCAGCTATTACGGCCCGGTCAATAATCCGTGGGATACCGGACGGGTGCCCGGTGGCTCTTCCGGCGGTTCGGCGGCTGCCGTGGCGGCCCGCCTGGCGCCCGGGGCCACGGGCACCGATACCGGGGGCTCCATCCGTCAGCCAGCGGCTTTGTGTGGCCTGACGGGCCTGAAGCCCACCTATGGGCGGGTTTCCCGCTATGGCATGATTGCCTTTGCCTCCAGTCTGGATCAGGGTGGCCCATTGAGTCGCAGTGCCGAGGATGCCGCTCTGATGCTTAATGTGATGGCAGGTTTCGATGAGCGGGATTCCACCAGTGTGGAGTGCCCGGTGCCGGACTACAGCGCCGGGCTGGACAATCCTGTCGCCGGACTGCGCATCGGTCTGCCGAAGCAGTTTTTTGCCGCCGGTCTGGATGCCGGGATTGCCGGCGTGATCGAGCAGGCCCTGCGGGAATATGAGCAGCTGGGCGCCGAGCTGGTGGAAATCAGCCTGCCCAATAGTGAGTTGGCAGTGCCGACCTATTATGTGGTGGCGCCGGCGGAATGTTCCTCCAACCTGTCGCGTTATGACGGCGTACGTTATGGCTACCGCTGCGCAGATCCTGTAGATCTGACGGACCTTTATGAACGCTCGCGCGGTGAGGGTTTCGGTGCGGAGGTCAAGCGGCGCATCATGATCGGTACTTATGTGTTATCGGCGGGCTATTATGACGCCTATTATCTCAAGGCCCAGAAACTGCGTCAGCTGATCAGCGAGGATTACCGCCGCGCCTTTGACTCGGTGGACGTTATCATGGGCCCCACCTCGCCCAGTGTCGCCTTTCCCGTGGGAGAGCGTTTCGACGATCCCATCAAGATGTACCTGTCGGATATTTATACCATCGCCGTCAATCTGGCCGGTCTGCCGGCAATCTCGATTCCTTGCGGCTTTGCCGACAGTCTGCCGGTGGGTCTGCAGATCATCGCGCCCTATTTTGAGGAAGCGCGCCTGTTGAATGCGGCGCATCAGTATTAGCGGACGACGGATTGGCATTTACAGATGCCGGCGGCCTTCGAATAATAATTTCTTCACCTGAATCATAGAGGTGTGATATGGAGTGGGAACCCGTGATCGGGCTGGAAATACATGTCCAGCTGGCCACCAGAAGCAAAATATTTTCCGCAGCGTCGACTGCCTATGGGGCGGCGCCCAATACACAGGCCTGTGCGGTTGATCTGGGGATGCCCGGTGTGCTACCGGTGCTGAATACCCGGGCGGTACAGATGGCCGTGAAATTCGGTGTAGCCATTGACGCCCAGATTACCCGGCGTTCGGTATTCGCCCGGAAAAATTATTTTTATCCTGACCTGCCCAAGGGCTATCAGATCAGTCAGTACGAGCTGCCCATCGTGGGGCCGGGTCATCTGGATATCCCGCTGGAGAATGATGAAGTGCGGCGCATCGGGGTTACCCGGGCGCATCTGGAGGAGGATGCCGGAAAATCCCTGCACGAGGATTTTCACGGTCTGAGCGGTATCGATCTGAACCGCGCGGGCACGCCCCTGCTGGAGATCGTCTCGGAGCCTGAGTTGCGCAGTGCTGTCGAGGCAGTGGCCTATATGAAAAAAATGCACACCCTGGTGCGGTATCTGGAAATATCCGATGGTAATATGCAGGAAGGTTCCTTTCGCTGCGATGCCAATGTCTCCGTGCGTCCCCGTGGGCAGGCAGCCCTGGGAACGCGTACCGAACTGAAAAATCTGAATTCCTTCCGCTTTGTGGAGCGCGCTATCAATATTGAAATTGAACGGCAGATCGATGTGCTGGAAAGCGGCGGCCAGGTGACCCAGGAAACCCGTTTGTATGACTCCGCCAGGGATGAAACCCGCGCTATGCGCAGCAAGGAGGAAGCCTTCGACTATCGCTATTTCCCAGACCCCGATCTGTTGCCGGTGGTGCTGGACGAGGAGACCATCGAGGCGGTGCGCCAGACGCTGCCGGAATTGCCGGATGCCCGGCGGGCCCGCTTTATGGCAGACTTCGGGTTGTCATCCTATGAGGCCGGGGTGCTGACCGCCAGCCGTGAACTGGCAGAATACTATGAGGCAGCGCAGACGGCTGCCGGTGGTGAATACAGGCTGGCTGCCAGCTGGGTGATGGGCGAACTGATGGGGGCGCTGAACAAGGCGGGGCTGGAGATTACGGCCTGTCCAGTATCCGCGTCCAGCCTGGGGGCTATGATACGGCGGATCAGCGATAACACCATTTCCGGCAAGATCGCCAAGCAGGTATTTGTGGCCATGTGGCAGGGTGAGGGTGACGCGGATGCCATTATTGAACAACAGGGGCTCAGGCAGGTGACCGACAGTGACGTCATTGAGCAGGTCATCGAGGAGATACTGGCCGCCAATCCGGAGCAGGTGGCGCAATATCGTGGTGGCAAGGAGAAGCTGTTCGGTTTCTTCGTCGGTCAGGCCATGAAGGCCACCCGGGGCAAGGCCAATCCCGCCCAGCTCAATGAGTTGCTGAAGAAAAAGCTGTCCTGACGCGCCGCCTGCCGGACCCGGGAACGCGCTGAAAACGTTAAACAATATAGGACACTACACTAGAGTTCCAGTGCCGTTTCCTCGACCCGCCCATCCCCGATGTAGTAGCCGCGCATTTCCAGCACTCCGCGGGTACTGAGTGAAACGATCAGATACAGGGCTTCGGGATAGCCGGCCTCCTGCAGATCGGTGCTTGACGGTTGGGCCGGACTGCCGGGGTGGGAGTGGTAAATGGCGAATAATTCTTCTCCTGCGTTGCGCATCTGCCGCAGTGCATCTATTTGTTCCGCGGGGTCCATGACGAAACGCACTGCCGGTCGCTCGGCGATGTTGCTGATGGGATGACAGCGGCAGGGGATACCATTCCGGGCGGCGATCAGGCCGCAGACTTCTCGCGCTTCGTCGGTCTGGACATGAGAGAGTATCTGGTTGACGATCTGGCGGGGCAGGTGGACAGACATGGTGTCTATCTTAACATCTGCCGATAGCATTGCGGTCATGGCCGGCGAAATCCCGGAAAGTCGCGACCTCCCGGTAACCGTGTTCATGGAGTAATTCAATGGTCGCAGGCCCCTGGTCATAGCCATGCTCCAATAACAGCCAGCCGCCTTTGTGCAGATGGTGTCTGGCCTGATCGATGATAATTGCCAGTGCTTCCAGGCCATCCGGGCCCGCCTGCAGGGCCTGTCGGGGCTCAAAGCGTAGTTCCTTGTCCAGACGCGGATCACCGCTGCGCACATAAGGCGGATTGGCGGTGATCAGCTCAAAACGCCGGCCTGCCAATTGACTGAACCAGTCGGATTGCTGAAACGTGACATTGTTGATGCCGAGACGGGTGGCATTGTCGGCAGCGATTTGCAGGGCCCGGGGGCAGCGGTCGGTGGCCAGGACTTGGCAGCGCGGCCGTTCATGGGCCACGGCCAGGGCGATGGTCCCGGGGCCGGTGCCCAGGTCGAGGAGCTGGAAAGCCTTCTGTTCAGGCAGCCGTTGCAAGGCAAGTTCCACCAGGTGCTCGGTTTCCGGGCGGGGGATCAGGGTGGCCTTGCTGAGCCGGTAATTCAGTGACCAGAATTCCCGCTGCCCTGTCAGGTAGGCAACTGGCTGGCCGGCGCAACGTCGTTTGATCAGTGCCTGGTAATCGCTATGGTGCTTAAGTGATAGAGGCTCTTCAGGCCAGGCACGCAGATGACTGCGGTCCTTGTTGAGCAGATGTGCCAGCAGGACTTCGGCATCGAGGCGGGGGCTGGCGCTGCAGTGTTGCAGCTGCAGCGTTGCGGTATCGAGGGCCGTGTGGATAGAGACGGCAGTCGCAGCCTTGATGGTAGCGGTTCCCATGGTGTGTTTGCCGGACCGGGCCTATTCGCCCAGCGTGGCCAGCTGTCCGGCCTGCTGTTCGCTGATGAGCGGGTCGATGACTTGATCCAGGCTCCCCCCGCCCAGCACTTCCTCCAGCTTGTAGAGTGTGAGATTGATGCGGTGATCGGTGATGCGCCCCTGAGGGAAGTTATAGGTGCGGATACGTTCCGAGCGGTCGCCGCTGCCCACCTGGTTTTTGCGGTCGCGGGCCTGCTCGGTCTCCTGGGCCTCGCGGGCCTGGGACAGCAGTTTTGCCTGCAGCAGGGACAGGGCGCGGGCGCGGTTTTTATGCTGGGAACGTTCATCCTGACATTCAACCACTATGCCGGAAGGCAGGTGGGTGATGCGGATGGCGGAGTCCGTCTTGTTGATATGCTGGCCACCGGCGCCCGAGGCACGATAGGTATCGATCTTGAGATCGGCCGGATTGAGGGTGATTTCTTCAATCTCTTCCGCTTCGGGCAGCACCGCTACCGTACAGGCGGAGGTATGGATGCGCCCCTGGGATTCTGTTTCCGGGACCCGCTGGACACGGTGTGCCCCGGATTCGAATTTCAGCCGTGAATAGGCGCCCCGCCCGATGATGCGCAGGATGATCTCTTTATAGCCACCATGCTCACCTTCGTGGCTGCTGATGATCTCCGTTTGCCAATGGTGTTGCATGGCGTACTGGGTATACATACGGAACAGGTCGCCGGCGAACAGGGCTGCTTCATCTCCACCAGTGCCGGCGCGGATTTCGAGGAAAATATTGGCCTGATCATGGGGGTCGGTGGGTAGCAGCAATTGATAGAGTTTGGCAATCTGTTGTGATTTTTTCTGTTGCGCCTTGCGCAGCTCATCCTGGGCCAGATCGCGGACTTCGGGGTCCGCATCCTGTAACATTTCTTCACTGGCGGCAATATCCTCCTGGGTGGTCAGATAGTCGTGGTAAGCATTGACGACCGGGGTGAGCTGGGCGTATTCTCGGGACAGGGTGCGGAATTGTTCCTGGTCAGCGATGACGTCGGCATCGGCCAGCAAGGATTCCAGTTCCTGCCGACGTTCGGAAAGCGACTGCAGCTTGCTCAGAATGGAGGGCTTCACAGCAGGCGGTGATCAATGGTCTTCATCAGGATCCTTGATGTCCAGCAGCTCGCGGGCCGCCTGCAACAGGTCCTCGCGCCCCTCAAAGCCGGCCTGGCGCATACTGGCACTGGGGGCGTGGGCGATTTTTTTGGTGAGGGCGCGGGCCATCTGGCGGAGCGTTTCACCAGGATCATTACCTGCGGCCAGCAGACGCTCCGCCCGGGTGACTTCCTCGTCGCGAATCCGGATGAGTTCCTGGCGGTAAGTGCAGATGGTGGAGACGGCATTCAGGGAGCGCAGCCAGCCCATGAAGTGGGCCGCCTGGGTGTCAATGATATCCTCCGCCTGAAGCGCGGCCTCCTGGCGTGATTTCAGCCCCTCATCGATGATTTTCCGCAGATCGTCCACCGTGTACAGGTAGACATCGTTCATATTGCCCACCTCAGGTTCAATATCGCGTGGCACCGCAATATCAACCATTAGCATAGGACGGTGTTTGCGTACTTTGATGGCCCGCTCGACGGCGCCCTTGCCCAGGATCGGCAGCTGACTGGCGGTGGAGGAGATAATGATGTCTGCTTCGGGGAGATATTGGGGGATTTCGGCCAGGGTGATGGCCAGCCCGTCGATTTCCCGCACCAGATTCTCAGCGCGCGCCAGAGTGCGGTTGGCGATAATAATGTGACGGATACCGTTTTCCTGCAGATGACGCGCCGCCAGCTCAATGGTGTCCCCGGCACCGATCAACAGTGCGGTATGTTCCTCCAGTGTGGCGAAAATCTGTTTGGCGAGACTGATGGCAGCGAAGGCGACCGATACCGGGCTGGCGCCGATGGCGGTATCCGTGCGCACCTGTTTGGCGACGCAAAAGGCGTGCTCGAACAAACGGTTCAGCAGTTTTCCCAGGGTGCCCGCTTCCTTGGCGGTGATATAGGCATCCTTCATCTGCCCCAGGATCTGGGGTTCGCCCAGTACCATGGAGTCCAGCCCACTGGCTACGCGGAGCAGATGGCGTACGGCGTGCAGCTCCGGATGAGTGTAAAGATAGGGTTCCAGCTCCACCCGGGGGACATTATGGTATTTGTGAAACCAGTCGATAAGGATACGACTGTCCTTGCTGTCGACATTGCACAGCATTTCGGTGCGATTGCAGGTGGACAGTATGGCGGCTTCGCTGATGCGGGTGTGTGCGGTAAGATGGCGCAGGATTTCCAGATGTTCCGGCGCAAAGCTCACCCGTTCACGAATCTGTACGGGGGCTGTTTTATGATTGAGACCTACCGCGAGCAACATCATGTTCAGATTAGGTAGTGATTTTCCGGCATCGTGGGCTGTAGTGGATTATTTTGGATTAAATGGCAATCGCGCAGATTTTAACTAATTTTACGCCAAAATTCAGTATCCCGGCGCTGTATTGTATATGAACTGATGGGCTGAAATGAGAAAATATGCCCCCTATGCGACAAAATGTATGTTTCAGGGATCTTTTTCCCTTTTGTAGGGTCTATCCGTCTGGACAGACCAAACAAATGGCGCGCCTGTTTTTCAGACTTCGACAGGCGGGATTGCCAGGCCGTGTTTTCGGGAAGGCAGTATTTCAGGCTTAATTTATGGTAGGATATCAACGGCATGACTAGCACCCGACCATTTTTCTCAATCCTTGCCGCCGCCATGCTGGTGGGGGCATGTTCCGCGATGCCACGGCATCAGCCGGCGACGCATGGCGAGATGACGGTTGCTGAGGCAGGCACGGCAACGCCCTTGCCGCAGGTTCCATTGAGCGGCGATATTCTCTATCAGCTACTGGTGGCCGATATCGCTGTGCAGCGCAAGGACTATGCGATTGCCATCCGGCGCTATCTCAGACTGGCAAAACAGACCAGAGACCCCCGTATTGCCGGCATGGCGGCGCGGATGGCCATTTACGTCCGCGACAACCCGCGTGCCCTGGAGGCCGCAGTGCTGTGGGTGAAGCTGGCGGCCGATGATCCCCAGGCGCAACAAGCAGTCATCGCCGCCTATATTCGCAATGGTCAGGCACAGGCAGCCATCCCCCACATCGATGCCTTGCTGGCCATGAAGGGGCAAGGGGCGCAAGGCGGTCTGCGATTATTGTCCAGCCTGCTTAGCCGTGAGCAGGATGTCAACGCCGCATTATCATTGATGAAACATGTGGCGGAGCAACGACCGGATAATCCCTATGTCATGATTGCCTACGGCCAGCTGGCTTTGCGGGCCGGTGATCTCGGTGTGGCGGAGAAAATGATCAGCCGTGTTTTAAAGATGCGGCCGGGATGGAGTGATGCCATTCTGCTGCATGTGCGTATCATGCAGCTGCGGGGCAAGGCGCAGGCCGGGCTCGAATATCTTGCAAAAGCGGTGGAGAAAGCCCCCGGGGATTTACGTCTGCGGCTGTTTTATGCGCGCCTGTTGATGGATGAAAAACGTTATGAGGTGGCCTTGGTGCAGTACCGGCAGCTGGCGCGTCTGTCGCCGCAGAACGTCGAGCTGAAGTATACCCTGGGTTTGCTGCTGCTACAGTTGAAGTACTATGACGAGGCCCAAGGGTACCTGCTGCAGATCAAAAGAAGCGGGGTGCGCTTCAATGAGGTCAATTTCTATCTGGGCTGGATTGCCGAGAACAAGGGAAATATCAAGGAAGCCATCGGTTATTACTCCGCGGTGACGGCCAGCGCCAATTATCTGGAGGCAAAAGTACGCTGGGCGGTGTTGACCGCCAAACAGGGCCACTTGCAGCAGGCACGGGCCGAGCTTGCCACCCTGCGTCGGGAGGTGCCTGCCCATCAGCGGCGTCTGTATCTCGTAGAGGGAGAAATACTCCAGTCCGCCGGCAGCGATGCCGAGGCCATGAAAGTCTATTCAGAGGCGCTGCAGCAGATGCCCAAGGATCTGGGGCTCTTGTACGCCCAGGCCATCGTGGCCGAGAAACTGGGCCGCATGAAACTGATGGAGCACAATCTAAGGCGCATTATCGATCAGGACCCCAATAATGTGGATGCCCTCAATTCCCTGGGCTATACCCTGGCAGACCACACTGAGCGCTATCGTGAAGCCTTCACTTATATCAAACGTGCCCTGGCATTGCGGCCCAATAGCAATGCCATACTGGATAGTATGGGATGGGTGCTGTACCGCATGGGAGACTACAAAGAGGCCATCAAATATCTGCGCCGTTCTATCAAAATCAAGATGGACTATGAGGTGGCTGCCCACCTGGGCGAGGTGCTGTGGGTTTCCGGCGATCAGAAAGAGGCCATGACGGTGTGGCATCAGGCGCTGGAGCAGTTTTCAGGTAACAAGACCCTGCTGGACATCATCAAGCGGTTTAATCATTAGGCCAGGCGCTTGCCTGCCGGTTCTCAATGGCTTGTATCAATGCGCTCCGCCGAGAGGATCCACCGGCAGATCATGCAGCGATCTGATTCCATAAAAAGACACTGCCCGCTCATACTCTCCCTCATGCTCCTATTGCTGGGCGCTTGCGCCGCACCGCACCCACGGCCGCACAGCAGAGCAAGTCCCACCCAATTGTGGCAGGCCCGTCAGTCGGTGCTCAAGGCGATGAGCCATTGGGGGGTCTCGGGGCGTCTCGCCGTAAAGCAGGGGCGCAAGGCCGGGCAGGAGCATATTATTGCCTGCTGGCATGCCGATGGGACTTATAGCCTTGAATTTCTGTCGCTGTTCGGGCAGCTACTGGCGCGCCTGGAGGCTGCCCCGGTGGCGGTGACGCTCTATTTGTCAGGCGGCCGCCGGTTCAGGGCGCATGATCCCGATCAGCTGCTGCAGGCGCAGTTGGGCTGGTCGGTACCGCTACAGGGGCTGGCATCCTGGATCAGAGGCCTCCCGGTGGTGGGCAGGCCGGCCGTGCGTGAGCTGGACCAGGCGGGACGGATCACGCGTCTGAACCAGCAGGGCTGGCTAATCACCTATCCCCGCTATCAGGTTGTCAAGTCTGTCGATATGCCGCAAAAACTGGATTTTCGGCGGCAGGACCTTCACCTGCAACTGGTCGTGGATCGTTGGCTGAAGGGCGCACAATGTTCGTCCCGTTGAACAGGGTGTTTGCGCTTGCTGGGGGGCGGTGTGCTATGCCGCCATTGTCGAGGGGGTAGCGGTTAGATGCGTAATCACTGGCCGGCTCCCGGAAAATTGAATCTTTTCCTGCACATCGTTGGACGTCGTCCTGACGGCTACCACTGCCTGCAGACAGTGTTCCAGTTGATCGACTACGGTGATTCCCTGCGTTTTTCTCTGCGTGCGGATGGACGGATCCGGCGTCTGGACCGGATTCCCGGGGTGGCGCCGGCCGATGATCTGTGTGTGCGGGCGGCAGCGCTACTACAAGCGACTACCGGCTGCCGTCTGGGGGTTGATATCGGCATCGACAAAAAACTGCCTATGGGCGGGGGCCTGGGGGGGGGTAGTTCCGATGCCGCTACAACGCTCTATGCCCTGAACCACCTGTGGCGCCTGGATTTGCCGGCCGGGGATCTGCTGGCCCTGGGGGCACAGCTGGGGGCGGATGTGCCGGTTTTCCTGCATGGCGAATCTGCCTGGGCGGAAGGTGTCGGCGAGCACTTGCAATCCCTCGTCCTGCCCTGTCCCTGGTATGTGGTGATCGCGCCGCCCTGCCGCATCAGTACCCGGGAACTATTTCAAGTGCCGGAATTGACACGGGATTGTCAAGAGATCAAAATAGGCGGCTTTCTTTCCGGGCAAGGTGTCAATGTCTTCGAGCCGGTGGTCAGGCGGCGCTATCCGGAAGTGGCGCAGGCCTTGCGGTGGTTGTCAGGCTATGCTGAGGCCAGGTTGAGCGGCACCGGAAGCTGCATTTTCGCCGCCTTCGAGGACTGTGAACGTGCCCGGGATGTGTTGCGTCGGAGGCCGGCCGGTTGCGGGGGCTTTGTCGCCCGGGGTTTGAATCGTTCCCCCTTGCTTGACGAGGATGATGTATCGCAGCCCTGAGGGCCGCTGCGAGACGTGGAAACGGCGTTGTCGCTAATGATTTTGGGGTGTCGCCAAGTGGTAAGGCACGGGATTTTGATTCCCGCATTCCCAGGTTCGAATCCTGGCACCCCAGCCAGTCATGAGTTTGGTGGGTTGAATATTATTAAAGAGAATGTCTGTCGGTGGTCGACTGAGACAATACTGTAGGGGTAGGTCTTGAACTATACGAATTCACGGGACTATAGCGCTACGGACAGCCGGATGATGGTGTTTGCCGGCAATGCCCATCCCCGGCTGGCGAAGGACGTGGCGGCGCGGCTCAACCTGCCGCTGGGAAAGGCCAACGTGGGGCGCTTCAGCGATGGTGAGATTGCCGTGGAGATTATGGAGAATGTCCGCGGCCGGGATGTGTTCATCGTCCAGCCCACCTGTGCGCTGACCAATGACAACCTGATGGAACTGCTGGTGATGATCGATGCCATCCGGCGTTCATCCGCCTACCGGATTACGGCGGTGGTGCCCTATTTAGGCTATTCACGGCAGGATCGCCGACCGCGTTCCGCCCGGGTGCCTATCAGTGCTCGCGTGGTGGCGGACATGATCACCGGTGTCGGCGCGAATCGCCTGCTGACAGTGGATTTGCATGCAGATCAGATTCAGGGTTTTTTTGATATCCCTGTGGACAATGTTTATGGCTCCCCGGTTCTGCTGACCGATATCTGGCGGCAGAAATATCCCGATATGATCGTGGTATCACCGGATGTCGGTGGGGTGGTACGGGCACGGGCGATGGCGAAACAGCTGGATGGCGCCGATCTGGCTATCGTCGATAAGCGTCGCTCAGGACCCAATGTGGCCAAGGTGATGAATATCATCGGCGATGTCAGGGGCAGAACCTGTTTGCTGCTGGATGATATGGTGGATACAGCCGGTACCCTGTGCGAGGCGGCCCGGGTATTAAAAGCGCAGGGTGCCTCCAAGGTGGTGGCCTACTGCACCCATCCCGTGCTGTCGGGTGCGGCTATCGAACGCATCAGTCACGCCCGCCTGGATGAACTGGTGGTGACGCATACCATTCCGTTGAACCAGGAGGCCCGTGCTTGTGACCGCATCCGCCAGTTGAGTATTGCTGATATGCTTGCAGAAACCATGCGGCGTATCAGTGCAGAAGAATCGGTCAGTTCAATCTGTATGGATTGAACCACCGGCTCGGTTGTCGTCCTGGACGCGGGATGGCATTTTTATCAGTGTTACTTTCTGGAGAAGAAAATGAGCGTTAGTTTTGAATTAGATGCCGCGATTCGCGATGACAAGGGGAAAGGTGCGAGCCGCCGCCTGCGTCGTGCCGGCAAGATACCGGCGGTTATGTATGGCGGCAATGCCGAAGCCTTGTCCCTGGTACTCGATCACGCCAAGGTCATGCACCATCTGGAACATGAGGCCTTTTATTCCCATATCCTGAACATCAATATCGACGGCAAGGTGGTGCAGGCCGTACTCAAGGATCTGCAGCGCCATACCCACAAACCCGGGGTGCTGCACCTGGATCTGCTGCGTATCAGCAAGGGCGAGAAATTGCGCATGCAGGTGCCCCTGCATTTCCTCGGCGAGGATCTCGCGCCAGGCGTCAAGCAGTCCGGTGGCGTGGTTTCCCACCTGCTGACGGATGTGGAAGTGGCTTGCCTGCCGGGTAATCTGCCGGAGTACATCGAAGTCGATATCAGCAGCATGCAGGCCGGTGAGTCTCTGCATCTTTCTGATATCAAGCTGCCGGAGGGCGTCGAGCTAGTGAGCCTGATGCAGGGTGCCGAACATGATGTCCCGGTGATCTCCATTCATCTGCCACGCGGTCCCGTGGAAAGCGGTGAGGAAGAAGAGGGTGCGGCCGGTACCGAAGAAGGTGGTGGCGAAGAAGCCTGATCGTGCAGGCGGGCCATGTTGTCAGTGATGCAGAGCGAATGCCTTGCCGCCGCCCATCAGTGTGATTGCCGGTCTGGGGAACCCGGGCGAGCGCTACCAGCCGACGCGGCATAATGCCGGCTTCTGGCTGCTGGACGCCCTGGCCAGTCAACAACATGCCCGCTTCCGGGCCGAGGCCCGTTTTTCCGGCCAGGTGGTAAAAATCGACCTGGCCGGGCAATCATGTTACCTGCTCAGGCCGGATACCTTTATGAATCACAGTGGCCGGGCGGTCAGCGCCTTGTGTCACTATTACCGGATTCCCGTCGAGTCCCTGCTGGTGGTGCATGATGAGATCGACCTCGACCCCGGTACCGCCCGGCTGAAGTTTGGCGGCGGGCACGGGGGGCATAACGGCCTGCGCGATATCATCAGTGCGCTGGGTAGCAAGCAGTTCAGCCGCTTGCGCCTCGGGGTGGGGCATCCCGGAAACAAGGATCAGGTGGTGGACTATGTGCTCCATCAGCCGGCGAAGCAGGAGCGGGCACTGATCGAACAGGCCATTGACGAGGCCCTGCGGATACTGCCCCTGGTGGTGAACGGTAAACGGGAACAGGCCATGCAGCAGCTGCATAGCGCATGTTGAGTCCGCTGAGCCGATAAACAGAAAAGACTGAAACTGAGAAGCAATCATGGGATTTAAATGCGGTATCGTGGGTCTGCCCAATGTAGGCAAATCCACCTTGTTCAATGCCCTGACACAGGCCGGAATCGAATCCGCCAATTATCCGTTTTGCACCATAGAACCCAATGTAGGCGTGGTGCCCATGCCGGACATCCGGCTGGACCGGCTGGCGGAAATCGTGCAGCCCCAGCGGGTACTGCCCACCACCATGGAGTTCGTCGACATTGCCGGTCTGGTGGCCGGCGCCTCCAGGGGCGAGGGGCTGGGCAATAAATTTCTCGCCCATATCCGTGAGACCCAGGCCATTGCCCATGTGGTGCGTTGCTTTGAGAATGATGACATCACCCATGTCAGCGGCAGCGTGGACCCCGTGCGCGATGTCGGGATCATCGACACCGAACTGGTGCTGGCGGATCTGGACACCGTTGACCGCAATCTGCAGCGTGCGGCCAAACAGTGCAAGAGTGGCGACAAGGAAGCCTTGGCACGCAAGGACTTGCTGGCACAGATCATGAGTCACCTGGACAGTGGTATGCCGCTGCGCGCCATGACACTGAGTGCCGCACAGCAGACCGCCCTGCAGGATCTGCATCTGCTGACCGTCAAACCGGTAATGTACATTGCCAATGTCGACGAGGCGGGTTTCAGGGAGAATCCCTATCTGGATCAGCTGAATGCCCTGGCTGCGGAAGAGGGCGCGGAAGTCGTGCCTGTGTGCGCCGCGATGGAAGCCGAAATCGCCGAACTGGCTGCCGAGGACAAGCGCGAGCTCCTCACCGACCTCGGTCTGGAAGAGGCAGGGCTGGACCGCGTCGTTAGAGCCGGATATCGCCTGCTGGGTCTGCAGACCTACTTTACCGCCGGCGTCAAGGAAGTGCGCGCCTGGACGGTTCCCGTGGGTGCCACCGCACCCCAGGCAGCAGGCGTGATACACGGCGATTTTGAGAAAGGCTTCATCCGCGCCGAAGTCATCGCCTATGAAGATTTCCTCGCTTGCGGAGGGGAACAGGGCGCCAAGGAGGCCGGAAAATGGCGCCTGGAAGGCAAGGACTACATCATCCAGGATGGCGACGTGATCCACTTCCGTTTTAATGTATAAATTCAGGAAAAAAGATAGCCCAGGCTTCGGCGTAGCCCTTGCATATTTCTCTTTTATCTTTTATCTTTCCTCTGATTTTTCGGCTATGTAGCTCAGTCGGTTAGAGCACGGCATTCATAATGCCGGTGTCGCTGGTTCGAGTCCAGCCATAGCCACCATATGAACTTCCAGTAACGTCCCATAAAGTCCGTAACTACCCGTAATTACTGAGTATTTCGATGCCTTGTGTCGCAAGGTCCATCGAAATCCATTGACATACCGTCATGGTTGGCGGTAACTTTGACGGTAATACAGTTACCGCATGGAGCAGTTACCGTCATGGCCCTCACTGATATCCAGATTCGTAATACCAAGCCTGGCGACAAACAGGCCAAGATGACTGATGGCGGCGGGCTGTACCTGCTGGTGTCCCCCAAGGGTGGCCGCTGGTGGCGGTTTGATTACCGATTTGGCGGTAAGCGTAAAACACTATCTTTTGGCACGTACCCTGATGTTTCCCTCAAGGCTGCCCGTGAACGACGGGACGAGGCTCGCAAGCTAGTAAGTAATGGGGCCGATCCTGGTGAGGTCAGGAAGGCTCAGAAGGCGGCTGTTGCTGGAGCAGAGTGTTTTGAGGCGGTAGCGCGTGAGTGGATGGCCAAGTTTTCCCCGAAGTGGGCTGATAGCCATACCAAGAAGATCACAGAGCGGTTGGTGAAGGATATTTTTCTCTGGCTGGGTAAGAGGCCCATCGCCGAAATCACGGCTCCCGAGATATTAACTGTGCTGCGGCGCATCGAGAGCCGGGGGGCGGTCGAAACGGCCTATCGGGCGAAGATGAACTGTGGGCAGGTCTTCCGTTATGCAGTGGCCACCGGCCGGGCTGAAAGGGATCCAACCGCTGATCTTCGTGGCGCCCTACCGCGTGGCAAGGTCAATCACCGTGCCGCAATTACGGATCCGAAGGCGATAGGTGGGTTGTTGCGAGCCATTGAAGGCTATGAGGGGCATTTTGTCGTCAAAATGGCATTGCGGCTTGCTCCGCTGGTCTTTGTGCGGCCGGGTGAGCTGCGTCATGCCGAATGGTCAGAAGTTGATCTGGATAAGGCTGAATGGCGTATTCCCGGCCACAAGATGAAAATGCGCGACCCACATATTGTCCCGCTGGCCACCCAGGCAGTGGATATCATCAATGAATTGCAGCCATTAACCGGGCGTGGCCGTTATCTATTTCCGGGTGTGCGCACTATTGATCGACCTATCAGTGAAAATACGGTCAACGCGGCATTACGCCGCCTTGGGTATAGCAAGGAAGAGATGACAGGGCACGGGTTCCGCTCTATGGCATCAACACTGCTGCATGAAATGGGGTTTCAGCCTGACTGGATCGAGCGCCAGCTTGCCCATGCCGAGCGCAACGGCGTTAGGGCAGCGTATAATCATGCCCTGCATCTTGTTGAAAGGCGCCGAATGATGCAGGCATGGGCGGATTGCGCATTCTGGTGATTCCGATCACCTGTTCTGGTTATATTCGATCACCCGTTCTTCCCAACGCGATGAGCTGATGGTATCACTGTGAGTGATCGGATTCAGCCAGTTCACTTAGGAGCTTTC
>Ga0114931_10003213_pt1 | contig 20730 bp, 16 predicted proteins | sample 2SBtaG_FD_89579 | JGI IMG/M metagenome (GOLD analysis project Ga0114931, IMG submission 89579) | Deep subsurface microbial communities from Kolumbo volcano to uncover new lineages of life (NeLLi) - 2SBTROV14_V59a metaG | ecosystem: Environmental > Aquatic > Marine > Volcanic | place: Kolumbo...
CCGGCACGCGCCACGAGCCTTGCCGAGCTGCGGGGAAACCCCGAGCTTCCGAAGGTGCGAGCGGCCGTGGCGGCGGGCTTCGCGACGGTCCTTGCGCCGCTCGGGGTTTCCCTGGTGTCTGGGTCCCTGACCGCTCGCGAGCGCGCGAGCGCTCTTGGCCGAAGCGAACTTCACGCGCCAAAGGGCCCCGCGGCTTCCTGAAATCACCGCACGCCGCGCCTCAAGGCCCCGCTTCGCTGCTCCGATGAGAGGAGGGCGGGTAGGGTGCCTTCCCCTCGGCATCGCCCGTCGGACCAGCCAGGTTGGGGGAGTGGGCGGAACCCGTGGCTCTGAACAAGCGCAAGGTCCTCGATGCGGCTCAGAAGTTCCTCCAGAAGGGCAACCTCGACCGCGCCCTGAAGGAGTACCAGAAGGTCCTGAAGGCGGACCCGAAGGATTCCAACGTTCGCCTCAAGATCGGCGACGTCCAGCTCCGCAAGGGAAACAGCGAGGCGGCCATCGAGGCCTATCTCGACGTCGCGGGTCGCTTCATGAAGGACGGCTTCGATGCGAAAGCCGTCGCGCTCTACAAGCAGATCACCAAGATCGACGAGAAGCGCTACAACCTCTACGAGCCCCTGGCCGAGCTCTACCAGAGGCTGAGCCTCACCTCCGAAGCCATGTCCGCGCTCCAGATCGCGGCCGATGCGCATCAACGCGAGGGACGCAAGAAGGAGGGCCTGGAGCTTCTTCGCAAGATGGCCTCGCTCGACCCGGGCAATACCGCCACGCGCATGAAGATCGCCGAGATGCTCTGGAAGGAGGATCTCGAAGAGGAGAGCCTCGCCGAGTACGACGAGGTGATCGCGGAGCTCGGCCGGCAGGGCGATCACGAAGGTATCGTGCGCGTACACGAGCAGGTGTTGCGATACCAGCCGGAACGGCTCGAGAACCTGACGGGGCTCGGCCTGGCCGAGCTCGAGCTCGGCCACCCGGAGAAGGCCGACATCCCGCTGCTGAAGGCGACCGAGGTGGCCGTCGATTCCATCGAAGCCTGGGAAGCCATGGCGCGCGTGAGCGAGGCGCTCGGCCGCCGCAAGGAGCTCGAGGACGCCTGGAAGACCGTGGCCGCGATCCACAAGGACCGCGGCAACGACGAGAAGGCCAAGGAGATCCTCCAGCTCTACGTGACGCCCCAGGGACTCAGCGAGGACGGCGAGCAGGAGTTCGACGAGGAGACCGGTGGGGTCACGCTGGGCGAGCTCGGCGCCGATCCGGACGAAGACCTCGAGATCGGGAGTGCGCCGGCCGAGCGCGTCGCAGACCCCGACGGGCCGGCGAGCCCCGAGGCGCCGGATCTCGACCTGGACGACGAGATCGAGATCGAGCTGGACGAAGAGATCGAGGTCGACGAGGCGGTTGGCGTCGAGGTGGCGACGGTCGAGAGCGGGCCGCCCACGGCCGGGCCCGAGGCGCTCGCGGCCGATGCAGATCCCGCGCAGCTGCTGGCCGAATCGGGCGTGTACCTGCGCTACTCGCAGCACGAGAAGGCCGTCCAGTGTCTCGAACGGATTCTCGAAGGCGAGCCCGGACATCTCGAAGCGCTGGCGAAGCTCGGCGAGGCGCGTCACGCCATGGGCGACGCGGAGCAGGCCATCGCCCTCTGGAAGCGCGGCGCTGACCGGGCCCGCGAGGTCGAGGACCCGGAGCGCTTCGACGACTTCTGCGAGCGGATCCGCGCTCTCGACGAAGGTTCCGTCGAGCGCGTCGCAGCGGCGGTTCTGGCACCGGATCTCGATCGGGAGCCGGAGGTCGATCCCGATCTCGATCTGGAACTCGAGTTCGACACTCCGAGCGGGGAGCCCGAGCTGACCGGCGAACTGTCCTCGCTCGATCTCGAGATCGATCTGCTCGACAGCGAGCCAGCGGCCGCTCCGGCCGAGGAAGCCGATGCCGAGCCTTCGACCCGGGAGACCCGTGCGGCGCAGTCGGCTCCGGATGCCCCGTCCTCCGATCGGGATGGGGAGGCGGCGGCGGGCGAGCCGGTGGAAGACGCCGGCGAGGTCTCCGGGGAGCCCTCCTCGCGCTTCGACGTGCCGACCGGCGGTGTGCGCGCCGACGGATCGGCGAGCGGCGAAGTCCCCGCCGAGGATCTGGAGGAGGCCGAGTTCTACTTCCGCCAGGGTCTGCTCGACGAGGCCGAGCAGATCTTGAAGCGTCTCCTGGCCCTCGAGCCGGGCCATCCCCAGGTGCTCCTGCGCCTGGGCGAGATCGCGGACTCGCGGGGCGAGAGCCCGAGCCAGCCCGTTGTCTCGGGGGTGGACTTCGACCGGACGGAAGACGAGAGCCACCCGGGCCTCGCGACGGCTTCCGACGCGACCGTCGAGGATCTGGCCGGCGCGCCGTCGGTCGGAGAGGCGCCGGCCGGGCCCGACGACGAGACCATCCAGGTCGATCCCGACGACCTCGACGAGATCGAGGTGTCCTTCGACGACGAGGCCGATGAAGCCACGCTCGGTGGCGAAACGGTGCCGCAGCTCGCGGACACCGGGGACGACGTATCCGTCCAGGACGAAACCGATTCCGACCCGGGCTTCGACCTGGCCGCAGAGCTCGAGGACGTCTTCGACGAGGACCCCGGCCGTGCGGCGAGCGACGAGAGCACCGGTGGGACGACCCAGGCCGGCTTCCAGTCGATCTTCCAGAGCTTCAAGGCAGGCGTCAAGGAGACCCTCGGCGACGGTGAGTTCGAGACCCACTACGATCTCGGAATCGCCTATCGCGAGATGGGCCTGTGCGACGACGCCATCGGCGAGTTTGCGTCGGCCATGGCTTCGCCGGCCCGCAAGCTCGATTGTCTCGCCATGATGGGGCTCTGTGCGCTCGACCTCGGCCGCGCCGACGATGCCGTGGCGCACCTCGAGCAGGCCCTGACCACACCGGACCTCGACGAGACGAGGATGGCGGGTCTGCGATTCGATCTCGGTCGCGCCTTCGACCTGAAGCGGGACTGGGCTCGGACGCGCGAGCTGTGGGAGCAGGTGAAGGCCTTCGATCCCGACTACCAGGACGTCGCACAGCGGCTCGAAGAGCTGGGCGAGGAGAGCTCGCCGTCCCTGGGGGCGCTCGATCCCGAGGATTCGACCGGCCCGGGCGAGGCCCTGGAGAGCTTCGACGATCTGATCGCGGAGGCGGAGTCGGGCTTCGAGGACGACGAGGGCGACGACGACGGGGACGATCCCGACGACGGCCCCGATGGCGACGGTCACGGCGGCCCGGGACCGGACGAATCTTCGAGTGACATGGGCTCGACCCAGTGGAACCGCAAGATCTCGTACGGTTGATGGAGAACGAGCGAGTGGATCATCTGCAACACTTCGGGTTGGAACGGGACCCTTTCGGCAACGACCCGATGCCGGGCTTCCATTTCGAGTGCGCCGAGCAGACGGCTACCGAGCAGCGTCTCCTGCGCGGGCCGCTGCACGGAAAGGGCTTGAGCGTCCTGATCGGGGGGCCCGGCGCCGGGAAGACGACCCTGCTTCGCCGCCTGGTGGAGGCGCTCCCGCAGAACCGTTTCGAAGCCGGTGTCCTGGTGATGGTGCAGCGCGAAGCTGACGCGGTGGGCTTCCTCCAGCGGATCGCGCGCCTGTTCGGCGTCACGGCACCGCCCGAGGATCGGGCTGCGCTGATCGGTCAGCTCGCGGCCCGGCTCGGCCAGATCCAGGAGCGCGGCCTCCGGGCGGTCGCCGTCGTCGACGAAGCCCACCTGCTGACGGGTGGCGAGCTGCTCGACGAGCTGCGCGGTCTGCTCAACCTCGAGGGCGAGCAGGGGCGCAGCCTCTCCCTGGTGCTGGCCGGCTTGCCGGCCCTGGAGGCCCGTCTGGCCCGGCATGGAGCCCTCGGCGATCGGATCGACGTGAAGACACGTCTCTTGCCCTTCGACGCGGAGGCGAGCGCCCGCTATCTGGCGGCGCGCCTGGCCTTCGCACGGGGCAAGCCCGACATCCTGCATCCCGCGGCCGCCGCAGCCCTGCACGAGCGTTCGGGCGGGGTTCCGCGCCTGCTCAATACGCTCGCGGACAACGCCCTGCACGAGGCCTTCCTGGCCGGCCGCGGGGCCCTCGCGGTGGAGGACGTCGAGCGGGCCGCCCAGGACCTGGCGCCCCGGCTCGAGCCGGCAGAGCTCGAAGCGGCGGAGGTCCTCTCGGCCGTGGAGGTCGAGGCGGAGCCCTACGCCGTGGCCTCCCCGCGAAAGCCGGCCGTCGACGCCTAGCCGCGGCGCTTCCGGTCGGTGCGGCGTCTGGCCCGGTCGGGTCGCCTCGGCTTCGCGTTCGCTGGCCCGGTCGGGTCGCCTCGGCTTCGCGTTCGCTGGCCCGGTCGGGTCGCCTCGCTTCGCGTTCCCTGGCCCGGTCCGTCGGCTAAGCTCCGCTCGTGTCCCGGCTCCTGGCCATCGCCTGCTCCGGTCCGGTGGTTCGTCGCGCCCTCGGCTACGCCGTGGTGGTGGGAGCGATCCTGATCGGCATCAACCACGGCGATGCCCTGCTGCGCGGCGACGTCGATCGGCTCCGCGCCTCCAAGATGGCGCTGACGGTCCTGGTCCCCTACCTGGTCTCGACGCTATCGAGCGTCCAGGCCTTGCAAGGCGTCCAGGCCGACCGCTCGAACGTCGAGCCGTGACCGACCGGATGGGGATCGAAGGGGGTCTGCGATGAGGGTGGACCCGGCGTCGGAGGCGGGCCAGCCCCCGGCACACGAAGACGCGGCGGACCCGGCCAGCCTGCGGGTCCGCCGGATCTTCGTCGAATGCACACGGACCTACTTCCGCGGTGGCAATACCGGCATTCAGCGCGTGGTGCGCAACGTCGTGCGCGAGTCCGCCGAGGCCGGGCCGCTCCGCGGCCTCGCCTGCCAGCCGCTGGTCTGGGCCGGCTTCGGCGCGGTCCGCCCGCGTCGCGCGCTCCGGGTGAAGCCTCACTGGATCTCGCGTCTGCGGGACTCGGGGCTCCAGGCCTCCGCGTTCCTGGCCGGGGCCGCGCGCCGCGTCGTGCCCCGGCGGGTTCGCAAGTGGTTGCTGCGGCTCCCGAGCGGCTCCGGTCGCCTGCGTCGCGTGGGGGCGGCCTTGCGCGAGGCGGGCCGACGCTTCGGGCAGCGCAGTGCCGGAATCCTGGCCTTTCCGCTCGAGTTCCTGGCCGGGCGGACCCTGGACCTCGGGCCCGGCGATCTTCTGCTGCTGCTGGATGCCGGCTGGGGCATCGACGGGATCGAACGGCTGATGGCCCAGGCCCGCGCGCAGGGGGCGCGGGTCGGCCTGGTGGTGTACGACCTCATCCCGATCGACCAGCGCGAGCTGTGCTCGTTTTCCACGCGCAGCTTCACGGGCTTCCTGGACGACGCCCTCGGTGTCGCCGACTTCGTGATCGGCATCTCGGAGGCCACGCGCATCCGGGTCCTGCGACACGTCGAGGCCGGCGGGGGCCGGACGGCCGATCTCGCGACCGGGGTCTTCCGGCTCGGGTCCGAGCTCGACGGAGCCGACGCGGGCGGGCCGCTGCGGAGCGCGTTGGTCGGAATCGTCGAGGCCCGGGAGCCCTTCTATCTGACCGTCGGGACCCTCGAGCCCCGGAAGAACCACGACCTGCTCCTCGACGCCTTCGAAGGCCTCTGGCAGGGCGGGAGCGACGCGCGCCTCGTGGTGGCAGGGCGAGTCGGATTCGGATCGGAGCCTTTGCTCCGCCGGATGCAGCGCCACCCCGAGCGCGGCCGGCGGCTGTTCGTCTTCGAGGATCTCAGCGACGCGGAGCTGGCGAGCGTCTACGGCGCGGCCGCGGCCGTCGTGTGCCCTTCTTTCGCGGAGGGATTCGGACTCCCCGTGGTCGAGGCACTGACCCGAGGGGTTCCCGTCATCGCGAGTGACATCCCCTCCCACGTCGAGGTGGGCGGGAAGCACTGTCTCTACTTCGCGCGCCACAGCGCTGCGGAGCTGGGGCGGATCCTGACGGCGTTCGAGGCGCGCGGCGGCTTGCCCGACGATGTGCCGGCGCCCGAGAGCTTCTGCTGGCCGGATTGGTGGGAGAGCACCCTCGAGCTCTTCGACGAGTGCCTTCGCCTGGCGACGCCACGGCCGGATCCGGGACACGCGGATCGTTCCGAGGCCCTCGCACACGCGGAGCGCCTTGCGTCCGGGGACGGCCCTCGCGCTTCGCCGGCGTCCCGGCCGGGCGATCACCCGACCGGCGGCTCGCGTCGGGAGGGCAGCGCCCGCTAGCGGGCCCCGCCGCGTGCGTCGGATGCGCCGACGTCGCGCGGGGCGATCCCGTCGGGTGCGCTCGGCTCGCCAGCCTCGAGCGTCACGGGCTCGACGGCTCCGGGGCCGGCCTTGCTCGTCGCGGGTGACGGCCCCGGTTCGACGAGAGGTTCGCTACATCTTGGGCGCACGTCACGTCGCGTCGCTGGCTGGCGCGAGCCGGGGGGTCGTTCCATGTCGTCGGGCTTCGGGAGCTGGCTGATTCGTTCGATCCGGGTCGCGGGCGTGGCGGGCGTGATGGCCCTGTCGGCCTTCGCGGTGCAGGCCGCCGAGCTCGAGCCGCCGGCGGCGACCCCTGCGATCGCACTCGAGCCGCCGGCGGCGACCCCTGCGATCGCGCTCGAGGGCCGAAGCGTGCACTTCTCGGCGATCGGCCTGAACGGCCGGGGCCGCTGCTACGAGGCGATCCCGGGCGAAAAGATCGATGTGCGATTCCACTGGGTGTCGCCTTGCGAGGGGAGCTGTGGACCCACGAAGGCGCTCTTCCTCTCCCTGGCAGACTCTGCGCCGAGCTGCTTTGCCGACGGGCTCCCGCCCGACGGCCCGGCGGGCGCGGCCCGCGCCGGCGCCACGATCGAGGCGCCGGCGACCCCCGGCCGCTACTACCTGCGTGTGGCCGGAGGCCCCGCCGACTGCACGATGGCGCCCGTCGTCGCCGATGATCTCGCCCATGCCGTCGCCCTCGTCACCGTCCGCGCGACCTCCGCGGGCGGCGCCCGCTGGCTCTCGGGGGCCGGCGAGCCGGAACTCACACTCGGTCACGATGGCGACTTCTTTCTCGACGAGCCCGGAGACGAGGTCTACCGGAAGGATTGCGGCCGCTGGCTTCCGGTCGCCTCGATCGCGGGCGAGGTCGGGCCCCAGGGTCCGCCGGGCCCCGCTGGGCCGCTCGGACCGCCGGGCCCCCCCGGTCCGCGGGGCCCGGCCGGGCCAGCCGGAGGCGCGGGCTCGCCGGGCCCCGCCGGCCCTCCCGGACCCGCCGGAGCACCCGGTGCGCTGGGCCCCCCGGGGCCGCGCGGCGCCATCTGGATCCTCGGGGAAGGGCCCGCGGAGCCCGGACAGGGGCGGGACGGCGATCTCTATCTCGACACGCGCACCCGCGAGGTCTTCCAGCACCGCGAGGGCGCCTGGCAGCCGGCGACCTCGGTGGCCGAGGGTGCGCGCGGGCCCGCGGGGCCCGAAGGCCCGCGCGGGCCCGAGGGGCCCAAGGGGGAGCCGGGTCGCGACGGGGCGAGCTTCCTCACCGGCACCGGCACACCCGAAGTGGCCGCGGGCGGCGAGGAGGACCTCTACTTCGACAAGCTCAGCTCCGATCTCTACTGGAAGCACGAGGGCGGCTGGACGCGGCTCGCGTCCCTGGCCGGGAAGCCCGGACCGCGCGGTCCGACGGGGCTGAGCGGGCCGGCCGGCGCGACGGGTCCGGCCGGGCCCCCGGGAAAGACCGGGCCGGCCGGCCCGCCCGGACCCCACGGTCCCGTGGGGCCGACGGGCTCGTCGTGGCTGAGCGGGCGCGGGGCTCCGGCCGCCGAGTTCGGCGCCGACGGAGACCTCTACCTGGACGTCAACGACGGCAGCGTCCATGCGCGCAGCGGTGGGCGCTGGCGGCTCATCCTCTCGCTCCGCGGCCACGAGGGTCCGCCGGGACCGAAGGGCGAGCCGGGGCCGCGCGGCGAGCGCGGCGCCATGGGGCCGGCCGGCATCTCGACCCCGGGGCCCGCCGGTCCGACGGGAGATCCCGGGCCGCGCGGGCCGGCCGGCGAGCGCGGGCCGGCCGGGGCCCCCGGCCGCGACGCGTCGGCCTGGCTCGTGGGACCGGGCCCGCCCCGGGACGGGCAGGGAAACGAAGGCGACTTCCATCTCGACTCGAACTCGGCCGAGGTTCGTCGCAAGAGCGATGGCCGCTGGCGGCCGCTGGTGTCGCTGGTCGGTCCCGCCGGCCCGAGCGGGGCATCGGGCCCGCCGGGCCCTGCGGGTCCGGCGGGCCCCGTGGGCCCCGCCGGTGCGGTGGGCCCCGCCGGCGCCCCCGGTCCCCCCGGCGCGGCGGGCGCGCCGGGCCCGGCGGGCTTCGTGGGTCCGCCGGGTCCGAGCGGCCGGGCGGGCCCGCCCGGGCCGGCCGGCGCGCCGGGTCCGCGCGGCGAGACGGGCCCGCCCGGCCCGGAGGGTCCGGGCGGCTCGACCTGGCTGACGGGCGCCGGTCCCCCGGGCGCGGAGCTCGGTCGCCGCGACGATCTCTATCTCGCCACCCGCAGCGGCGACGTCTTCCGCAAGGGCGAATCGCGCTGGCAGCGACTGGCCAACCTGCGGAACGCGGCGGCGGCGCCCGGCGCCGTCTGGTACACGAGCACCGGGCCGCCCGACGATTCGATGGGGCGCGACGGCGACCTGCATCTCGATCTCGCGACCGAAGCGATCTCCCGCCGGGCACTCGGTTGGAAGGCCGTTCCAAGCGCGAGGGGCGAGTCTTCGCGCTGGACCGTCGGCAACCGCTTCCCGCAGTCCGAGGACGGACGCGAAGGCGAGTACTTCCTCGACCTGACGAGTGGGACGATCCACCAGAAACGTGACGGGCTGTGGCGCGAGATCGAGCGCGTGGAGGTTGGCCCCGGGGGCTGGGATTGGGGCCGCGGAGCACCGAAGGACGAGGCCGGCGTGCCGAATGACGTCTATCTCGATACCTCCACCGGCCGCATCTTTCGCAAGGTCCACGGCTGGCGCTCGTTCGCTCGGCTCGGCGCCCCGGCGCAGCCGCCGCCAGCCTCGGCCGCAACGGCCTTCCGCCTCGGCTCCGGCGCGCCGGAGCCCGGCTCGGGATCCGTGGGGGACGTCTACCTGGATACGGGGGCGGGCCTGCTCTACCAGCGGCGCGACTCCGGCTGGCAGCTCGCCTACTCCTTCGGCCCGCCGGGCGGAGGGCCCAGGGCGCCCAGTCCGGAGGGCCCGAGCGGGGAGCCGACGGTGCGCGGGCCCTGACGGCTCACTCCAGGCGCAGCAGCCGAACGCAGAGCATCTTCGCGACGTTCAGCATGAGCTGTGCGGCCACGGGCGCGTCGTCGTCGATCATTCCGCGCACGAGGCTCTCCGAGAGCGAGAGCACCCGCGCACCGTTCCGGGTGGCGTGGACGTCCATGGTGCGCGGCCGGTCGAGCAGGAAGGCAACCTCACCGAAGACGTCGCCCGGGCCGAGCGTCGCGACCGGTGTCTCGCCGTCGCGGACCTCCAGGGTCCCGTCGAGCACGACGAACATGTTGCGCGCGCTGCCGCCCTTCTTGAGGACCCGGTCCCCGGCGTCGCACTCGATGATGTTGCTCTTGGCGAGGCATCGCTGGGCCTCGGCCTCGCTCATCCCATCCAGGGCCGAGAAGCGTTTTCCGCCGATCTCCGAGAGGGCGCCGTGCACATCGCTCCAGTAGCTGCGCCGGGACGTGAGCCGCGAGCTCAGGACCGCGCTTCCCTCCGCGAGCATGCGATCGAGGCAGGCCGGCACCCGGGCATCGGCGCCGAAGTCGCTGGCGTACTCGAGTAGCGGGGAGTCGATCCGGCGCAGGTGCTCGAAATCCTCCGCCGCGAAGACGAGAGGGATCAGATAGCCCGCCTCACGGCTGTTCACGTTGTCGTCGGAATAGGGGCGATGGCCGAGGCCCAGGTAGAGGTTCAGCAGATGGGGCTCGCAGTTGCCGAAGGTCAGCTGGATCCGGTTCCGATTCGCGAAGCGGATGCCGCGGCCCATCATCTCGAGCAGTAGATCGCTTCCGCGCAGGTGCGGTGCGATCATGGCGCGCTCGCCCACGGCCAGGGCGTCGGCCGGCAGCTCCGCGAGGAACGGCGCCAGCCCGTACTGGCGGATCATGCGCTCGGGCAGCGGCGCGAGCCCGCCCCAGGAGAGCCGCGCAGTCCCCACCACGGCTCCGCCTTCGGCCGCGTAGGTCAGCCGGCTGTACTCGTCCTCGGGCTCGACGAGACGGCGGTTCTCGTGATCGGCGACGCCCTGGTAGCGGTCCATCTCCTCGACGTAGATGTCGTATCGGAAGCGGAACACGGCCTCGCGCTCCGCCTCGCTCTCGGCTTCGTGAATCCCGTCGCGCACGCCGCCCATGCCCGTCTGCGATCCTCCCCGGGGCCGCGGGGACCGGCCCGCGATCCGGTCGACCAGCATACACGGATTCCGCGGCGCGCCCGGTTGCGCTATCGGCCACTGGTAGCGGGTCCGCTTGCGCTCTCGGCCACGGACGGGAGACACTGGTCGAAGGGCGGGAGCCGAGGCTCTCGCAGGGAGGACACATGCGACGAACGATTGGTGCCGGGTTTCTCGGCCTGGCCTTGCTCGCAGCACCCAGCGTCGGAGTCTTCGCGGACGATCCCGAGGGGGAGCCCGTGCCGGCGATGGAGCAGGACGGCTCGCACCGGAACCTCATCCTGGTCGCGATCCTCGCGGTGGTGGTGATCGGCGGCGGGATCGCTCTGGGTCGGCGTCCCTGAGCCGCTCTGGCTCGGCGTAGCCCTGCGCGGATGGCCCGCGCGGCGCGCGCGAGCTTCGAGCGGTCTGCGGGTCCGGAGCCTCTGGGCTCGATCGGGCACCTCGCCCTCGGGGCTCGATCGGGGACGGTGGGGCCGGGCAGAAGTCGGAAGGGGGGACGATGGCGTTCGGCTGGACGGGCATCGCGTTGGCGGCCTCGCTGGTGACGGCGCTGGCTGCGGGTGCGACGCCGACGCTCTCGACGGCGCTGGCTGCGGGAGCGACGCCGACGCCCGGGATGGCGCTGGCTGCGGGTGCGACGCCGACGCCCGGGACGGCGAGCCGCCGGGTTCGGGTCGCGGTGTCCGCCGAGGTGGCGACGCTCGAGGGCTTCGGACCGGCCCTGGGACGGGTGAGCTGGATCGAGACCGTGGCGCCCGGGCAGCCCGCCGAGCTTCGGGTCGAGCGCGCTGCCCGGGGCTTCACGGTGCGCGGTGCGGAGGGCCGTAGCGTCGCGCCGCCCGTTCCGTTCGACGCGAGCGGGTCTGGACGCCGCCTGGCGGAGCGGGTGATCGCCGTCGCGCAGCGTCGCGTGATCGCGTCGCTCGAGAACCCGGCCAGCCTGCTCGACGTGGCCTTCACCCTCGGGCGCGCCGGCGGCTCCGCCGAGGACGGCCCGCTGCGGGTGGTCGAGCCCGGTGCCGAGCTGCGCTGGGAGGCCCGGAACCGCTCGCAGCAGCCCGTCTTCATCACCGTCTTCGCCGTCTCGCCCGACCGGGGCGTGAGCCTGGTCTATCCCTATCGGAGCCGGCCGAAGCCGCTTCGTCCCGGCGATTCCGTGGACCAGACCGGCGCCGTGGACATGCCGGAGGGAGCGCGCGAGGCCAGCGATCGGCTCCAGCTCCTGGCCACGTCCGTCCGCATCGATCCGGGCCGCTTCCTCGATCCCGAGCGCATCTCGGAGGCTCTGGCCGATCTGGGCCGCTCCCAGTGGTTCGGCGCGCACCACGAGCTGTCGGTCCGTCGTGAGCTGGCCGAAATCGCGGAGATCCCGGCCGACCCGGTCGTCGACGCCACGGCGATCGGCTCGAGCGCGGCGCCGGCCGCCCGGCGAGCGCGGCGCCGGGCTCCGCGCATCCTGCACTTCGGAATCCACTTCGACGTTGCGCCGGATCTCGGCGTGGTTCAAAGGCGCGTCGCGAAGCTGCGGGCCCTGTGCGGACGGGGCGGGATGGCCTGCAAGGTGAGGAGGCTCTTCGGCGAGGGCGACGTCTTCGAGCTCGAGCGTCGAGGCCGGCGCCTGCGCGAGGGCGCCCACCCGACCGTCGCCGCGGCCTGGGAGCAGGCCTACGCGATCCGCAAGGGCCTCGACGCCGCGCGCGTCGAGCCCTTCCTCGAACTGGAGATGCCCGGCCCGCCCGCTGCGGCGGACGGGGATCCCTTGGCTGCGGCGGAATCGGGCGCGTCGCCGCCGGACGACTGGCAGCTCCGCCAGGTTCGCTCTCGAGAGGCGTGGGCAGCGCTGCGGCGGCACGGCCGTGCCGAAGGCCGCGAGGCCCAGGGGGTGCTGGTGGCCCAGATCGATACGGGCTACCGCCCTCACCCCGAGATCTGGGACGGCGCGGGCGGCGCGAGGCCCGTGCGGACCCACGCCGGCTGGGACTACGTGGACGGCGACCCGGAGGCGCTCGAGACGCTGGAGAGCCGGGCCAATGAAGATCGCGCGCCGGGAACCGGTCACGCCAGCGTGCTCGTGAGTCCGTCGGGATGTCAGCTCGGCGGGCAAGCGGGCTGCGTCCACGGCATCGCGCGAGGCGCGCAGCTCGCGCCGCGTCGCGCGCAGCGCTCGGAGACGCACTTCCACTCGGGTCGGCTCGCGCGCGCGTTGAACGACGCGGCTCACGGGACGCTCCCGGCAGCGGCGCCCGGCGAGGTGGCCGGGGCTTCGGGCGCCTCCAGCGGCCATCGGGTGGAGGTCGTCTCGGTCGCCATGGCCGGCCCGCCAGGCTGGGCGCTGTGGCGCGCCGCGCGCGAGGCCGAGCGCCGCGGTGTCCTGGTGGTGGCGTCGGCTGGTCGCACCGGTGGAGCCGTACTCTGGCCGGCGCGCTTCGCCTCCACGATCGCCGTGGCGGCCACGGGCCGCGACTGTCGCCCGTGGACCGGATCGGCGCGAGGCCCATCGCTGGACGTGGCGGCACCGGGCGCCGGCGTCTGGCGGGCGGTCGTCCTGGCCGACGGGGTCTATCGGAACGCACCCGGCTCGGGCACGGCGATCGCGGCGGCCCTCGTCAGCGGCGGCGCGGCGCTGTTCCTCGGCCGCTTCGGAGCGGACCCGTGGCTTGCGGACCTGCGCGGCCGGGGCGGGCTGACCCGTGCGTTCCGCAGGGTCCTGAGGAGGGCGTCCTGGACGCCCGCCCACCCGCCCAAGCAGGTCTCGTGCCCCGGCGGCCCGGGCTGGAGCGCAGACCTTGGCCCGGGGATCCTCGACGCCGCGGCACTGGTCGAGGCCGTGCCGGCCGTTGCGGGGATCGAGGCGCCGCGCGAGTTCGGCCTTCGCGAGCTGCCGCTGTTCCGGTCTCTCTATCCAAGGGGTTTCGGCGGGCGCGCGCCGGCGGACTATGGGCGGCTGTTCGGGGTTCCCCGCGCTGGCCGGCTCGAGACCGTGGCCTACCTCGAGGCCGAGCTGCTCCACCACTACGCCTTCAGCCCCGAGGTCACGGCAGCCATCGATGCGCTGCTCGCCGAGGCCCCGTCCGAGGAGGCCTTCACGCGGGCCCGGCGGGCCCTGCTGCGCCAGGGCCTCTCCCCCCAGCTACGCGCCGCCCTGAGCAATCTCGGGGACGTTCGTTGAGTAGTTGAGTTTCGCGCCTCCGCAGTTGCTGCGGAGGCGCGAAACTCAACTACTCAACGAACGTCCCCCACGATACTCGGGTCGCCGATGTGGCGGGCGACGAGGGACCAGAATCCGACTCGGCCCGGGCCGAAGCGGACGAGGTCCTTCTGGGCGAAGCGGGCCGCGTCGGCGGAGATCGGTATCGCGTTGCGGGCCTTCATGTGGGCCTCGGCCACGTGTTCCATGGAGACGAAGCTTCCCACCGCCTCGTCCACGCGCGCGGCGACGGTCAGGAGCCCGTGGTTGCGCAGGATGATCGCGCGCTTCCCGCCGAGGGCGGCGGCGATGCGCTCCCCGGCCTCGACGCTTTGGACCTGCACCTCCTCGTCGTCGAAGATCGCGTGGTCCTCGAAGAAGATGCAGGATTCCTGCGTGATCGGCGCGATCGGCCTCAGCTCGGCAGAGAACGGCGTGCCCCAGGCGGTGTGGACGTGGCAGGCACTCACGGCTTCGGGCCGCGCCCTCAGGATCGGATGGTGGATGTAGTAGGCGGCGGTGTTGGTGGCGCCTTCGCCCTCGACGAGCCGGCCGTCCGGGCCGACCAGCACCAGATCGGAGACCTTCGCTTCGTGATAGGAGACCCCGAATCGCAGCAGCCAGAAGCAATCCGTGCGCTCCGGGTCGCGCGCGCTGATGTGGCCGTCGCCAAGGTCCCCCCATCGCTGCGACGCCAGGATCCGGTAGCCGAGCGCCACCTGCCGCTTCCTCTCCGCCCGAATCTCCTCCATGAAACCCTCCGATCGCCGAACTCCGGGGACGTTGGTTGAATAGTTGAATTGTCCGACAATTCAACTATTCAACCAACGTCCCCGAATCACGGGCCAGAGGAGGAGGAGGCATGGGTGAGATCGCGAAGACCACGTTCACCGCCATGCGCGACGCCACGCGCGAGGACTACCAGGCAATCGGGCGTCATTCGCTCGAGTTCTTCCAGGGCTTGCCCGACCGGCTCCTGCGGCACCTGCGGCTGCTCGAGGGCGACACGGGCGGCTACGCGGTGGATCGCCTGACCCACAGCCTCCAGACTGCGAGCCGAGCCCAGCGCGATGGGCGTGACGAGGAGTACGTGGTCTGCGCGCTCCTCCACGACATCGGCGACACGCTCGCCCCCTCGAACCACGCCCAGCTCGCCGCCACGATCCTCGAGCCCTTCGTGAGCGAGAAGAACCGCTGGATCGTCGAGCAGCACGCCATCTTCCAGGGCTACTACTTCTTCCACCATCTGGGCCTGGACCGCGACATGCGCGACCGCTTCCGCGACCACGCCTGGTTCCGCGACTGTGCGGAGTTCTGCGAGAAGTACGACCAGAACAGCTTCGACCCCGGGTACGACACGCTGCCGCTCGAGACCTTCGAGCCCGCGCTGCGCAAGCTCTTCGCGGTCCCTCGCAAGTCGATCTACCTGCCCGAGGAGGGTGCCTGACGCGCCCGGCCTCCGCGCTCCTGCTCGCGGCCGTCTGGCTTGCCTGCGGCTCCGAGCCGAGCGAGCCCGATTCCGCAGCCCCTTTCGCTTCGCCGTCCGGGCAGTCCGCGTCCGCGACGTACACGGGAGCCGCGACCTGCGCGGGCTGCCACCCCGGCGAGACCCGGCGCTGGCGCGGCTCGGATCACGATCGCGCCATGGCGGTGGCTCGGCCCGAGACCGTGCTCGGCGACTTCGACGACGCCCGCTTCGAACACTTCGCAGAGCGCTACCGCTTCGAGCGGGAGGGCGACGGCTACCGGGTCGAGGTCGATGGCGAGAGCCACGAGATCGCCTTCACGTTCGGCTTCGATCCGCTCCAGCAGTATCTCGTCGCCGCGCCTCGCGGCCGCCTCCAGGTCCTGGGCGCGGCCTGGGATGCGCGCCCGGCGGCCCAGGGCGGGCAGCGCTGGTTCCACCTGCACCCGGACGAGCCTGTTCCGCGGAGCGACGTCCTGCACTGGGAGGGGCTCGCCGGTCGCTGGAACTCCCAGTGCGCCGAGTGCCACTCGACCCACCTGCTGCGCGGCTACCAGCCCGCCCAGGATGCCTACGCGACCCGCTGGTCCGACCTCGATGTGGCCTGCGAGGCCTGCCACGGTCCGGGCTCGCGCCACGTCGCCTGGGCCGACGACGGCGCCTCGGAGGCAGCCGATCGAGGGCTCGCCGTGGACCTCACGGGCGGAGCCCACTGGGCGTTCGTCGCAGGCGAGGCCATCGCACGCCGGACGGGTGAGCCCTCGGCCCGAGAGATCGGGACCTGCGCGCCGTGCCACTCGCGACGCTCTCGCCTGGTGGAGGCGCCCGAGCCCGGCCGGCCCTTCCTCGACGGCTACCGGCCGGCCCTGCTCGAGCCCGGCCTCTACTTCGCCGACGGCCAGATCGAGGGCGAGGTCTACGTCTGGGGCTCGTTCCTCCAGAGTCGGATGTTTGCCGCCGGCGTCGTGTGCAGCGACTGCCACGAGCCCCACGGGCTTCGGATCCCGGCCCCCGACGCGGCGTGCGCGAAGTGTCATCGCCCCGAAGTCTTCGCGGTTCCCTCCCACCACCACCACGCACCCGACTCACCCGGGGCGAGCTGCGTCGCCTGTCACATGCCGGCGCGGACCTACATGGGCGTCGACGTGCGCCACGATCACGGCTTTCGCGTGCCCCGACCGGAGCTCAGCGAGGCGATCGGTGCTCCGAACACCTGCACGGGGTGCCATGGTGGACGCTCGGCGGGCTGGGCCGCCGAAGCCCTCGCGGGCTGGAACGGGCCGCGCCGCCCGGGCCCGTCGGACCCGGCGGTCGTGCTGAATGCCGGTCGGCACCGCTTGCCCGGCGCCGGCGCGGCCCTCGCGCGGCTCGGCCAGGACAGCCAGCGCCCGGCGATCGTGCGCGCCAGCGCGCTCGCGCTGCTCGGCGCCCAGCTCGACCCGACGACGGCGCCCGCGGTCCACCGCAGCCTCGTCGCCCGAGACGGCCTCGTCCGCCTGGCGGCGGTCGCGGCGGCCGGGGCCCTGCCCGCGCGCGAACGCTTCGAGGCGGTCGCGCCGCGGCTCGCGGATCCGCTTCGCGCCGTGCGCGTCGACGCGGCGCACGTGGCCCTGACGGTTCCGGCCGAGCTGCGGCGCCCGGAGCCCAGGCTGGCGCCGGCCCTGGCCGAGTATCGCGCCGCCCAGGTGGCCACCGCCGACCATCCGGAGTCGCAGGTGAACCTCGGCGACCTGGAGCTTCGGCTCGGCCATCCCGCGGCCGCGCGCCGCGCCTACGAGCGGGCCGTGGCGTTCGCGCCGCAGTTCGTGCCGGCCTACGTCGAGCGAGCAGATCTGGAGCGTCGGATGGGAGACGAGCCCGCGGCCGAGCGCGTGCTGCGCGCGGGCCTCGCGGCGGTTCCCGATTCGGCCGATCTGCACCACGCCCTCGGCCTGCTCGAGGTCCGAGCCGGGCGGCACGCAGAGGCCCGCGAGGAGCTCGCCCGTGCCCACGCCCTGGCCCCGAACGATGCCCGCTACGCCTACGTCTACGGGATTGCGCTGCACTCGGCCGGCGACGAGGAGGCCGCGCTACGAGTGCTCGAGGAAGCCCACCGCGCGCATCCGGGCGACGCGGCCGTGCTGCGCGCACTGGTCGCCCTGCACCGTGACCGCGGCGAGATCCAGGCCGCCCTTCGCTACGAGGCGGCCCTGCGCGCGTCGTCTCCGCCCGCCCCGTGAGGCCGGCTGCCGGGCGAAGGGAGACGCCCGGAGCGGAGCCGAGCCGTATCGCCCTCGCTCAGCCGGCCGGCTCGCACACGAAGATCGGGATGTCGCGCGAAGTGCGCTCGCGATACTCGGCGTAGGGGGCGTAGTGCTCGTCACAGATCGGCCAGAGCGCCGGCTTCTCTTCGGGCGTCGCCAAGCGCGCACGCAGCTCCAGCTTGCGACCGCGGTGGCTCACCTGGATGTCCGGGTGCTTCACGAGGTTGCGGTACCAGACGGGGTTCTTGGGCGCGCCGCCCTGGGAGGCCACCAGCAGGACGCCCCCTTCGTAGGGGACGTGCATCAGGGGGATGGTGATCGTGCGGCCGCTCTTCGCGCCGGTCATGGTGACGAAGCAGACGTCGTCGCCGGCCAGGGTGTTGAAGAGCCGTCCGCCCGAAAGGCCGTGCAGGAAGACGTGCAGGCGCGTCATGGCCTTGATGGCCCAGCGCGGCGGCGGCGCGCCGGAGCCGGCGGGCTTGGGGGCGTCGGGGGTCATGGGGGAGCCTCCTCGGGGCGCTTGCGGTGGATCGGTCGCAAGGAGCCTACCGCAAGGCAGGCCACGGCCGGAAGCGCCGGGCGGGGCTCTGCGGAACGCGCTTGGAGGGATCGCGGCCCGGTCGTGCCAGCGCCCGAGCCCGCCGGGCTCGTGGCGCGTCCGCTACGCTGCCCGCCGGGCAGGGCCCGGTGATGCGTCGCAGCTCGATTCCCATGTCCGTGTTGTTCCTGGCGTTCGCCGGCCTGGCTCGAGCCCAGTCCGAGGGCCCCGAAGCGCCCGGCTGGAGCTACGACGCCGAAAACGCCCAAGAGATCCTCGAGACCTGCGCGGGCTGCCACGGTCGGACCGGCCGGGGCGGGAAGGAGGGCACCTACCCGCGGCTGGCCGGGCTCGACGAGACCTACCTCGCTCGGCAGATCCGTGCCTTCAAGACCCGAGAGCGCAAGAACGTGCCCATGTATCCCTATGCGACCGAGCGCGAGCTGCCGCCCGACGACGTCCGCGACATCGCCCGCCTGCTCTCGCAGCTCGAGCTGCCCACGCGGATGCCGGAGCTGCCTCCCGACGCGAGCGCCCTGGACCGGCTGCGGGCCGCCGTGTCCGTCTTCGACATTCCGCCGGTCGAGGGAGACTCCGAGCGGGGCTCCACGATCTACGAAGACGAGTGCAGCGACTGCCACGGCCCCGAAGGCTGGGGCGAGGACGACGTGCCCCAGCTCGCGGGCCAGTACACCGAGTATCTGCGCCGTCAGATCGAGCACTTCCGATCCGGGCAGCGGAAGAACGAAGACATGGACGGCGTCTTCGACGGGATCACCGCGGCCGATCTCGACGACCTGTTCGCCTACCTCGCGTCGCGCGACGACGGCTGAGGGCTCGCGGGCTGCGGCGTTCGACCGCCCCGATCGTCCAGGGACCGGTGCTCCCCGAGCGAAGGGCGCTCCCGAAGGTCGCCGAGGAGTTCGAGGGCGCGCGGATCCGGCAGTACTGGGACGACCGGCGGGCCGTGGGGCGAGAGTTCAGGGAGCGGGTCATCCCCGACTTCGACGGCGAGACCGCGTGGGACGTCTGGGTGCTCCTCGACGACGTGGCGACCTGGGACACGGCCGGTGAGCACGTGGTCGGCTGGGGGTACACGGTGGTCGCGACGCGAGAGAAGCTCTTCGAGCGACTGGACTCGATCGCCGATCGGTGAGCCACGAAGGAGGAAACCATCATGGCCGAGAGAAGACGCGTGGAGATCTACAGCGCCGGCTGCGGCGTCTGCGAGGAGACGGTCGCCCTCGTGAGACGACTGGCCTGCGACTCGTGCGAGGTCGTGGTTCGCGACATGGCCGATCCGGAGGTGACGTCGAGTGCGCGGCAGCCCGGTGTGCGCTCGCTTCCCGCGGTCGTCGTGAACGGCCGCCTGGCGGAATGCTGCGTCGGCGGCCCGGACGAGGCAGCGCTCCGCGCCGCGGGAATCGGCCAGCCGCTCTGAGCCGCGCGGCCACCTGGATCCGTGTGGCCGCCTGGCGCCTCCGACTTGCGGGCCAAGTTGAGATCCTCCCATTCCCGCGCCCGGCATCGCTCTGCCGCTTTCCGGAGAGGGGCCCAGCGCGAGACACCCTTGACATCAATACGACACGCGTCGTAGCTTGTCTCCGACATGCGCCGTAGAACGGAGGGGGAGGCGGACCCGGCCCAGACCGACGAGAACGAGCCGGTCCTGCCCGGCGGCGACCTCGAGCGGTCCCTCCTGAGCGCGCTCTGGGGGCGGCAGGCCGCCACTGCTCGTGAGCTCTACGACGACGTGGGGGCTCCTCGGGGCCTCGTCTACACGACTGTGGCCAAGGTGCTCGATCGCCTCGTGGACAAGGGCCTCGTGCGGCGTCGCCGAGCGGGGCGCGCCTACCGCTACCGCGCGGTGGCGAGGCGCGAGGAGACGCAGCGGGCGATGGCCAGAGGCTTCATCGAGCGGCTCGCGGACGGCGGAGCGCGCCCGGCCGTGGCGGCGCTCGTCGGTGCGCTCGAGGACGTCTCGCCGGAGCTTCTCGACGAGCTCGCCGCGGAGCTCGAAGCGCACCGGAGGCGGCGCCGTGGATCCTGAGCTCGTGCTCGTCATCGTATGGCTCGCCTGGTTCGGAGCCGTCGTCTGGCTCGCGGGTACGTCGGTGGGGCGGATCCGGGCTCGTCGTCCGCACCCGGAGCGCGCCGCTTGGTGGCGGCTGGTGATGCCGCTCTTCGCCGGGCTGCTGGTCCTTGCCTTCCTGGTCGGGTGGGCGTTCCAGGAGCCGAATCCGGCGGACGAGCGCGTCGGCCACCTCCTCCTCGGCATGGCGCTTCTCAACGGCGGCATCGTGCTCCGTGCACTGGTGAGGGCCATCCAATCGCGTCGCTCGGGTGCCTCCGCACGCGCCCCGATCGGGACCGTCGGGCTCCTCTGGCCACGCGTCGTCGTCTCCGACGAGTTCCGGAGGAGTGTCTCCGAGGACGGTCTCGCGGCTGCGGTGGCCCACGAGACCGCGCACGCGAAGGGCAGGGATCCCCTGCGCATCTGGCTCGCCCAGCTCGCGGCCGACCTGCAGTGGCCGGTGCCGGGAACGGCAGGTCGCCTGGCCGCTTGGATCCTCGCGCTCGAAGCCGCGCGCGACGACGAGGCCTTGACCACGGGTGTCGCGGGGGAGGATCTGGCCGAGGCCATCGTGGCCGCGGCTCGCCTCTGCACGAGTCCGAAGAGCCTCTGCGCGCACGTCGAAGGGACCGGCGAGGGGATTGCCTGGCGGATGCGCCGCCTGCTCTCGGAAGCGGCTGAGCCCCGGAGCCAACGATCGATTGGCCCTTGGGTGGGGTTCGTCTCCTGCGTCGGCCTTCTCGTGGCGGCGGCCTGGCTGGGCCTGCACCACGGCGAGGCGTTCCTCGGCGCGCTTCTCGGCAAG
>Ga0114931_10003214_pt1 | contig 20730 bp, 20 predicted proteins | sample 2SBtaG_FD_89579 | JGI IMG/M metagenome (GOLD analysis project Ga0114931, IMG submission 89579) | Deep subsurface microbial communities from Kolumbo volcano to uncover new lineages of life (NeLLi) - 2SBTROV14_V59a metaG | ecosystem: Environmental > Aquatic > Marine > Volcanic | place: Kolumbo...
GCCGGCGGGTAAGGGTGAAAGGGTGCGGTAAGAGCGCACCGCGCCGGCGGTAACGTCGGCGGCATGGTAAACCCCACCGGGAGCAAGACCGCGTAGGGGCGGCGCGTCGTCCGCGTCAGTGGGTGACAGGCGGGTTTCCGCGCCGACCGCCCGGGTAGGTCGCGCGAGGCGTCCGGTAACGGGCGTCCCAGATGAATGGCCATCCCCCACCGGCGTTCGCGCCGGCGGGGACAGAACCCGGCTTACAGGCCGTCCGACCCGACGGCGCCCTTCCGGGGCGCGGATGCCCGGGGCTGGTCCTCGTCCGGGCGCTCGGGTTTGGCCTCGCGCGCGGCCCCGCGCGGATCGGCGTCGGCCTGGTGCTTGGCGCGCTTGGCGCGCCATTTCCGGTGCCAGGCGGCCTTGTCGCGGCTGTATTCGTCGGGCAGCATGGGTTGCTTTTCCTCTCGGTATCTCCCTTAGAGCGCAATCCGAACAGGTGTATTCGTTCGGATTGCGCCAGCCCGAAAGCGCGGGCCGCCGCCTGGCTGCGTGCCCATGGCGATGGCAGCGGGAGCCTGCGTGGCGCTTGAACGCAAGCCACCTTTACCGCGTAAAGGTGGCCGGAAAAAGGTTTACCCGCGCGGCAGGATGCCTTCGACCAGATTGGCCCAGTAACTCGCGCCGAGCGCCAGGATGTTGTCGTTGAAGTCGTAGTGCGGATTGTGAACGGCGCAGCCGCCGAGGCCGCCCTCGCCGCCGTTGCCCATCCAGATGTAACAGCCGGGCCGTTCCTGGAGCATGTAGGCGAAGTCCTCCGACGCCATGTTGGGCGCGGCGTCGGTCTCGACGTTCTCGGCCCCGACCACGGCGGCGGCGGCGGCGGCGGCGCGCTCGGTCTCGGCGGGGGTATTGACGACCGGCGGGTAGCGCTTCTCGTAGCGCAGGGTCGCGCGCGCGCCGTAAGCCTGGCAGATGCCCTTGGTCAGGGTCTCGATGCGGCCCTCGATCCAGTCGCGCAGATCGTAATCGAAGCAGCGCACGGTGCCGCGCAGGACGACGTCCTCGGGGATCACGTTCCAGGCGTCGCCGGCGTGGATCTGGGTGACGCTGACGACCGCCGAATCGAGCGGATTCTTGGCCCGGCTGACGATGGTTTGCAACGCCGTCACCACCTGGGCGGCGATCACGATCGGGTCGTTGCCGCGGTGCGGCATGGCGCCGTGGCAGCCCTTGCCGGTGATGACGATCTCGAAGATGTCGAAGGCGGCCATCGCCGGGCCGGCGCGCATCGCCACCTTGCCGACCGGCAGCCCGGGCGAGTTGTGCAGGCCGTAGACTTGCTCGGCCGGGAACTGGTCGAACAGCCCTTCCTCGACCATCACCCCGGCGCCGCCCTCATTCTCCTCGGCGGGTTGGAAGATGAAGTAGACCGTGCCGTCAAAGTTGCGGGTATCGGCCAGATAGCGGGCGGCGCCGAGCAGCATCGAGGTGTGGCCGTCGTGGCCGTAGCCATGCATTTTGCCGTCGATGGTCGAGCGATAGTCGAAGTCGTTCTTCTCAAGCATGTCGAGGGCGTCCATGTCGGCCCGAAGGCCGATCGAGCGGCCATTGTCGGCGGCTCCCTTGAGCACGCCCACGACCCCGGTCTTGGCCAGCCCGCGATGCACCTCGATCCCGAACGAGGCCAGCTTCCGGGCGACGATGTCCGACGTTCGAACCTCCTCGAAGGCGGTCTCGGGATGGGCGTGAATGTCGCGCCGCCAGGCGGTCAGTTCCTCGACGGTATCGTTGATGCTGTTGATGACGGGCATGATACGGTCTCCTCCCTCGGGTTCTTCGATACTCCAGCCCAACCTAGCCAAAAAGGGGTGTCTGGAACGGTTGGCTCTTTGTAAAGACTTCGTGCTTAGCTCGTTGCTCGATCTTGTGCTTCAGGTCAATATCACAGTCTCCCATGAAGTTTTTCCATTCGTCATCATTTCGAAATTCGATAAACCGCCTATCGGGCACAGTGTAGACCACTGCTTTCTTCCCGAGCTTGAGAAGTCTGAATACGTTGACGAGTGTTCCAACGCTCTTGCCATCCCATATCATCAGGCCGATGGTAGCCTCTTGCGCCATGGCTAGATCCTTCGCCGAAAAGAACGCCGCGGTCCGGTTGCGTGCCGTTGTTGGCACGCGGTGGACTGGCCAATTTCCGATGTTGTTTCTGCAGACCCCGTTCGAGCAAAAAATCGCCACGTTCCTGTATTGTCTGTCGTGAAAAAAACCTTGAACGGCCTTATCGGCGCCGTTCGCGTCGCCGATGACGACTGGCAAATTCTTTATCACAATGTTGTCCAACCGCGATTGGACGGGGGTCGTAAAGCAAGAAGCGCGCCGCGAGCCGCCTATGAAGACCTTTGTCATCGCTGGTTCCGTGTCCTCGTGATTGCCAAGGCGAAGACAGTGGCGGTTTGACCGTCATGATTGAGCAAGTCCGTGATAGCGTTCATCGTCGCGCCTGACCGATAGAGGTCGTCGAAAAGAAGGATACGCTTTCCTTTTGTCGCCGATATGTCGACGCTATGTAGCCCATCGAGAAGTTTCAATCTTTCGTCGAGATCGAGAATGCTCTTCAATCCGCGAGTGTTACGTGTTTTCGTCACGCAGTTCGACACTGGTATTGCGAACCGCTTGCCGATCGCTTTCGCCAGGATGGCGACCGGCTGCATCTTGCGAGGTGTCGATGGCGGGACCGGAACAAGCATATCCACTGTCGGGTTCCATGATTTCAAAAATGTTACGGCCGCCTCCACGATTTCCTCAACAGCACTTGTATCCGATCCATATTTCAGTCTGTAGAGCAGATCTCCGATCTCGGAGCGCTTGCTATCGAATTGTGGTCGTCCATACCCATCATATCCAAGAAATTCGCTACTAATAAGATGGATATCAAGGGCAAAGCCAGATTCCCATTTGCCGATTATTTGTCTTGGGAAAAAATGTGCCATGGTGATGCCCGCGCGGCTCCCTCACTCATCGCTATCATACGCCCAACGTCAATCCATCGCATCCCGGCTGTCGCGCGAAAAATATCTTGCTACCCGCCGCTCAGACCGGGTCCCAGGGGAAGACGTCGGCCGAAACTTCGAGCGGGGTCAGCGAGGAACGGAAGGCGGGCAGCATGTCGCTGGCCAGCGCCTCCGGCGTCCAGCCGCCGGCGCGGTGGAGGCCGCGGATCGGGCGCGGCTGGCTCATGACGAAGACCTCGCCGCCGCGGGCGACGAAAATCTGGCCCGAAATCTCGGCGGCGGCGTCGGCGGCCAGGAATACCGCCAAGGGCGCCACGGTCTCGGGCGTCATCGCCTTGAGGCGGGCGACCCGGGCGCGCTCGGCCGGGCTGTCGGCCGGGATGGTGCCGATCATCCGGCTCCAGGCGAAGGGGGCGATGGCGTTCGAGCGCACCCCGAAGCGGGCCATGTCGAGGGCGATCGCGCGCGACAGGCCGACCACCCCCATCTTGGCGGCGGCGTAGTTGGCCTGGCCGAGGTTGCCAATCAGCCCCGAGGTCGAGGTGAAGTGGACGAAGGCGCCCGAGCCTTGAGCGCGGAAATGGGGCGCGGCGGCGCGGCTGACGTTGAAGGCGCCGTCGAGATGGACCGCGATCACCGCCCGCCAGTCGTCGTCGCTCATCTTGTGGAAGATCGCGTCGCGCAGGATGCCGGCGACGTTGACCACCGCGTCGAGGCGGCCGAAGGCATCGCGCGCGCGCTCGATGATGGCCGTCGCGCCGGCGGGCTCGGCGACGCTTTCGGGGCTGGCCACGGCGGCGCCGCCGGCGGCCTCGATCTCGGCCACCACTCGCGCCGCCGGGCGCGCGTCGGCGCCCGCGCCGTCGACCGCGCCGCCGAGATCGTTGACCACCAGCCGCGCCCCCTCGGCCGCCGCCGCAAGCGCCACCGCGCGGCCGATGCCGCGCCCCGCGCCGGTCACCACCACGACCTTCTCCTCGAGCATCCCCGCCATCGCGGACCTCCTCTCCCCCGTCACATCGGTACTCGACGTTGGAGACCAGCAATATCAGACGCCGTCAAGCGATCGAACGAGGTGGCGTGCCAGGGGGGCGAAGATGGGAACCGTTGGGTGATCGTCGTAAGGCTGCCCGAGCGGGGTCGATGGTTGGGAGCAGGGGCCGTCCACCCGATCACCTCAGTGGCCATCATTCCCCGTTCGGAGCGCCCCGCTCGGCTGACCGGAATGCACCTATGAGCGGGCACTGTGGCGAAAATCAGCGAAAACGGGGACAGACCACGATTATTCGTGATTTCGCCAGCCCCAACCGTGGCGGCGATGGGGGATGGTGTCGACAAATTCCGTGACGGGGGGCTTTGGGGACACTAAATTCCGCCCATCATCCAAGCCCCAGGGAGCATGCCGTGATCATCGAGCAGATCTGGACCGGAAACGCCTATCGCAACTTCAACTATCTGATCGTCTGCCCCGAGACCGGCGAGGCCTTGGCGGTCGATCCGCTCGATCACCGCAAATGCCTGGCGACGGCCAAGCGCAAGGGGTGGGAGATCACCCAGGTGCTCAACACCCACGAGCATGGCGATCACACCGGCGGCAACAAGGCGGTGATCGCGGCCACCGGAGCCAAATTGCTCGCCCATCACGACGCCAAGGACCGCATTCGCGGCGTCGACGTGGGGCTCGAGGCCGGCGACGTGATCCGGGTCGGGCGCGCGGTCGAGCTCGAGGTGCTCGACACCCCCGGCCATACCATGTGCCACGTCTGCGTGCTGGCCCATGGCGATCATCCGGCCCTGATCTCGGGCGACACCTTGTTCAACGCCGGCGCCGGCAACTGCCACAACGGCGGCCATCCCAAGGAGCTCTATCACACTTTCGCCACCCAGATCGCCCGCCTGCCCGACGACACCCGGGTCTATCCGGCCACGACTACATCGCCAACAACCTGGAATTCACCCTCGACCGCGAACCCGACAACGCCCGCGCCGCCGCGCTGCTCGAGGAGGTCGCCGGCCAGGATCCCGACCACGCCCTGGTAACCACCCTGGGGCTGGAGAAGGAAATCAACGCCTTCTTCCGCCTTCACAGCCCAAGCGTGATCGCCCGCCTGCGCGAGACCTACCCCGAGCTCGGCGACGATCTCGATCCCGAGACCGTGTTCCTGAAGCTGCGCGAGCTGCGCAATAGCTGGTGAGCGAGCCGGCGGCGACCATGACCTTTCGGCAAGCCCTTTGCGGCGGCGATAGCGGCCTCGTTCGCGCCATCGGCGCCCATCATCCGCTCGGCGCGCGGCTGGCCGAGGAAGCCGGGTTCGACGCCATTTGGGCGAGCGGCTTCGAGCTGTCGGCGGCTTACGGACTGCCCGACGCCAGCCTGATCACCATGACCCAGCATCTGGAGGCGACCCGGGCGATGGTCGCGGCGGTGGCGATCCCGGTGGTCGCCGACCTCGACACCGGCTTCGGCAACGCCATCAACGTCATGCACGCGGTCGACGCCTACCGCCGCGCCGGGGCCGCCGCCGTGGTTATCGAGGACAAGCGCTTCCCCAAGGACACGTCGCTGCTCGCCGGCGGCCGCCAGGAGCTGGTCTCGGCGGCGGCGTTCGCCGGCAAGATCGAGGCCGCGATCGCCGCACGCGGCGACGACGAGATGGCGATCATCGCCCGCACCGAGGCGCTGATCGCCGGTCGCGGACAGGCCGAGGCCAAGGCACGGGCCGAGGCTTACGTCGCCGCCGGCGCCGACGCCATCCTGGTTCATTCCAAGGCCAGGACGCCGGACGAGATCCTGGCCTTCGTCGCCGCCTGGGAGCGTGATACGCCCCTGGTCGTCGTCCCCACCGCCTATCCCCAGCTCGGTGAGGGCGAGATCGCGGCGCTCGGCAAGATCGGCATGGTGATCTATGGCAACCATGGTTTGCGGGCCATGGTGACGGCGCTCGAAACCACCTTCGCCCGCATCCGCCGCGACGGCGGCGCCCATAACGTCGAGCGCGACATCGCCCCGGTGGACCGCGTCTTCGACCTCCAGGGCGTGCCGCGCATGAAGGCGGCGGAGAAAAAATTCCTGCGCTGACCGCCGGGCACCGACAGGGTATCCCCGCCGGGCACCGACAGGGTACCCTACGGGTGGCCGTTTTCGGCCTTTGCCTCGAGCCACGTGGCGAACGAGGGGCGCGAGCAAGCGCTTCCGGCGCCGATGGCGAACCTTCGCGGAACCAATCCGTCGAGACTTCGCGGTCGGGTCGCGTCCCGCCCCGGAAAAGCGGCGTCTCGCTCGGGCGTAAGCCGCCGCGAACGCACGGAATCTTTGCTGGCGCGAAATCTGAATTTTGTTAGGATGCCGCACGTCAAACATAACAAAGAGGCTTCTCGCAATGACGAAAAGACGTGATTTTCTCAAGAAAGCCGGCGCGGTAACGGCCGGCGCGGCGGCGGCGACGACTTTCCCCGCGCCCTATGTAAAGGCGCAGACCACCATCAAATGGCGGCTGCAAACCTATGCCGGCCCCGCCCTGTCCGAGCACGTCATCAAGCCGTCGATCGACGCCTTCAACAAGGCGGCCAACGGCGAGATGGTGATCGAGCTCTATACCTCCGATCAGCTCGTGCCCACGGGCGAGCTGTTCAGGGCCATGCAAAAGGGAACGATCGACGCCGTTCAGAGCGATGATGATTCGATCGCCGCCCCGGTGGACGTGTCGGTGTTCGGCGGCTACTTCCCCTTCGGGCTGCGCTACAGCCTGGATGTCCCCGTGTTGTTCAACGAATTTGGCTTGAACGAGATTTGGCAAGAGGCGTACAGCGAGGTCGAGAACGTCACTTGGCTCAGCGCCGGGTCCTGGGACCCGTGCCACTTCAATACGGTCAAGCCGATCCGCAGCCTGGCGGACCTCAAGGGCTTGCGCGTCTATACGTTCCCAACGGCCGGAAAGTTCCTGACGCGGTTCGGCGTCGTCCCGGTAAATCTCGCTTACGAAGATGCCGAGGTGGCCGTCCAAACCGGCGAATTGGATGGTATCGCCTGGTCGGGCATCACCGAGGACTATACGGTCGGCTGGGCCGATGTGACCAACTACTTCCTGACCAATAATATTTCCGGTGCCTGGATCGGTTCCTATTTCGCCAATACCGAAAGATGGAACGATGTTCCCGAGCATCTCAAGACCCTATTCAAGATGAGCATGGACGCTTCCCACTACCATCGTCAGTATTGGTATTGGGCGGGCGAGGCGAAACTTCGCGTCAACGGCACCAAGCTGAAGCTCACCACCATCCCCGATAACGAGTGGAAGACGGTCGAGGACGAAGCGCTCAAGTTCTGGGACGAAATCGCCGCCCAGAGCCCGAGAAGTGCCAAGATCGTCAAGATCCTCAAGGATTACAACGAATCCATGCGGAAAGCCGGCCCGCCATACCGCTGCGCTTGAACCAAGAGAGATAGGCTTACCGGTCACCATGGATGGCCAGGGGATCGCGATATCCCCTGGCCATCCTGGTTGCCCTGGACAACGGACGCTAGCGTGACGGCTGTCGATTTGGGATAGCTGGCCGCTTCCGCGTTCCGGGTAACCCGTCGGCGACGCGTGAATGGTCGCCATGACCGCGCCGGCATCATTTTGACCGCGGCGGCATCACCATGAAGGCAAAGGGGGCGCCATGCCCAGGGCCATAAGAACATACGTACGGTATGTCAACGCCGTGAACCGCGTTGTCGGCCGGTTCGCGATGTACATGATCTTCGCCATGATAGGCTTGCTTCTCTATTCGTCGATCATGAAGACTTTCTCCGTTCCGCCGTTGTGGACTCTGGAGATGGCCCAGTTTTCGATGGCGGCCTATTACTTGCTGGGCGGTGGTTATTCCATGCAGCTCCATTCCCATGTTCGGATGGACCTCGCCTATGGACGGTGGTCGCCGCGGACCAAGGGCTTCACCGACACCATTACCTCTTTAGGCCTTATCTTCTACTTATCCATCCTTCTCTACGGCGGTTTTTCCAGCACGGAATACGCCCTGCAATACGGCGAGCGTAGCTTCTCGTCATGGGCGCCGCGCATGGCGCCCATCAAGATCGTCATGACCATCGGCATCGTGTTGATGCTGTTGCAAGCGATCGCGACCTTCTTCAAGGATCTGGCCAGGGCCAAGGGATTGTCCCTGGACGAGGATATCGCGGCATGAGCTACGAGATGATCGCCGTTTTGATGTTCTCCTCGATGATGCTCATGCTGCTCACGGGGCAGCGGGTGTTTGGCGCCATCGGCCTCGTCGCCGTGGTCGCGGCCTTGTGGCTGTGGGGCGACGGCGGCTCCGAACTGGCGTTCACCGCCAGCATGAAGCTGATGAAATGGTACCCGCTGCTGACCCTGCCGATGTTCATCTACATGGGCTACATGCTGTCGGAATCGGGCATCGCCGACGACCTGTACCAGATGTTCCATGTCTGGTTCGGCCCCGTGCGCGGCGGGCTAGCCATCGGCACCATCGGTCTGATGGTCGTGATCTCGGCCATGAACGGCCTGAGCGTCGCCGGCATGGCGATCGGCGCGACCATCGCCCTGCCCGAGCTCTTGCGGCGCGGCTATGACAAGGTGATGGTCACCGGCGTGATCCAGGCGGGAAGCTCGCTGGGAATCCTGGTTCCACCCAGCGTGGTCCTGGTGCTTTACGGCATGATCGCCCGGCAGCCGGTCGGTCGTTTGTGGCTCGCCGGCGTCTTTCCCGGCTTGTTGATGGCCAGCCTGTTTATCGCCTATATCGCCATCCGCTGCGCGAGCCAGCCGGAACTCGGCCCCCCCTTGTCGAAGGAAGAACGCGGGGTGGGCTGGGCCGAGAAACTGCGCCTGCTCCGGGCCGGGGTCATTCCGCTATTCATTTTCTTCTCCATGACCGGGCTGTTCCTGATGGGATACACTAACCTGACCGAGAGCTCGGCCGTGGGCGCGACGGCGGCGACCCTCGCGGCGCTGGTCAAGGGCCGGCTGACCGCCCGGGTGATGGAAGAGACGATTCGCAAAACCCTCGGCATTAGCTGCATGTTCATGTGGATCATCCTGGCCGCGCTGGCCTTCGGCGCCGTTTTCGACGGGCTTGGCGCGGTCAAGGCGATCGAGGCGGTTTTCGTCCAGCAGCTGGGTCTCACGCCGTGGGAAATCCTCATCATGATGCAGCTTTCCTATATCTTTATGGGGATGTTCCTGGACGACACCGCGATGCTGGTCATCGTCGCCCCGCTTTATGTGCCCCTGGTCAAGGTTCTCGGCTTCGACCTGGTGTGGTACGGGGTTCTCTATACGATCACCTGCCAGATCGCCTATATGACGCCGCCGTTCGGCTACAACCTGTTCTTGATGCGGGCGATGGCGCCCAAGGAAATCACCCTGACCGATATCTATCGCTCGATCGTCCCCTTCGTCGCCGTGATGGTGCTCGGTCTATCCTTGGTGACGATTTTCCCCGAACTCGCCCTCTGGCTGCCCAAGCAGTTCTACGGCAGGTGAGACGGCGGCCAAGACCAAGGGGCCTCGCCGCCGGCGACCCCGCAGCGCGCCGCGCGAACGAGCAGACATAAAACGACTTGGAATAATGGGTCGGAATTTGGTGGGCCGAGGGCAATCGAACGCCCGATCTCGACATTGCGAACGTCGCGCTCTCCCAACTGAACTACGGCCCCGGGACATGCCGCGCCCGTGGTCCATGGCGCCGAAGACGCGAGGGATAATGTGGTCGCGTCCGGGTCGCGTCCGGGTCGCGTCAAGGTCGCTGGGCCATGGGGTGATGTCCGAAATTTTGGGCGTCGCGCCGTCAGGCCGCGCCGCCCTCGTCGCGATCCCGGCCTCGGGTCCGCGCCAGGCGCCGGCGGCGCAGATACGCCGCCACGGCGATCGGGATCAGCGTGATCCCACCCAACGCCAACACCGCGATGGCGATGCGGCGGCCATTGGCCGAGGCCATCTCGCCGCCGAAATGGGTTAAGAGGAAGCTCGCCGGCACGATCCCGGTCAAGGTGGCGAGGGCAAATCGCCAGGATTTGAGCGCGGTCAGCCCGGCGGCGTAGCTGATCAGATCGAAGGAAACAAAGGGCAGCAGGCGGGAGAAGAAGACCATCGCCGTGAGCGCGTTCTGCGAGCCCATCAGCCCCATGTCGATGCGCGGCCCGAACCAGCGCCGGACCACGTCGTAGCCGACTAGGCGAGCGATGAAAAACGCGATCAGCGCCCCGAGTTCGGCGCCGATAACCACATAGAGCGTACCCAGCCAGTGGCCATAGGCGGCCCCGGCGGCAAGCGCGATCGGCGCCGAGGGCAGTGGGCTCAGGACGATCGCCAGCGCCAACAGGCCGATCACCGCTAGCGGCCCGAGCATGCCAAGCGCCTTGACCCGCGCGTCCAGGGCATCGCCGTCGAGCAGGATATCCAAGCCGCCACGCATCGCCAGCCACCAATAGACTAGGGCGAACAAGAGCGCCAACCCCAGACCGGCGGCGACGCGCCCGCGCACCGCCCTTAGCGCCCCGTCATTCCAGGCACCAGGTCATTTCAGGCACCAGGTCAGGATGCCCTTCTGGGCGTGAAGGCGGTTCTCGGCCTCGTCCCAGACCACCGAGCGGGGGCCATCGATGACCGAGGCCGTGACCTCGTTGCCACGATAGGCCGGCAGGCAGTGCATGAAGATGGCGTTCCCGCCGGCCATCGCCATCACCCGCTCGTCGACCCGGTAGGGGATCAGGATCTGCTTGTTGACCGCGCCGCGCTCGGTGTTCATCGACACCCAGGTATCGGCGACGATGCAGTCCGAGCCCGGGACGACGTCCTCGATCGCGTCGCTGATCACCACCCGGCCGCCGTTCTCGCGCGCCCAGGCCAGCACCTCGGGCGGCGGCATCAGTGCGTTGGGACAGGCGAGACGCAGCTCGAAGCCGAAACGCACGGCGGCCTGGATCCACGACACCGCCATGTTGTTGCCGTCGCCGACCCAGGCGACGACGCGGCCCTCGATCGGCCCCTTGTGCTCCTCGAAGGTCATGATGTCGGCCATTAGTTGGCAGGGATGGGTGCGGTCGGTGAGGCCGTTGATCACCGGCACGCTGGCGTGGCTGGCGAGGTCGAGCAGCTTGTCGTGCTTGGTGGTGCGGATCATGATCGCATCCACATAGCGCGACAGCACCCGGGCGGTATCGGCGATGCTCTCGCCGCGCCCGAGCTGGGTGTCGACCGGCGACAGCATGACGGTCTCGCCGCCGAGCTGGTGCATGCCGACCTCGAAGGATATCCGGGTCCGGGTCGAGGGCGATTCGAAGATCATCGCCAGCACCTTGCCAGCCAGCGGCCGCTGGTCCGCGCCGGGGGCATCGGGCGCCAAATTCTTCTTCATCGCCGCCGCGTCGTCGAGAATGGCCCGGAGCGTCGCCGCGTCCAGGGCGTCGAGATCGAGGAAATGGCGGATCACGACGCCGCCTCGGCGAAGGTCCGGTCGAGGATCGCCAGGGCTTCGTCGATCTGCGGCTGTTCGACGATCAGCGGCGGCAGCAGGCGGACCACGTTGTCGCCGGCGCCGACCGTAAGCAGGCCATTCTCGCGCAGGCGCCCGACCATGGCGCGACTGTCGGTAACGAGCTTGACGCCCAGCATCAGGCCGAGCCCGCGCGCCTCGACCGCGACCCCGGGATGGCGCTTGACCAGATCGTCGAGCCCGCGCGCGAGGTACCCGCCCATCGCCGTCACATGGTCGAGAAAGCCGTCGGCCAGCATCACGTCGAGGACCGCGTTGGCGACCGCCATCGCCAGCGGGTTGCCGCCGAAGGTCGAGCCGTGGCTGCCGGCGGTCATGCCCTGGGCCGCGCGCTCGGTGGCCAGGCAAGCGGCGACCGGGAAGCCACCGCCGAGCGCCTTGGCGATGGCCATCACGTCGGGCGTCACCCCCGACCACTCATGGGCGAACAGCTTGCCCGTGCGGCCCATGCCGCATTGAATCTCGTCGAAGAACAGTAACAGGTCGAACTCATCGGCGACCGCGCGCAAGCCGCGCAGGTAATCGGCGGCGGCGGGGCGGATGCCGCCCTCGCCCTGCACCGGCTCGACCAGGATGCCGGCGGTCTCGGGCGAAATCGCCGCGCGCAGCTCGTTGAGGTTGCCGAAGGGGACGTGATCGAAGCCCGCGACCGGCGGGCCGAAGCCGTCGAGATGCTTGGCCTGGCCGCCGGCGGCGATGGTCGCGAGCGTGCGGCCGTGAAAGGCGCCCTCGCAGCAGATGATACGATAGCGTTCGGGCCGGCCGCTGGCGGCGAAATACTTGCGGATCAGCTTTATCCCGCACTCGACCGCCTCGGCCCCGGCGTTGGAAAAGAACATCGTGTCGGCGAAACTGGCGGCGACCAGGCGTTCGGCCAAGCGCCTCTGATCGGGGATCTCGAACAGGTTCGAGACGTGCCACAGCTTGGCCGCCTGGGCGCTCAGGGTTTCGACCAGATGAGGATGGGCGTGGCCGAGCCCGGTGACCGCGATGCCGGCGGCGAAGTCGAGATAGCGCCGGCCGTCGGTGGCTACGAGATAACACCCCTCGCCGCGTTCGAAGGCGATGTCGGCGCGGGCATAAGTCGGCATCAATACGGGGATCACGGGGTCGCTCCCTGGGCACGAACGCGACCCCTGGGGCCGCCGGAAAGGCGGCACTATCCGCCCCCGCTCGCCGCCCTGTCAATGGCGATCGGGGTGAGGGTGATGTACGAGATTTTGTGTCAGGGGTTAGAGGGAGATACTCCTTGGGATGTTGACGTCCCCTGAGCAGGAGCACCCCCCAAAGTCACGGACTGCGACGATCAAGAGTTTACCGCGCGCGTTCCGGATGATGAAGGCCATGCGAGAGCCATGGCTTAACGCCTTGGCCCTTGCTGTGAGCGATTGGTCGCTTCCGACCAGTGAATGCACACCGGCAAGGCGGAAAAAATGGCGTTCATATGGCGGCGCGTCCCACTGTATCCAGGGCGAAGTGGCACCACCAAGGAAGCGCGCCATCTTCACGCCGTCGGTCCTAATCACAGCGCCCGAACAGGCGGCTTCACCGCGATCGCCCAGCGGCTCCCATCTTCGTCCCCCATGGCCCACCATTGTTTTTGCGACGCGGCGAGCGAATCTCGAAACTGTGATCGCGGGTCGTATCATAGTCCTTGCGCAAGAGGCGGCGGAGAGGGAGCATGACGAATCTTGCATAATATCGGGCCAAACGCTGGAATAGCGTCATGATCGCTGTCATTCATATCGGTCATCCATCGGATACTCCGCGCGATTCCTTCGCCTCTCTCGTGACCGGCGACAAGCGCCCCCGCGTCAGCGCTAGCGGGCCGCGCATCAGGAACAATGGACCCCGCGGAACCCGCGTCCGGGACAATGATCGGGAAGGTGCCGGCTGACGCGCGCCACGGACCGATCGGCTGGCCGCCCGCGTCCGTGATGGACCCTCGATCAGCGCCCCCTTTGGCCGGTCCGGGGCCGTGGGCGCGCGGGGACCGCGCCATGGATTGGAATCGGCCTGGACGTTCTCCGGGCAAGGGTGTAGGTCCTCGGTTCGGGGATGTTTATGAATGGCCATGCGTTGGCGCAGGGACCGTCAACGGATGGCAACGAGACAGATTCGTGACAAAGCTAGAGGTTGGGTTTGTGAAAAAGATCAAGATTGCTATAGCCGGCGTGGGAAATTGCGCGAGCGCGTTGGTGCAGGGCCTCGAGTATTACCGCGATCGCGGTGGCGATGACATCGAAGGCATCATAACCCCTCGGGTCGGAGAATATCTGTGCGGCGATATCGAGGTCGTGGCCGCCTTCGACATCGACCGGCGGAAAGTCGGCTACAGCTTGGAAGAGGCGATATTCGCCGCGCCCAACTGCGCGCGCGTGTTTCAACGCGCCTTGCCGGTCTCGGACGTTGTCGTCCAAATGGGGCCGATCCTGGACGGTATCGCCGACCACATGGCCGAATACGACGAAAGCCAGGCCTTTCGGGCAGCCGACGCCGAGCCGGTCGATATCGCCGACGAACTCCGGAAAAGCGGCGCGATGATCCTGGTCTGCTATCTGCCGGTCGGATCGGAGGAGGCGGTCCAGCATTACGCGCAAGCCTGCCTGGACGCCGGCGTCGCGATGGTCAACTGCATGCCGGTGTTCATCGCCTCGGACCCCGACTGGGCCAGGCGGTTTCGCGCCGCCGGCCTGCCGATCGTTGGCGACGACATCAAGAGCCAGGTCGGCGCGACCATCGTTCACCGTGCCCTGGCGCGCCTGTTCGGCGACCGCGGTGTGAGCGTCGATCGGACCTATCAGCTCAACACCGGCGGCAACACCGACTTCCTCAACATGCTGGAGCGTCATCGTCTGCGCTCGAAGAAGCAGTCGAAGACCGAATCCGTGCAGTCGCAGATCGACCACGGCATCGCCGCCCGGAATATCCATATCGGCCCGTCGGACTATGTCCATTGGCAGGAAGACAACAAGATCTGCTTCATCCGCATGGAAGGCCGCGCCTTCGGCGACGCGCCGATCGAGCTCGAGCTGCGCCTGTCGGTCCAGGATTCGCCCAACAGCGCGGGGGTCACCATCGACGCCATCCGCTGCGTGAAGCTCGGCCTCGACCGAGGCCTCGCCGGACCGCTGGAAGCACCCTCGAGCTACTATATGAAGCGGCCGCCGATACAGATGCGCGACAGCGTCGCGCGCGATCTGTGCCAAGCGTTCATCCGCGGCGACGTCCCGCAAGACGCGGCGGAAGAGGCCACGGGGAAGGCCGACGCAATCTAGCCCGATCTCCGCGACCCAATCCAGCGCGGCCGAGGAGACGACGATCGTTGATCAAGGCCATTCTGTTCGATTTCGGCGGCACCCTCGACGCTGATGGCCAGGCATGGAAGGAACGGTTCCACGCCGCCTATCGCGACCAGGGCCTGGACCTCGACGCGGCGGCCTTCGCGCGGCGCTATTACGCCGCCGATGATCCCTTGATCGGCGCGATCCCCCGGACGACCGGGTTCGACGACACGGTCGGCCGTCTGGTCGCCAATCTCGAGGCCGGTCTGGGCGGCGCCGATCCCGAGCGGGGCCGGCGCGTCGCCGACCGTTTCATCGCCGACTCCCGCGCCGCGCTCGCCCGCGCCGCCACCGCGCTGGTCGGGTTGGCGCGGCGCCACGAGATCGGCGTGGTGTCGAATTTCTATGGCAATCTGGACGCGGTCTGCCGCGATACCGGGATCGCGCCCTATCTTTCGGTTGCGGTCGACAGCGCCATCCTCGGCGAGGAGAAGCCGAGCCCGGGGATTTTTCGCGCCGCCATCGAGGCGCTCGGCGTCCGCGCCGGCGACTGCGTTTACGTCGGCGATTCCCTGCGCCGGGATCGAACCGGCGCCCGCAATATCGGCATGCCCTTCATTTGGGTGGCGTCGCCGAAAGCCCGGCGCCAGGCCGGTCTCGCCCCCGACGATCGGTATCCCGACGATTGGAACCCCGATGACCGGGTTGTCGCCAGCGTCGCCGAGGTCGAGGGCCTTTTGGCGTGACCGATCCTCCGAGCCCTATCCGGCGCGGCGGCATCATCGCCGCCGGCGCGGGGAGCCGTCTTCGCGCGGCGGGATGGGCGCTTCCCAAGCCGCTGGTCCCGGTCGCCGGCCGGCCGTTGCTGGCGCATGTGCTCGATAACTTCCGGGCGGCGTCGATCGCGCGGATTTCGATCATCTTGAACCGGCGCGGCGGCGACTGCGTCGATTGGCTGGCGGCGCATGCCCGCGACATCGACATCGATCTGGTGGTCGAGACGACGCCGTCTTCCTTCGCCAGCTTTCGCATCGTCGCCCGGCGCATGGCCGGCGCCCGCGCCGTGATCAGCACCGTGGACGCCTGGATCCCGAATAACGGATTTCGGGATTTCGTCGCCCGCGCCCGGGCCTTTCCGGCGCAAGCCCTGGTCCTCGCCGTGACCGAGCGGGTCGACGACGAGAAGCCGCTGTGGGTCACGCTCGATGGGGCGACCGGCCGGGTGCGCGCGCTGGGTGGCGCGGCGGGCGATCACGCGACCGCCGGGATTTACGCCTTGCCCGCCGATCTGCTATTCCCCGAGGGTGTCGGATTCGCGAGTCTGCGTGACTATCTCCGCTTTGTCGTCGATAGTGGATATCCGGTCTACGGCGTTACGGTGCCGGACGTGGTCGATGTCGACAGAACGGTCGATATCGCCGCCGCCGAGCACTTGGCCGCCGCCGAGCGGAGGGGGGCGTGAACGAGGACATGACGGGTCGGGGCCGGCCCACTTGCTGGGGTATTTACCGCGAAACCAGTCACTCGCCGGGACGGGAAGGCGACGACGAGGCGATTCTGAACGCGACCGCCGCGCGTTTGGAGCGAATGGGATTCGATGTCGCTCTGTGTCGGCCCGACGCCGCGGACGCGGCGCTGCACCGTCCGGGCGCGTGCATCTTCTCCATGTGTGAGCGGCACGAGATCGTCGAGGCCTTGCGGCGCGCCCGGCACGGCGGCGCGATGATCGTGAACCCGCCCGACGCGGTGCTGAATACTTACCGCCATCGGACCCTCGATTTGTTCACCCGGGCCGGGATCAGCGCCCCGCCGGGTCGTCTGGTGGCGACCGACCCGACCACCCCGCCGCCCGACATGCCGGTCTGGATCAAGCGGTATGACTTTCACGCGACCCAGCCCGGAGACGTCCTCCGGGCCGCGACGGCGGCGGAATGGCGGGCGGCGCTCGGCCGCTTCGCCGGGCGGGGCATCCCGTTCGTAGTGATCCAGAATCACGTTCCCGGCGATCTGATCAAGTTCTATGGCGTGCGGCGCCCCGGCGCGGCCGCGCCGGCTTGGTTCGTCTGGTTCCATCACCGCGACCAGATCCTCGCGGGGCACGCGGTCGACGAGGCGGCGCTGCAAAAAGCGGCCCGCGCCGCCGCCGCCGCCTTGGGGGTCGAGATTTTCGGCGGCGACGCTATTGTCGGCGCCGACGGCCGGCCGATGATCATCGATCTGAATGCCTGGCCCAGTTTCGCCTTGTATCGCGAGGACGCCGCGCAAGCGATCGCCGAACACCTGGCTTGGCGTTTCACGCGCCAGGCGGCCACGGCCGCCGATTAGGGAGACGCCGATGACGATGCCCCGAATGAACAGTACCGCCGCCGACGCGGAAGACGACATCTCGGCGCCGCTGGCCATCCCCGGCCCGGGTTCTCGCGAGGTTTTCGACCGGGAACAGCGCTATATGGCGCCGGGATTGCAGTCGATCGCGCTCTATGCCCGGCTGGCCATGGAACGCGGTGACGGCTGCACCCTTTATGATGTCGACGGCAACGCATATCTGGATTTCATCGCCGGCATCGCGGTCGGCAGCCTCGGCCATGGCCATCCCCACTATCTGAAACGCATCCGCGAGCAGCTCGAAAAGCTGACCTTCGGCAGCTTCACGACACCCGCGCGGGCCAGGTTCCTGGAAATCCTCTCCGGCATGCTGCCAGGCGACATCGACCGCGTGCAGCTTTTCTCGGGCGGCGCGGAAGCGGTCGAGGCGGCGTTCAGGCTGGCCAAGGCGGCCACCAAGAAGTGGGAGTTCGTGGGCTTCTGGGGCGGCTATCACGGCAAGACGGCGGGGGTCGTCGGCCTGCTCGACGGCGCCTTTCGCTATCACCAGGGGCCCTTCCCGCCGGGAATGCATTTATCACCCTACGCCAACTGCTACCGCTGCCCCTGGAACCTGACCTACGGGCAATGCGGCCTGGCCTGCGCCGAGCACCTGCGCAACGTGATCAAGCACGAGACCCAGAACGAGGTCGCCGCGATCATCATCGAGCCGATGCAGGGAACGGCGGGCAACGTCGTCCCGCCGGACGATTTCATTCATGCGGTCTGGGAGATCGCCAAGGAGACCGGCGCGCTGGTGATCGCCGACGAGATTCTGACCGGCTTCGGGCGCTCGGGCACCCTTTGGGCCTGCGATCAGTTCGATGTCGTTCCCGACATCATGACCATCGGCAAGGGCATGGGCGGCGGCTTCCCGCTCAGCGGGGTCGCGTCGAGCACCGCACTGGCCGCCTCGAAGCCGTGGAGCGACCCGAGCGGAAGCTCGTCGAGCTATGGCGGCAATCCCCTGGCCGCCGCCGCCGGGCTGGGCGCGGTCGAGGCGATCCTGGACGATGATCTGGTGGCCAATTCGGCCCGCGTCGGCGCCATTTTGCAAGATGCCCTGCGCGGGCTGATGGACAAGTATCGTTTCATCGGCGATGTTCGCGGCCGGGGCCTGATGATCGGCGTGGAGCTGGTCGCGGATCGCGAAACCAAGGAGCCCCTGGCCAAGGAGATCACCCGCGCCCTGTTCGCGGAGGCGCTCCGGCGCGGCCTGATCACCATGTCCTATTCGCATGTCATCCGCATCAACCCGCCATTGGTGATTACCGAGGAAGAGGCGCTGCGCGGCGCCGATATCCTCGACCGATCCCTGGCGGCGATCGCCCGCGACTTCCATCTGGATTGAAGCCCGGCATGGCCTTGCGCGGCGCTTTCATCGGGTTTGGCAACGTCGCCGCGAAGGGGCATCTGCCCGCCTGGCGAGACCGCGCCGGGGTCGAGATAGTGGCCGCCGCCGACACCTTCGAAGATCGCCGGGCGACCTTGGCGGCGGCGCTTCCGGAGGCACGTTTCTACACCGATCCGGCCGAAATGCTGGCCCGGGAACGGCTCGATTTCGTCGATATCTGCGCGCCGCCGGGCCGCCACGCGGCGCTGATCCGCCTGGCCCAAGACGCCGGCCTGCACACGCTGTGCGAGAAGCCGACCGTGACCCGGTTCAAGGACCTCGTTCCCCTGGCGGCCGAAGCGCGGCGCCGCGGGCTCGTCCTGCACAGCGTGCATAATTGGCTCAAGGCGCCGCTCTGCCGCAAGGTAACGGATTTGATCGACGCGGCGGCGCTCGGTCCCGTGCGACAAATCGAATGGCGGACGCTGCGCCGCGAACCGGCGATGACGGTCTCGGCCAGCGGTCCGGCCAACTGGCGCGTCGATCCGGCCACCGCCGGAGGCGGAATCCTGGTCGATCATGGCTGGCACGCGCTCTATTGCGTCGCCCGCTGGGCCAGGGGTGGCACCGTATCGGGGGGCACCCCCGTTTCGATTGCCGCGAAGCTCGAAAATCGCAAGTTCGACGACTGGCAGATCGAGGATACCGCCAGCGTCACGGTGACGTTTCCGCGCGCGACCGCCTCGTTCTTCCTGACCTGGACCGCCGAGGCGCGCGAAAATCGGATCGAGATCGAGGGCGCGGATGGCAGGCTCGTCGTCGCCGACGACGCAGTGATCCTCGAAAGCGAAAGCGGTCGCCGATCCTGGACCTGCCCGCCGGCGCTTTCCCAGGGCTCGCACCATCCCGACTGGTTCTCGGGCGTGGTCGCGGATTTGCTGGCCGCGATCGAGGGCCGGACGGACGGCGGCAATCTCGCTGAAGCCTTGTTCTGCGCCGAGGCCATCGCCGGGGCCCAGGCATCGAGCGCGGCCGGCGGCGCGGCCGTCGCGCTCGACGGTTCCTAAGTCGCGCGCGCGTGCGGCCTTTCGCGCCAGGCGACGATCACCAGCAGCAGCAGATAGACCGGCGCGCCGATGCCGGCCAGCACCAGGAACCACGACGATTTTCCGAATAGGGCCAGGATCAGTACCAGATAGATGAAGTCGCGGCGCGAGGCCCCGTCGAGCAGGCGCGCGAGCGCCTCGGGACGCTCCGACGTGACCGAGGTGAACAACGGCCCCTCGCCCGATTTGCCGCGCAGCATGCGCCAGTAAACGAACGCGGCGGACCCGCCGGCGCCGAGAACCGCCAGGGCGCCGATCGCCAGCGGCCAGGCCGCCCCCGTCGCTCGCGTCCAGCCCAGGGCCATACCGGAAAAGATGGCCAGATGCACGATATTGTCGCTCCAGAAGTCCAAAAGCCCGCCCCAGCGCGATTCCTTGAACTTGAGGCGGGCGAGTTCGCCGTCGCAGCCGTCGAGAATGGAATGGGCGAGAAACAAAAGCGCCCCGATGGTCTGCCAGAACGGCGAGGCGGAGATGAAGAACGGCGCGCCGGCGACGCCGACGGCTACCGAGGCGACCGTCATCCGGTTGGGCGTGACGGCGGTTTCCGCGAGCCAGCGCGATAGCGCGATCGAAATCGGCCGCTCCACGTGCCGGGCCATGAACCCGTCACTCTCCTTGACCAGGGACCGCAGTAGGCGACGGCGCGCGCGCGGCAGGTCCTCCGGTTGGTTGACGAGCATGATATCCGTCGCGTCGACGGCCTGAGCCGGCGCCCCGAGACGATTGGTCAGATGGCGCTCGACCGCCTCGAAGTCCGGGTGCCGTCGGACATGCCGCAAGCCGTCGAGTGCGGTCGGCACGGCGGCCGCGTCGATGATGGCGATGCGTCCCGCGACCCCGGCCCAGCCGGCGCGCGGGATCGCTTGCCTCGCGGCCGCGACGAGCCAGGGACCCTCCGCCAGGACCAGGGCTGGCGCTATCACCAGCCGCCGCGCGCCCGTGTCGGTCAAAGTTTCGAGGTCGCGTCCATCGCCGCGCCCGACGACCCCATCGCTTGCCGATCCGTCGTGGCCCGGCCCGGGGGCGCGCGCCAGCAGCAGCGTCCACGCGTAACCGGCCCGGCGCGCGGCCAGGACCGCCCGGCGTATCAACGTCAGGCCCAGCAGCGGCGTATCGGGCGTAATCGC
>Ga0114931_10003215_pt1 | contig 20729 bp, 15 predicted proteins | sample 2SBtaG_FD_89579 | JGI IMG/M metagenome (GOLD analysis project Ga0114931, IMG submission 89579) | Deep subsurface microbial communities from Kolumbo volcano to uncover new lineages of life (NeLLi) - 2SBTROV14_V59a metaG | ecosystem: Environmental > Aquatic > Marine > Volcanic | place: Kolumbo...
GGCGCCGGCGGAAGAGCAGATCATCCGCACCGATCACAACGAGCCCAAGACCAAGTTCAAGGCCGCGCGCAAGAAGGCCGACTACCTGGACAAGAAGGCCCAGGCCTCGTCGCACTATGCCGCCGAGTCGGCGGACGACGACGCCGCCAACGGCTTCGGCGGCGGCGCCCCGTCATCGGCCAACGCGCAGGCGGCAGCGGGCAACGTCGGCGCTGCCAATGTCTCGAGCATGCAGTCGTTCCAGGGCTCGCGCATCCTGCACATGCGCGGCCGCAACGTGAACACCATGGGCGACGAGGTGATCGCCACCAGCTCCGAGACCGGCGAGAAGCTGTGGTCGTACAAGCTGAAGGGTGACGTCGCCAAGGCCGGCGGCTTCCTCGGGACCGCACCCCTGGCGGCCGGCCACAGCGTCATCATGGCGACGCTGAAAGGCAATGTGCTGGTCCTCGATCCCGAGACCGGCAAGGCGCGCGCCGAGTACAAGGTCGGCGCCCAGATCCGCGCCCAACCGGTGGTCGCAAACGGCTGGATCTACGTCGGCACCACCGACGGCCGCCTGGTGGCGATCAATACCCACGACGCCGGCCTCACCGGCTGGCCGACCTGGGGTGGCAACGCCGCCCGCACCGGCATCCCCGTGGCGCACGAGTAGCGGACAGTGCGCAGAGGGGACTCTGCGCAAAGGTGGGACATCCACATACGGCACGCCGCCCGCAATTCCGGGCGGTTGTGTCGGGTTTCGGACTGGCAATCCCCTTGCAATACCCGCCAGCACGCCCGGGAACATCCGAACTGGAGGTCCCCCATGAACAAGCTACGCGGACTCGCATTTGCTCTCTCTTTCGCCTTCGCTGCCGCCTGCGCTGCTGGTCTCGGCTCGCAGAACAGCAAAATCAGTTGCTACTCCAACTCCCAGGGCATCATGTGCTCGCCGTCGCCCGGCGGCGACGGCTCCAGCAACCCGGTCGACCTCGACGGTGATGGACAGGACGACGACTACGTCTGCTCCGACTACAGCGACGAGTCGAACGACGCCGACGGCGACGGGGTGACCAACGACACCGACACCGACGACGACGGCGACGGCGTGAACGACGACGTCGACACCGACGACGACGGCGATGGCATCGACGACAACGACGACTGCGACACTCAGGGTGTGGACGTCGATGGCGAAGATGGCGACGCGGACGACTCAGACGGCGCCGATGACGACGCCGACGATGGCACCGACGATGGCACCGACGATGGCACCGACGACGGCACCGACGACGGCACCGATACCGGCGCCACTCCGAGCGCGCCGTAAGGAGGATTTGCACCCGCCGCTGCCACCCCGGTGGTAGACTGCGCGCCATGCGCAGGCGGGACGCGATCAAGAGGTTGGGCGCCCTGGCCGGCATGGCCGCGGCGCCCCGCCTTCTTTCGGGCTGCGGCGACAACGAGCGCCCCGAGCCGGGCATCACCAACATCGTGGTGGTGTGCATGGAGAACCGCTCCTACGACCACTGGCTGGGGGCGCGCTCGCTGGTCGAAGGACTGCCCGGCGACGGCCTGCTCGCGACCATGAGCAACCGCGAGCCCGACGGCACCGTGGTCCCGGTCTATCCCGAGCCGACGCCGTGCGTGCCCGATCCGCCGCACAGCTGGAGCTCGGGTCACGCGCAGTGGAACAACGGCGCCAACGACGGTTTCCTCACCACCTACCGCGCGAAGGGCTCAGCGGGCGGCCCGCCGTATGTCATGGGTTACCAGAGCCGCACCGAGCTGCCGTTCTCGTGGGCCCTGGCCGATGCCTACACCTCGTGCGACCGCTGGTTTTGCTCGCTCCTCGGCCCCACCTGGCCGAACCGGATGTACCTGCACTCGGCCCAGTCGGGCGGACTGTCGTCCAACGACCTGCCCGGCGCGGGCGGTTTCAACTGGCGGTCGATCTGGCACAGCCTCAACGACGGCGGCGTCGACTGGGCCTACTACTACTCCGACCTGCCGTTCGTGCCCCTGTTCGACAACCTCGACTACGACGGCCGCGTGCGCCGGGTCAACTACGACTTCTTCGACGACGCCGCCGCCGGCGCGCTGCCGCCGGTGGTCTTCGTCGACCCCAACTCCAGCTTGAACGACGACCATCCGCCGCACCACCCGATGCTGGGCCAGCAGTTCCTGGCCGCCATCTACGCCGCGCTGGCCGACGGCCCGCAGTGGAACAACCTTCTGTTCGTCATCACCTACGACGAGCACGGCGGCTTCTTCGACCACGTCTCACCGCCGACGGCGGCCGACGTCCGCGCTGCCGACGGATTCGGCCAGCTGGGGTTTCGCGTGCCGACCATCGTCGCCGGCCCCTACGTCAAACAAGGCCACGTCAGCTCGGTGGTGCGCGACCACAGCTCGGTGCTGGCGCACATTGCCGGCATGTTCGATCTGCCGCCCCTCACCGACCGCGACGCAGCCGCCACCGACCTGACCGAGTTGCTCGACCTCGAGCGACTGGCCGCCGGCCGCCCGCGCGCGCCGGCACCGATGCCGGCGATCGAGATCGACAGCAGCATGGTCGACGCCGCCTGCTTCAGCAGCACCGACATCGTCCACGACATCCAGGTGCTGGCCGAGCGCGGCTACTTCCGCGCCGAGCACGACCCGCGCGGTGAGGTTCGCGACTACGCGTGGACCCTGGGACACGTGCTCGACCGACACAACGCCGGACGCATCCGACAACGCTGACGCCGATCGATCCGGCATCAAGCGGGTCGTCAGCTGCAAGTAGTCGGCTAAACAATGACGCATTGACAATGCGTCATTGGGGAAAAGCCACAATGGTAGAGAACAAGCGCACACCCCTGGAAAGGAGCCGAATTCCGTCCGCCCTCACCCACGAGGGGCGGCGAAAGTTGGCTCCCGATCCAGGCGTTTGTGTTTAGAACGGCGAGAACGGCGAGAAGTCGTTGAGCATCTCGCGCGCCTTCAGTGCCGTCTGCATCTGCGCTGCCAGGCTCGGGTGAGTGCGCACCAGGTTGTGGTGCTCACCCGGGTCCGTGGTGATGTCGTACAGCTGCACCCGCTTGCCCGGGCCGACGATCAGCTTGTGCCGGCCGATGACGAGCGCGTCCATCGAGTCGGCGACGGAGCGGTCGGCGATCATCGACGAGTAGGCGACGCCGTCCTCGCGCCGCGGCACCTTCTGGCCGCGGAGATACGGCGCCAGCGACGGCCCGTCCATGACCGGCAGCCCCGGCGGTACGAAGCCGGCCAGATCGAGCATCGTCGCCGGGACGTCGGTCAAGCTGACCGGCATCGCGATCCGACCCGGCTGCAACCCCGGCGCCCGCAGCAGCAGCGGCACGTGGATCTGGCTGTTGTAGAGATCGGTCGAGTGCGCGTCGTGACCGTGATCGCCCATCCCCTCGCCGTGGTCGGCGGTGACGACCAGTATCGTATGACCAGCCGCCTCGCCGGTCGACAACTGCTCGAACAGTGGGCGCATGAAGCGATCGGTGTCGCCGAGGATGCGGTCGTAGCGCGGGCGGATCGGCTTGCCGAACTTGCTGGCCGGGTAGACCTGGTCCCACGTGTGCGGCTCGAAGACGTGTATCCACAGGAACAACGGCCGTTTGGGCCCGGAGCGCTGGCGCTGGTCGAGCCACGCCATCGCCTTGCCGATCAGCTTCTTGCCGTTGCCGTCGATGACCAGCGTGTCGATGCCGTGGTTGAGCCCCAGCCGGTGCTTGGGCCCCCAGTGCGAGTAGCAGCAGAAGAAGCCAGCGGTGTCGTAGCCGGCGGCGCGGAAGCGCTCGGCCAGGGTCACGTGACGGGGGTCGAGCCGCATCGCCCAGCCGGCGACGCGCCCGTGGATGCGGCGCGCGCTGAGGCCGGTAGCCAGGGTCGGCAGCGACCGGCGCGTGGTGTTGCCCGGTGACAAGGCCCAGTCGAACACGACGCTGCGCTTGGACAGCGCCTCGAACCCGGGCATGTTTGCCGGCCCACCGTACGGCGGGGTCTGATCGGCGCGCACGGTATCGATGGTGATGAGGATGACGTCCGGGTGGGCGGCGCCCGGCTGCTCGGCGGGGCGGATCTCGCCCATGCGGAACTCGGCGCGGATGGCGTCGAAGTCGAAGGTCTCGTAGATGGCGGTGCCAGCGACCGGCGCCTGCGCCCATAGATCGAGCATGGAGAACGGCCGCTGGTAGCGGACGAAGATCGCCGCGCCGACCGCCAGCAGCCACGCCGCCGCGGTGCCCAGGGCCGCGCGCCGCCGCGCCGCCGCGCCCAGGCGACTCCACACCAGCTGCGCGAGCGCCGCGGCCACCACCAGGGCGACGACGTAGACGCCGGGGCTGAGCGACAGGTGGCCGACCCGCGGCGCGACCGACAGGTACCAGCTGCCGGCCAGGTACAGGGCGATGCCGCCGATCGCCAGCGCCAGCACGCGCCAGGGGGTGAACAGCGATCGCCGGGCCCCGGCCTTGCCGCGCACCAGCCGATCGATCCACCGCAGCACTGCCGCCAGTCCGCGCTGGGCCGGCCGCGACAGCAGCATCAGCGCCGCCGCGGTGCCGGCGACCGCGATCGAGGTTGCCAGGCCGACGATGGTGTTGCGGCGAAAGCTGCGCCCGCCCAGCTCGACCGCCACCGAGCTGACCAGCGCCAGCGCCGCCAGGCTGATGCCGGCGTACAGCACCCAGGCGGCCAGCGCGGGCGCGCCGCCGCCCTCCTCCCGGGTGGCCTCGCGGATCCGCTCCGGCAACCAGGCGCGCCAGAGCAGACGCCCCAGGAGCAGCGCCACGAACCCCATCGGCGCGGCGTAGAAGCCCGAGAAGCCCGCCGTCGCCACCACCCCGAGCAGGCCGCCGACGAAGACCACGCCCTCGACCAGGCCGGCGATGACCGCCGCAGCGGCGGCCACGACCAGGCTGGAGCGCGAGAAGCGCCACCCGCGCCCGGCTCTGCCCTGGGTATGACGCTCGTCGCCCGACATGAGAAGCGTCACTCTAGTCCAAATGGCGCCCCGGAACCAATCGGCGCGCAGCGCTGCTATGGTGCGCCCGTGTCAGGCGACCCCGAGACCCGCGCCTCGCGGCTGACCCTGGAGCGCGCGCTGCGCGTGCTGCCGTGGGTGGTCCTGGTCGCCTTCGCCGTGGTGCTGGCGCGCACCGCGTGGCTCAGCGACGACTCGTACATCAGCTTCCGCACCATCCGCAATTTCGTCCACGGCGACGGCCTGCGCTGGAACCTGGCCGCGCGGGTGCAGGTGTTCACCCACCCTCTGTGGGTGCTGCTGCTGTCGGCGCTGAGCGCGATTACCGGCGAGCTGTACTACACCACCCTGTTCGCCTCGATGGTGATCTCGCTGGTGACGGCCTGGCTGATGGCGTTTCGCGTGGCGCCGACGCGCATGGCCGGATTCGTCTGCGCCGTGGTGTTGCTGTGCTCGCGCAGCTTCGTCGATTTCTCGACCTCGGGCCTCGAAAACCCGCTGACCCACCTGCTCCTGGCCGGCTTCGCGCTGGTCTTCGTCTCCACCGAGCGGTGGACGCCGCGGCGCCTGTGGTGGCTGTCGCTGCTGGCCGGCGTGGCGGCGACCAACCGGATGGACACCGTGCTCCTGGTGGTGCCGCCGCTGGCCTGGGCCTGGTGGCAGGAGCGCAGCCGGCGCGGCCTGCTGATGGTGGTCGCCGGCTTCGCCCCGCTGGTGCTGTGGGAGATCTTCTCGGTGGTCTACTACGGGTTCCCGTTTCCCAACACCGCCTACGCCAAGATCCCGGGCGAGATCGGCATCGGCTCGCGCCTGGTCAAGGGCGGCGGCTACCTGTTCTCGTCGATCCTGATGGACCCGCTGTCGATGCTGGTGATCGGCATCGGCCTGGTCGCGCCCGCGATCCGCAAGCGCTGGGAGCTGGTGCCGCTGTCGGTCGGCATCGCCCTCTACACCATCTACATCGTCTGGGTCGGCGGCGACTTCATGGGCGGGCGCTTCTTCACCGCCGCGCTGGTGCTGGCGCTGGCCGCGGCGATGCGCCTGTTCCCGCTGCCGGCCACGCGCCGCTGGCTGATCCCCGCCGGCGTCGCGCTGGGACTCAGCGCGATCCTCGGGCCGCACTGCCCGCTGATCACCGACTCGCGCTACGGCACCCGCTGGCACTGGACCAAGAACATCGACTCGCGCGGCGTCGCCGACGAGCGCGCCGTCTATTACAAGATCACCGGCCTGCTCCGGGCCAGGAGTCCGTTCACCAGGCCGTGGCACGCCTGGTTCGAGCAGGGCAGCCACGTGCCGCCGGGCGGCGTCGCCCGCGCCGCCACCGTCGGCTTCTTCGGCTGGGCCGCGCCGCGCGACGCATTCATCGTCGACCAGCTGGGGCTGGGCGATGCCTTCATCGCCCGACTGCCGCCCAAGAGCACCACCCACTGGCGGCCCGGCCATCTTGACCGCGACATTCCCAACGGCTATCTGGCCACCCGGCGCACCGGCACGATGCAGCTCACCAACCACTGGCTGGCCGACTACTACCAGCAGATGCACCTGATCACGTCGGGACCGATCTGGAGCGGCGCGCGGTGGAAGGCGATCTGGCGGCTCAACACCGGTCAGCTGAACGACCTGTTGACCCACGCCCACGACGTCGAGCTGCCGGCTGCGCGCCTGGCCCGGCCGCGCCCCGACGGCACCCGGTGGAACACGCCCGGCGCCGCGATCATCGGCGCCAGCGGCGCGCTGTACGTCGACCTCGGCGCACCGATCGCGGCCGCGCGCGTGCACATTGCCTGCGACGGCAACGACACCTACCGGCTGACCCTGGCGCGGGGCGACCACGAGGTCTGGTCGACCGACGTCGGCCCGGCCAACAAACCGCCGCCGGGCCTGCACAACCACACCGTCGACGTACCGCCGACCGCCGGCGAGGTCGACACCGTGATCGTCCACCCGAGCGGCGGCGACGACCGCTACAGCGTCGGCTACCTGGCGGTCGAGCCGCGCTGATGCGCCGCGGCCCGGGCACGCTGTACCGGCGGTGGAAGTCGCTGCCAGTAGGTGCAGGCGGTCTACGACCTCGACCGGCAGAAGGTGGCGTTCGCGTGCTCTTGCGCGCGACGGCCGGCCCAGACTATCAGCTGCTCGGCGCCCACGGCTCATCGTTCTGGACCCCGGCCTCGTACGGCGGCTACGTCGAGGTCCCGTCGGCTTCAGCCGCACGTCCACGCCGGCGTTGCCGGAGCCGCGCGGCTGCAGCACCTGCTCGCCGCCCCAGGTCGACCCGACTGCACGAGCTGGCGGCGAGCAACAGGAGGGCGGCCAGACGGCCCGCGGTGAGGCTCGTCATCGCAGGTTGCGGGCCACATTGGCCCGACCATCAGTCGCCGTTGTGCGCAAACTACCGTTCTGCGCCTCTGCGCGGCGTTTTCCTGGCGCAGTGCGGCAACCCCGGTTCTTCTCGCCGCGCTCCTACCGCGCTTCCCGGCAAGTCGACTTGCCGGTCTCTCTTGCCCCGCGGTGGCCAGTCGACCCGAGGCCGGCGCTCCCCGCCCCCAGCTGCGATCGGATGCCCGCGGGATCGAATCGCGGAGCATCGTGCGAGACCACTGCACCTGCTCGCACCTGCAACCCCCGGTGTGCAGCCTCGCCGCACCACGCGGCGCCACACATCAAATGCAAACTGTTGTTTGACACACCATGACTCGCTGAACGACGATCATGTGAGGTGGTGAGCCGCATGTCGGACACCAGCATACCGGCGCCGAAAGATCCTCTGTCCGTCGGCGACCAGGTGCTTGATCGGTATCGCGTGACCGAGAGGTTGGCGATCGGCGGCCACAGTATCGTCTATCGCGGCGACGACAAGCGGCTGTCGCGGCCGGTCTGCATCAAGGTGTTCCACAACATCGCCGAGAGCGACGGGGTCTGGCGCGCCAGCTACGAGCACTTCGTCCAGGAAGCGTTCGCGCTGTCCAAGCTGACCCACCCCAACACCCTGCGCATCTACGACTTCGGCCACCTCGACCCGGATCCAGACACCGGCTCGGACGAGGGTGCGCCGTTCCAGGTGTCCGAGTTCATGAACGGCGGGACCCTGTCGCGGCTGGTCCGCCGCGAGGGTCCGCTGTCGACGGAGGAGAGCGCCACCATCATCAACGCGCTGAGCGGCGCCCTCAGTGAGGCCCACGACGCCGGCATCGTCCACCGTGACATCAAGCCGCAGAACATCCTCTTCGCCCGCTCGCCCCGCGCGCGCACGGTCAAGCTGGCCGACTTCGGTATCGCCAAGTCGCGTCCGCTCGAGGATGACGAGCGCGGCTACTGGGCCGGTGACACCGCCGTGGTCGCGGGCGAGCCGCTGCTGCTGTTGTCGCCGACGTGGGCCGCGCCCGAGCAGATGCGCGGCGACCCGGTCGGCCCCGCCACCGACATCTACTCGCTGGCGCTGATCACCATCTTCATGCTCACCGGGCGCGCGGCCTTCGCCGCCCCCGACCGCGACGACGCCTTCCGCCGGCGCATCGACAGCCACGCCGAGATCGAGGCGGTGCTCGCCGACACCGACCTGCCCGGGGCGCTGGTCCCCCTGCTCCAGCGCGCGACCAACTACGACATCGGCGAGCGGCCGCTCGACGTCGATCAGTTCGGCCGCGACCTGGTCGACGCGTTGTCCGGCCGCCGAGAGCCGGTCCGCCACCTGTCACCGGTCCCGGATCCGCCCGTGCGCTTCGACTCGCCGCCGGCCGCGCCGCTCCAGCGCCGCCCGCCACCACAGCCGCTCCGTCTGGCCGACGGCACCGAGCAGCCGCTCGGCTCGCGCCGCGGCCGTTTCGTCGCCGCGCCCGCCGGCACCGCCGATGCCACCAGCGGTCAGACGCAGGTCCGCTTCACCCTGCTACCCACCGGCGACCGCTTCTGCCTGCACGTCAAAGGGCTCAACTGTTTCGTCTCCCTCCGCGGTGGCCGCGCATCGCGCGCCGTCCAGCTCTACGGAGCCGGCGACATCGTGTTCATGCTGCCCAATCAGCAGCCGATCGGCCACGCCCGGGTGTCATTCGGCACGCCGGCCGCCGGTCACACCGTGTTCGAAATTGCCGGTCGCGCGGTCGCCCTGAGCCTCGAGGAGTGCCCGCTGGTGATCGCCGTCGATTTCGGCGAACAAGCCGACTGTCTGTTCGTTTATCAACCGCCGCGCGTAGCCACGCCGTCGAAACGCTCGCGCCGGCGACACTGAGATCCAGAGAAACATGAGCTCAAAGCCGCCACAGCCTCCGCGCACTCCAGCGCCGCCGCTCCTGCCCGAGTACGGCGAATACGACGACGACAAGACCATCCCGGCAATGGAGCTGCTGCAGGTGTCGCCGTTCGTCGCCCGCACGCGCACCTACGCCTTCGTGGTCGACGAGAACGGCCAACCGATCGAGCTCGGCTCCGGTCGTTTCGCCAAGGCGTTCCTCGGCGAGGAGCGGTGGGTCGAATCGAAGACCACCTTCCGCCGCAACGTCGCCATCAAGGCCCTCCAGGCCGGGGTCTCGCGCGAAGACCAGATGCGGTTCCAGATGGAGAAGGAGATCCTCGAGCGGGTCCAGGGGCACGACAACATCGTCGAGCTGCTGGCCTCGGGCGAGTCGGACAATCCAAACTTCATCCCCCCGCCGATCCGAGGCATGGTCGAGAACGACTTCATGGTCCTCGAGCTGCTCGACATGTCGCTGGAGGAACGGCTCAAGGGCTCGCGACAGAAGCGCCGCCGGGACGACCTGTTGTCGGTGGGCGGTCACGAGCGACTGTTCCGCGTGCTCGAGTACATGCTGCCGATCGCCACCGCCATCGAGTACTCGCACCTGGTCCGCGACACCTGCCACCGCGACATCAAGCCGGCCAACGTGCTCTTGCGCCTGCCCGATCCGACGCTGCGCGGGTCGCGCCTGCAGGTGAAGCTGGCCGACTTCAACGTCGGCAAGGTCAACGATCCGGACGTCAACCTGTCGCTGACTCGCTTCCAGAGCGTGCCCGGCACCCTCTACTTCCAGAGCCCCGAGCAGGAGACCAACAGCTTCGAGCTGCTGGTCAACGTCGACCAGGGCTCACCCGAGATCGAGTTCTTCGAGGACTTCTACATCGACATCCACGAGAACGACACGTTCTCGCTGTACAACCGGCCGCAGGTCTACACCATCCAGGCCGCCGACCGCGCGCGCAAGCGCCTGCTGCTCACCACCCCGTACGCTGAGACGTCCGAGAGCAACGTCCGCGCCAAGGTGACCAAGAGCGTCGGCCGCCCGGCCGACATCTACTCGCTCGGCGCGCTGTTCTACTACCTGATCAGCGGCGCCTACGCCAACCCCAAGAGCCTGTACGACGCGTTCCACAAGTTCATCGAGTACGAGAGGCGGGACGAGGCCAACACCGTCACCGCGTACGTCGAGCACGAGTACGGCATCATCCAGAACCTGCGCGCGCCCAAGAGCGACGAGGGCGTCGAGCTGGCCCCCGAAGATCGCTTCTTCTCCTACAAGCACTACCTCGACGGCAACGGCGAGCTGATCGATCCCAAGGTGATGAACGTCATCGCCAAGGCGATGATCCGCAACAAGCCGGACAGCTACTGCTACTCGTGGGACCTGCGCACCGACGGGGTCACCCAGCTGGTCCACGACCTCAACATGCTGTACGTCGAGTTCGGCATGGATCCGGCCGCGCGCTGGGCGTACATGCGCGAGGGAGTCCCGCCGCAGCGGGGCGGAGCGATGCGCCGGGCGTGGGACAAGGTCGCCGGCGTTCTGCGGGGCCGCCGCCGGTGAGCAACCACCGGGCTCCGGCGCGCATCCGAAGATCATGAGGAGCTGGAAGCACTGGGGTGCCGGGGCGCGGATCGCCGCCCGCAAGCTGGCCGCCCGCGCCGTGCAGGTGTTGACCACCGAGCCGGGCCAGACCGGCGCTGGCGCCGGTGCCCGCGTGGCGTTACCCTGGTAAGGATGCGGATCGCCTGGGCGCTGCTGATCGCCGTGGTCGGCTGCGGCGACAGCGGAGGGGTCGAGCTACAGCTCGACCTGCCGTCTGAGCCGGCGCTGGATCCGTTCGCGCGATCGATCGCCGAGCTCACGCTGCGAGCGTCGCAGGACGGCCAGCCGCTGTACGAAGCCACCCGCGAGGTCGACGGCGCCACCGCCGACCTGGCGTTCGGCCGGCTGCCGGTGGGCGACCAGCTGGAGCTGGAGCTGACCGGTGTCGCCGGCAGCGGTCGAGTGCTCGCCTACGGCCGCACGGCCTCGCCGGTGGACGTCACCGCCGACCGCGACGTCACCGTGTCGCTGCGCACGCGCCTGCCGTTCGCCTACGTCGCCGGCGACGGCGGCCTGCTGGCCATCGACACCACCCTCGAGCCGGGCCAGTCCTACGCCACATCGCTGGCGATGCCGTCGCCGACCTCGGCGGTCGCCACCACCGGTGATGGCGCCGACGTCGTGGTCGTCACCGCCGACAGCATGGTGCTGGTATCGACCGCCACCCACGCGCTCCACGGCGAGCAGGTCACCCTGCCCGGCCCGGCTACCGACCTGGCGCTGTCGCCCGACGATCACTGGGCCATCGTCACCCATACCGCCCCGTCGCCGGGGGTGTCGATCGTCGACCTGGCCGCCCTGCGCGCGGGCAACCCGGCGACGCCGACGTTCCTCGACACCGCCGCCCCGCAAGCGGTCGCCGCCACCGCCGACACCGTCTGGCTGCTGTCGGACCCGACGGCGCCGTTCTTCTGCGCCGGGTCGACCCAGGTGCAGTCGATCGCCCTCGGCGACCCGCCGTCCCTCGGCGACCCGCTCGACCTGGGCGAGGTCGCCGTCGCCGTAGCCGCGTCCCCCGACGGCAACGCGTTCATCGCGCTGCCCTGCTCGCACCGGGTGGTGTCGCTGGCGACCGGCGCCACGGTCTTCAAAGACCGACTGGCGCTGGAGGGGGTCTCCGCCCTGAGCGTGGCCCGCGACCGCCTGTGGGCGAGCGGCCACCACGACGGCGTCGACGCCCATCTGATCATCGCGTCGCAGTCGCTGGCCGGCGGCGACGTCACCACGCTAATGATGCCGACCACCGAGGAGCGCGCGGTCGCCGTGGCGCTGGAGAACAGCGGCCAGGACGGCCTGGTGCAGATGACCGCCGACCTGTCGGCAGCCGCGCGCATCGACGTGCTACCGGACGAGGAGCACGTCGCCATCCTCGTGGTCGCCGGCTACAACGCGGAGGCAACGGGCGACGCCGGCGGCGGCCAGCCGATCGTCCCCCAGCTGTCGATGATCACTCACGAGTACCAGCTGGTACAGCTCGATACCGGCCTGGCCGCCCAGCGGCTGCGGCTGTCGTGCACCATCACCTGGGACCCCGGCGCGCTGCTCGACGACTTCGCCTGTGCCCGGGCGCCCGGTCAGGACGAGCTGCCGTCCGGCTTCACGCCCACCGACATCGCCACGCTGTTCGGCCGGCCGTAACTCAGGCGCCGAGGAACGCCAGCACCGGCGGCACGAACCGCGCCGGAGCGCGGACGTGGTGGGCATCTCCATGACGCGGGCGATACCCGAAGCCGCGCCGCCGGTCAGGCGGCAAATCGCCGGCGGCGGACCACCACGACCACGCCGATCAGCGCCAGGCCGATCCAGCCGCCCGCACCGCTGCCGCCGGCCGCGCAACCGCCGGCCAACTCCTGGGGCGCGGTGCGGCCGGGCAGGTTCGGGTCGGTCGGGTTCGTCGGGTCGGTCGGGTCGGTCGGGTCGGTCGGGTCGGTCGGGTCGGTCCAGCCCTCGGGGGTCACGTGGATCGTCACGCTAACGGTCGGACCGAACCAGGTCACGCCCTCCTGCAGCAGCTGGTAGGTCTCGACGAAGTCGGTCGGCGCGTCCACCTGTGGGGCCTTCAACACGAAGGTGAAGCGACCGACGCTGCCGGGGGCGTAGTTGGAGTGGTCGGCGCCGGTCGGCCGGCTGGGCGAGATCCAGTTGCCCTGCTCGTAGAACGGCGACTCGCGGTCCTGCGGATCGGTGCAGCCGAGGCGGGTGTTGTCGAGGTCCCAGGTGGTGCTCGAGTCGTTGACGAACTCGAACCAGACCACCGCCTCCTCGCCCGAGGTCATCTCGGTCGGCACTTCCTGGGCGGAGAACTGAGCCTCGTAGTTGACCTGGTTCCAGAAGCCGGCGCCGAACTCGCCGCTCAGGTCCAGGGTCGCGTTGCGGTACTTGGCCTCCTGGCTCGAGCAGCCGCAGCAGCCATTGTAGCGGCACGACACCAGCGAGATCCACTGCTCGAACTTGCTGTTGCCCGCCTGCACCGGCACCGAGTTGAGCCAGTCGATCGCCTCGGCGGTGGTGCTCACGCCGGAGATGTCCTGGCGCACTCGCTCGGCCACGAAGTCGACGGCGTGGCGGATGTTGCCGTCGACATCGAGGATCTCCTGGCCGTCGCGCGCCAGGGTCTGCGAGTAGGTGCCGCCGTCGAACTGGAACATTCCCAGGCCGCCCTGCTGGGCCGAGCACGGTCCGTCGGCGGCGCCGGCGATCACCGGCCCGCCACACGATGCCGACGTGGGGCCCTGGCAGGCCCAGGTCGCCTCCGACCAGCAGTGCGACAGCCCGGTCTCCACCTGGGCAATGCCGGCCAGCAGCGCGCCGTTGGTCATCCCCTTGTCGAGGGCCGCGTCGCGAATGTGCTCGGCGCGCGTGCGCCGTGCCGCCGGATCGCTCAGGCCCTGGACGGTCGTGCCGACGCGGTCATCGGGAGTCGACACCCCGTCATTGGGAGCGGAACAGGCGGCCAGGAAGACGACACACGACAACAGGGTCCACGAACGCATGAGTGGCTACTCAGCAAGCCACATGCCGCGCTCCCGGCCGCCCTAACCTTCTGAAACTACGACGGGGTGGCCGTCTCCGACCGCCCCGTTTCCACCCGCCTGCAAACCGCGGTGTGCAGCCTGCCGCCAGTCAGGTCGGATCCGTCAGGTCGGATCCGGCCCCGGGGTGTCGGGCCCGTTGGGCTGGATCTTCATTTCTCTCCTCCTCCGGTGGTCAGGTCAGTCCTGAAGCGACCACGAAGCCGACCCCCATCCCCGCCGCCATCAGCACGAAGGAAAACAACGTCCACGCCTGCGCCGGGATGATCTCGGCGGGCGTCTCGGGGTAGCGGCCCAGGCGGCGCGCGGCCGCGACGCCCAGGGGCAAACCGATCCAACCGAACCAGATCCACACCGGCAGCCCCAGCACCGGCAACACCGCGACCGCCGCATAGGCGACGCCGATGATGAACGAGAAGCAGCGCGCCGCCGCCGGCCGCCCCAGCCTGACGACCAGCGTACGCTTGCCCGCCGCGGCGTCGGCGCGCGCGTCCGGGAACTCGTTGATCCACAGGAACGCGCCGATCGCCAGGCCCAGCGGCACCGACGCCCACAACACCGGGGCGTCGATGGTGTGCCGCTGCACCAGGTAGGTGCCCGCGGCGATCACCGGCCCGTAGGCCAACGTCACGGCCAGCTCGCCCAGGCCGCGGTAGGCCAGGCGCAGCGGCGGCGCGTGATAGAAGAACGCCAGGCCGACGCCAACCATGCCCACCCACAGCACCGCGGGCTCGCGGGCGAAGACGATCAACAGGCCGGAGATGATCGCGCCGGCGTAGAAGACCGCGGCCACGCCGGCGGTCTGGGTTCGCGTCAGCAGCCCATCGACGATGACCCGCTTGCCGCCGGAGAACGGCGTGCGCTCGTCCTCACGGATCGCCTGGTCGTCGCCGGAGTCCCAGTCGAAGATCTCGCCGGAGGCGTTCTTTCCCGCCTCGACGCAGAAGATGCCCAGGACGGTGAGCGCCAGCCAGCCCCAGGCCAGCGGTCCCTGCCACGCCGCCGCCGTGGCGCCGACGATCATCGACGCCACCGACGCGAGCGTGATCTTCGGATCGGCCAGGCGCCAGATGCCGGCACCCATGCCGCCACCCCGCGTGCCCACGCGGGGATGAACGCCTCGTACTGATTCGGTGGTCATGACCTTGCTCCTTCCTTCACGTGATCAGCAGCGCAGCCCCCCACACAGCCGCCGGGACCACCGCGTTGTCGGTGCCGCGCGGCGCCAACCCTTCGCTGATGGCGGCGACCATCCCCAGCGTCACCGCCTGATTGACCGACAGGTCGACGCCGCACACCGCCGCGACGATCAGCACCGCCACCGCTGCCGCCGCGCCGACGATGACCGAACCCTCCAGGCTCTTCGACTTGCCCCACGGCGGGCGATAGCGGTGCTCGCCGAAGCGGCGCCCGACCGCGCCCCCGACGCCGTCGCCCAGCGACAGCGCCGCCAGGCCGGCGGCGGCCGGGAACATCTGCCCGGTCATCCCGACGGCGGTCAACAGCGCGTACGACAGGGTGTACAGGATCAGCCCGCCCCAGCGCTCATCGCCGCCGCTGACGCTGCGCTGGAAGCGGGCGACGAGCTCGATCCGCCGCGCCATCTGCGGCACCAGCAGCGTGCCAACCGCGACCGCTCCGACGATCGCAATCGGCGCGACGTGGCCGTGCCACGCCGGCCAGCCCAACAGCCAGATGCCGGCGCCGACGTGTAGCAGGTCGCGCACGTAGGTCGACGCGACGCCGAGGGCGCGCACGCCGACGCAGGCCACGACGCCGCCGACGAGGGCGCCGAGCCAGATCGCCGTCCAGCCGAGGTCGCTCATGCGGTCACCCGCGCGGTCGCTCGGGCGGTCCACCGCTCGATCTGCCGCACGGCCTCCATCGCCGAGGTCGCCGCCAGCTCGGTGCCGATGCCGCGACCACCGGCGCCGTCGCCGACCAGATACAGCCCGGGCACCGGCGTCGCCACCGGCAAGCGGTCGCGCCCGACCTGTCCGGGGAACTGGCCGTTGGCGATGGCGCCGCGCGCCGACTTGCCCATCCACTCGCCGATCCGCGAAATCGGCGTAAACTCGGCAAAGATCAGCTCGTCCTCGAGGCCGGGGATGATGCTGGCCAGCGCCTGCAGGCCGAGCTCGCGCCAGCGCTCCGGCAGATCAGCCGGATCCGCGCGGGTCGGGCCGTAGATGCTGGCGACGATCAGCTGCCCACCATCGGGCGCCAGCGACGGGTCGTAGTTGGTCGGTATCGGCGCGTAGACCGCGAGCGGATCCGACACCCGACCGACGTCGATGCTGTCGACCGTCCGGTGCATGAGATCGATCGACAGGTCGCGCAGGGTCAGTCCGCTCAGCGATACGCCGCCGATGATGCAGCCCTCGTCGACCAGCGGGCGGCGCAGCGCCAGCTTGACCTGGTGGGCGCTGCCCGACGCGCGCACCGACGCCACCCGCTGGCGGTATTCGTCCGGCACGTCGCCTTCGACCAGCGCGACGGCGTCGTCGGGCGCCATGTTGCAGGCAACCGCCGGGGCGCGGTACTCGGCGCCATCGCTGGTCGCGACCACCAGATCGGCGCCGCGCCGCCGGATCGAAACCACCCGCGCGCCCGCGACCACGTCGCCGCCTGCCGGCCGCACCAGGCCGAGCAGCGCGTGGCCGATGCTGTCCATCCCGCCTTCGACGTACGACAGGCTGTAGGCCCACAGCACCCGGCGCAGGGAGCGAATCGCTTCCCCCGCCGACACCTGCCACGGCGGCAGGACGAAGAAGATGCTGGCCAGGAAGCTGAACAGGAAATACGCCGCCGGGTGCTCGGTGTGCGCGCGGACGAACTCGTCGAGGGTGCGGCGATCCCAGCGACGCAGCTCGACCTCGGTCAAGGTGAACACCTGGAACATCATCCGCGCCAGGTGGCGGCGGTCGCGCTGCGGCAGGTCGAGGATGCGCGCCGCCTCGAGCGCCGTGTGCAGCAGGCCGCGGCGGTGTTCGGGTGCGGCGATCTCGAACATGCCGCGCGAGCGCACCGGAATCGGATGGGTCAAGAAGCGCGGGCGATCGAGGCCGGCGGCGCGCAGCGCGGCGCCCAGCGGCCCGCGAGCGCCGCGAGAGATCAGATGGCTGCCGACATCGATCTTGAAGCCGTCGCGACGGTACGAGGCGAGGATTCCCCCCAGTGTGCGGTTCTTCTCCAGCACCAGCACCCGCGCGCCGTCGTGCGCGAGCAGGCCCGCCGTGACCGAGCCGCCCACGCCGCTGCCGACGACGATGGCGTCGTAACTGACCCGGCGTCCGCGCGCGCGTATCGGCGGTACCGGAACGACGGTCTGTGGCGGTGTCGCGACCACGTTTCACCCGCCTGCGACAACTTTGCCGGTGGCCCCCGCGCCAGCGCGTTTCTTGCGTCGAGCGCCCGGTGTCGAGCGCCCGGTGTCGAGCGAGTAGCCTGTTTGCGCGCTGCATGTCATCGCCTTGGGTCTGGTGCACCCGGCATGCCAGCGGGACGTTGACCCACCGGGAATCGACCGCTATTCATGGATATGGCCCGACGCGGTCGCCTTCACCTGATCACACCGGCAAGGGCGGCGTCGGCAAGTCGACGGTGAGCGCCGCCATGGCGCTGGTCCTGGCCGATCGCGGCGCGCGGGTGCTGGCGGTCGAGCTCGGCCGGCCCGGCGGGCTCAGCCGCATCCTCGGCGCCGTGCCGGACGCACCCGGCGTGGCGACACCGACGCCGACCGGCGTGCCGCTGATGGTCGTCGACGGCCCCGCCGCGCTGGCCGAGTTCCTCACCGGCTTCGTCCACCTGCACGGACTCGCCGCCTTGGTGATCGACCATCCCCTCTACCGCGCCTTCGTCGGTGCCGCGCCCGGCGTGCGCGAGCTGATGACCATGGGCAAGCTGGTGCGCGACGAGCTGCGCCACCGCAAACCGCCGTGGGACGACATCGTGGTCGACGCCGGCTCGTCCGGACACAGCCTCCAGCACCTGCGCATGCCGGCGGCCACGGCGCGCGCGTTTCGCTCCGGCCTGGTCCACCGCGAGGCGGCGCACATCGACGAGGTCCTGCGCGACCGCGCGACCACCGCCGTGCACGTGGTCGCGACCCCGGAGGAGATGCCGCTGCGCGAGGCTGCGTCGGTGATCACCGCGGTGCGCGCGATGTCGATGCCGGTCGGCTCGCTGATCGTGAATCGCTGCCGGCCGGTGCCACCACCGGGCCTGCCGGCGGCGCTCGCGGTGGAACCGGAGATACCGGCGCAAGCTCCCGTCGAGGTCGAGGCCCTGCGCGCCCTGTTCCGCCGCGAGCTGGCGTGGGCCGAGCGACAGGAGACCGGCATCGCCGGGCTCGAGCGCGAGACCTCGCTGTCGGCGCGCCGGCTCCCGCGACTGGCCACCGCCGCGATCGGACCGGAGCACGCCCGCACCCTGGCCCCCGCGATCGAGGAGCTGCTGTCGTGACCGTTGGCGACGTCGTCGCCCGCCACCGCGTCGTCGTCTGCGTCGGCACCGGCGGCGTGGGCAAGACCACCCTGGCGGCAGCCATTGGTTTGGGCGCCGCCATGCGCGGCCGCCGCGTCATGGTCCTGACCATCGATCCCGCGCGGCAGCTCGCCCGCTCGCTGGGGCTCGACAGCCTGAAGCCGGGCGGGGAGACGGTGCCCGCCGACGCCCTGGCTGCCGCCGGCCTGGCGCCGAGCGGAACCCTCGAGGCGGGCATGCTCGATCAGAAGCGCGCGTGGGACGCGTTCATCACCCGCCACGCCTCACCCGACTTGCTCGAGCGCATCCTGGCCAACCCGTTCTACCAGCAGCTGTCGACCTCCTTCTCCGGCTCGACCGAATACATGGCCATCGAGGAGCTGTGCCACCTGGCCGAGTCCGGCCACCGCGACCTGCTCGTCCTCGACACGCCGCCGGCCACCCACGCTCTCGACTTCCTGACCGCACCCGAGCGAATCGATCGGCTGCTCGACCGCGACCTGTCCCGCTGGCTGACCCGCCCCTACCAACGCGCCGGTCGCAGCGCCTGGCGAGGGGCCGGCGCGACCGCGCGATTCCTCCTGCGCCGTCTCGAGCGCACTGCCGGCCGCGGCACCCTGCGCGACATCTCCGCCTTCTTCATCGCGGTCGACGCTTTCGCCGCCGACCTGACCCGGCGGACGGCGCAGGCCCGCGCCCTGCTCTACGGCCCTGATGCCGGATTCGTCCTCGTCGCCGGTCCCGAGCAGCTGGTCCTGGCCGAGACCGATGCGCTGGCCGCGCGGCTGCGGAGCCACCGCGCCCGCCTGCAGGCGATCGTGCTCAATCGGGTGCATCGTCGCGGCGCGCTGCCGGCGACCGCGACGCCGTTCTTGACCGCGCTGGCCGATGCCGGCGCCGATGCCGAGGCCGTCGCGTGGCTGCGCGAGGTCTGGACCCACGTCCGCGACCGCGCCGACTCCGAGGCCGTGGAGCGCGACCGCCTCGACGCCGCGCTGCCGGGCGGCGTCGCCCGCGCCGACATCCCCGAGTCGGACCACGACACCCACTCGCTGGCCGACCTGGCCGCGATCGCCGCCGACCTGTGGCGATGAGCGCCGCTACCAGCCGAGCATCATCACCACGAGCCCGGTGACGACGATCAATCCCCCGGCCGCGCTGTCGCCGTGTCGCTCGATCCATTTGCCGCGCACGGCGCGCACGCCGGCGTGGGCCAGCGCGACCAGGCCGACCATGGCGCCGATGGTCGCGGCCTCGTACAGGACGACCAGTCCGATGGTCTGGCTCACGGGCAGCGGCGCGGCGGCGAACAGGATCGGGATGACGGCGACGCACGGGTCGGCGCAGTAGATCAGGAACAGCGACCAGACGGTGGCGCGGGAGGCGTCGTGGACGTGGTCGTAGTGGTGGTGGCTGTGACCGTGCAGCTTGCCGGCGATGGTGTGGCGCATCCCCCACAGGGCGTAGGCGGAACCGAAGCCGATGAGCAGCAGGCCGGCCATCGACTCCATGCGCCGGCCCAGGCTGTGGACCAACTCGACGCCGCCGAGAAACGCGAGCAGCCCCAGCAGCACCGAGACGGTGACGTGGCCGAAGCCGCACAGCAGGGCGACGCGGGCGGTGCGGCCGCGGCTCCAGCCGCGCGCCCGGGCGACGGCGGCGATCGGCACCCAGTGATCGGGCGCCAGGGAGTGAAGAGAGCCGACGGTGACGGCGGCGACGATCAGGGTGGCGAGAAGACTACTCATGTTGGTCCGCGAGCCAGTCGAGCCAACCCTCGACTCCGGCGCCGGTGCGGCCGGAGACCTGGAGGACGCGGGGCTCGGGCATCACCCGGGATAGTGCGTCCTCGATGGCGCCGATGTCCACCTCGAGGTGAGGGATCAGATCGACTTTGCTCAGCACCACCAGGTCGGCCTTGCGGAACATCACCGGGTACTTCAGCGGCTTGTCCTCACCCTCGGTGACCGACAGGACCACGACGTTCGCGGCCTGCCCGAGGTCGTAGATCGCCGGGCAGACCAGGTTGCCGACGTTCTCGATGAAGAAGAATCGGCACTCGCGCCAGGGGAAGTCGTGGAGGGCGTCGTGGACCAGGCGAGCATCGAGGTGGCAGGCGGTGCCGGTGGTGATGCCCGTCGACCGCACGCCGGCGGCGTTGAGGCGGTCGGCGTCGCGCTCGGTGGCCAGGTCGCCGCTGACGGCGCCCAGCTGGTAGCGGCCGCCCAGCGCCCGAGCGGTGGCCTCGAGCAGCGCGGTCTTGCCCGAGCCGGGTGAGCCCATCAGGTTGATGGCGGTGACGCCGGCCTCGCGGAAATGCTCGCGCAGGTGCGCCGCCAGGTGATCGTTCTCGGCCAGGATCTTGTGCTGGAGCTCGATCGGCACCAC
>Ga0114931_10003216_pt1 | contig 20728 bp, 17 predicted proteins | sample 2SBtaG_FD_89579 | JGI IMG/M metagenome (GOLD analysis project Ga0114931, IMG submission 89579) | Deep subsurface microbial communities from Kolumbo volcano to uncover new lineages of life (NeLLi) - 2SBTROV14_V59a metaG | ecosystem: Environmental > Aquatic > Marine > Volcanic | place: Kolumbo...
ATCCTGAGCGACCGGCTGGTCGAGAAGGCGGCCCGCGACGGCGAATATATGTTCGCCCGCCTGCGCGAGACCCTGGGCGACCTCGACTGCGTCGGCGACATTCGCGGGCGCGGGCTGTTCATCGGCATCGAGATCGTCGCCGACCGGGAGACCAAGGCGCCCTTCGACCCCGCGCTCGCGCTGCATCAGCGAATCCGCGAGCAGAGTTTCGCCGACGGCCTGATCTGCTACCCCATGGGCGGCAACGTCGACGGGCGGCGGGGCGATCAGGTGATCCTCTCGCCCCCATTCACCGCGACCCGCGCCGAGCTCGACGAGATCATCGATAAGTTCGACGCCAGCCTGCGCGCCGTCATCGCCGCCCTCCCCCCGGGCGCCGGCCCGGGCTGAGAGCCGACCCGCGCCCTTACCGGTTGAGGCCGCGGAGGAAGCGTTCGAGGCGACGGCAGGCTTCCTCGAGCCGCTCCATCGGCGCCGACAGCGACAGGCGCAGATGCCCGGCGGCGCTGGCGCCAAAGCCGTCGCAGGGGAGCAGCGAGACGCCCTCGGCCTCGACCAGGCGAAAGGCGAAATCCTCGCTCGCGAGGCCGGTCTCGCGGATGTCGATCATCAGGAACATCGAGCCCTCGGGCGGCGTGCAGCGGGCCAGCGGCATGCGGCCGATCATCTCGACCACCCGGTCGCGCCGGGCGCGGAACTCGGCGCGCATCGCCGCGACCTCGTCGAACTCGCGTTCGAGCGCGACCACGGCGGCGTCCTGGACGAATGGCGGGCAGCCGTAAAGCATGCAAAGCGACATGTTCGACAGGTGGTGGGCGAGCCTGCCGGGCGCGATCGCCCAGCCGATCCGCCAGCCGGTCATGGCGTGGGACTTCGACAGGCTGTCGATGACCACCGTGCGCTCGGCCATGCCGGGCAGCGCGACCGGCGAGCGGTGGATCGCGTCATAGGTCAGCGTCGCGTAGACCTCGTCGGAAACCAGCCACAGGTCGTTCCCGCGGCAGACCTCGGCGACGCCCTCGAGTTCCTCGGCGGTGATCGTCGCGCCGCTCGGGTTGTGGGGAAAGTTGATCAGCACCGCGCGCGTCCGGGGCGTCACCGCCGCCGCCAGATCGGCCGGATCGACGTGGAAGCCGCGTTCGCTGCGAAGCGGCACCTGGACGAGGCGCGCGCCGCTCGCCCCGATCACGCCCTCGTAGGTCACGTACATCGGCTCGAGCACGATGACCTCGTCGTCGGGTTGGGCGAGGCACAGCATGGTCGAGAACAACGCGCATTGCGCCCCCGGCAGGACCACCACCGCGCCTGGGTCCGCCCGGTGCCCGGTCAGCGTCTCGTGGCGGCGCGCGATCGCCGCGCGCAGCGGGGGAATGCCAGTCATGGCGGTGTAATGGGTCCGCCCGGCGCGCAGCGAGGCGACCGCCGCGTCGACGATCGCGCGCGGCGTGTCGAAGTCGGGATCGTCGACGCTGAGAAGGATCACGTCGCGACCCTCGGCCTCGAGCTCGCGGGCGCGGACATGGACGTCCCAGGTATGCGAGCCATCGCCCTCGATCCCCGCGACGAGGCGCGAGAACGGGAGCCCCGAGGCGCCATCGACGGGGCGCGCGCGATTGTCTGTCTTGGACGTCATGGAGCCTCGCGAAAACAGAAAATGAAACCGGAACGAAGCCCCCGCCGTCAGCGCCGAACGCGCCGCGCGCGCAGGGCGTCGCGCGCGCCGTAGTACCAGTAGCTCGCCTGGGCGGCAAGGGCGCCGATCGGCCCGCCGGTCGGCGTCAGCCCGAAGGGGGCGAACAGACGATACCGGTCGTCGCCCTCGGCGATCGCGGCGGCGACCAGCTCGCCCGCCACGGTGGTCGTGTTCATGCCGTGGCCGCCGAACCCCATCGCGTGCCAGACGCCGGGCCGCAGTTCGCCGATCTGGGGCATCTTGTGGACGGCATAGCTCATCAGCCCGCTCCAGGCGGTCTCGACGCGGACGCCGCGAAGCTGTGGATAGACCTTGAGCAGGTCGCCCAGCATCAACCCGGCGAGATCGGGCGGCTCGCGGCGAATGCTGATCCGCCCACCCCAGAGAATTCGCGTGTCACCAAGCGCCCGGTAGTAGTCGAGCGCGAAACGGCTGTCGTGGACCGCGAAGGGCACGCGGATCGCGGTATCAAGCCGCTCGCCCAGGGGCTCGGTCACGATGACGTAGGTCGCGACCGGAACGATCGCCGCCGCGAGCCGGCGCTGGAGCCGCCCGAGATAGCCGCCACAGGCCATGACCACCGCCTTGGCGCGAACGCGCCCGCCGTCGGTGGTCACGGTCTTGACCGCGCCCGAGAGGTCGAGCGCGCGCGCGGGCGACCCCTCGAACACGCGCGCGCCCCTGGCCTCCGCCGCCCGGGCGACGCCCAGGCAGTAGTTGAGCGGATGGAACTGAAAGCCCGTGGGGTTGAGCAGACCGTCGTAGTAGCGCTCGCTTACCAACGCCGCGCGCAGCCTCTCGCGGGGCCAGAACTCCTGAACGATCCCGAAGGTCTCGGCCATCTCGTCGCGCGCGCGCTTGAGCGCGTCGGCATCGTCGAACCAGGAGGCTTCGAGAATACCGTCGACGATCGGGCCGCAGTCGATCGCGTATTCGTCGATCCGCCGCCGCATGAGCGCCACCGCCTCGCGGCTGAGATCATAAAGCGCGCGCGCGTGATCGTGGCCGAGCCGCGCGACCAGCCTGGAGCCGGGGAGCGAATAGCCGGGCGAGACGAAGCCCCCGTTTCGGCCCGACGCCCCCCAGCCGACGCGACGCGCCTCGACCAGGGCGACCGATTGCCCGCGCTCGGCGAGCCCCAGGGCGGTGGACAGCCCGGCGAGACCGCCGCCGACCACGCAAACGTCGACCTCGCAATCGCCCGAAAGCGCGGCGCGCGGCGGATCGTCCGAGGCCGTGCGGGCGTAATAGCTGTCGATATGGCTTGCTGTCATGGCGCGGACCGGGGGACCGGAAGGAAAACGACGATCGCGCGCGGCCGCGCCCCGGGGATCACTCGCGCGGCAGAAGAACGACCGCCTCGGGCGTCCAGGTCAACCAAACCGTTCGCGACGCCTCGAAGGTGCCGCTCGCCAGGCGTTCGACGTTCTGCGACGCCACCGCGACCGGCTGGTCATGACCCGGGAGATTGACATAGAAATGGCTACGGTCGCCGAGATAGGCCGACGGACCCAGGCTGCCCTCGACCATGTTGGCGGCGTCGCTCGGCGCCTCGAAGGCGATTCGGAGCTTTTCGGGGCGGATGGCGACGACGACCTCGCCCAACGGCGGATCGCTCTCGACGCGCGCCTTGATCTCGCCGAGCGGACCGGCGTCCACCAGGGCGATTCCGTCGGCCACGTCGCGCAGGGCGCCGTCGAAGAAGTTCATGGTGCCGATGAAATCGGCGACGAAGCGGCAGTTCGGACTTTCGTACAGGCGCATGGGCGATTCGACCTGAAGCACCTTTCCCGCCGACATGACCGCGATGCGGTCCGACATGGTGAGCGCTTCCTCCTGGTCGTGGGTGACGAAGATGAAGGTGATCCCCACCGACTTCTGAAGCGCGCGCAGCTCGAGCTGCATCTGCTCGCGGAGCTTCTTGTCGAGCGCGCCGAGCGGCTCGTCGAGCAACAACACCTTGGGCTGCTTGATCAGGGCGCGGGCGAGCGCGACCCGCTGGCGCTCGCCGCCCGACAGCTCGGTCGCGCCGCGCGCGCCGTAGCCCGAGAGCTTGATCATGTCGAGCATCTCGTCGACCCGGGCGTTGAGCTCGGTCTTCGAGAGACCCGCCTTGCGCATCCCGTAGGCGATGTTCGCGCGCACGTCGAGATGCGGGAAAATCGCATAGTTCTGGAACACCATGTTGACCGGGCGATGGTTGGGCATCACCGTCGACATGGGCTGGCCGTCGATGTAGATCTCGCCGTCGGTCGGCGCCTCGAAACACGCGAGCATCCGCAGAAGCGTCGTCTTGCCGCAGCCCGACGGGCCGAGCAGCGAGAAGAACTCGCCCCGCTGGATATCCAGGTTGACCTCGTTGACCGCCCGAACCTGGCCGAAGCGCTTCGAGACATCGTGGATGGAAATGATGTGGTTGTTGGTCATGGATGCCCGTTCCGAAAGCGGTTACACGCCGGACGTCGTCTTGACCTGAACGCCGCGGCGGCGGAACCACTCGGCGAAGGTGACGAGAACGAAGGAAGCGGCGAGAATGCAGGCGCCGAGCGCCAGCACGCTCGGCAGCTTGGCCGGGAAGCGAAGCTGGCTCCAGATATAGATCGGCAGCGTCACGTCGGTCCCGGCGAGGAAGAAGGCGAGGATGAACTCGTCGAACGAGATCGTGAAGGTCAGAAGAAGGCTCGCGATCAGGCCCGGAATGGCGAGCGGAAAGGTCACCCGCCAGAACGTCGTCCAGCCGTTCTCGCCGAGGTCGAGCGACGCCTCCTCGAGGTTCTTGTCGAAGCCCTCGAGGCGCGAGATCATCACCAGCATCGCGAACGGAACGGTGACCAGCATGTGGCCGAGGCCGATGGTGAACAGCGACAGCTTGACGCCGACGAAGTTCGCCAGCAGCAGAAGCGCGATGCCCATGATGATCCCGGGGATGACCAGCGGCAGCATGATGAAGCCGACCGTCGCGCCGCGCCCCGGCAGGCGATAGCGCGTCACGGCCTTGGCCGCGAGGGTGCCGAAGATCGTGCTGATCACGGCGACCGTCGCGCCGACCCTGACCGAGTTGGAGAGCGCCGCGATCAGCCCGGGGCTGTTCGCCATCTTTCCGTACCAGGCCAGGGTAAAGCCCTTGAGCGGAAAGGCGACGTAGATCGAATCGTTGAACGAGAACAGCGGCAGGAACAACACCGGCACGTAGATGAACACGAGATAGAGCACGGCATAGACCGCGAGCCCATTCACCCATCGCTTGCCCGGGGCGCCCCGGCCCATGGCGATCGTGCTCATGCCACGCCCTTTCTCACGCGCTTGGTGAACCACAGGAAGGCGGTCACCAGAAGCGTGATGACCAGCATCGAGATGACCGACAGCGCCGCGCCCATGGGCCAGTTGTTGGCCTTGCCGAACATCGACTGGATCACGTTGCCGATCATGATGCCGGTGGTGCCGCCGACCAGCTTGGGCGTGACATAATCGCCCACGGTCGGGATGAACACGAGCAGACTCGCGGCGATCACCCCGGGCATCGACAGCGGCAGCGTGACCCGGAGGAAGCGTATCGCCGGTCCGTCGCCGAGGTCGGTCGCGGCCTCGAGCAGCGAGCGGTCGATCTTTTCGAGCGAGACATAGATCGGCAGGATCGCGAAGGCCGCCCAGGCATGGGCCAGCGTGATCACCACCGCCGCCGGATTGTAGAGCAGGAACTGGAGCGGCTCCTTGATCAACCCCAGGCTGCCGAGACCCGAGTTGATGACCCCGTTGTAGCCGAGGATGATCTTCCAGGCGAAAACCCGGAGCAGATAGCTGGTCCAGAACGGCACGGTGATCAGGATCAGCCAGACCAGCTTCTGCTTCTTCACCTTGAAGGCGATGAAGTAGGCCATTGGATAGGCGAGCACCACGGTCGCGATGGTCACCGAGCCCGAGATCCGGATCGATTTCCACAACAGCTTGTTGTAGATCGGCTTCTGGAAGTAGGCGATGTAGTTCGACAGGGTGAAGGTCTTGTCGAAATCGAGATAGACCTGGGTCCAGAAGCTGAAGGCGACCAGGATCGCCACCGGGATCGCGAGCACCAGGATCATGAAGCCGAGCGTCGGCGACAGGAGCGAAAAGCCCCGAAACGCCTCGCTGCGCAGCGCCAGCGCCCGGATTCGCGCCCTCAACCCAGTCGGGGCCTTCTTGTCGTAGGCCCCCGACCCGACCACGCGTTCAGACACGAACCGCCTCCACCGACAGCGGCGACGTCACCGGACCAAGCGCCACCGGGCGGAAGCCGCCTCCCGGCGTCGTCGCGTCCCGGGCGCGCCACCGCCCATGCCCGCGGGGCATCCCGGGACGCAACACGTCACAACCCCGAAACGTCACCCTCAGACGCCAGCCTTGACTTCCTCGAACATGCTCTGAAGCTCAGGTTCGTTCTGAATCGGACGCTGGAAGATACCCGAATCGATGAGCTTTTCGGGGTTCCGCGTCAGACCGCGCTTGGCAAGAATCTCGTCGCCCACGGTCTCGAACGCCTTCTGGTTGGCGTGACCGTAGCCGAACTCCTTGATCTCGAAAGCACCCGATTCGGGGCTCAGCATCGAATCGAGCACGTCATACGAGCGGTCGAGCTTCTTGGGGTCGGCGTCCTTCATCAGAACCAGGCCGCAGGTCCAGGTCATCGCCCCTTCCTTGGGGTTCATGAACTTGACCGGCACGCCCTGGTCGACGAGCTTGCTGTAAGAATCGTTCCACGCCACCGCGGCGACCAGCTCGCCCGAGGCCAGCGCCTGCTGCACGTCGGTCGGGCTGTTCGAGTAGTAGCGCAGAAGCGGAAGCTGCTCCTCAAGGAGCTTCTTGGTCTTGGCGACCTCGGCCTTGGTCATGTTGAAGGGGTCCTTGGCGCCGCCGTAGATCGCCGCCACCATGACGCCGTCGATCAGGCTGTCGAGCATCGACATCCGTCCGGCGTAGCGCTTGTCCCACAACAGGCCCCAGGTCGGATTGGTCTCGTATGAGGGATCGACCAGATCGGTCCGGTAGATGATCGAGGTCTAGCCCCAGTCCATGCAGACCCAGTAGCGCTTGCCGTCGACCACCACGCCGGGGACGTTCTTGAGGCTCGGGATGATGTCGCCCCAGACGCTCAGCCGCGAGACGTCGATGGGCTGGATGATGCCGGCGTCGGACCACTCAGGAATCTTGTACGAGCACGGCATCGAAATGTCGGGCTTGTAGCCCGCGCGAATCTTCGCGAACGCTTCCTCCTCGTCGCCGAAGAAGGAGAAGTTGGGAAGCTCCCCATACTTGCGCTTGTAGGGCTCGTTCAGCCCTTCCTCCTCGTAGCCCGACCAAGTGAAGACGATCGGCTCGTCTTCGGCCGCCGCCCGCCCACGGGATGGGAACATCGGCGCCATCGCGAGGCCCAGGCCGAACGACGCCAACGCCGTCTTGAACTCGCGCCGGGACATCTTCCGCGATGCGAGCTTGTCGAGAAATTCGTTCTTTTCCATGATTGCGCCTCCCTGCGCACCGTCGGATATCGTTCAATATCGGCGAACGCCGATTGTCGCCCCCGATCAACAAGGGCCGACCCATGCATCGCCCAAACGCAAGCCATGCGCCTCACCCGGCGATGCCCGGGCCTCCCGAAAAAAGGTTACGCCACGCCCGATAGCGCGTCAACGGCGCGCGGCGGTCGCCACCGGCGACCGGTCCGCGCGCCATCGATCGATCAGGCAGGCCAAGCGGTTAGATGCCCGCCTTGATCTCCTCGAAAATCCGGTTGTATTCCTGCTCGAGGTCGGGGTCCATGGTCTTGAAGAAAATACTCGTCTTGAGCATCGCCTCGGGCGAGCTGAGGCCGAGCTCGGCCAGCCGTTCCTTCGGCACCAAGTCGAACGCCTTGGCGTTCGAGTGGCCGTAGCCATAGTCCTCGATCAGGAACTTGCCCGATTCGGGCGAGGTCATGGCGTTGATCCAGTCGTAGACGAGGTCCTCGTCGCCGGGGCCGTCGGCACCGCGCATGATGCCGCAGACCCAGGTCAGGATTCCCTCCTTGGGGTTCATGAACTTGACCGGCACGCCTTGCTTCTGAAGCGCCACCAGGCCCTCGTTCCAGGCATAGGCCGCGACCAGCTCGCCGGCCGCCATCGCCTGCTCGACGTTGGAGATGCCGGTCCAGTAGAAGGCCATCAGATCGCGCTGCTTGCGCACCAGGTCGCTCGCCTTCTCGAGCTCGTCTGGGGTCATCGCGAAGGGGTCCTTGGCGCCCGAGATCAATCCCGCGACCAGCAGGTTCGAGATGCTGTCGTAGGACGCCATCCGGCCCTTGTAGCGCTCGTCCCAGAGGAGGGTCCAGGACTCCTCGTCGATGTCGACCAGGTCGGTGCGGTAGAGGATCGACGAGTTGCCCCAGTCGAACGGGATCATGTAGAGGTCGTCGCCATGCCAGATGGTGTCGAGCTTCTTGAACATGGACCACATGTCGTCCCAGTACGCGAGACGCGACCTGTCGAGCGGCTTGACGACGCCCGCGAGCCGGTAGCGCAGCACGTTCTCGACGCAGGGATGCACGGTGTCGGGCTTGAAGCCGCCGCGCAGCTTCTGGAGCGCCTCCTCCTCCTCGCCGAAGAAGGAGAAATCGGGCGAATCGCCGTGCTTGTCGAGATAGCTCTTGTGCAGCTCGGGGACCTCGTAGCCCGACCACTCGAAGATCAGCGGCTTGGTCGCGGCGCCGGCGCGGCGCGGCAGCAGCGGCATGGTCACCAGCGACAACCCGACCCCGGCAAGCGCCTTGGTCATCTCGCGACGCGTCATCTTGCCGGCCGCGAGCTTGTCGAGAAATTCGTTCTTTTCCATATGTCCGATAGCCTCCCGTTGATTGTTTACCCGACGTCCGTTCATTGCGTCGCCGGCCCGCCACCGCGATTCCACCCCGCCACCCTTGGGTCGTCCCCGGCCCGAGCGGATCGCGGTCCGCGTGCGATGGGGGAATCGAGGGTAGCAGAAGCCCCCATGAGGTCAACGAGCGCCTTGTTTCCGGCCTCTTCCCGACCCCTCAACGCCGCCGCGAATAGCGCCAGGCGGACAGCAGCAGAAACGCCCCGCAGGCGAGCGCGAGCGTCAGGATCAGCCCGTCGGGGCCGAGCGCCGACATCGCGCCCCCCGCCACCGGCGGCCCCAGAATGCCGCCGGTCTCGTAGATCGTGACGAAGGTGGCGTTGGCGGCGGCGATCTCGGTCGGTCCGAACCGCTGGCCGAGCAGGGTCAGCCCGATCGTATAGAGCCCGACCACCGTGCCGCCCCAGACGAACAGCAGCGGCCACAAGATCCAACCCTCCCCGATCGCCAGCGGCAGCGCGAGTGGTCCGGCCACGCCCATGGCGGCGCAGAACATCAGCACCAGGCGGCGGTCGACCCGGTCGGCGATCCAGCCGAGCGGGATCTGGAGCCCGAGGTTGCCGGCGACGAACACCGATAGCATCGCGACCGCGACCTCCTGGGTGAAGCCGTTGCGCAGGCTGTAAATCGGCAGCAGCGCGAAGCTCGCCGAATCGGAAAACCCGGCGATCAGCGCGGTCGTCATGGCGATCGGCGCGGCGACGAACAGCACCGCGAGCCGAATGCGCCCGCGATGGGGAAGCGGCGGCGCGACGCCCCGGGCGAGCAGCAGCGGCAGCGCCGCGAGCGCGAGAATCGCCGCGCCGACCAGGAACGGCAGCTCGCCCTCGATCCCGGTCAGGCCGAGGACCAATGGCCCGCCGGCCAGCCCGCCGGCGTAGAAGGTCACGTAGATGCCCATCACCTGGCCGCGTCCGCGCTCGGTCACGACCGCGTTGATCCAGGTCTCGCTCACCACCCAATGGACCGCCGCGCCAACCCCGAGGATGAAGCGCAGCACGAACCAGGCGTCAAGCCCCGGGAACACGGGCAGGAGAAGGATCGCCGCGACCGCGACCAAAATCCCGAGCCACATCGCCGGCACCGTCCCGATCCGGCCGATCAGCCAGGGCATCATGGGCGCGCTGACCACGATCGCCAACGCCGAGACGGCGCTGTTGAGGCCGATCATCGTCGCCCCCACCCCGTCGCGCTCGAGGATCAGCGTCAGAAGCGGCCAGGTCAGCCCGACCGAAAGCCCGGCGGGCAGGGCGCTCGAAATCGCGATGGCGAGGCTGAGACGGCGGCCGCGAGCGTCGAGCATCGCGCCCCCCTCGTCGTCGCCCGAGCCACCCATTGGCCGCTCCCCGTCCCGCAAAGCGCCCATCGCCTCCCCCGCGACGTTGCCTCGGGTCCCCTTGCCCGCCCCCACAGCGATATCACAGCCCCGGGCGGTCGCGCCATGGCGGCGGCGCGCGTCTTGCCGCGCGGGCCGCGCGCGGCTACGGTCGATGATCGGGGGGTGATCGGGGATGGACGAAAACCACGATGCGCCGACCCTGGCTCGTTTCCTGGCTTTTCATGGCGGTCGTCGCGGTGGCCGCCATCGCGCGCGCGGCGCCGGAACCGCCACGCGTCCTCGGGATCGAGATCGAGGCGCGCTATGTCGCCGACAAGCGCTTTCGCGACGGCGCGGTCGAGCGCGGCCCCTTCGCGATCGCGCGCCTGCGCCTGCCGCTCGCGCGCCATGCGGCGCGCCGCCTCGCCCGGGTGGGAGTCCGGATCGACGCGGGCGCGGCGGAAAGCGGTGCGCGGCTTGTCATCCGCGTCGAGGGCGTCGCGCGCGGTCAGCTTTACGACTACATGGAGCGCTTGGCGCGTAAACGTGGCCTGCGCTATGCGGCGGCCGATCTTCGGGGCGAGATCGCCGTCCTCGATCCCGCGGGCGGGCGGGTCTGCCGCGCCCGTTTCTCGGGCGGCGCGGGCTCGACCGCCTCGATCTCGGTCGTGGCGCGCCGCGATCTGCGCGAAAGCCCGCTGTTCGCCCCGTTCGACGCGGCGCTCGGCGCGCCCGGCTCGTTCCTCGACGCGCTCGACGCCCTGGTCGCCCGCGTCTATGGCGGCCCGGCGCGCGCGGCGCTTGCCACGCCGGTCGCCTGCGCGAACACTAGCCCCTAGAGCACACGCGCGCGACGCGCTAAGCTCGGCCGATGGCCGATCTGGAGCTTGCCTATCTGCCCGCGGTCGAGATCGCGCGCCGCATCCGCGCGCGCGAGGTCTCGCCGGTCGAGGTCGTGGAGAACAGCCTCGCGCGGATCGCCGAGGTCAACCCGAGGCTCAACGCCTTCTGCTTCATCTATGGCGACGAGGCGCTCGAGCGCGCTCGCGCGGCCGAGGCGGCGGTGATGAAGGGCGCCGAGATCGGCCCGCTCCACGGCGTGCCAATCGCGATCAAGGACCTCACGCCCACCCGGGGCAAGACCACCACCATGGGCTCGCGGGTCTACGAGCACTGGGTGCCCGAACGCGACGCCATCGTGGTCGAGAAGCTCGCCGCCGCCGGCGCGATCCTGGTCGGCAAGACCACGACCCCCGAATTCGCCTTTTCGAGCTTCACCGAAAGCCCGCTCTGGGGCGTCACGCGCAACCCCTGGAACCCCGACCGCTCGCCAGGCGGCTCGTCGGGCGGCTCGGCGGTCGCCGTGGCGACCGGCTGCGTCGCGCTCGCCGAGGGCTCGGACATGGGGGGCTCGGTGCGGATTCCGGCGGCGCTCTGCGGGATCGTCGGTCTCAAGCCGAGCTTCGGGCGCATTCCCTTCGAGATTCTGCCAAGCCAGTTCGATTCGCTCTCCCATTTCGGCCCGCTCGCGCGCGGCATCGACGACGCGGCGGCCTTTCTCGCTGCGGCCCAGGGCCCCGACGAGCGCGACATCCAGACGCTTTCGCCGCCGCTCGACATCGCGCTGCCGCTCGACGGAGACCTGCGCGGGCGGCGGTATGCGCTGTCGCTCGACCTCGGTTTCTACGCGCTCGACGACGAGGTGGCGGCCAACACGCGCGCCGCCGCCGAGGCGCTGCGCGAGGCCGGCGCCGTGATCGAGGAAGTCGCGCTTGCCTGGACCCGCGAGGTCAACGACGCCTGGTACGCGCACTGGGGCGTCTACCTCGCCGCCTTTTTCGGCCAGCATCTCGACGAATGGCGCGACCGCATGGACCCGAACGTCGTCAAGCTGATCGACGCGGGCCTCGCCATGGACGCGGTCTCGTTCAAGCGCCTCGAGTTCGTCCGCACCCGCCAGTGGCGGGCGCTCGCCCCGATCCTGGAGCGTTACGACGCGCTTCTCTGCCCGACCATGGCGCTGCCCGCGCAGCCCGTGGACGCGCGCGACGACGACTATGGTCGCGACGACGCCGACGGCCGCTACCACGGCTACGACATGACCAGCGCGCTCAATTTCGTCAGCCAGTGCCCGACGCTTTCGGTGCCCTCGGGCTTCACCCGCGACGGCCTGCCGACGGGCTTGCAGATCGTCGGCCGGCGCTACGACGATCTCGGCGCGCTTCGCGTCGGCAAGGCGCTCGAACGCGTCCGCCCCTGGAACGGGCGACGTCCTTCGATTTAATCGGGGAGACGGGAATCGTCTACGGCCCGGCGAAAAAGCCCTTGGGCAGGAAGACATAGCCGAGCAGCACGGCGAACCACAGAAAGACGAACGCCGAGAGCGCGAAGCCGAACGCGCGGCGGAGCGGCGCGCGACGGGTTTTCCGGCGACGCTTGGCGCCGCGACGGTCGGGACCGGCGACGAGAACGTAATACCAGCGCCCGCCAGGCAGGGGCAGCGTGCCGCGAAAATCGAAGCGATGCCCGTCCCAGCGCTCGCCCGCGAAGGCGGTGCGCACCGCCGCGATCTGCTCGTCCGTAAAGCCGTGCGCGATGGCGGGGGGGATCCGCTCGAAAAAAATGCGGTTGAACCGCTCCTCGATATGGTCGTCGCTCATGGATCTCGACCGCGCTGGGCTGCTTCCTCGTGCATAGACCATGCAGGGTTAAGGAAGCCTGAAGCCCCGGGCGCGGGCATCCAAAAGCCGAGGGCGCCCGCGACGCGCGGACGCCCTCCGAATGATCCGCCCCGAACGGGCGGGCGGCGGGTTCGCCGGGTCAGGCCGCCTTGTGGCCCTCGATCACCTTGGTCTTGGAGGCCGGAGCCGTCTTGATCTCGATCTGCCGGGGCTTCATGGCCTCGGGCAGCTCGCGGACCAGATCGACCTGAAGCACGCCATTGGCGAGCGACGCGCCGACGACCTTGACGTGATCGGCGAGGCTGAACTTGCGCTCGAAGGCGCGGGTCGCGATGCCGCGATAGAGATAGGTGGTCTCCTTGTCGCTCGCCTCCTCGCGCTTGCCGGTGATCACGAGCTGACCTTCCTGGACGGTGACGGTCAGATCCTTCTCGGTGAAGCCGGCGACCGCCATGGTGATGCGATAGGCGTCCTCGCCCACGCGCTCGATATTGTAGGGCGGATAGGACACGGCGCTCTCGTCCATGCGGAACGCCGAATCGAACAGATCGTTCCAGCGGTCGAAACCGACCGTGGCACGGAACAGCGGGCTGAGATCGTAACTGCGCATGTCAATATCCTCCTTCGGAAGCGATATCGGTCCGAATACGGCCCGCCAAGCCATGGCCGGGCCTTCGGCGAAGACCCTCGGGGTCCTTCGCCAATCGGAAATTTAGAAACCCGGGTTCCGGTTTCAAGAGGGGGAAAGGGCGGCGGCCAGGCGGCGTTCGAGGCTGGCGGCGATCCGCTCCGCGGCGCGCCCGTCCCACAGCGCCGGCGGCGAGGACTTGGGCCAGTCGCCGGCGAGAATGCGCTCGACCAGGACCGGAAGCTCGTCGCGCGCGGCGAGCCGGTTGGTGCCCTCGGTGATGGTGATCGGTCGCTCGGTGGTCGGGCGCAGGGTCACGCAGGGAATGCCGAGATAGGTGGTCTCCTCCTGGATGCCGCCCGAATCGGTGATCACCAGCGCCGCCTCGCGGACCAGCCCCATGAACGGCACATAGGTCAGCGGGGTCGCGAGGTGGACGCCGGGCGCGTCGGCCAGGCGGGCCTCGAGCCCGAAGGCCGCAAGCCGCTGGCGCGTGCGCGGGTGGACCGGAAAGACGATCGGAATCCGCGCGGCGACCGCGATCAGCGTCGCGACCAGCGCGCTCAGATCCTCGGCGCGGTCGACGTTGTGCGGCCGGTGCAGGGTGGCGACGGCGTATTTTCGGGGCGCGATCCCGAAGTCCGCGCGCGTCGCCGCGCCCTCGATCGCGGCGCGCAGAAGCTCGTAGGAATCGATCATCACGTTGCCGACCCGCTCGATCCGTTCCTCGGGCACGCCCTCGGCGCGCAGATTCTCGTCGGCGTCGGGCGAGGGCGTCCAAAGGAGGTCGGCGATCGCGTCGGTCGCGAGGCGGTTGATCTCCTCGGGCATGGTCCGATCGCGGCTGCGCAGCCCCGCCTCGACATGGGCGACCGGAATGCCGAGCTTCACGGCGGCGAGCGTGCAGGCCAGCGTCGAGTTCACGTCGCCGACCACGATCGTCCAGGCGGGCCGCTCGTCGCGGCAGAGCCGCTCGTAGGCGACCATGACCGCGGCGGTCTGCTCGGCGTGGCTACCGCTGCCCGCGCCCAGGTGGTAATCGGGCGCCGGCAGGCCGAGATCGGTGAAAAAGCCATCCGACATGTCGACATCGTAATGCTGGCCGGTATGCACCACCGCCACCCGGCACCAGGGCGCGTCCCTCAGCGCGTGGTGGATCGGCGCGATCTTCATGAAATTGGGCCGGGCGCCGGCGACGAGGTGAATGACGGGTCGATCCATGGGATGCTCTATGGGTTGCGGTCCGCGGCCCCCGGCGCGGCCGGCGCCAGACTACGCGACGACGGCCGTTTTGCAACCGGGCCGGTCGGCGGGGCGTCGCATACGCGCTGTTAACCCGCGCGCGCGATCCTCTACAATACCCGCCCGGGGCCCGCCCGAGGCCCGCCACGGCCACATATTGCCCGCGCATTCGTTAAGGATCTCATGCTCGACCCCGCGACCTGGACGCCCGCCGACCTGCCCGCCGACGCGCCGCCCCGGCTCGTGGTCGTGGTCGACACCGAGGAGGAGTTCGACTGGTCGCGCCCGCTCGCGCGCGAGAACACGGCGGTCGAGACGATCCGCCATCAGACCCGCGCGCATCGGGTCTATGAGGCCCACGGCGTCCGCCCGGTCTATGTGATCGACTACCCGGTCGCGAGCCAACCCAAGGGGTTCGGCCCCTTGCGCGAGCTCCACGACGACGGGCTATGCGAGATCGGCGCCCATCTACACCCCTGGGTGAACCCACCGCACGACGAGCGGGTGACGGTCGCCAACTCGTACCCCGGGAACCTTCCGGCGGCGCTCGAACGCGAAAAGCTCGCCCGGCTGACCGGCGCGATCGAGGATAATTTCGCCCTTCGCCCACGGGTCTACAAGGCCGGGCGCTACGGCGTCGGGCGCGCGACCACCGCGACCCTCGCCGCGCTCGGCTACGATATCGACACCAGCGTGGTCCCCGGCGCCGACATGGGCGCCGACGGCGGCCCCGATTTTCGCCGCTGCGGCGCGGCGCCCTATTGGTTCGGCCCCGGGGGCGGCCTTCTCGAGGTCCCGCTGACCGTCGGGTTTCGCGGCATGCTCGCCGGTCGGGGGGCGAATCTCCACGCGCGCATCGCCGGGCGCGCCGGAATGGCGCTCCACCTTCCCGGCATCTTCGGCCGCCTTGGGCTGCTGGAGCGCATGAAGCTCACCCCCGAGGGCGTCGGCCACGACGAGCATCGGCGGCTGACCCACGCGCTTCTCGCGCGCGGCCAGCGGGTGTTCTGCCTCGCCTTTCACAGCCCCTCGCTCGAACCCGGGCAGACGCCTTATGTGCGATCGAGGCGCGATCTCGACGCCTTTCTCGACCGGCTCGCGCGCTATTTCGACTTCTTCGTGAACGAAATCGGCGGCCGGCCGGCGACCCTCGGCGAAATTCGCGCGCTCGCCGAGGCCGCGCGCCCAACCACGGACCCTGGCTCACGCCCCGGGGAAAGCCCGCGTTCGCCGAATCGATGACCGGTTTAGACAAGTTTTACGGTATCCTGCGCTCGATGGGATCATGGTCCGGCACGGGCCGGGCCGCGTGGCGCGCGTCGACGGCAAGAGCGAGAGAACGCCGCGCGAATCGTTCCCCGGGAACGGCATGACGTTGATGACATGTTGATGCGTCTGTGGATTCTCCTTGCGATCGTGGTCTCCACCTTCGCCGGCTATCAGAGCTACGCGCGCGCGCCGGCGGCGGTCGAGGGCCTGATCGCGGCGTTGTTCGGCGGCGGCGCGGCGGCGCGCGCGCCGCAACTGCCGCTCGTGGTCGCCGTGCTGATCGGGAGCGCGCTTCTGTTCGTCCTCACCTTCCTGGTGATCGGCCTGCTCGACTGGCGCAGGACGCGCCATGTCGCGGGCGAGATCGCGCGTCTTCTCGAACGCCGCCGCGAGGGCGAGGAGCCCGACCGGCGCGATTTTCTCGCCGCCTTCGGCGAGGCCGACAATCTGGTCGAGACCGCCGCCGATTACGCGGTGACCCTGGACGAGGCCGAGAACGACGATGCCCCCGGCGGACGCGGCGCGCGCTATCGCGCGACGGTCCCGGCGGACGCGTATTTCCGGGCCGATTCGCTGATCGAGGGACGCCTGTTCGATCCCTTCTTCCGTTGGCTGCCGACGGCGCTCGCGACCGTCGGCCTGCTCGGGCTGCTCTTCGGGCTGATCGACGGCCTGCGCGCCACGGACGCGGCGGTGGCGGTGGCTCCGGGCGCGCCGTTCGCGACCGCCGCCGAGGGCGGGTTGATCGCGCTGTTCGCGGCGCTCGTCGTCGCCCTCGCCGTCGGCCTCGCGCGCGCGATCCTGATCGCGCTCCGCCGCCAACAGATCGCGACCCTCGGCCGCATGATCGACGCCCTGTTCCTGTATGGCGCCGACTCCTCGCTCGGGTTCGCGCGCGGCGTCGCCGAGGAGGCCGCGTCGCTTCGCCGCGCGGTCTCGGCGGTCGGCGCCGATCTCCGCGACGCCATGGCGCGGCAGAACGCCGAGCTCGCGCGCGCGCTCGAGACCCAGGCCCGGGTCGCGGCGAGGTCGCTCGCGGATGCGGTCAAAACGACGCTCAACACCCCGCTGGTCGCGCTCACCGCCGCGGTCGAGCAGGCGACCCGCGACGAGAGCGAGCGCGTCCAGTCGCTGATCGCGGCGACCCTCGAGCGCTTCGTCGAGGAGCTCGAGGGCCAGTTCGGCAACCAGCTTTCCGAGGTCAACGCGCTGCTCCAGTCGTCGAGCGCCATGGCCGCCGACGTCGAGCGCTCGTTCGCCGGGATCGCCGACACGCTCAGCGACCGGCTGGCCTCGCAGGCCGATGCCTTCGCCCGCGAGCTACGCGCCGCGCTCGACACCGAGACCGAGCGTCACGCCAAGGAGAACAAGGCGCTCGCGACCCAGCTCAAGCGCTTCTCGACCGGACTCGCGCGCGAGGTCGATAAGCATTCGAAGCGCTTCGACGCGTTCCTCGCGGGCGCGCTCGACCGGGTCGAGGCGATCACCAAGTCCGCGGTCACGGCCAATGGCGAGGACCTCGCCAAGACCGCCGCCGCCTTCCAGGGGCTTCAGGCGGTGGTCGAAAGCCTCGCGCTGTCGGTCGCGCCGCTCCTCAACCAGGTGCTCGATACCCAGCAACGCCTGCTCGCCGCCATCGAGGAGGAGAGCCACGCCGGGAAGGCGATCGCCGGCGCCGCCTCGGACATGAACGCGGCGGCGCGCGCGAGCCGCGAGACGGTCGAGAAGTTCGTCGTGCTCGCGAGCGCGCTCGGCGGCGGATCGCCCGCCGCGTCCGCCAAGCGGGACGGCGCATCGGCCGACGCCAACGACCGCAAGCCCCCCGCCAAGGGCGCCGTCGAGAAACGCGATGGCGACGCGCTGGGGCGCGCGCTCTCGGAGCTTCGCGACGAGACCGAGGGCCTGATCAAGGACCTCCCCGACCTCTAGGGCAAGGAAGGCGCGCGGAACGGCTATGGGAACATCGGTTCTGGTCACCGGCGGCGCCGGCTATATCGGCTCTCATGTCGTCCGCCGACTGGTCGAGGCGGGCCACGCGGTCACCGTTTACGACAACTTGTCGACGGGCCGGCGCGAGGCGGTTCTCGGCGCGCCGCTCGTGGTCGCCGACCTCGCCGACGGCGACGCGCTGCGGCGCTGCTTCGCCGCCGGCGATTTCGTCGCCGTTCTCCACTTCGCGGCCAGCATCGTGGTGCCCGAATCGGTCGCCGATCCGCTTTCCTATTACGCCAACAACACCGCCAACACGCTGGGGCTGATCCGCTGCTGCGCCGAGTTCGGGGTCGAGCGATTCGTCTTCTCCTCGACCGCCGCGGTCTATGGCGAGCCGCCCGGCGGCGTCGCCGACGAGAGCGCGCCGGTCGGGCCGATCAATCCCTATGGCGCCTCGAAGGCGATGAGCGAGCGGATCCTGAGCGATCACGCGAACGCCTCGGCCTTCCGTCATGTCACGCTGCGCTACTTCAACGCCGCCGGCGCCGATTTCGAGGCCCGGATCGGCCAGAGCTTCCCGGGCGCGACCCATCTGATCAAGGTCGCCTGCGAGGCGGCGGTCGGCAAGCGCGCGGCGGTCACGGTGTTCGGCACCGATTACGACACGCCCGACGGAACCGGGATTCGCGACTACATCCACGTCGAGGATCTGGCGGCGGCGCATCTCGACGCGCTCGACCATCTCGCCGCCGGGGGCGAAAGCCTGGTGCTCAACTGCGGCTATGGCCACGGCGCGAGCGTGCGCGAGGTGCTCGACTGCGTGAAGCGGGTCTCGGGGGTCGATTTTCCGGTCGAGGAAGGCCCCCGCCGCGCCGGCGATCCCGCGCGGCTCATCGCCCGGAGCGCGCGCATCCGCGAAACCCTGGGCTGGCGGCCGCGCCACGACGATCTCGAGACGATCGCGCGAACCGCGCTCGCCTGGGAGCGCAAGCTCGCCGGCTGACGACGGTCGACGCCCTCCCGCTCAGCCGCCCGACAGCTCGCGCAGGAGCTTGCGGGCCTCGTCCATGGCGGAGAAGGGCTTGCCCGAGCCGACCACGGCCTCGAGCTCGCGCCGGGCTTCGTCCACCTGACCCACGGCGTTGAGCGCGACCGCGAGGTGGTAGCGGATCTCGGACTGATCGGGCGCCTGGGCGGCCGCCTTCTTGAGAAGCTCGACCCCTTCGGCGGCCTTGCCCTCGCGCACCAGGATCCAGCCGAGCGTATCGGTGATCTCGGACGACTGGGGCGCCTTGTCATGAGCGCGGCGCGCGAAATCGAGCGCGCGGGCGTCGCCGACCTCGTGGTAGGACCAGGCGAGGTTATTGAGCAGCACGGGGTCTCCCGGGCTAACGGCGAGCAGGCGCTCGTACTCGCCGATCGCGTCCTTGAACCGCTTCGCGTTCAGATAGGCCCCGGCGAGCGCGAGTCGCGTGCGGTGATCGTCCGGGTTCTTGGCCAACCAGTCGCGCAGCACGCCGAGCCCGCCCTCGACGTCGCCCGCCTTGGCGCGGGCGGCGTAGAGCCGCAGCGCGAGCGTCGCGCTCGCCTGGCGGGCGCTGGCGGCCTCGTAGGCCTTGGCCGCGCCGGTGAAATCGCCGGCCCGCGTCAGAACGTCGCCTTCGAGCATGGGACCGATGGGCGAGGCCGGCTGGTCGGCGCTCAACTCGCGCGCGCGGGCGAGCGCCGCGTCGGTCTTTTTGTCCAGCATCTCGAGCTCGACCGCCGCCACGCGCCCGCGCATGAAGTCGGGCGCGATCTTGCGCGCCTTGGCGAGCTGCTCGCGGGCGCCAGCGAAGTCCTTGGTCTTGATCAAGGCGAGGGCGAGACCGACGCGCGCCTGCGCCGACTTGGGCTCGAGATCGACGAGCCGCCGGAAGGTGACGATCGCGCTGTTGACCTCCCCCGCCGCCACCTGCGCGCGGGCGAGGACGAAAAGCGTCTGGGGATTGTCGGGCGCGATGAGATCGGCCTCGCGCGCCACGTCGAGCGCCTTGTCGCCCGCGCGCCGCGCGATATAGATGTTGGCCAGCCGCAGCCGGGGTTCGACCGCCTTGGGATTGGCCGCGCGCGCGCGTTCGAGAAGCGCGAGCGCGTCCTCGACGCGGTTTTCCCGTCCGGCGAGGTCAGCGAGCGCAATCAGCGCGCCGGGGTTGTCCTTGTCGGCGTCGAGGACCGCCTGGTACTGCGCCCGGGCGGCGTCGACGTCGCCCGCGCGAAGCGCGATCTGCGCGAGGTTCATGCGCGCCGGGAAGTAGTCCGATTGGATCGCGAGCGCCTGCTCGAAGCTCTTCTTCGCCTCCTCGGTCTTTCCCAGGCCGAGATAGGCCGCGCCCTTGAGATTGAACGGCAGCGGGTTGCCGTCGAGGCGCTTCTCGAGCTCGGCCGCCGAGGCGAGCGCGCCGTCGAAGTCGCGCTTCCTGATCTGAGCGAGCGCGAGCAGGATGCCGGCCTGGGTCTCGTCGGCGTTGAGCTCGAACGCGGTCTTGAGCTCGTCGACCGCGAGATCGGACTTGCCCACGGCCATATGGCTCAGCGCGAGCTGGGTGCGCACCGCGGCCACCACGTCGGGCGAGACCGCCACCGCCTTCTGGAAATACTCGGTGCTCTTGGCGAAATCGCGCTTCTGCATGTAGGCGCTTCCGAGAAGCGCGAGCGCCTGGGCGTCCTTGGGCGCTCTCACGACGACCGGCGAGAGGACTTCGATCGCGCGCTCCGACTGCTTCTTGCGGATCAGCGTGGCGCCGAGAAGCTTGCGCGCGACCAGGTTCGCGGGCGCCGCCTCGACGAAGCGCGAGAGATATTGCTCGGCCTGCTCGAGGTTGTTCTGGGCATAGCTGACGGCGCCGAACAGAAAGATGCTGGGAAGGTGGTTGTCGACCGTCCGGAACACCTTGAGGAGCTCGTCCTGGGCGGCCGCGTAGTCTTTCTTGCGGGCGTCGATGAGCGCCGCGAGATAGGAGGCGAGAGGGTGGTTCTCGGCGGTCGCGCGCACCGCGTCGATGTCGGTGCGCGCCTCGCCGTCGCGGTTGAGGTCGATCAGC
>Ga0114931_10003217_pt1 | contig 20727 bp, 20 predicted proteins | sample 2SBtaG_FD_89579 | JGI IMG/M metagenome (GOLD analysis project Ga0114931, IMG submission 89579) | Deep subsurface microbial communities from Kolumbo volcano to uncover new lineages of life (NeLLi) - 2SBTROV14_V59a metaG | ecosystem: Environmental > Aquatic > Marine > Volcanic | place: Kolumbo...
AATATGAATAAAAAATACAGAAGATGCAGAGCAGTATGCGAGTCCACTGGAAACATGTGGATAAAGACATACGAGTCATTTGAGAAAAATGGAATACCAATAAAACTTGCAAATCCACTAAAAAATAAAGCAATTGCAGAAGCAAGCATAAAGACTGACAAGATTGATGCAAGAACACTGGCACATCTGCTAAGGACAGACCTTGTTGTGCAGTGTCACGTTCCAACATGGAAAACCAGAGACCAAAAGCAGATTCTCAGGCACAGGGAAAACATGGTGCAGGATAGAACAAAAATTGCAAACAGGATGAACAATCTTTTAGACAAATACGATCTGCAAACCATTGGAAACCACATTACAGGTGTAAAAAATCTGCAATGGCTATCAGAGCAGAAACTACCAATGACTCATGATGACTACATCATGCATCAGTGCATCAGACAGATAAGACAACTAAACTGTGACATAAAACAACTGGAAAAAACAATAGATAAGATTGCATTGCAAAATGAGGATGCCAAAATAATAATGAGCATGACAGGATTTGACTCCTTTGGTGCACTAATTGCGCTAGAGATTGACGGCATTAGCAGATTCCCAACTCCAAAGAAACTAGTGTCCTGGATGGGAATGTGTCCAACTGTTCATCAGTCAGGAAACAGCATATACCATGGGAAGATGAAAAAGGATTCAAACAGACGAGTCAACTGGATGATGACGCAAGCAGCAAACGTTGCATCATTCAAAGATGAGAGAATGAGAGAGGTCTACCAGAGAGCAAGAAAGAAGCATCCGCATGGAGTAGCAGTGAGTCATGTTGCAAATAAGATGGGAACGATAATCTGGCATCTGCTTGATAAAAAGACTCTGTACAATCAACGAAAAGATGCCCTGTATGCAAGAAAACTTAAGAGGATAAAGAGTCAATGATATGACAAGCTGGAAGAATATGGACAGTGCGTAGGAGCTAGAAGTTTACATGTGTTCATACATATAATTCTTATAACATCAAATTAATACATAAGCAATAATTCTTGGAATGTCACAAATTAAACATTTAAGACATATTGAAAAACAAAAAAGAAATGGCAGATTATCCAAAAATCACTATAGGAGTACCAGTTTATAATGGAGAAAAATTCATTCAAAAATGTTTAGAATCGGTACTAAAACAAACCAGAACAGATTTTGAATTATTAATTTCAGATAATGCATCTACAGATAAAACATCTGAAATATGTAAAAAAAATGTGTTAAAGGATAAAAGAATTAGGTATATTAGACAAAGAAAGAATTTAGGAGCATTAAATAATTTTCGTTATCTTTTAAAAGAAGCTAAAGGAGAATATTTTGCTTTTTTGGCAGTGGATAATTATTATCAAGATAATTATTTAGATAAATGCATTTCTACATTAGATACTTCAAAAGAAATTGTTGGGGTAATGGGTAAATTAAAAATAGATGAAAATTATCATGATGTTTTTTCTAAAGAAAAAAAAATGTTAAAAAAAATTGGTTTGTCATATAGACCAATACAAGAAATTTGTATTGAAGGGAATTACAATAGAAGAATTAAAACATGGTTAAAAAACATACCATGGCAATTATTTTATTCTGTATATAGAACAGAGGTAGTACGTAAAGGCGATCTAAATGAATTTTTTGTAGGTAGTGACGGGGCATTTATGCTTAGTATTTTAAAATTTGGAGGAATTAGAACAATTAGTGATACAACATTTGTTAGTTTTCCATACGGAGAATCAATAAATGGAACAATTCAATCTGCAATCAAAATTAATCCAGGATTAGTTAGTAAAATTTTTCCTTTTTATCCTTTAACAAAATGGTGTATTAAGAATTTAGGAATAAAAAATTGTTTAAAAAATTCACGCCATATAATTAGATTAAATTTTGACGGTGTTTTTCTATATTTAAAAGATCTTTATGTATTTTTTAAAAAGAAAAGTAGTCTGGAAAATATGGACAGGTTATGATGGGGCATAGAAGGGCAACATTATTTCTAAAAAATCTTAGTTATTTTTCAAGATTGAGTATGGAGTAAGTTTTTCTTCAATTTGTTTCCATGTATCAAAATAAAAAAAATATTTGAAATACAATATATTTATCTGTGAAAAAAGATTTAAGTTAAAAGATAATTGAAGATGCATCGTGGTACTAGAAAAGATCTTTAGTGAGAAACATAGATTTTGTATTGTTTTAAGGGATGGTCATGAGCCTGAAGGTACCATGTTTTATACAGAAAAAAATGATCCGTTACAATTAGGTACAATTAAACATGAAACAGGATATGTAGAACCACCACATATTCATCAAAAGAAAGAAAAAATCATTCTTGAAGTAGTAGAGTCATTACACATTGTATATGGAAAAGTTGCAGTAGATTTCTTTGAAGGAAGGAAAAAATTTTCCACAATTATCCTAAATCCAGGGGATACCGCATTATTGATAGAAGGAACACATAGAATTAGAGTCCTTGAATCATTTAAAGGAGTTAAGGTGAAACAAGGTCCATACGTAAGCATTGAAGATGATAAAGAATTCATTGAAGTTGAAGATAATGAAAACAATTAATTTGAATGATTAGAAGATGAAGATTTTAGTGTTAGGCGCAAGTGGGCTTGTAGGTGATGCTTTTGTTCATAGTGAAAATTCCTATGAGATAATTGCAACATATAGTAACAACAAAATTCAAAATGATAGTTTTAGCTCATTTAAAATTAATCTTCCACAAGACTGGTTAAAATTTAAAAAATTAATTTTAAAAGAAAAACCAGAAGTTGTTTTAAATACAATGGCGTATTCAAATGTCGATTTTTGTGAGAATAATAAGGAAGAAGTATATGAATTACACGTAGGAATTACAGAAAAGATTGTTAGATTATGCACCCAGATTAATGCTAAAATGATATTTTTGTCAACTGATTATGTTTTTGACGGTAAGATAGGAAATTATACAGAAGAGGATAAACCTAATCCAGTAAATTTTTACGGTAAAACAAAAGAAGAAGCAGAAAAGATTGTTTTAAAAAATTCAAAGAATTTGGTTATTAGAACATCATTGATTTATGGATCTAGTGATAAAGTGAGATTTTTGAAGTTTGTTGTTAATAGTCTAAAAGATGGAAAAGAGATAGATGCATATGATGATATTTTTAATAGTGCAACTTTAGTTGATGAATTAGTAAATGCAATTTTAAGGAGTATTGAAGAAGATGTTAATGGGATTTTTCATGTGGTTGGTTCAAGTTGTGTTTCTAGATATGAATTTGCAAAAATGATTGCTAAAGTTTTTGATTTGAATGAAAGCCTAATCAAATCAACATCAATTAAGAATTTTGAATTGGATGCCACAAGACCAATAAAACCATGTCTAGACAATTCCAAAGCATCAAAAATTTTGGGCATGAATTTTTCAACTATAGAGGAAGGAATAAAGTATGTATTTGAACAAAAATTAGATGTGGATTAATTTAAGATATGAAAATTCTATTTGTTAATTATAGTATTGGCGGATATGCTTCTGATGCAGTTCAAATGATTACAATTGTTAAGGGTCTTAAAAAAAGAGGGCATGAGATTACAATTGCCACCACTGATGGTGATGGTTATTTTTATGATAAGAAGAGAAGTGCCCTTTACGCACCAATTAGAAAGAAATTGGTAGACGGACAAGGGAAAATTATTGAGATTGATGGAATGTCAATATATCCCATTCATTGTAATTCGTCAAAATTTGGAATGTATTGTTTGTCAGCATCAAAAGAGGCGAAAAAAATTATTGGAAAATTTGACTTAGTCTATATCATAAACTGGTATTATCATTTAGGTATGGTATTTTCTAAAATTGCTCATGAATGCAAAGTTCCATTTATTGTAGGTCCAATGGCATCATTACAAGACAAAGCACACAATATGAAAAATAAACAAAAATGGATTTTAGATAAAATGTACACTAATCAAATGCTGAAAAATGCAGATGGATTTCACTGTGTTGGACATCAAGAAAAAGAATCCCTCTTAGAATTAGGTGTTAAACCAGAAAAAATCAATATTATTGACAATGGGATAGTTCTAAAAAATTATGAGACTAAAAAACCAACTCAGATTTTAGAAAAAAATGAAATAAAATTAAATGATAATCCGTATTTACTTAACATCGGTAGGATTGATCCAAAAAAAGGTATAGATCTTTTGCTTTTAGTATTTTCAGAATTACATAAAAAATATAAAAATTTGAGATTGGTGATTGTAGGGACAGGTCCGGAAAATTATGTTAAAGAAATGAAAGAATTAACAAGAAAATTGGGAATGAATGAATCAGTAAAATTTACTGGATATGTGACAGAGGAAGAAAAAGTTGAGCTTTTAAACTCGGCAAAGTTATTTGTTGTCACATCACACAGTGATGTTCATACAACAACTGCAATTGAAGCAATGGCAGTAGGCATACCAGTAGTCATCACTAAGGCTAGTGATTTTCCAGAAATTGATTCCTACGAGGCTGGATTTACAGTAGAAAGTACTCAAAAATCAATCTATGATGCAATTGAAGAGTTACTAGAAGATGAAAAAAAATTGAAAATATTTTCAAAAAATGCAAAAAAATTAGTCCAGGATAGATTTCTTTTGGAAAATCAAATAGAAAAATATGAAAAAATGTTTATGGAAATTTCTGAGGAAAATAATCAAAGTGATTGATTTTTAAGAATTTTTGAAAATATTCAAGAGCGCTTTGCATACAAATATCCATAAAACATGGATTTTCCTGCTTGTTTATTTTTAATGTAATATGGATCAGTTACAGTTACAGTAAATCCACAATTTTCTAATTTATTTTTAAGATTTTTGTATCCATAGTGATATTCAATTTGAATATGAGTGAATTTTGAAAGTGTTGATTTATCTGCAGTAAGAATTGAATCATATTCACATCCTTCACAGTCTAATTTTAAAACTGCAGTTGATATTTCATATTTTGAAATTAAATCAGATAATGTGATTAGAGGAATTTTAGTTCCATTAGTAGATTTTTCCAAATTACTTCCAGCACCATCTTTATTTTCATCAACAATTAGGAAACCTTGGTTATCAGAACATCCGCTTAATCGCAATTCAATTTTATCAGTAAAATTATTCAATTCAATATTTTTTTTAGCTAATTGAAAATTCTGAGGTAAAGGTTCAATTGCAATTACTTTTTTAGCACCTTTACGTGCAAAATAAATCGAAGAATCACCAATATTTGCTCCTATATCAATAACTATTTCATTATTGACAGGTAAAAAATCATAAACTTCTTCAAAAAATACAGCATATACATCTCCATTATCATTTCCAAGATCAATTTCAATATCAGAAGAATTTTTTTTAAAAATTGTAATAGTGTTATTTTGAATTTTGTATCCATCCATAATTCCAAAAGAAGTAAGATAAGTCTGATAATAATTTTCCAACACAATTTTTGTGCCATTTCTTAAAGTTGCATGTATAGGAAAATTTTTTTTCATTAAATTTCTCATTACAGATAAATAATTTTTGTATGTTTTTCTATATCGATTAAATGAGTTAGTTAAATGAAAATAACTTTTAACGTATTGAGAAAATGTCATATTATTCATTTCATTTAACATAAAAATTTTAATAATTTTCACTATTTATTGATAGTTATTTTATTATCACAAATCAGATACCAAAAATGAATTATTTGTTTAAGATTTTTTATTAATCCAATATTGTAAATGTTCTCTCATCTGTTTATGATGGTTTAATAGATCAAAAAACTCTACGCTTCGATTTCTAGCCTTTAAACCCATGTTATTACTAAGATCTGGAGAATCTAAGAATTTTTCAATATATCTGATCAGATTTTTTTCGTCATTTTCTTCAATTAAAAATCCGGTTTCACCATGTACAATTATTTCTTCAGGGCCACCTGGCTTCCAAGATATTACTGGTGTTCCACAGGACATACTCTCAGTCACTATTAGACCAAAGGGCGCTTCTTTCACTAAATGTACAACAACAATTGCTTGAGAATACAATTCAGCAAGTTTTTCATCAGAAACTTTACCAAAAAATTCTACACACTCATACAAATTTGACTTTTTTGCAATATTTTTCAATTCATTGTCAAGTGGCCCCTTACTTCCAACAACCCATATTTTGAAATCATTTCGTGTTAAAGATAATTTTTTAGCTGCTTTTAGTAGAAGATCTGCACGGCGAATTTTTGTATCACCTAAAGTTAAAATGCATTTAGATTTTTTGTGGTTTTTTGGGGAAAATTTTGTTATGTTTGTACCAAGAAGCATTACTTTTGAATCAAAATTGTAAAATCTTTTTACATTTTTTGCTGTAAAATTACTATGACATATAATTTCATCAAAATTTTTCCACTGATTTTTATCATAAAATCTAACAAATAGTCGAATAAATCTCCAAGGTATTCGTTTAGTAAATGGTAAATTATTGATGTAAGTATCGGTATAAAGTAAATTGACATCTTGTGGATAGCACAATGTTGGAATATTATCAAATTTTTGTGCCCACATTGTGCTAGGATAATGATTGAAAAATACAATATCTGGTTTTTCATTTTTTATAAAAGTGAATAGTTTTTTTCTTGTTTTTCTTAAATTTAACCAAAATTTAATTGATTGTGTTAGAGACTTTTCATCTGCAAGATTGACAATTCTAATATTTTCTTTTGATGTAAATAATTTTTCATCGGTGTATAAGGATACAATAATTACTTCGTCTCCACAAGAGGCCAAGTATTCAGATAGTTCCCAGCCATATCTAGCAGCTCCGCCAATAGATTTCAGATATGGTAAAACCATAACAATTTTCATTGGGTATTCTCCAACATATTCTCACATTATTTTAGTGAGTATTTTTTCCATCTTTCAGTATCTAAACTCATATCAATTGTCAATGGAGGCCCTTCATAATCATTCATTGTCATAGGTAAAATATTAGGGGTTGTAATTTTTGCTAGTTCATACATGGAAAATTTTGTGTCGCCAACAATATGTAGAATTCCTTGATAGTCAGCATTTATGGCGTCAAGAATCCCATTTGCAACATTTTCTGCAAACAAGTATGTTCCAAATCTATCTGTAAATGCTTTTGGATAAGGCCATTTTTCTTTAGCAACAAAGTTTGTTCGAATTATTATATGATTTTTTAATTTAGTCACTTCATGCTCGCCAATTAATTTGGTTAATGCATAGAAATTTTCAGGATATGGAATATCACTTTCTTTATACATGCCATTATGACCATCAAAAACACAAGCAGTGCTTACATAAACAAATTTAGGAGTTGGATTTAATCGAATAGAGGCATCAACAAGATTTTGAGTTCCCTCCACATTAGTTCTCCAAGCTAATTCCTTATTTTCCTCACAAGTTCTAATTTTTGTTAAAGCAGCTGTATGTATGATAGTAGCAATGTTATGAGTTTGGAAATATTGGGTAACTTGAACTTTATTCGTAATATCTAATTCTTTATGAGTAGGACAGAGACAATCTTTGAAGATTTTTTTTAATTCTAAGCCTAAATTTCCGCTTCCTCCAGTGATAAGAAGTGCCATAAATTTAAGAAATTTAAATTACCTATATTACTTTGTAAAAAAAATCAAAAATCTAATTTTTGTCTTTGAAGTTTTCCTCTAATAATATTAACAACTTTTGAAGCAGTATTTCCATCACCCAATGCGTCAGACCATGACCAATTTGGAGTATGAGATGTAATTAATTTTGTTGCCTCAATGATGTTCTCAGAATTTATGCCTGCTAAAATATTAGAGCCTGCTTCAATTGTTTCAGGTCTTTCAGTACTTTCTCTTATTGTAATACAAGGTTTTTTGAAATAGAGTGTTTCTTCTGGAACTGTTCCTGAATCAGTGATAAGACAAAAAGCATTTTTTTCAAGTTTTGTAAAATCAAAAAATCCCAATGGTTTTATTATTTCAATTCCTTTGGGGATCTTTTGTTTTTTTATTTTACTTGCAGTTCTAGGATGCATTGGATAGATAATTCTTTTTTTAAATTTTGAATGAATTTTAGATAAACTAGAAAATATTACTTTTAAAGAATCAACAGAATCTACATTTTCACTTCTATGAGCAGTTACCAAAAAGAAATCATTGTTTTTAAGATTCATCTTTTCTAAAATTTTACTTTTTTCAATTTTTGGTAAATAATGATTAATTACCTCTATGATAGGATTTCCTACAACATAGATCTTACTGGGATGAATATTTTCTCGAATAAGGTTTTCCCGAGAATAAGTTGTATATGGTAACAAAATTGAAGATAGATTATCAATTAGTACTCTATTTTTTTCTTCAGGCATTCGAGAATCATAAGCTCGCATTCCTGCTTCCAAATGAACTATTTTGATTCCATGATGAGCAGCAGGAATAGCACAAAGGCCACTATTTGTGTCTCCCAGAATAAGTAAAACGTCAGGATGTTCCTGTAACAAAATTTCATCGCTCTTTTTAATGATTTCAGCAACTTCTATTCCAAATTGTCCAGTTTTTACTTTTAGATTGTAATCAGGTTTTCGTATTCCTAATTCAGAAAAAAATATTGAGCTAAGTTCAGGGGTAAAATTTTGATTTGTATTTACCATAATATGATCAAAATTGGAATCCAATAATGGAAAAAGTCTAGAAAGTCGTATGATCTCAGGACGTGTTCCAAATATGGACATTACTTTCATAACATATGGAAAGATAAATAACTCGATTAAAAAGTTTTTAAAAAAATGGTATCAAAATGAGAATGAGACTAGACACCAAAATTATTTTTATTTACAAGATTTATTAAATGACTTTTTATTGATAATTGTAATTGAGTTATTCTAAACAGATTAATGGAAAAAACATATTGATAACTGGAGGTACTGGTAGTTTTGGAAATCAGATGATAAAAGAACTGAGTAGTTACAAGCCAAAAAAAGTTTCGATATACAGCAGGGATGAAGATAAACAACATACTATGAAACAAAATCTAAAGAATTTATCAATTTTTAAAAATCTAAAATTTGTGATTGGTGATGTTAGGGATTATGATAGATTGTTTGCTGCAACTAAGGACATTGATGTTGTTTTTCATGCAGCTGCATTAAAGCAAGTACCAACTGTCGAAACACATCCTTACGAGGCTGTTAAAACTAATGTTATTGGAGCATATAACATGATGAGAGCAGCAGTTGCGAGAAAAGTAAAACATGTTGTAGCAATAAGTACCGATAAAGCTGTTAAACCAGTAAATGCCATGGGAATCACTAAAGCACTCCAAGAAAAAATTATTCTTTCAGAAGATATTGCAAAAGATGGTACTAAATTTTGTTGTGTGAGATACGGTAATGTATTAGGAAGTAGAGGAAGTGTAATTCCTTTATGGGATATGAAGATGGAGCGTAATGAGCCATTACCCATAACTCATCCAGATATGACAAGATTCATGCTCACTTTACATGAAGCAATTCAACTTGTGTTTTATGCAATAAAATTTTCAAAAGGTGGAGAAATTTTTGTAAAAAAAGCACCAGCAACAAAAATAGAAGAATTAGCAAAGACATATGCAGAATTAAAATCTAAAAAGAAAAATTATCCTGTAGAGTATGTTGGAATAAGATCTGGAGAAAAAATTCATGAAGTTTTAGTTTCTCAAGAAGAGAAGAGACATTCAACAGAAGAAAAAGATCACTTTGTAATCCATAAAGAAAGTGAATTTGATACAAAATCAATAAAAAAATTATTTTCATCAGAGGAATATAGTTCAGATAAAGTCAAACATCTGAATAAAACCCAATTAAAAGAATTAATGAAAAATCTGAAATGGATTATTTGATATGATATTAATAGAATTTTCTAAATTAAATTAGAAAATTTGTTTAAAATTTTATCAGATAAAAAATCCCAATCATAATGTTCTTTTACATGCAAGTACCCATTATTTCCAATTTCTTCAAGTTTTGTAGGATTTAAAAGCAGATCAGATAAAGTGCTAATAAAATAGTCTAATTCTGAATAAAAAATTCCATAATTTTCATTAGGCAATAACCCTACAGTTCCTTTCATAGGAGTTGAGAGTACAGGTTTTCCACAAGCAAAATATTCTAAAATTTTTATAGGCAAAATACTGTCTGTGATTTCATTGATTACAAAAGGAGTAATACAAATGTCTGCCAAGGAGATATACTTCGGAAGATCATGTTGAGGTTTAAAGCCAGTTAAAATTATTTCAGAATTTAATTTATTTTTTTCAATTAGTGATTTAATTTCATTAAAAAAAGGGCCACCACCAACAATCAATAACTTCACATTAGGTATTTTTGTTTTTAAAAAATCAAATTTTTTAATAATTATATCCAGACCAGCAAAAGGATAGATAGTTCCTACAAATAAAATAACTTTATCTTTTGAAGAAATTCCGAGATGTTCAGAGAGATGATTGTCTGGAGGCAATGGCCTAAAATCATTCGAGTTAATTCCTAACGGAAAAAATTCAACATTTTCATCCTTGCCACCCATTACTTTTGTGTAGGAAGCTAAATCAGGGGTAGTTGCAAGTACTTTGGAGGAATTACCAATAACTCTTTTTTCATAAGTTTTGACTATATTTTTTAGAATTGGGATGTGTACTAGTTTATGAGCAACATCTAATGCTCTAAAAACTACCGGTATGCTTACTTCTTTAGCAATTTTTATTGTTTGAATACCATTTGTAGCAACACCATAAAGAAGAATAATATCGATTTTATTTTCAACAACGATTTGACGAATTACTTTTTCACAAGTTAAAAAGTGAGTTAAACGATTTAATCCTTTAATTAAAACGGATGAAGGTCTTATGAGAGTAATTCTAGCTTTATCATATACACTATGAAAATTTTTAATTTTATTGGTTCTTAATCCAGAAATAAGATTTTTGAAATTTGGTTGTCCACAATCAATAACAAAAACTTCATGACCTTTCATTGAAAAAATTTCAGCAAAATGTTGTGGTTCAAATGGAACTTTGATAATCCAATCAATTTCGTGAACGATAAGAATTTTCAATATACATCAATTGTTTTTTATGGTTTAGAGTGTTTTGTTCTTTAATTCTTTTACAATATTACTTACCAATTGTCTTATTCTTGAATCAAGAATATAGGAGATAATTACATGAAGTAATATTCCTAATAGAGCAAAAAATAGCACATTAGGAACAAATACAAAGACCTGTTTGTTATAATCAAGAAAATTCTCTAAAAATACAAAAATGATTCCAAATGAAACTATTGTTATTCCCAGATATTTTAAAATAATTTTTAAATCAAATCTAATCTCTAATTTTTTTTGCATTAAATTTAGCAGATAAAGAGATAACGGAATCTGAGTTACTAGGGTTACAGATGCCCAAAAAACTAACAGTTCAATTTCTTGAATTTTATAATTTACTAAGATTATCAAGCCTATTGTAAGGGCAACCATAGAAATTATTGTTTGTAATAATTTTATAGAATGTGGATAAAATAATTGGCTTCGAATGTAATTTTTGAAAGTTGTATTTTTTTCGACATCAATTGTTTCTATTCCTCCTAAATTCATAATTGAGACATTTGTTATTACTTGGAAAAAATTTCGTGCAGATAGAATTACAACCACCAAAACAGCTGATTCGTATATTGGATTCATTGCAAATAGGGCAGGCCTTGCAAATGTTATTACAAATCCAGTTATCAATAATGAGAAATAAAATAATTGTGAAACATTATCTTGTAAATAATGTCTACTTCCACCTTGTAACAATTTTGGATAGACAGCTCTAGAAATTAATCCTGCATGAGATATTATCCCAGGAGTAACGATAGCCACAGTCCAAAATGCAATTCCAATTACTGAGCCAGTTATAATAGAAAATATTGCAATTCCTAAACCATCTATAACTATAGACAACGCAGGATATAGTGGCAACCAAGAAAGATTAACCCATTTTTTAAGAAAAATTTTGTTAAAATTATTTCTTAATTTTTCGCGTGTAAAAATTAGTAAAGCAGTTATGCTAATAAAATAAGAAAACAAGTTTGTTAAAATAGCGCCTTGAACTCCAAGTTCAAGATAAAAAACAAAGAAAATAACAAAAATCACTTGAGAAAATCCAAAAATGATTGTTCCATAACTAATCGTATGAGGTTTCCATCCTAGATTAATTGCCATCAAAATACCATTAAGAAATATTGCAGGAATTAGTATGGAAGAAAACACTAGAACATTTTGATCTGTTTGTGTTTGGTAACCCATGAAATAAGCAATTGGAATATAGATAATAACAGAAATGCATGAAAGAGCGGAACTTCCTATAACAGCAGTTTTTCCTGATTCAATCCCTCTTGATGTTTCTCTTGTAGCCCAAAATGAAATAATGGGGCCAATCATAGTTACATAAATGAGCATTCCATTAATCAGGCCCCATGTACCATAATCTTCTGTAGAAAGTTGTCGAGTTAAGACTAATGTAAAAACCACTCCTAAAATTACAGTTAAAATTGCAACTACAAATGAGAGAATACCAGTATATGTTACTCGAATATCAGACAATTTCTATACGGACAGTTAGAAGCAGTTTTAATAAATCCATTTTTATGATAAATGAATAGTCTTAAAATGTTAAAGATTTTAGTTTCACATCACGCCTATCCTGAGGTTACAAGTTATACAACAATCTTATTCAGAAATGTAATACCAATACTTCAAAAAACCACTGAAATAGAGATTATTTGGGCAATACATAGCAATCATACCAACAAAATAAAAAAGTCAAGTGAAAATTCAACAATTCTACAAATTACAAATTTTAAAAATGGCATAGAAATGATAAAAACAGTAAAACCAGACATAGTATTTATCATACCAGGTCTTAGCTCTCCAGATTATGCAATTTATTTAGCTGCAAAATTTCTTAATTTAAAAATTATTGGTGGACAGATTTCAGGTCCATTTTTTTCAGTTGTAGAGAAAAAAAATAAATTTATTACATATTTTTTACAATCATTTCAAAAAACATCCCTATCAAAAAATGATAAAGGAGAAAGGGAAATTCTTAGAAGTCAAAGTTTATGGATGAAGTATAATTTTCTATTTAGAACTATGAAAAGTATGAAAATGTCACCATACAAAATATGTAAAGAGTTTTTTGAATTTATTCTTTCACATCTAAGCGTGAAATTTCTTTTGAAATTTAATTCTAAATTCAAATGTGATGCGATTTTTGTTGATAGTGAAATAGAAAAAGAAAGGAAAATTCAAGAAGGATATAGAAAAAAGTCTCTAATAGTCACAGGAAATCCAAGTTATGATCAAGTAATAAAAAATATTAATGAAAACAAAATTTCAAGAAAGAATCAAAACGGAATCAAAATACTTTTTTTAACTGTAAATTTAGAAGGTCAGGGTGGACAGTGGACAAGAAAAAAACGTGATTACATGTTAAAAAAATTTCTTAGAGTTTGTGAAAAAGAAAACTATAATGTCTCAATAAAAATTCATCCAAGCGGAGAGAATTTAGAAGAGTATAAGTCAATAATTTCCTCAATTAATCCAAAAATTCCAATTTATCAAGAAGAGAGTCTTGTAGATTGTATAAAAAATACAGATATTGTATTTTCAATGTCATCTAGTACTGCGGGTCTAACAGCTCTTTTTCTAAAAAAACCAGTTATTATTTGGAATTTTTTTAATGTTAAAAATGATTTGTTTTTAGAAAACAAATTAGCCTTAGAATGTAAAAAAATAGAAATACTTCCAGAATATGTCAAACAATCTTTAAAGACTAATCCTGCATCGGATGAAAAATTTAATGCTGTTGTTTCAAAAATTCTATACAAAGTAGATGGTAATGCATCAGAAAGAATTGCCAATGAAATTTTAAAATTAGTTCAGAAATAAAGCAGATTTTATGAGAATTTTTTCGTAATGAAAGTTAATATCAAACAAAACCCTAAATTTTTTTATTGAAAGTATTAGTAGTTGGTTTTGGGTCTATAGGAAAAAGGCATGCAAATAATTTGTTGAGTATTCCTAAAATGGAAGTAATAGTTTGTACCAGTCAAAAATCTAGTCCTTATTTTAAAAAAAAATTTAAAATTGTTAATTCAGTAACACAGGGTATTGAAGAAAGACCTGATTTTGCAATTATTGCGAATGTCACAAGTTCTCATGTGGATACGGCCATAAAATTAGCAAAAGCCGGAATTGATCTTTTTATTGAGAAGCCTCTTTCAGATTCGCTTAATCGTTGTAAATACTTGAATGATATTGTAAAAAAGAAAAGAATTGTAACGATGATGGGATGTAACTTTAGATTTGATGAATCTATTAAAGCGATGAGAAAAATTGTGAAACAAAAAAGATTAGGAAAGATTATTTCCATCCATGTAGAGAATGGTTCGTATTTACCGGACTGGCATCCTTATGAAGATTACAGAAAAGGATATTCTGCTAGAAGTGAGCTTGGAGGAGGAGTAGTTTTTACAAATATTCATGAAATTGATTATTTATACTGGATTTTTGGTAAAGTTAGTAAAATATTCTCAGTTACTGGGAAATTTAGTGATTTAAAAATAAATGTTGAGGATTTAGCTGAGATAGTAATGAAGTTTAAAGATAAATCAATTGCAAGTATACATTTGGATCATTATCAACGACCTAAATTTAGACAATGTAAGATCATAGGAACGAAGGGAACAATGATTTGGGATTTTCAAAAATCAAAATTAGAAATTTTTAATCTGAAAGAACAAAAATGGAAAAATTTAGTACATGAAAAATATATTGATAGAAATTTAACATATCAAAAAGAAATAACTCATTTTATAGAATGTGTAAAATCAAGAAAGAAAACAATTAATCCACTTAGTGAAGGGATAGAAACTCTTAAGATCGCCTTATTAATAATGAAATCATCAAAAACAAATAGGATGATTTCAATTTGACAAGAAATGAATTTAATAAATTATTTGATATTAAGAAAAAAATTATTATACTTACAGGTAGTGCAGGATTTTTAGGTCCAGATTATGCAAATTTTTTGAGTAGTCTAGGAGCAAATGTAATTTTAGTAGATATAGACAAGATTAAAAATAAAAGTTTAGAAAAAAAACTTTCTCAAAAATACCATACCAATCCCATGGCAATTCAGTGTGACATTACAAATGAGAAAGATGTAGAAGAAATGACAGAGCAAGTTATGAAAAAATATAAAAAAATTGATGCATTAGTAAACAATGCTGTTTTTCATCCTAAAACAAAAAATAAGAATAAGGCAATTAATTTTGAATCATTTCCATTAGAATTATGGAACCAGGCAATTTCTGTTGATTTGAGTGGGACATTTTTGTGTTGTAGGGAGATAGGAAGAGTCATGAAAAAACAGAAAAAGGGTTCAATAGTAAATATTTCATCAATTTACGGTTTAGTTGGTGCTGATCAAAGAATCTATGGTAAGAGTAAGCTAAACTCACCAATATCATATGCAGCCACTAAAGGTGCAATAATCAACATTACTAAATATCTAGCAGCATATTGGCACAATACGAATGTTAGAGTTAATACACTTAGTTTAGGAGGAGTCAAAGATAATTTGTATATGCAACAAGAATTTGTAAAAAATTATTCTAAAAAAACAATCTTAGGTAGAATGGCTGAAAAATCTGAATACAATGGAGGTTTACTTTTTTTGATTTCTGATGCTTCATCATACATGACAGGATCTAATTTAGTAATAGATGGGGGTTGGACTTCTTGGTAATCTTAAATATTTTCTAATAATTTTTCTTTAAAAATTACTTCTGCCATTTTGAATTCTATTTCAGTGTCAATCATTAATCCATGTAAAGGAGAAATTTCATAGGGAAGTATTTTTGGCATTAGTATTTTCTTATATTTTCTAACGCTCTCTACATTAAAAACAAAAAGACCATTTAATTGATAGACAGAAGGTGCATTTTGTCGAGAAAAAATTTCATGTTTTGGTTTTTTACTAATTTTTAAAAATCCATCTTTATTACATTCAACCATATTAAAATAAGGATTAAGATGTTGTTCATATACTGCAAAAACTCCATTGCATTTTTTTCTTCTGATTAAATTAATAGCACCTCTCATATCATTTATGCTAAGAAATGGAACAGTACAGTCCCTAGTGGTTATAGTATCAAATTCATATCCTAATGATTTTAGTTTATCAATTCCATGAAGTATGACATCCATAATACCTGCTGTATCACCTGATAGTTTTTTTGGTCTGATAAAAGGAACTTCAGCACCAAATTTTAAAGCAATTCTTTTAATTTCAAGACTATCAGTGGATACAATAACATGTTTAAAAAGTCCAGAGACTTTTGCAGATTTAATTGCATGGGCAATTAGAGGCAAACCGTGAATTTTTCTTATATTTTTGTTGGGTACACCTTTGGAACCTGCACGAGCCGCAATGAAGCAAATAGTTTCCATATAGATTATTAAAAAAAGTCTTGAGATATAGTTTTTTAGTTTTGTAATAAATATTAAAGAATTGAATTTATGAACAGCATAATAAATAGTAAATAAAATGAAATATCATGAAACTAGGTAAATATGAAATCGGGAAAAGCAAACCAGTTTTCATTATTGCAGAGGCCGGCGTAAATTATAACAATAATCTGAAATTAGCATATAAAATGATTGATGTTGCATACGATGCAGGAGCTGATGCAATAAAATTTCAAACATGGATTACAGATAAAATGCAACTAAAGAATTCTAAAAAACCTAATTATCAAAAAAACATTAAAACAAAAACATATTATCAAACAATTAAAGAATTACAGCCATCTTTTGTAGATCAAAAAAAACTTTTTGACCGATGTAAAAAACGAGGAATAGTTTTTTTGTCAACTCCTTATGATGAAGAGAGTGTAGATTTCTTAGATAAATTAGGTATTATCGGATTTAAAATTTCATCATCAGATTTGACAAACCATTTATTATTAAAGCATATTTTAAAAAAGAAAAAACCCATCATTCTATCAACGGGACTATCAACATTAAATGATATACAAAAAGGAATTAAAATAATAGAAAATAAAAAAATGTTGAAAAAACTAATTTTAATGCAAACTACATCTAATTATCCAACACCTCATAAAGATGTAAATCTTCAAGTAATACCAGAATTTATAAAAAAATTTCAGGTTCCAGTTGGATTTTCAGGTCATACAATTGATAATATTGCAAGTTTAGGTGCTGTGGCATTAGGAGCATGTGTTTTAGAAAAACATTTTACACTAAATAAAAAATTTAAAGGGCCAGATCAAAAAGCATCTCTTGAACCACAGGAGTTGCAAAAATGGATAAAAGATGTAAGAACCATGGAAGAATCATTAGGAATTTCTTCAAAAAGAATCACAAATTCAGATAAAAATAACTTAACAATGAAAAAAGTTTTGGTCATTAAACCAATGTTAAAAAATGAGACAATAGATAAAAAATCATTGGTTGCCATGAGAGGTAATAGTGCAGGTATTTTACCTATAGAAGAAAATATTAAAAGAATAATTGGTAAAAAAATTAAAAAAAATTTAATCAAACCCACTCAATTCTCATGGAAGATGATTTGAAATTTATAAAAAAATTAAAACCTTAAATCATTATGCATAATCTTGAAAATATTAAATGATAAAAAATGTTGAAAATTAAACATACTATAAAATCAAATGAATTAGAAGATTTTCTGTTAACTTTAAGTAAAAAAAGTCTTCAAAATTTTAATCCTTTTGGGATTATAACAAAAAGAAATGTAAAAAAAATAGCAGAAAATGAAATAAAGAGAAAAGATAAAATTAAATTTTTTTCATATTATCAAAATAATCTTATTGCATATAGTTTTCTAACTAAATTTGATAAACCAACTAAAAAACATAATTGTATTTTGGGGATAATAATTTCGGATAAATGGCAAAAAAAAGGATTTGGGAAAGAAATATGTTTCAACATGATAAAATATGGATGGCAAAAAAAATATGAGAAAATTTGGCTTACAGTTTTTCAAGATAACATAGCAGGGATAAAACTATACAAAAAATGTGGATTTGAAATTGAAGGTGTATTTCTTCAGGATGAAAAAGCAGGTAAAAGAAAAAGAAATGTAGTTAGCATGGCAATTTTTAAAAATTCTAAAAACACCATTAAGGAAAGAAATGAAATATTCAAGAAATTAATGATATGAAATTTACTTGATTGTATTTAAAAAGAGCAATATACTAAATGAGTATTTGAAAATTATGGACAAAATTAAAGTCCCAATGGCAAAACCTGTTTTTGAGGATGATGAATTGAATGGGATCATGAATGTAGTTAATAGTGGATGGTTAGGTCAAGGAAAAATTACAGAAGAATTTGAAAAAGACTTATCTGATTATTTTTCTTCTAATGTTACTGCAGTAAATAATGGCTCATCAGCTATTATGTGTGCCTTACTTGCACTAGGAATAAAGCCAGGAGATAAAATTGCAGTACCTAATTTTACATTTATTTCAACTTCATCAGTTCCAAAGATTTTAGGTGCTTTGATTGTTCCAGTAGATATTGATCCAAAAACATTGAACATGGATATTAGTTCATTAGAAGAAATTCTTCAAAAAAATGATATCAAAGTAGTAATTTTTGTGGATGTTGCAGGGTTACCAAATCATATTGATTTACTTACATCTTTATCAAAAAAATATAATTTCATATTAATGGAAGATGCAGCAGAAGCATTTGGTTCTGAATATAAAAATAGAAAGATAGGTTCTTTTGATCATACATCAATTTTTAGTTTTCATATTGCAAAAGCTATTACAACAGTTGAGGGGGGTTGTATAACAACAAAAAATCAGGAAATATTGAAAAAAATTAAGGCTGTAAGAGACGTAGGTAGATTTCATAGAGGATACATTCATGATTTAATTGGTTCAAACTTTAGAATTACAGATATTCAATCAATTATAGGTATAAATCAATTGAAAAAAAGTGAGAGATTTATCTCCAGACGAATAGAAATTGCAAAAAGATTCAAGACAGAAATAAAAAATTTAGAATTTCAAAATATTCCAAGCTATGTAAGTAGACATTCATACATGTTATTTTTTGCATTTGCTAAAGATTCTAAAGTAAGAGATCAATATGTAAAAAAACTTCGAGGTACTGGGATAGATGCAAGAGTATCATTTTATCCAATAAACGACCAACCATGCAATCCTGAACTAAAACAATATGATTGTCCTAATTCAAGAGAAATGTATGAAAAAGCATTCACTTTACCGTTGTATAATTCTCTAAAAGATTCTGAAATTCAATTAATAGTAAATACATGTAATTCATTATAACAGTATGAAGTTTAAAGAATGATAATTATTGAGAATTTTTAATTAATTGAAGATTTTGTTTAATTTGATCAACTGTCAAATTCATACTTTCTAAAATAATGGGTATTTTTTTGGGAAAGGATAGTTTTTTGACTTGCCAACAATTTTTTGTCAGACTTTTATGTTGATCCTGAAGTCCATTGTTATTACTTATATGAACCGCTGAAATTCTATCTTGAAGTTTCTTAACAAAATTATCTCTATTGAAATGCAGCCAATGAGATGTTACAGATGTATGTCCTAAATCTAATAATATACCCAATTCATTTTTTTTAAAAAATTTGAACAAAATTTCTATTTCATCTAATTCGGCAAACAGTAATAATTCATTTTTGTTACGAGTAAGGTTAAACTTTTGTACCACATTAGGCTCCATTGCCAGTTTGATTCCATTTGATTTTGCAAAATCAATTAGCTCAAATAATGAATTGATAAAAGTTAGAATTGCTTTAGGTTTTGTGGATATATTTTCACGTGAAAATTTCATACCTAGTTTTTGAGGATCTACAGTAAATCCCCCATGAAATGTGTAAAGAGGGCTATCTATTTGCCTACACAGGTCTATAGCTTTTTTGGCAAGATTAAGACTCCTTTTTCTAATTGAGTTATTTTGGGAAGCTAGATTAAAATTAAATGGTTTTTTTGGAGGAGGAAAATAATTATGAATTAAAAAATTAAAATTAAATTTCTTTAATTCGTTGATGTTAAAATATGAATGAACTGAACCTAATTCAACATTTTTAATTCCGGCTTTTTCATATTCTTTTAAAACATTAATAATTTTTTTTGGATGCTTTAAACAACTAGTAGAAGTGTAGATCACAATACAATATTTTTAAGGTGATTTATTAGTCTTGATTAAGAAATTCTTTAGAGATTTAATTCATTTCGTGCAGAAGAAAATTTGAAATTTTCTAAAAGATGCTTAATTTTTTTCCTTGCCGATTCTAATCCCCAATAGTTATGCCATGCAGTTCCTTTCAGTTTTGGTCTATTAGGATCTAAATCTTGAGGATGAATATAACACATGGTTGGAAAACCAGATTTGTTTAGTTTTTTTATTCCAGAGGTAACAAGTGATATTGGAAGAAATCGCAAGTATATTCCCCCAGCAATTGGAATATTTCCTAGAATTGGAAATCGTAATGTTGCCATGGGTAATTAAAAAAAATTGCCGTCAGGATTTTTATGTAAAGGATTATCAGAAATTTTATAGAAATGACGAGGTGCATCAGCGAATCCATAATATGGACCAACAGG
>Ga0114931_10003218_pt1 | contig 20727 bp, 19 predicted proteins | sample 2SBtaG_FD_89579 | JGI IMG/M metagenome (GOLD analysis project Ga0114931, IMG submission 89579) | Deep subsurface microbial communities from Kolumbo volcano to uncover new lineages of life (NeLLi) - 2SBTROV14_V59a metaG | ecosystem: Environmental > Aquatic > Marine > Volcanic | place: Kolumbo...
ATAATTGCAGGGCCATTGAATATTATGGTAAGGTTTCTGTATTGGCTGAGTTAGAACCTCTGCAAGACTTAACTCCTCGAGGAATATTGACTGCCTTCCAAACAAATTTTACGTGATTATACGTAAGTGCCCAACAAACCACACCCTCGCATACGAACATGGTCGTACCGCTGACGTAACTTTCCCAAAGCCGCTGCTAATAAAATGTGCGTCACACAGATATGCATTCCCACGCAGGAGCGTGGGAATGCATACCGTACTTATTTGTGACACTCATAAATTGTAAGCGATTCAGGGACGCCGCCCTGTGCACGTTGACCGGGCGCAATCATACCCCTGTATATTGCGGTCGGTCAACGTGTGCAGGGTGGTGTTCATGGATCGCTTACATAGATTCGGAGTCTGTAAAGGCATAAGCACTATGCTTATGAATTGATTCAAAGCTTTCCACTCCCACTGAAAACCAGGAAATATCGGCATGTTGCATCGCCAGCTCCGCAACCTTACGTACCACATCTTCAACAAACATGGGATTCTCGTAGGCCTTTTCTGTCACGTGCTTTTCATCGGGCCTTTTGAGAAGGCTGTAAACCTCACTGGATGAGCCAGACTCAACAAGAGCGATTAAATCTTCAAGCCATATAAACTTGCTAAATTTAACGTTTAGATTTATTTCGGCTCTTTGATTGTGGGCTCCAAAACGGCTTATTTCCTTGGAACATGGACAAAGAGTAGTGCTTGGCACCCAGACTGATACAGTGAAGTCCTGCTTGTCACTCACCTGACAGGTAAATTTGCAGGTATATTCCATTAGAGATTTTGTGCGGGTAATTGGGGCCTGCTTTTCTATAAAATACGGGAAGGTCATCTCAATACGAGCGGCATCTGCCTGCAATTCATTTTTCAATTCTTCGACAATGCGCGGGAAAATATCCGGATTTATGTCGTCTTGATACTTATTTATAATCGTACGGACAGTGATAAGACAGGTATCCCTTGTCTCGCTTGGCATTTTGGCTTTTAAGCTAAGGTCGGCAACAGTTGACTGTTTGCCGGAACCCTTCTCTCTTATTTGGATAGGACAATGTATATTTTCAACACCAACTGCGGTAAGTTTCATACTGATAGTTCCCACATTTTATAAATGTATCTATTCAGCTGCACGCAATCTGCGGGTAAACAGGCCGCCTCGCGTACGGGGGTACGCTTCGGTGTCCTGTTTACCCACATCTCACGCACATCTGAATAGATACGGTTCTCAGAGTTTTTGTGAATTCTCACAAAATGCTGAATAGCAACCTCTACAATTTCGCACTAATTCTTGTTACAAATTACCTGAACTAAATCGACCATGTTCTGACGAATCTGTTTTTCCCCTTCCTGGTCAAGACCGGCACCAAGGGCAACCATCTCAGCCATCTTGGCAGTTAGAAAATCACCTGGACCGTGGGCGTCTGAATCAACAACCAGCTTAACACCGGTTTTGGCGGCAATTTTAACGACATGTCCGTTGGTGAGAGAATGCCCTTTGCGACCAGATAACTCCAGAAAAATTCCTTTGGCGGCAGCTTTAAGTGCTTCTGCCTCTGTGATGAAACCCGGATGGGCGAGGACATCCACGCCGGCCTCTATGGCCGCTAAATTGGTGCCTGGAGCCACAGGCTCTACAATGGTTTCTCCATGAACAACAACTAATTTGGCGCCAAGCTTTCTGGCTCTAATAGTTAATTCATTGATTAAACCGGGCGGAACATGAGTTAATTCAATACCGGGAATAAGCATGGTATTGGAGTGCTTGTTGAGATCTAAAGCAACTTGAACAATTCGCGGGACAATAAAGTCAAGATTCGAAGAATCGGCGTGATCAGTAATTGCCATGGCCTGATAACCTAAAACCTCAACGCGGCGTAAATGTTCGGCTGGCACTAATTCGCCATCACTAAAAAATGTATGGGAGTGTAAATCAATCATTTGGCTAGTCCTCTTAGTGAATGTTGACATGCTTCATTGATTTCGATATTAATAATCCGGCCAGGTTTCAGGGACTTTTCGGCAGTAAAATTAACAATATGATTTGAACCAGTTCGCCCGCTCCATTGCCCGGTATGTGTTCTACTCTGACCTTCCACCATTACTTCTTCTATTTTGCCAATAAATTCCTGATTTCTTTCCATAACAATCTGGTTGATCTTGGCTTGCAATGTGGCTAATCGTTCACCTTTGACCTCCTCCGACAACTTACCATCAAAGGCCACAGACTTGGCTTGGGGACGATCGGAATATTTGAAGGAATAGGCACCGTGGTAGCGAACATTATCAACCAGATCCATAGTAGCTTGAAAATCTTCTGTACTCTCACCCGGAAAGCCAACAATAATATCCGTGGTAATTGCAATGTCAGGCCGGGCAATTCGCAAACGATTTACCAGATCGAGATATCTCTCAATTGTGTATTTGCGGTTCATTCTTTTAAGAACAATGTTTGAACCCGACTGCACGGGTAAATGAAAATGGGGGCAAAGTATATCAATATCAGCAAAACATTGTATTAGTTCATCATTTAAATCTTTGGGATTTGAGGTGGTGAAGCGCAGTCGCTTCAAACCTTTTATTGCCGCAGTAGCCCGCAATAATTTAGAAAAATTAGTCTCATTGTTTTCAATATCACGGCCAAATGAATTAACATTTTGGCCAAGCAAAGTGATCTCTTTAACACCATGTCTTGTAAGATGCTCAACCTCAGCGATGATATCAGTAAAATTGCGGCTAATCTCACGCCCTCTGGTATATGGCACCACACAATAGGTACAATAATTATTGCAGCCCTGCATGATAGTAACAAAACGCTTATGGGCCTGGCCTTTATCTACATCCGGTAAATAGGGCGGGATTGTGAAGGCCGCTGTTTGTTCGACTGCTGATATCCTTTTATGGTTGGCGGTTATATCATTAAGGAAAAGGGGGAGTTTGTAAATATTTTGAGTGCCTAATACCAGGTCAACATAGGGTAATCGGGCAAGTAATTTTTTCCCTTCCTGCTGGGCGACACAACCAACTACAGCGATTACCATGCCGGGCTTATTCTTTTTGATTATCTTAAGAGTACCCAACAGGCTCATGGCCTTTTGCTCTGCCTTTTGTCGGATACTACAGGTGTTGACCAGGACTATATCTGCGTCATTTACCGTCAGGGACGGTTTGTATGAGTCGGAAAGCAACTGAGCCATGATCTCAGAATCGCGATCATTCATTTGACAGCCGAAAGACTCTATAAAAAAGGTACGTTCGTTTTTCTTCTTCTCCATTGTGGGGCTAATCCTTATTACTGTCGTATAGTTTACGCAACTTAGTGAGGTTATGTTCAACATCGGCCGGCATAGGAATATTGTAAATCCTGGCATACTCAGCCGCCAGACGGTGAGTGTTGAATATCGGACAATTAAGGGCAATATTCATGATGCATTTGTCGATTAATTTTGGTCTGCTGGATTCGTCGTAAAAAGTCTTTAAAATTTTAGGGAATAGCCTATAAAATGAAGTTGAATCTTCCTTATATAGCAGACTGGAAGCATCTTCACTTAGACAGGCATCTGAAACCTTTGTTTCAGTGCCAAACTTCCAGCCGGTTTTGCCGTTATGATATCCTTCAACCCACCAGCCATCCATTGTGCTTATATTTGGCACCCCATTCAGGGCCGCCTTCATACCACTGGTGCCGCTCGCTTCCAAAGGTCTTTTGGGGGTGTTGAGCCAGGCGTGGACTCCGGCTACCATCATTTTAGCAATTGCCATATCATAGCCAGGAATAAAAATAAATTTTATCAGGCCATTACTTTTCCTGTAGAGTTCTTCTTGAGTATTGATAAGTTGTTTTATGATGTTTTTGCCTGGCCCATCAGCGGGATGAGCTTTGCCAGCGAAGACAAAATTTACTGGCCAATTATTTTTGAGTGCGATTTTTGCAAGTTTATCTATGTTATCGAAAACCAGATCCGCACGTTTATAGGTGGAGAAACGACGGGCAAAACCAATGGTAAAAATTTCAGGAGAAAGTTTTTGTTCTTCTGTCTCCAGGTGTGATAGAAAATTTGGTGGATCAATCCAGGTTGTCCGCATCTGGTTACGATGGCTTACCAGCATATTATTAATGTAATTTATAAGTATACGGGTATCTGTTAGCCAGGCTTGCTCCAGATATGTTCTGAATTCGTCATTTTTAAGAAGTTTTTTGGCGTTAGCCAGCAGGCCTGGTTTGGAACGCCAGCCCTTAATCTCTGGAAAACTATCGTATAGTTCCGCTTTGGCAGGGCTGATCCAGGTCAGGTGGTGCACACCATTGGTAACTGCCTGGATCTTTTTGGCGTACTGCGGGAATTGTTTTTGAGTGACTTTTCGGTGAATTTTACTCACCCCGTTAGCGGCACGATTCACCTTCATCGCCAGAGCGGTAAAATTGAAAAGATGGGAAGCCTCTTCGTCTTCAGCCAGCAAATTCAGCATGCGCTGACAAAATGGATGACCAATGTCGGCGTAAAGTTCCTTACTAAAGCGATCATGGCCGGCAGCTACCGGGGTGTGAATTGTATAAACTAAACGTTCAGCGGCAAGTTTGGCAGCATCTTTAATTTGTTTATCAGTAGCGGCGATTGGATAGTCATCTCCTAGTTCATGTTTTAAATGGGCAGCGATTAAATGTAAAACCACCACTACTCCGTGCTGCTCATTTAAGTGAATAGTTTTCGAGGTTACCCCCAAGGCCTCCATAACAGGAATGACACTGGCACCAAGGAGGCGGCGTTGAATGATTTTAGCCCGTTCAGATCTACTTTCATATAAATGCTGAGCTGCCTTACATATCCAATCAGGTGAAGAGGGGAGACAATAATCAAGAAGTATTTCCGGCACAAAAAAATCCAAATCCTTACTTACCTCAAATTTCATCCACAAATTAGCTTTAGCCATTATTATCTTAGCGCCACGATCATAAAAAGGTACCTCAATTTGCAGAGGTTCCAATGGATCTTTAGGTTTTTTTAGCAGGTATAGTCCCGGAGTGTCTTCAGGACGCCAGTTTGTGGCGTGGGCTATTTGTCCTGCCGTGGAGTCAACAAGTTGAGAAAAATAGCCCTTACGGTAGAGTAAAGATATGGCGATTGAAGGTATATGACAATCCGCATAGCTTTTAAGTGTGTCCCCCGCAAGTATGCCAAGTCCACCACTGTAATTGGGAATCTTGACTGGACCATTTAAGATTTTATCCACAAACTTTCTGATTTGGGCATCTGTATGATTGAATATATTTAGCTTTTTAAGTTTATCTTTGAGTGGATTGTATACATCATTTTCAGCACCAATCTCCATGCTGATGTAAGTCACCGAATCGCCGGCAGGTGCAGTGATATTGCCCCAAACCTTATCAAGAACACTCTGACTAATGCCGAAGAATGTGCCAAACTTATTTGATGACATCATAGTTGAAAGAACTTTATGGCTGTCTAATTCCGTTAGGCTTTTGCGCATATTTTTTTACCATTATATTTTTTAATAAAAATACTATATTTTAGTTCTTCTTACCTTATTTACGATGTTTCGTAAATTGGATATAAAAGTCCGCTGATAATTAATTAAAATTATTAAAAATGACTCTGCCTAAATTTTGTAATAATATCGATAACTCAGGCAGATAGATAAATGAGAGGCTGAAGATCAGCAGCCTGCCAGTAAAAACGGCACATTTAAAATAAAAAAATGTTGTGTTTTCAAACAGTTTTCTATATTCTAGACCAAATAAACTAAATTAATTAGGTTTTATAGAGAACATCAGACATGATTAAGTCATACTGCTGAAAAAAATTAAGAGGAGAATAATGGTGAAAAAATATTATCAATTGGCCGCAGTTGCCTCATTGACTGTCTCGTTTCTGCTTTTTAGTAGTGGTTGTAGCCAAAAGGTTATTAAATCTAATCAAAATGCCGCAAGTGTCGAATCGCCTGCTAAGAGCGAACAAACGCATGTTCAGGAGACGGCACCGCAATTGCCGCCGTCTGGTTCTGAGGAATCCCTGAATACACCAGCTTCTGGCAGGACTTCCAGCTTTACAATCCTTGAAGGACGCTCAACAGGACCTATGCTCCCTGTGTATTTTAACTTTGATCAATCCGTTATAAGGGCTGATCAAAAGAGCCGGATTGAAAAAAATGCTAAATATCTTAAAGAAAATTCTGGCGTTAAGATTGTTATCGAAGGAAATTGTGATGAGAGGGGTACCAGTGAGTATAACATGGCCCTGGGCGAAAGAAGAGCCGTTAGTGCCAAAAAATACTTGGTTAACTTGGGTGTAAATGGCAATAATGTTAACACCATAAGTTATGGTGAAGAAAAACCATTAAACCATGGTCACGATGAATTGGCGTGGTCACAAAATCGTCGTGATGACTTTGTTCAAACAAAGTGAATACTGGCTTCCATAAAACCGGGGGGGGCATTTTGCTAACTCTGCTTTTTTGCGTGTAGAGACTGGTTTTACCTGAATAATTTTAGTGCCTTATTGCTAATACCCCTTATAGGGTGTTAGATTTTAAAAAAATACAAAAAGGGAAATTTGATGAGGTTTTTAAAGAAAAATTTACTATCTGTTTTTATTATTTTGTTAGCTGCTATGATCGCCTATCCCTGTTTTGCCGCTAAGGCTGCCACCATGAAATTTGGCGTTGTAAGTATTCAGGAAGTAATAGATAAGTCTGAGGCTGGCAAGAGCGCCCGCAAGGTGCTGGAAGCTAAACAAAGCGAGTTGCAGCCCAAATTGATGGAAGAAAAGAAGGCATTAGATCAAGAAGCAAAGGATATTGAAAAAAAGAGTTCGGCCTGGAGCGCAGAAAAGAAGCAGGATACGGAGCGTGAGTATCAGAAAAAGATGCGGGCCTACAAGTTGAAAGTTGATGATGCGCAGTACACCATGAAAAAATTGCAGAAAAAAGTTCTCGATCCTATATTTAAACAGTTACAGGGAGTTATAAATGAGGTGGGTAAGGAAGAGGGGATTTCCATGATTTTTGAAAAGTCCCGTAGTAATGGTTTACTATACGCCGATAAAAGTCTTGATGTTACAGCGGATGTTTTAACTAAACTTGATAGTGAAACAACCAAATAAGTAATTTTGACGGTCTCGCAAAAATAGGTAGAGACGCAATGTATTGCGTCTCTACCTATTCATCCAAAGGTACAAACCACGCCAGAACCATTCCTGGAATTGAAGCCAGGAAACTTATCCCAAAAAACAAGCCGTATCCCACCCAAGAAGTCACGAATCCACTGATTACTCCGGCGTATAACCCACTTATACTCATTAGTCCTGTGCCAATAGCATAATGAGTTGCTTTATATTCCAGGCAACATATTCGCATCAAAAAGGTCATTAGCACTGCCGTTCCCAAGCCACCGGAAAATTGATCAAAGGCTTGCATGGCTACAATTTCCAGCATTTGTATATTACTTAAGGGAATAGGAGTTGGGTTTGCCGTGTTAATTGCCAATATTCCGGCAAGACTTAGAGCCAAAAACATATATAGTAGATTTGTAATGTTTTGCAGGAATAAAAAAGGCCAAATCATCTTTTTTAATCCATAATTACTGATAAACCAGCCACCCGCTAATGCCCCTATAATAGAACTTGGCAGTCCTATGCCAGCTGAAATCCAGCCGTAATGAACCTTTAATCCTAAATCAACCATGAACGGTGCATACATAGCTGAGAGCATATATTCGCCAGCTCTGATCATAATGATAAAGGCGAGAATTGTACCAATCCGGGGCCGATCCATAAATGATAAAAAGGATTTGGCGTAAAAGTTCTCTGGATGGTTTAGAATTACTTGGTGCAGCCTTCTTCTGCTCAACCAGACAATTATAAGGCTGGAAAATAGAAGAAGAGCAATAATACTCGGATAGGTTAACTTTTTTAAGATTGGTACATCAGTCAGTATGTTCTGCCAAAGAGATGATTGGTGAAATATCCTAAGCGCTATAAGCAGACCAGCCATTGCAATTATTTTTAGGGCATGGGATCTGAAAAAAAATGTTAGCTGATGGGATATTTTGCCCCTTGCTTGTTCATTTTTGGGTAATATAAAATAGTGTAGAATCAAAACAACGATCAAAGTAGTATCGGCGGCTAAAAAGCCTGCCCGCCAACCATACAATGCGCCAAGCGTGGCAACAACTCCGGTACCAGTCATCATCGCAATGCGATAGGCCATCACTCGATATCCCACATATTTTGCTTGCTGGCTATGGTCTAAAATTTCCATGTAAAAGCCGTCAATGGCTATATCATGGGTAGCTGCAACGAAACTGCCGAGGAAGAAAAGAGCCACTATAAAATCAACCGAGTATTGCAGTGGAGCGCATATGGCAACCAGAAAAAACAAGCAGCAGAGGATGGTCTCAGTAATTAATAACCATTTTCTTTTTGTAGAAAATGTGTCAACCAGCGGGCCCCAAAGAAATTTTAATACCCAGGGTAGCCCAAAAATTGAAATAGCACCAAGGCCCTCCAGGCTCATCCCCTGATCTCGGAAAAATAGCGAAGATATGGTGCGGATAATCGTATATGGCAACCCCTCGGCAAAATATGTAGTAAAGGTCCAAATTACCGGTTTACTAAGTTTTTGATAAATGCGGCTTGAAAAAGTCATTTTTTACATATAACTATTGAGGTTATTATGGCTAGACATATTTTGATGGTTGGCAAGTCTGCTTCTATTCGGCGTAATCTGGAATCAGATCTTTTGGCAATGTATGATGATGTGGTGTTATCAGAGGTTAATACCGTGCCACAGGTTGAGCTTTCTTTGGCCAATAGCTCCATTCATCTGGTGATTTATGTTATGGATGCCGATGATCAGGAAGGACTACATTATTGTGCTGATATATCATCTGCCGATCCTGAGATTATGCCTCCATGCCTTGTCTTGGCATGTGACCGGGTAACGGCAGGTGAGGCCAAGGGGCATGGAATAAAAAATGTTTTAATGATGCCTTATTCTGCCGACAAATTGGCGGATATAATCAATAGGATATGCAACCCCGTTGGTCTACGCCAATCCAAGCGTTATAGTATTTCAAAAACCACGGCCATTATAAAGCAGCGTGATTTACAGATGAAGGCTGTTGTGCTAAATGTGAGTTCTGGCGGTGTGTTATGCGAGTTTACGCCGGTATATACCTTTAGGATCGTGGATCCAGTGATGCTTACCCTGCAATTCTTAAACAAGAATTCGGCTTTGGCCGCAAGTAAAATATATGCTATTTCCTCTAATATGAAGGTAGTAGAGCGAAATGATGATTATACCCCAAGAAAAATTCGGGTTGGCTATAAATTTATTACCGTTTCGCCGGATACCCTGGCTGCCCTTAATATAATTTTTCAGGAGGTGGATACATGATAAGTTTAGCCAGAATCTTTTGGCTTAGGGCCTCTAATTTTGGATAACTACCCGATAATTTTTGGGTCAGTAAACTAACAAGATTATGTGTCGCCGGGATTATATATTGTGCGAATTTTTGTTTTTTCTTGGTCAAAGTTAAATAGGCATAGGCACCAAGTACCTGTAGATTTCGTTGTAGGGCTATGTGGTAATAGCCTGCCATGAATTTTGAAGAGTTTATACGGATGTACTGACTGATTGAGGAAATATAATGCGCCGCAAGTTCGTCTTTGACCTGTTCCGTAAGATTCATATACGGATCGTTTAGTAATGATGCCAGATCATAAGCAAGGGGACCAAGGCGGGCCCCCTGAAAATCAATAATATATGGGCAGCCATTTACCATCATTAAATTTCGTGATTGGTAGTCCCGATGTAATAGATAATCGGCAGGTTCAAGGCTGATTCTCACTGCGAGGTCAACAAACTCCTTCTCCAGTTCGTTGTCCAGTGAAAGGTGCATGTATCTTTGGCAGAATTCTCTGCTGAAATAATGTGATTCTCTCTCCAGCATGAGCTTACGGTCATAATGACGGGTGTCCCAGCACCAATTGGGATTAAAGTTTTTGCGGCCCTTTATTTGAAAGGTCGCCAAACATTCAACTGCCTGACGGTATATGGTAATTATTTCCTCATGGTTGGCGGCCCCGTTTGCCATATCGTATAACAATATGTTGCCCAAATCTTCAAAAAGCAGGGCACCGTTATGTTCATCAAAGGCATAAGGTTTTGGCACCGGTATGTCTAATTCGTGTAGATGCCGGCCAATGGCAAAACTGGCATTTGCTTCTGCCATTGCCGCAGGGAGTAACTTAGCTGGCAAGATAATTATAAATCTGACCTGCCTGTCTGTTTCACAACGAAAAAACTGTCGGTCAGAGCCATCGCTTGCGAATTGTCGCCAGGTAAAAGATTGATAGGGGGAGGCGGATTTAAGTAATAGTGTTTTGATTAAATGATGTATCTGCTCCGCTTGTTTAGCCATTAAACTGTGTTTGTAATGTAAGCGATCCATGAACACCACACGGCAACACGTTGACCGGCCGCAATATACAGGGGGTATGATTGTGCCCGGTCAACGTGCACATTGCGGCGTCCCTGAATCGCTTACAGTTTTGTGGGTGTTACAAAGTTAAGATGTGGTTCGTTTGTCGCTTACTTTGTAATAATTTTGTCTTGTATTATTGAGCCGGATGGAATATTGGCACCATCCCAAACTACGACACGTTTCAAGTTCACATTGTCACCCACCGCCGCTCCGCGGCCGATAATCCCCCAGTCAAGACAGGTTATATTATTTCCCATTCGGGCGTTGTTGGCTCTATAGAAACCCCGATTATTTAAAGGAAGCCAGTCATCACCTGGAGAATTATGACTTAATAAATGGCCGTGTAAAGCCAGATAATCATCCGGAGTCCCTATGTCTGCCCAAAAATCTTTTATGGTAATAGTATTAATTTGACCACCATTTCTTAGATAACTTTCGTAATAATCAATAATATTTGCAAAAACACCTGGTGGAATATTCTCTAGAAACGCTGGCTCAATGACCTGTATACCCGTATAGGCCAATCTTTTATTTTTTTTATCTTTGTTGATGTCGTCTGCATAAATGAAATTGTGTGAGAAGGGCAGGAGTTGATTATCTTTTACCAAAACTTTGTTGAAACGAGGATAATTGTGCATCACCATCGTTATAGTAGACGATTTTCTACAATGTTCCCGGTAGACAAGATCATAATCAATATCATGATATAGATCAGCGTTAGTAATTAAAACAGGTGCGGAACCTAAGTGGGCGATGGCCATACGCATTCCGCCGCCAGTTCCTAATTCAATACTCTCCTGCTGACAAATTATATCTGTTTCGTTGGCTAGCAGGGTGGTTATTTGTTGGCCAAGATAATGGGAGTTAACAATTATCCTGGTGAAGCCAGCCTCTCGCAATTTCTCGATGGTTCGCAGGATTAGAGGCCGGCCCAGTACCGGGAAAAGGGGTTTAGGGCGCAACTTTGAATATGGTCTTAACCTGGTGCCAAACCCGGCGGCCAGAATCATAGCCGTTTTCATGGTGCAATTGATAAATTTTCGGGGCTGCCGCTAATTCCTACAACGACGATCCCCGCTTTTTCGGCCTGTTTTATAACCTCAAGCCGGTCGAAAAGAAGCGATTGCCCGGCTTCAACGGCCAGGACAGCAGCCTGCACCTCTCGCATACTTCTGATTGTCTCTATGCCAATGGCTGGCAGGTCAAAACGAAAATCCTGACCGGGCTTTTTTATCTTTACTACTACCGCATTCCTGTGGCCAAGACTACCACCTCGTCTAATAGCGGCATCGGTTCCCTCTATTGCCTCAACGGCGAGTACTGATGAGTTACGAACTACAACACATTGACCAATGTCTAAGCGTCCTATTTCTCTGGCAACCTGCCAGCCAAACTTTATGTCAGTAATTTGTTTACGAGTGGGTTTTCTGCGGGTAAGAACACCTTTTGGAAATAATAAATTCTCCAGGTAAATTGTTGACTCCAGCACCTTAATCCCTTCGTCTTCCAGGGTGTTGGCAATTGCCTTTAGAATTGCATCATCATGCTTTATATTTATTTTGTTCCAGAGAGTAAGCCCCTTTAAATCTGGACGAACGTCCTTGAAGATACGGACTTTGGTAATTGATCCTAGAAAAACAGCTTCATTTACTCCGTTTTTTTTGAAGAATTTTATAATTTTACCAAGTTGACCGAGTTTTACCCAACAAAAATGGTCTGCCGCCGATTCTAACCTGGGGTCAGTTTCACTCTGGTGCCCGACTGCTATGACCTGCCGCCCTTTAGCCTTAGCGGCTTCCGTGAAAAGTAAGGGGAATTGGCCGCCGCCGGCAATAATACCAATATTATGATTCGTCATTTACTCGTCGTAAAACTCCCATCCGGTTGGGGGCGTTAAAAAAATCAATCATCGTCATTACGGGTACGCAGTCCGCAAATTCTGCGGCAGATTTGGCCAGGGCTTCTTTGAGCAGGAGCTCCGGGGTACGAAATATATAAACAAAGGCTGTGCTTACCTGCCGAATTGTCTCGTTGTCATACCCGCATCTTTTTAGACCAACTTTATTTATCCCTGTAATGCGTAGTTTGTTACGTACACCGGAGACAATAACAAATGGCGGCACATCCTTGCTAATTCCAGACATACCGCCGATATAGGTGTGGCAACCGACCTTGGAAAATTGATGAATGGCAACCATACCACCTATATTGGCATGATCAAAAATTTGCACATGGCCACCCAAAGTGGCACAGTTAGCCATAATGACTTGATTGCCGACAAGACAATCATGAGCAATATGGCAATATGACATAATCATATTACCGTTACCAACAGTAGTAAGCTGTCTGCCGTGGGCGGTACCCCGGTGAATTGAGACATATTCTCGAATAAGGTTATCGTCGCCTATTTCAACCCTGGTTGGTTCATCCTTATATGTTAAATCCTGCGGCGGGGCACCTATACAGGTAAAGGAACCTATTTTGTTACGTCGGCCAATCGTGGTTTGGCCGGAAATGATGGTATGTGAGCCAATTTCAGTTTCCGCGCCAATGCTGACGCCACTTTCTATGACGGTATAGGCCCCTATTTTTACTGTTGGATCGAGGATAGCAGCTGAGGCAACCACTGCAGTTGGATGGATGTTCATAAATATACTCTATAAAATTTATCTTAAGGTGGCCATGAGCTTTGCCTCAACAGCCAGCTTGTCATTCACGTGGGCGGTGCAGGACATATTCCACATACCTAATTTTCGCTTAATGGTTGTGGCCTCTAAAATAAGCTGATCGCCAGGTTCTACTTTTTGACGAAATCTAACCTTATCTATCCCGGCAAAATAAACCAGTTTGTTTTTGGCATTATTCCCAATACTTAAATAGGCCATAATTGCACCTAACTGGGCCAGAGCCTCAATAATTAAAACTCCGGGCATAACGGGTTTGGCAGGAAAATGCCCCTGGAAAAAATTTTCATTCATTGTAACGTTTTTTATGCCCTTTATCCATTCATCCTTGCGCATATCAAGAACTTTGTCGACCATAACGAAGGGGTATCGATGCGGAAGAATTTTTAAAATTTCTACAATATCAAGCGGCGTAAATTCTTTAGTCATGATTTTTCTTGTTCCTTATAGTGTCGTTTAAGTTTTCTCACATCCTTAAACAATTCAGGTAAACGAGGTATAACGGCGCATGCCCTCAGCCATAGTTTATGAGAAAAAGCGGGATAGCCGGAGACTACTTCATTATCAGGCAGGCTGCTATGAATGCCTGATTTAGCGCCAACCATTACCCGGTCGCCAATGGATAGATGGCCGGATACCCCAACTTGTCCACCTAGAATAACCCCTGTCCCCAGAATGGTACTGCCGGCGACCCCGGCCTGGGAGACAATGATTGAGTCTTCACCAATTATGGCGTTATGCGCAATTTGTACCAAATTGTCAAGCTTGCAACCTCTTTTGATCCAGGTATACCCAAAAGTAGCTCGATCCACGCAAGCGTTTGCACCAATTTCAACATCATCGTCAATTTGCACAAAGCCTACCTGCGGCCTCTTAATGTGGTGGCCGTACTGGTCAGCGGCATATCCGAACCCATCCGCCCCAACAACAGTGCCAGGATGGATTATAATTCTATTAGCCAATTTACAGCCATGGCCGATGATAACATTAGCGTGTAGCACGGTGTCATCGCCAATTTCAACATCATCGCCAATAACCACCCCTGGATGAATAATTACCCGATCACCAATAATTACCCGGTCACCAATGACTGCCATTGGGCCGATAGATATCTCGGAAGATATCTGACAATTATTGCCGACGACGGCTTTGGGGTGTTGGCCAGAAGCTACAAATGGACGTGTTGCGAAAAGATTATGAACAATGGCAATAGCCAGGTATGGATCGTTAACTTTGAGAATTGGTAGAGGAGCGTCCTTTACCTTCTTGGGGACAATGACAGCAGAAGCTTTTGTCGTGTCAAGAAGGGCTAATTGCCGTGCGTCAGCCAGAAAGGTAATGTCTCCTGGTTTCGCATCTTCAAGATTTGCGACTCCCGTAATTTCTACCTCTTCATTTCCGTCAAAATCAGAATTTACTAATTTTGCCAATTCAATAAGTTTTTTTACCATTATATTTCCCAAGGATTACATGAATAAGGGGCACAACTTTTGTAAATATTTACCAACTTTTTTAACATAATTAAGCCGATGGTAGAATAAAAAAAACGAGCAATCCAAAAAGAATTGCTCGTAGGGGGGGCTTAAGCGTGCATGCAACAGGGCGTTCATGGGACGCTTACTATAGGAAATATACCAGCCAGATTCGTTAGTTGTTTATTTTGTCTCGCAGAAGCCCAGACGGTTTGAATGTCACAACCTTTCTGGCATCAAGAATAAGATCTTGACCGGTTTGGGGATTTCTGCCCCGACGGGAGCTTTTTTGTTTAACATTAAATTTTCCAAAGCCGCTAATCAATAGATTTTCGCCATTTTCCAGACAAATTTTAGAAATAGACAAAAATGTCTCCACAACTTCAGAGGCCTGATATTTAGTTAAATCATGTTCTTCATATACTTTCTGGACGAGATCTGCCTTAGTAAGGGTCATGTTATTGCAACCTCCGTATTCATTGATAAGCTGAGCGGCTACTGATTAAATTTGCTTGTAAACCTGTTGAGTAGAAATAATCATATCGTTAATATATAAATGTTATAAACATATAATGCATGAGTTTAAGGCTCTTTGGGGACGTGTTGGCATCACCCGCCAACAGCACCTGCCATAGAGAAAATCGGCAGATACATAGCGATAACCAGGCCGCCGATCATGCCGCCCAAAAAGACCATCATTAGTGGCTCAATTGCCGCAGTGAGGTTTTCAACTGCCTGATCAACTTCTTCGTCATAGAAATCCGCAATTTTGCCAAGCATGGTGTCAAGGGCACCGGTTGATTCACCAACATTAATCATTTGTACGACCATACTGGGAAATACCCCGGTTTCTTCTAAAGGCTCCGCTAAGGCACGGCCTTCGCTGATTGCGTCCGTTACCCTGAATACCGCGATTTCAATAACTTTATTACCGGCAGTTTTAGCCACAACATTTAACGCATCGAGGATGGGGACACCACTTGTAAGCATGGTGCCAAGTGTTCTGGTAAACTTGGCAACAGCCACCCGGCGCAACAAAGGACCAACGATTGGTGCAACCAGCATGAATTTATCAATATTAATGTGTCCCTTTTCGGTTTTGTAGTATTTCTTAATTAGATAAAAAACAACCCACATCCCCCCCAGGATATAAAGGAAATTATGTTTGGCAAAATCACTCATGTCCACCACCATTTGGGTGGGCAGGGGCAGGGCAGAGCCAAAATCAGCAAACATCTTTTGAAAAACCGGCACTACAAAAATCAGCATGACCGCCATAACTAAAAAAGATATACCCAGGCAAATCGTTGGATATGTCATGGCCCCTTTTACCTTTTTCACCAAGATCATATTTTTTTCCATATAGGCTGCCAAACGAGACAAAATCGTATCTAAAATACCACCAACTTCACCAGCATCAATCATATTACAAAATAAATTGTCAAAAATGTCAGGAAATTTCTTCATGGATTCGGCTATAGTACTACCAGTCTCCACATCATTTTTGCAGGATACTAGTACCTTCTTGAAGCTTGGGTTCTCCTGTTGGCTGGCTAAAATTTCAAGACTTTGCACAAGAGGTAGGCCGGCATCAATCATAGTCGATAACTGCCTGGTAAAAATAACGACATCCTTGCCGGTGACCTTAGGTTGAAGAAAAGATATATTTTCAAAAATATCCTTAGGCGCCTCCTTAAGTACCGAAGTAGTTATGCGCATTTTTTTTAATTGCGCATGAGCTGCGGCTTCAGAGGGCGCTTCTATTTTGCCCTTTCTCTTTTCTCCGTAAGAGTTGACACCTTTATATTGGTATATAGGCAACTTTCAAACCCTCCATATTTGTAAGCGATCCATGAACACCACCCTGCACACGTTGACCGGCCACAATATACAGGGGGTATGATTGCGCCCGGTCAACGTGTACATGGCGGCGTCCCTGAATCGCTTACATTTTTGGGGTGTGACAAAGTCAGAATGTGGTTCATTTGTCGCTTGTCCATATTTTGTCACGATTTATATAAAAACGGTATTAAAAATATAATTTCACAAAATAGTATATCCTGTTTTCTTTAACCATTACAAGAGTATACTATTAATTAATCGTTAAAGACAATAAATAGATATTTTTTTAAGAACTATTGCTTGAAGCAGGAATATCTTTTTTGCCTTGACAATCAATGCCATATTTTTTATTGTGAAAAATTCAAAGAAGCAACTTAAACGGTGACCATCTTAGTCTTTTGGCAAGGGATTTTTGATGATTCACTTTGTTTATTTTGACACCCCGCAGCAAGGGGGTATTATAACCACAAGAGTATTATTTTTAACATAATCAGGAGATTTGGCATGGCCCCAGCAAATAATCAAATATATAGTAGCGGAATTTTTAATCCTGTAATTGACAAATGTGAAGGTTGTAATCAGGTTATTGAAGTTGAGTCGCAAAAAATTTGTAAGACCTATACTTCTCCTGTCGCAAAGTGGAAACTTGGTATATGTAATTTTGCTTCACATGTTAAGCCAGATATATCGGCAGCTACAGCTAAAATAAATCCGCTTAAGGCTTCGAAAAGGGCTATGGGCCGATAACTTAGTTTATTAGTAAGGTTGTAGTCAGAGGGGAGGGTATGAATCATTATTTTTATGATTTATGAACTCCCCCTTTTTTTTTGGGGGTTCTTATGTCAGTGCTCAACAAACCACACTCTCGCATACGATCATGGTCGTACCGCTGACTTTATAACATCTCGGAATGAATGGCCCAGTTAGAACGCAGACGCTTTTGCATGTGGGAATATTGAGCTTAATATTTCTTTATCTTTTAATATCTCCTGAAAACGCTCATAGACTGAGTTTAAATGGCTGGGCATAGAGCCGGAAGCTTGCATTTTCGTTTTGGCCTCTGCTAATAATTGCCCGCCACAATTATGTATTGCTTGAAAGACTAGATCATAAACCTGCATAGGTCTCTTTTCATATGCTGGTGGAATTTTGTTCAGCACAAGTATTGCTTCATCCACTGATATTTTCTTAACTACTTCCAATAATAACGGAATGTCATATATCTCGGCGCATTTCAGCAATTCCACAATCGTATTTCTGGGTATTTTGGCGAATAAATCCGGCAACATTTTATTTGTATCATTGTTGCTGCCTGTTTTTTTGCTTAATTTCACATTATGTTGATATTCACTTAATAAAATATGTATATAAGGTGCTATTTCACCGTCGCTTAGAGACCCTTTACCCAAAACACTAACTAACCATTCCACCTTCATTGCTGGACTTCGGGCAACAAATGGGAGTAACTCAGACCAAATTTTTTTAAACAAGCCGGTTTGTTGCATCTTCATTCTTGCTCAAATCCCCCAAATATCTTGAGCATATTCCTTTATGCTTCGGTCACTGGAAAATTTCCCCATATTGGCAACATTCAAGATGGCCTTTGCTGTCCATTCTTTGGTGTTCTGGTAGGTTTTGCCGACCTCTTCCTGACAGGCAATATAATCTTCCAAGTCCATTAAATGTAAGTATGGATCACGATGATGGGCAAGAAGGTCATCTACTATTGGCGTAAATAGAGATGCGTCACCATTACTAAAGGAGCCTTTTGCAATGGCGTCTATTATTTGTTTAATCTCAAAATTTTGTTCATAGATCATCTTTGGTGTGCGTTGCGGGGCCTTCTTTTCCCACTCGGCTTCTTCGGCAGTCAGGCCAAAAATAAATATATTTTCTTTGCCAACCTCTTCCATAATCTCAATATTAGCACCGTCTAAAGTACCAACGGTCAGGGCACCATTAAGAGCGAATTTCATATTGCCAGTGCCTGAGGCTTCGGTTCCTGCTGTTGAAATTTGCTCTGATAAATCGGCGGCTGGAATAATTTTTTCGGCAAGGGATACTCCATAATTAGGGATAAAAACGACCTTCAGGCGATTCTCAAGACGCGGGTCATTGTTAATCACCTCTGCGACGGAGTTGATTAGTTTAATAATTAATTTTGCTTTCCAATAGCTCGGAGCGGCCTTCCCCGCAAAAATGAATGTCCTTGGAGGAATGTCAATTTCGGGGTTGGCGACAAGGCGATGATACAAAGCAATAATATGCAGGACGTTTAATAATTGTCTCTTGTATTCATGAATTCTTTTTACCTGCACGTCAAATATGGAATCAGGATTGACAACAATATCGCAAATATCCTTAATATACTTCGCAAGCCGAACTTTATTTTTTCTCTTTGCTGCTCTGAATTTATTTTGAAAAGAGGCGTTATTGGCAAATTTAGTCAATTTCCGGAGCTGCTCAAGGTCTGTCACCCAGCCATCACCAATTTTTTCGCTGATCAGGGAACTTAAGTGTGGATTGCACTTCAATAACCAGCGTCGTGGTGTAATTCCATTGGTCTTGTTGTTAAATAAATTTGGCTTAAATTCATTAAAATGCTTGAATAGTCTACTTTTTAACAACTCGGAGTGCAAAGCGGCAACACCATTCACAGAATGACTGCCGACTATGGCCAGATTGGCCATTCGTACCTGTTTGGGAGGTCCTTCATCAATTATGGACATCTCTCGAAGCTTCTGCTCATCACCTGGATATTTTGCTTTGACAGTATCCAGGAAACGCTGATTTATTTCATATATAATTTCTAAATGGCGTGGCAATACACGCCCTAATAGGTCTACTGACCAAGTTTCCAAGGCCTCCGGCATCAAAGTGTGATTTGTATATCCAAAGGTTTTAACGCTTATATCCCAGGCCTTCTCCCAACCAATACCATGTACGTCCAGTAAAAGACGCATTAACTCTGGAATAGCAATAGCGGGATGGGTGTCGTTAAGCTGAACAGCTACTTGGTCGTTAAATTTTGAAAAATCTTTATTATGCTTGGTGAATCTCCTGAAAATGTCCTGAAAGGTAGCAGCAACAAAGAAATACTGCTGCTTTAATCTAAGTTCATGGCCCGCGCTGGCCTCATCCGGTGGATAAAGGAGCTTGGAGATTGTCTCTGAACTAACCTTATCCTGTACCGCACCGATATAATCACCCTTCTCAAAAAAAGAGAGGTCCAGTTCACGGGAGGCCTTGGCTTGCCATAGCCTCATATTAATGACGTTGTCGTTCATATATCCGGGAACTAAAACATCACAGGCAATGGCCATTACAGATGTGGTATCAACCCAATTTGATCTATAATTTCCATTGGCATCAATTGTGCTGTTTACCTTGCCGTAAAACTTAATTTGATAAATAGGCATACGACGTTCAAATTCCCATGGCGTGCCAAAACGAAGCCAATTATCAGGGCTTTCTACCTGATAACCGTTAATTATTTTTTGATTAAAAAGGCCATATTCATAGTTAATGCCATAGCCATAGGCCGGAATTTTCATGGTTGCCACAGAATCCATGAAACACGCAGCTAGTCGTCCAAGTCCACCATTACCAAGGGCGGCATCTTCTTCCTTGTCGAGAATTTTCTCAAGATCATAGCCCAAGTCGTTTATGACCTGTTTGACTTTGTCCCAAAAACCTAAATTAATTAAGCTATTACCTAATGAACGGCCAATGAGGAATTCCATTGATAGATAATACACCCGTTTTTGGTTCTTGGTATAATAGCTCTTCTGAGTGTTAATCCACTTTTCTACCAGAAAATCACGCATGGTATAGGCCAGGGCTTGGTAAATATCCTGCTCGCCGGCCCGCTCAGGATCTCTGCCCTGGAAGCTCAAGAGGTGGTTAAGAATAGTTCGTTTGATGCCTTCACAATCTTTTTGATTAAATAGTGGCGTCAGGTGATCAATTTGTGTTTTTGGGGGAGGCTCCGATGTTTTCTTTTTCATATGTATTTGGGTTGTATTTTTTTAATAAATAATGCCATTGCACCTTCCTGGATTTTTTTGCGCTTCAGCGTAACTTCTTCAAAACTGCTGGTAATAAAATGTTCATCACGCAGATATGCATTCCCACGCAGGAGCGTGGGAACGAGGAAACAAGTACAGACTTAATCTCGTTCCCACGCTCCTGCGTG
>Ga0114931_10003219_pt1 | contig 20725 bp, 18 predicted proteins | sample 2SBtaG_FD_89579 | JGI IMG/M metagenome (GOLD analysis project Ga0114931, IMG submission 89579) | Deep subsurface microbial communities from Kolumbo volcano to uncover new lineages of life (NeLLi) - 2SBTROV14_V59a metaG | ecosystem: Environmental > Aquatic > Marine > Volcanic | place: Kolumbo...
ACGCGTCCAATACCCGGCCGACCGCCCGACGTTGCCCAATATAGGCGATCGCACCTTCGGACGGGAACTCGGGTCGCACTCAGGCCGCCCGGGCGCCGTGGGGAACGGCGGGGTGGCGCGACCATAGGCCCGCGAGCGTCAGCCCAGCCAGGATGTGCCAGATGCCCCACCACGCGGCGACGATGGCCATTCCGCCGAGCCCTCCGAAGAAGTTGAAGATCAGCACGAGCCCGAGCCCCGAGTTCTGGATCCCCACCTCGATGGTCACGGCCCGCCGGTCGCCCTCGTCGAGCCGCAGCACCGTCGCCGCGAGGAATCCGAGGAGGAAGGCGAGCGCGTTCATCACGAGCACCGGAAAGAAGACCACCCCCACCCAGGCGAGGAACTGGTCCCAGTTCGCCTTGAAGGCGATCAGCACGAAGGCGGCGAAGAACAGGATCGAGCCGACCTTGAAGGGCTTGCGGAGCACCGCGGCCACCTTCGGGAACCAGTGCGCGACGCCCATGCCGAGGACGATCGGGATCCCGAGGAGCACGAGCACGGTCACGAACATCTGGAGCGGGTCCAGGGCGACCTGGTGCAGCAGCGCGGACGTATCCGAGGACAGCCCGCCGTACAGCGCGATGTTCAGCGGGGTCATCACGATGGCGGCGGCGGTGGAGACCGCGGTCATCCCCACCGAGGTCTCGGTGCGCCCGCCGGCGAGGTGGGTCATGAAGTTCGACACGTTCCCGCCTGGGCACGCCGAGATCAGCACCATGCCCAGCGCCACGCTCGGCGAGGGCGCGATCACCCGCGAGAGCGCCCAGGCGAGCGGCGGAAGGAGCAGGAACTGCGCGAAGAGCCCGACCACGGGGGCCTTCGGCTTGGACAACAGGCGCCGGAAGTCCTCGACGTGCAGATCGAGGGCCACCCCGAACATGATCAGCCCGAGGATGACGTTCAGCACCTGCAGGCTGGTCGGGCTGAAGGCCAGGCGCACGTCGTCGATGGGCACGAGCGGCTTCTTCAGGCTCGGCGCGGATCGGTGCCGCTGCCGAGGCGCCACAGGCCAGCGGCCAGACGGCGGGCGAGCATCGACGCGAGACCGCCGGCGAGGCTGGTGAGCGCGGTCCACGCCAGCGCCTCGATCCACCCCGTGTCAGGCGAGACCACATCGCGCGGCGGCGAGCGCTCGGTGACCTTGCTCCACTGGTGCGCGAGCAGCGTCCGCACGACGATGCCGGCGACGAGGGCCACCAGGGTCCCGGTCAGCATCCAGCGCTGGCGCTCGGTCAGGTCCATCGCGCCGAGCCTATCACCCGGCAGGCGCCTCCACCGCCTCGGACGGGCGCCCCGCCATCACGAGCAGCGCCCCGCCCAGCACCGCCGCGAGGATCGAGGCGCTGATCACCCCGAGCTTGGCCTGGTCGAGGTGCCCCGGGTCGGTAAACGCGAGCCCGGCGATGAACAGCGCCATGGTGAACCCGATCCCCGCGAGCACCCCGGCCCCGGCCAGCGCCGTCCAGGAGACGCCCCGCGGGCGGCTGGCGATCCCCGTCCGGATCGACAGCCACGAGGCGCCCACCACGCCGATCGGCTTGCCGAGCAGCAGACCGAGGAAGGCGCCCAGCGAGATGGTGGCGCCCAGGCTGCCGCCCCCGAGGGCAAACCCGGCGTTGAACAGCGCGAAGACCGGCATGATCAGGTAGGCGTTCACCGGGTTGAGCATGTGCTCGAGGCGGTGCAGGGGGCTCTGACCCCGCTCCAGGAGGTCCTCGAGATCCTCGGCGACGACCTGCTGCTCCTCGAAGTCGTGGCTCGACAGGAGCTTCTCGAGATCGCCGCGCAGGGTACCGCCGTCGATCCGCCGCTTCATGGGGACCGCGAGGGCAAGGAGCACCCCCGCCACTGTGGCGTGCACCCCCGAGGCCTGCATGAAGTACCACATGCCGATCCCGAGAACGCCGTACACGGACAGGCGGTAGCCCCCTCGCGCGCCGTACAGCAGCGCTCCCAACCACAGCAGCAGCGAGATCGCGAGCTTCCCGAGCGCGATGTCCCCCGCGTAGAACAGCGCGATCACCGCGATGGCACCGAGATCGTCGACGATCGCGAGCGCGGTCAGGAACACCTTGAGCGACACGGGCACGCGATCGCCGAGCAGGGCGAGGACCCCGAGCGCGAAGGCGATGTCCGTCGCCATCGGGACGCCCCAGCCCCGCGAAGCGGGCGACTGACCCCAGGCGACCGCGGCGTAGATCAGCGCGGGGACGATCATCCCGCCCGCCGCCGCGACCACCGGCAGCGCCGCCGCACGCGGATCGGAGAGCTCCCCGACGAGCACCTCGCGCTTGATCTCCAGGCCGACCAGCAGGAAGAACGCCGCCATCAGGCCGTCGTCCACCCAGTGGATCAGCTCCTTGTCGAGGTGCCACCCGCCGAAGGCGAGCCCCACGTGGAGCTCCTTCATCGCGTGGTAGGCCGGCGCATAGGCCGAGTTCGCCCAGACGAAGGCCGCGATCGCCGCGAGGATCAGCAGCAGGCCGGCCTGCGACTCGCCGCGGGCGAAGTCCAGGAAGGGGCTGAGCAGGCCACGTACGCGCGAAATCATCCAGGCTCCAGGCGTTCTCTACCAGGTAGCCCGCTGCGTCGCACGCGCTCGTCCCCCCTTACTGCTCGGGAACCTCGTCGCCGTTGCCATCCTCCAGGTGGTCGAAGGTCAGGTCGACCTGAACCGTCCCGAGGGCCGACCCGGTGAACGAAGAGAGGTCCAGGCTGGCCAGCGCGGTCGTGCCCAGATCGGTCTGGGCCACGATCGTGTGGGTGCTCGAATCGGTACACGCGGTCGTGCAGGACGCCCTCCGCCGCAGGCGACGAGGTTCAGCAAGAGCAGAGTGGCGAGGCCGCGCGTCATGGGATCATCCTCCGGTACCTGTTGCCCGAGACCTCACGTGCTGGCGCAGGATCCGCCAGGGTGTCGAAGTCCGGCTGTAGTCGCCGGCGCGTCCCCGTCCCGCGACGTGGCACTTTCTGGATCCCACCCGAGGATTCGATGGGATAATCGGAGGCGCCGCCCGCGAAGGGCGGGTATCTGCACACCCCGAACCAGCCGAAGACACTTCCAAGAGTCCGACCATGGGTACCAAGTTGTTCGTCGGCGGCCTGCCATGGCGAACTGACGACGCCGGCCTGACGCAGGCCTTCGAGAAGTTCGGGACCGTCACGGAGGCGCGCGTCATCTACGACCGCGAAACCGGTCGGTCCCGTGGTTTCGGCTTCGTCACCTTCAGCACCGACGACGAAGCCGAGCAAGCCCGGGCCGGCATGGACGGCTCCGAGATCGAGGGACGCCGCGTGAGCGTACGCCAGGCCGAGGACCGCAGGGGCGGTGGAGGTTCCCGATCCAACGGTCGCGGTCCCGACACGTTCCGCAAGGGTCGGCCTCCCGGCGGCCCGCCACGGGACCGCAGCGATCGGCCGCCGCGCGGCCCTCGCCCCCCGCGGGACGATCACGGGTCGAACCACCGCGGGTCGGGCGGCTACTCGGACCGCTCCCGTCGGTCCTTCGACAACCGGGGCGGCAGCGGGGGGAACACGGCCGAGCCGGCGTGGCGCAGCGCGGCACCGCCCGCCCCCGAAACCGACGACTGGTCCGAGGACCGCCCACGCCGCCGCGACAGCTGGGAGAAGAAGAAGAAGGCCAAGAAGAAGCGGAACCGCTGGGACGACGACGACTGGTAGGCGCTCCCGGCCCCTACTTCGCCGCGTCCGAGGCCGCCGGTGCCGGTGCCGGTGCCGCCACGGCGGGGTCGACGCCCAGACGACCGTGGCACGCGGCGCACGCGTGGAGCAGCTGCCCGTAGAGGTCCGCCCGCTCGCCCGGGGTCGACGCATGGGCACCGGCCCCCGCGAGACGGCGCACCCGCTCGGCGAACACGTGCACGATGAGCGGCATCGGTTCGCTCTTGCCGTCGACCTCGCGAACCCGGAGCACCTCGGAGAGCGCTGCGGTCCCCGATGTCCATGCCGCCGCGTCGGGCACCACCAGGCTATCCCACAGGCGCTCCATCCCCCAGGCGTGCCGCGACATGTCCGGCTCGGGCCTCGCGGGGGCCCAGGGCTTCACCGACGCCCCCATCGCCTGGTGGCACGCCCCGCACTCGGCCGCCACCTCCGCCACCTTCGGCCCGGCCTGCTGGAGGTCGTTCACCTTCTCCGCGTCCATCGCCCGGGTGCGCAGCTCCGCCACGTAGGGCTGCCAGCCCTCCGGGAGGCCTTCGGCGGTCGGGTGGGTGGCGAGGGTGGTCAGCGCCGCCTTCGCGCCGTCCAGATCGCCGCGGATGACCGCGTCACGCGCGGTCGCGAGCACCTCGAAGTGTGCGTCCATGTGCGCCTTGACCGCCTCGGGGCTCGCGGCCCCGCCGGTATGCCGCGGCTCCGAGGCCCCGCTCCCCGAGGCGCCTCCATGACAGCCACCGAGCAGGACCCCCATCACGACCCAGGCCCACCTGCGCATCACACCTCCAAGCGCCGACCCTAACCCGGATCGTGTGTGCTCAAGGGACTCGGTCGTCCACGCACCGCTGGTACTGGAGGGAGCCGTACCAGGTGATCAGCACCCCGTAGGCCCACATCGCCTCGCCGGCCGGTGCGCTGCGGGCCCGCTCGAGCGCGCTCGGCTGGAGCATCTGCTCGAGCATCGAGACGCTCATCGCACAGGTCGAACGCTGCTTGTCGGCGTCGTCCATCTTCGCGAGGCCGGCCCGCAGGAAGGACGCGAGGGCGTCGGTGTCGGCGAAGCGCGCCGGCTGGCCGCGGATGCACCCCAGGGTAGCGAGGATCGCCCACGTGGTGCCCGCAGTGTCCCAGGCCTGGGGCTCGGTGATCCGATCGCCCTTCACGTCGGGCAGCCGCGCCACCCACTGGGTCGCGCCGGGGCGCGTTGCCTTCTCGATCTGCATGCACGTCGGGTCGCCGGTGACGAGCACCGAGGCGTCGCGGCTCGCCAGCGCCCGCTCCACCCGCTCGAGCGCCGCGGGGGGCCGGCCCTGGCGGCGCACCTGGTGGTCCTCCCACCGGGTCGCCTGGCCCATGACCTGGTCGATGGCCGCCTTCACCGTGGCGTGGGCGGCGCCGTCGGGATGCGCGTCGAGCAGTCCCTTCATCCGCGCAGTGACGGTCGCGTCCGGTCCCAGGTAGGTGATCTGCTGCCAGGCCGCGACGAGCACGAGTCGCTCGCCCACCGACAACGTGTCGCCGCGGGACACGACGCGGGCCTTGTCCGCGTGCTCGAGGGATGCGCGCATCCGGTCGAGCACGGCGACCCGCTCGGCCGGCGGGTAGCAGCGCACCACGGCGGCGGCCATGCCGCTCCGCTCCTCGGGGCGGCCGAACCAGTTGTCGCCGGTCACGTACCGGTCCAGGCTCCGGAAGAGCTGCACCCGTGAGGTGGGGGAGTCGTGGGCCGCGTCGGGCGCAGTCACGTCCCGGGGTACCACCACGAAGCCCGTCTTCTCGACGAGCGCGCGGAACGGGTCCCATGCCTTGCTCGGGAAGTCCACGTCCCAGCCGGTGTGCTCGCCGAAGGCCAGCATCTCCTCGAAGCGCTGGCACGAGCGGCCCGCGTTCTCCAGAGCCATGGTGCGTAGCGCGAAAGCCGCCCGGGAGGCAGGATCGTGGACGAAGCCCGCGGGGCGCTGGCGCTCGTCGGGCACCGCGGCGAGCACCGCCTGCAGCGCCGCGGACTGGACCGCCTCCGACCTCGAGGTGGCCGCCGCCTCCGACGCCTCCAGGGTCGCGCGCAGCGCGCTGAGCGCCTTCTGGGCCGAGGTGAAGGTCGGGTCCCTGGCCAGCGCCCGCTCGTAGGCCGCGCGGGCCTGCTCCCAGGCCCCCGCGTCCTCGGCGTGCAGGCCCTCACTGTAGGCCACGAAGGCGTCGAAGCGCTCGGTGGGCGCGGCGCTCCAGATCTGACGGCGTGCGCTCGCGGAGAGCGCGAGGTCCAGCCCGTCGATCAGCTCGGTGACGAGCTGCTTCTCGACGCTCACGAAGTCGTCGACCGTGCCGTTCGCGGCCACCGCCTCGCGCACCGTCCCCTGCGAGACGTCGACGATCCGCGCATCGAGGAGGAGCTCGCCGTCCAGGGTGCTCCAGTCGCCGACCAGCACGAGCTCCGCGCCGACGCCCTTGCCCACCTTCTGGGCCGTCTTCGGGTCTAGGTAGTTGGACTTTCCGAGCGCGATCTCGCCCAGCAGGGCGTCGAGACGGGCGCGCTCCACGAGGGTCAGGCCGTCCACGTGGGACAGATCGGCGACGAGCATCCCCGCGATCGCCTGCCCGAACCCCTCGTGGGCCTCGCTCCTGTCCGCGCGCTCCAGGGGCAGCACCGCAAGGGTGGTCGCGTGCGCCGGGACCGCGAAGCCCAGGCACACGAGGACCCACCACAGGCGGAGCGCGAAGCGCAGGCGCATCGAAGACCCTCCTCGGGAGCCGGTCGAGCGGCCGTCTAACCCGGACACCTCACGCGCCGCGCGGTTCGCCCGGAGGATCTCCGAACCCCGGGACGCCGGCCCGATGCCCCGCCGAATACCGCCGAGACGCAGCCCGACGCGGGTCGCTCGGCCGGCCAGCGGCCCGTCTCGTCGGAGCGACGATGCAATATCCGGGGCCTCCATCCGGTATCCTCCTTCCAGGAGGCAGCATGCGACTCTGGCCTCTCGCGATCTTCCTCGTCGCGGCTTGCGCACCCACAACCCAACCCACCGACACCCGCCCGGTGCTGCGGATCGCGGGCGCCGAGACCGTGATGGCCCGGCTGATGCCGATGCTCACGCAGACCCACGAGAAGACCGTCGGGACCGTGCGCTTCGAGCTGACCCCCGAGGCGACCGCCGACGGGGTGCGCGCGCTGCTCGACGGCGACGCCGACATCGCGGCCGCCGGGCGCAAGGTCCTCCCCGCCGAAGAGGAGCAGGCGCGCGCCAACGGCTACAGCCTCGCCGCCAAGGGCGCGCGCGCCATCGTCGCGATGGACGTGTTGGCGCTCGCCTCGAACGCGCGCAACCCGCTGGACTCGCTGACCTACGACCAGGTGATCGCCATCTGGTGTACCGGCGAGCTGGACGACTGGTCCGACCTCGGGCTCGACCCGGCGCCGATCCGCGCGCTGACCCCGGCGCCGCTCTCGGGCAACCGGGCGCTGTTCGAGGACTTCTTCTGCGGTCCCGAGGGGATCAGCGCCAAGGCCGAGGTCGTCTCCGAGCGCAACATGAAGGGGATCCTCGCCAAGGACCCGAACGCCATCGGGTACACGAGCATGGCGGAGATCACCGGCAAGGTCATCGGCCTTCGCCCCGACGCGAACGGCCCCGCCGTGCATCCGAGCCAGCAGAACGTCGTGCGCGGCTCCTACCCGCTCTACCACGACCTCTACCTGTACACCGCGGGCCCCGCGACCGGGCCGGCGAAGACGTTCCTCGACTGGATCGCCACCCCGGCGGGCCAGGAGGTGGTGGACGAGGCCCGCTTCGTGCCGCTCTTCCTCCGCACCCAGCGCATGGACGAGCCGCGCCCTCTGCGCGAGACCATCCAGTTCGAGCCGGAGAGCAGCGTCCCGAACCAGCGCAGCGCGGCACGCCTCGGGATGCTCGTCGACGAGCTCCGGGCGCGCGCTGGCGAGTACCGCCACGTGGTGCTCGAGGGCTACGCCGACGACCAGGAGCCGAACCCCGTCGCCCTGTCCAAGGCCCGCGCCGAGGCGGTGCGCACCCTGCTCGACCAGCAGATCCCCGGGCTGTTCTACGAGATCATCCCGCGCGGCGCCGAGAACCCGATCGCGCCGAACGAGACGCCCTACGGGCGCCTGCGCAACCGGCGCGTGCAGATCTACCTGGCGGAGGAGGAGCAGGGCGGCCAGATCGTCGTGCACGAGGCGGAGAGCGGCGGCAACGGAGGATAGGGAGAGCGCCGCACCCGGAGCCCCGTTGCCCGACCACGACCGCCTCCGCCGTCTGCTCGACCGCCTCGACGGCCGCTCCTGGCCCGCCTACCGCGATCTGGAGGGCGCCTGGCGCCTCGGGGACGCGACCCTGATCGTGGACCACGTCCAGGGCGATCCCTATGCGGCCCCGTCGCGGGTGCGCTGGGTGCAGCCCTCGGGCCTGCCCGCCCGGCTGCACGAGGACCCGGACGCCTGCCTGGCCGCCGAGGACTGGCTCCTGCGCCGCTTCGGCCGCGAACTGCACGGGCGCAAGCGGGGCAGCGGCCGCTCGGGGCAACTCCGGGTGTACAGGCCCGGCCCGGAGATCCTCGAGCGCTCCGCGGTCCGCCTGCGCTCGGACGGGCAGGTCGAGGTGCGCTTCGCGGTGGGCCTGCCCGGTCGCGGGCGCCGGGTGCTCGGGCGGCAGGCGTGGGCCCTGCTCACCGAGAACGTCCCCGAGGCGGCGGCGGGCCTCGGACCGCACCCCGATCTGGACGCCCAGGTCCGCTCGGTGCTCGCCCAGCGAACGCTGCGCCGACAGCTCGCCGATCACGGCCTCGTCGCCTTCGTCGCGGACGGCGCCGTGCTCCCGCGTGCCTCCGGGATCGACCCGGCGCCCCTGCCCGGCGCGGTGCCCTTCGAGAGCCCGCCGGAGCTCCAGGTGACCCTGGACACCCCGGACGGCCCGGTCTCGGGGATGGGTGTGCCCGAAGGCACCACCCTGATCGTCGGCGGCGGGTTCCACGGCAAGTCCACCCTGCTCCTCGCCCTGCAGCACGGGCACCTCGACCACGTGCCCGGCGACGGGCGCGAGCGGGTGGTCGCCCTACCCGACACGGTCAAGGTGCGTGCCGAGGACGGCCGCCGGGTGTGCCGCGTCGACATCTCGGCCTTCCTAGGGGACCTCCCCGGCGGGCGATCCACCGCCCCCTTCGACACCGAGGACGCCTCGGGCTCGACGTCCCAGGCCGCCGCGATCGTCGAGGCGGTCGAGGCCGGCGCGCGCGTGCTGCTGCTCGACGAGGACACCTCGGCCACCAACCTGCTCGTGCGCGACGAGCGGATGCGGGCGCTGATCCCCCGGCAATCCGAGCCGATCACCCCCTTTGTCGAGCGCGTCCGCCAGCTCCGCGAGGGGTGGGGCATCTCGGTGGTGATGGTGGTCGGCGGGGTCGGCGACTATCTCGCGGTCGCCGACACGGTGATCGCGATGCACGACTTCCGCCCGGAGGTGGTGACCGAGCGGGCCCACGCGCTGGCCCCCGAGGTTCCCGAGTCCCCCGGCCCGCTGCCCGCGCTCGCCCCCCGGGTGCCCCTGGCCGCCGGCCTCGAGCCCGACAAGGTCCGGGCCCGCGACGAGCGCCGCCTGCGCTACGGCGGCGGCGACGTGGAGCTTTCCGCGGTGGAGCAGATCCTCGACGCGGCCCAGGTGGCGACGGTCGGCGAGGCGCTCCGGTTCCTGCACGGCAACGTCCTCGACGGCCAGCGTACCCTGGCCACGGCGCTGGACTCCCTCGACGCGATCCTCGACGACGAGGGCGTCGAGGTGCTCTCCCGCTGGCGCCACCCCGAGGGCGACCTGGTGCGGCCCCGACGGCACGAGATCGCCGCCGCGCTCGACCGCGTGCGAACCCTGCGGATCCGCGCGTCATGAGGGAGCGTTCGCGGCTGCCTCGGCCTCGGCCGCATAGGCCTGGCTCGCGTGTTGCCCGGTGATTCGGGTGATGGTCATGCCCGCAGACAGCGTCCATCCGCGGGACAGGAAGGTGTGGTCGCCACCCGCAGAGCTGTACGGGGGACACCATCGAGCGCGCGGCCGCCTACAGCAGCGCGGCGAGGCCGGCGAGGAGGCGCTCGGGATCGAGACCCTCAGGGGGGAGGTGGACGAAGCCGACCGGTACGTCGAGGCCCGAGGCCACGCGGTACAGCCAGGCGTTGCACACGTAGGCGCCGGCGTCGCCGGAGGTGCCGACGCCCATGGCGCGGGCGAGGGCGCGTACGTCGAGGGTGGAGCGCACCTCGGCGGGGCCGTCGAGGGACTCGGGACGCTCGCCGTCCACGTCGGGCCGGTCGCCGACCTCGCACCGCGCCACCCACTCCACCTGCACCCGGGTGCGCTGCATCGCGACGCCGAGACCCAGGACGAGGCGCGGCTGCAGGAGGTGGGCGATCTCCAGGGTCTGCTCGGGTCCGCGGTGGAAGGAGACGGGGAGCACCCGACCCACGACTGTCTCGCCCGCCGCGCGCCGACCGTCGATCGCGCGCGCGAGCGCACCCGAGGGGTTGTCGTCCACCCCCTCGAAGGGGCCGAAGCCGGTCACGACCACCACGGTGAGCTCCGGTGCCAGGGTCACCGAAAGATGCTATCCTGCGGCCGGAAGGGAGGATGACGCTCTCGGGTCAGCGCGTCGCGGTCACCGGCGCGACCGGGTTCCTCGGGTCGCACGTGGTGCGGCGGCTGAGCGGCGACGGCGCGACGGTGCGCGCGGTGTTCCGCAACCCCGACAAGGGCCGACACCTCGGCGAGGCCGGCTTCGAGACCGCGATCGCCGACCTCGCCGATCCGGACGCGATGGCGCGGGCCTTCGAGGGGTGCGACGCGGTGGTGAACACCGCGGCCCTGTCCACCCGCGAGCCGGCCACCTGGGAGGCCTTCTACCAGGCCAACGCCGAGGGGAGCGACCACCTCCTCGACGCCCTGGCCACCGCCGGCGTGCGCCGGCTCGTCTACGTGTCGACCACCGCGGTGTACCGGGTGCGTCCCTTTCGCCGGCACCGCGAGGACACCCCCATCCTGGGCCACGAGGGCGAGCGGGTGGGCCTGGCCCGGTTCATCACCAACCCGCGCTACGCCCTGTCCAAGGCGATCGGCGAGCGCCGGGTGCGAGAGCGGGGGGCGACCGAGTCCATCGCGCTGACCGTGCTCCGGCCGGGGCCGATCTACGGGTCGAACGACCACAAGATGACCTCGATGTACGCGCGGTGGATGCGCTGGCCGGTGTTTCCCGCGCCGACCTTCCGGATGAACCACGTGCACGCGGGTGACGTGGCTGGAGCGATCGCCGGCGCGCTCGCCAACCCGGCCAGCCACGGCCGCGCCTACAACGTCACCGGGCCCTGCGTGTCACTGTGGGAGGTCCTGCGCACCTGGAAGCGCAAGGTCGGCCGCGGCCCGGTGCTGCTTCCGGTGCCGGTGCCGGTGTGGGTCGACTTCGACGACGGCGCCGCCGCACGCGACCTCGGGTTCCGCCCCCGGTCGGTGGCGGAGGGGATCGACGAGGTGCTGGAGCGCGGGTTGCCGTAGACGGAGTCGGCCTGGAGCGTGTGCGCGACGCTGCAGCTTGGCGAAACGGTTCAGCGGGCCGGCTTTCAGCGGTCAGCGGTCAGCCGGGCACGGCTATCGGCGGGCAGCGGCTCACCGCTCGAGCTGCCCGACGACCGCCTACGCCCAACACCCCGCCCGTTGACGGCCCGACGGCCATGCTGAACGCTGAACGCCACCCTGCGCGCAGATCCGCCTGGGTGTCCCGTCACCTCGACCCAAGTGCGCGCCCTGCGCGCAGATCCGCCTGGGTGGCACGCCAACTCGCTCCCGGTGCACGCCCTGTTAGAGACCCGCGGCGTTGGCGGCGGCCATCAAGGCGATGACCAGGGCGATCATCGCGGCCGCGGCGACACCCGGGATCGCCAGGGCCCACCAGGGCATACGGCCCTCGGGCTTGCCGTCGAGGAACGGGTCGAGGGTGCCCTCGACGAACCACGCCGCCGAGACCGGGTCCAGCTCCAGCTCCGCGGGGCCGAAGGCGCGCTCCAGGGGGGGCTCGACGCTCTCTTCGGCTTCGAGGCGGGGCGAGATCGCGGCGACGGCCAGGTCGCGGGGCACCGCGGGGGCCGGCGTAGCCTCCTTCTGCACGACCGCGGTGAGGGTCGGGCCGGGCGAGCGCAGGGTCGGGGAGGCGGGGGGGACGGGGCTCGGCTCGGTCCCGGGCCACGCCGGCGCGTCCATCCAGTCCCTGCTGGGCGCGGGACGAGCGACGATCGGTGCCGGCTCGGGCGGCGGAACCTCGCGCTCCACCCGCTCGGGGGTCGAGGCAGGCCAGGCCGGACGCTTCACGACCGAGCGCACGAACCGAGGGCGACGCCGTGCGTGCACCAAGTCGCCCAACAGGTCGACGGAATCCAGCGAAGTCGTCACGTGCCACCTCGGTCGTTCTTACGGACACCGCAGACGGCTGGATGCGCGACCTCCTTCGCGAGCCGCGCGGATCATGACGTGTCGTGACAGGGCCCGCCCCCCAACAGGGCCGTGGATCTACTGCGGGTGGGCTTCCAGCCACGCGTCCTGGGCGGCCATGTTGTTGTCGATCCCCGAGCGGGTCGTGGCCGCGACCAGGTCGTCGCTCGGGTTGATCCCGGTGAACTCGGTCTGGGCCCACGAGCCGAGCATCCGCAGGGTGCCGCCGCCCGTCGAGTCCGAGGTCCAGGTGCCGCCGTCGGCGTTCTGGTCGGTGCCGGTGCGGACGAAGCCCTGACCGTCGCGGGGGATCCACACCTCGATCGTGTAGGACTGCACGATCTCGGTCTTGCCGCTGTCGCCCCAGGCCGACTGGATCATCCAGGAGCGCGCGACGAAGGCCCACCGTGGGTCGACCGGGTCGACCGCCTGCTCGCCGGCCGGCACGTCGGCCGGGTCGGGGAGGTTCATGTCGACCCAGCGGAAGTCCTTGTAGAAGTCGTAGGGGACCGACATCAGGAAGTTCTTCTTGACGAGGTCGTTGAAGGTCAGCAGCTCGTCGCAGCTCTGGTCGAGCCAGCAGTCCTGGGTGTCGTCGTAGAAGGTGCGCTCGTAGTAGTCGGGGCTGTAGGGCTCCACCGGCCTCTGGTCGACGAGCAGCGGGATGCGCGCGTGGTCGGGCACCTCGAAGTCGCTCGTGCCGGCCACCGCGACGGGCAGGGCGTTCCCGAGGTCCACGCCGTCGGGGCTCGTGATGTCCGCGACGTCGGCGGGAATCAGGTGGTCGGGGGTGAGCGCGCGGTCCTTCACGTCGGACGCCTCGACGTCCATCCCCAGATAGGTCTGGCGCTCCAGGGTGCGCAGGGCGAAGGCGAGGTCGGCGTCGGACCCGTCGAAAGTGCGGAAGGTGTACGCTGCGGCGTCGCTGAACTGCGGGTTCGCGGGCGGCGGCGCCTTGCCGCAGGCACAGAGCAGGACGGCGAGGGCGAGCCAGGCGGGGGAACGCACGGGAAACCTCCGGATCGGACGGCGCCCTTTGTACACCATGACCGACCGATCCGCGACGACGGTCTGAACCGCTCGGTCAGTGCGCGGGGCTCGAACCGCCTCCCGCGCCTGTCGAGCCCGGGCTTCGAGCACTCGCCCAGGCGTCCAGCCACGCGCGCAGCCCTACGGGGACCGCCCCGGTCGTCTGGACCTCGCACGGGTCGGCGCGCAGATCGAACACCTGCGTCGCGTCCCCGGTGCGGATCAGTTTGATCCCGTCGGCCCGCACCACGCTGAAGGCGGGCGGGGTGCCCGTCGCGGTGGGGAGAAGCGCAGAAGGGGCGTGGGTGCGGATCACCGCCGCGTCACCCGCGAGGTAGGGCCCGAGATCGACCCCGTCGGGGTGGGGCAGCGCAGGCAACCCGAACAGACCGAGCAGGGTGGGGCCCACGTCCACCAGGGACACGGGCCGGTCCACGACCAGTGGCGGGATCGCGCGCGCCGACCAGAAGACGAGCGGCACCCACACCTCGGACTGGTACAGGCTCGCCCCGGACCCGTGCACGCCGTGACCCCCCAGGGACTCGCCGCGGTCGGAGAGGAACACGATCAGCGTGTCCTTGGCGAGGTGCTCGGCGCGCAGGGTCTCCGTCAGCTCGGCCACCTGCGCGTCCGCTTCGCGGACGGCGCGGTCGTAGGGCGTCCCCTTGCCCTCGGCGTACTTCGGCCGCGCGTACATCGCCGGCTCGACCGTGTGGACGAAGGCGAAGAACGGCGTGTCCCGCTCCTCCCGGGCGAAGGCGAGCAGCGCGCCCCGCAGGGAGGCCGCACCGACGAAGTCGCCGTCCGAGGAGCCCGGCCAGCGCGCCGGCCCGACGCGCACGTCGAAGCCGGGCCCGGTCACGTCGTCCCGCGCGGAGAAGGCGCCGGTACGCCACCCGCCAGCGGCGAAGCGCTCTTGGAGCGTGGCCCCGTCCCCCGGCGGGTTCGTGGGGAATCGCGCGGTCAGTAGCGACGGGATCGAGGGGCCGTCGCGGGACGTCACCGCGATCGCCTCGCCGAAGCGCGCCCCCTCCACGCCGATCCGATCCAGGTTGGGCGTGCGGGTGTCGGCCGCGCCCCAGGCGCCGAGGTGGTCGGCCCGCAGCCCCTCGAGATCGTAGACGATCACGTTCGGCGCCCGCTCGGGGACGCGCGGACCGAGGAGCCGCATCGCACCAAAGAGCGCCACGCCATCGCCCTGTGCGGCCAACTCCAGCACGACGTGGCGATCGGAGAAGGGACCGAGATCGACGACCCGGCGCGTCCAGGTGGGCAGCGCGCTCGGACGATTCGACGAGGTGTAGACCGCGCGGTGCTGCTCGCCCTCGTGCACGACGATCCGCCCGAGGGCCTGCCCCGCCGCGGTGGCGACGAAGAACACGAGGCGCCCGCCCCGCGGCGGCACCTGCAGGTCCATCCGCGCCGTCGCGCCCCCCCACACGTACAGCGCCGGACGCGTCACCCCGTGGCGGGTGGCGGAGGCCACGCCAGCGGCCGCGGGAAAGCGCGGGTCGCCGGCCCCGGCCTGCCCGTCGACCTCCAGCGTCCGGTGCAGCAAATGCTCGACCCGCCGCGAGGACAGGGTCCACCCGGTGTACCCGGCGGGGTGATCGGGGGGCGGACGGGGTGCCGGCAGGGCAGCGACCCTGCACGCCCCGGCGGAGAAGGTCTGCACCGGGGCGTCCTCGAAGCGCTCGGCAGGGCGGCTGCACCCCAGACAGAGCACGACCGCCACCGCCCACCAGCCGCGGGCCCGCATGATCGGCGCTGTAGCGCCGCTCCCCGGGCCCGGCAAGCCGCCGATCAGACCCGCGTCGGGACCGGCTCGGGATCGGGCTCGGCGAGCACCAACCAGCGCCCGGAGCGCACCCGCCAGGCGAAGACCGCCGCGAGCAGGGCCAGCTCCGCGTCGAAGCCCATCCAGGCCCCTACTGCGCCGAGCCCCAGCGGCAGGGCCATCACCCAGGCCACCGGCAGCTTCACCAGCCACGAGGCGAACACGCTCACCCGCATCGCGAACCGCGTGTCCCCGGCGCCCGATAGCGCCTGGTAGAGCACGGTGGTCACCGCATCGAAGATCTGGAAGCTCGCGGCCACGACGAGGAGCCGTCGGCCCACCGGGATGGGGCCGAACCCGCACACGAGCACCGCGTAGAGCACGATGTTCGACAGGTTCGCGAGCACGTTGGCCTTCATCGGGGTCCGGGTGTCGCCACGGCCCTGGAACCACCCGCTGAGCCCGAAGAGCAGCATGTCTGTGGGGGCCGCCGCCATCCGGATCACCAGGTACTGCCAGGCCAGCCGGCGCACCTCGCCGTCGGTCCCGAGCAGGCCGAGGCTCCCCACCAGGCCAGGGGGATCGCGGCGGTCACGAGGGACCCCATGGCCAGCGCGAGCCACACGGCCTGCCAGCCCAGCCGCCGCGCGGTCTCGTCGTCGGACGCACCGGCGCGCTGGGCGACGAGCACCCGCGCGCCGCGGAGCAGCCCGAGCCCGTAGGCGCGGAACAGGAACCCGACCGGGATCGCGGCACCGATCGCGGCCAGGGGCGCGCTGCCGAGGCGGCCGACGAAGATCACGTCGACCGCCGACATCAGGGTGAAGCTGAGCATCGACACGATCACGGGCCAGGCGAGGTCGAGGACCTCCCTGGGACCGACGCGGGCCGGGAGCGGGTAGCTCGCGCTCGAGGGGGACATGACGGGCTCCGAGAGGGAGTGTGCCGGGAGGCGCGGGGTCGGGACCGGTGGACGCAGGGGTCCCACCGGTCGGGGAGGAAGGCGAGCGCCGCGCACGGCCGTCCACGCGGACGGCGGTCCCCCGAAGTGAGAGACGAGCGCGGCGGTCCCCCGGTCATCGGGGGATCCATGGGTGCGGGCGCGAGGCCCGCGAGCGGTCAGCGGGGCGTGATGCCGGCCGCTACCGCTTCATCCCGTACGCATTGGGCTGCTGATGGGTCCACGGGAGGTCGACGCGGCCGATCAGCTCGGGCCCTCGGCCGGGCACGGCCGCAGCGAGGTGTAGTGGATGGTCTGCGCCGAGTGAAAGGCGAACCCGAGCGCCCGGAGCTCCGCCGAGTACGCCTCGGCCGACGGGAACACCCTCCCGTCTCGAACGACGCCGCGAAGCTGGACCTGTCCGCCGAGGACGTAGGCGGGAGGCATACGGTTGGCGAGGAACCGATCGGGGAACTTCAGGTCGGCCCGCTCGGGCAGCTTCTTCCCACCAGGGAACCGCACGACCACCTGGATCTCGGGCGCCTTGGGCCGCTTGCCGACCGGAACCGTCTCGGTGAGCACGACCGCCTGCTGATCGTCGTCCCACTCCACCCAGGCGTAGGTCGCGTTGCCCTGGAGGTGCTCGAGCACCGCCTGGACCACGTTCTGTGGGGCCTTGTCGGATGGCTCGTCGCCCTTGCCCTGCTCGTCCTCGTCGCGGTCGTGCCGGTGCTTGCCGAGGAGGGGCTCGAAGCGCTGCTCGTGTTTGTACACCCGGTGCTCGGTGTCGCGCGGGCCGTCCTGGAGCACCTCGCCCAGCGGCTCGATGACCAGCGGCGACCACACGTGGTCCTCCAGCCGCCCGGCGAAGACCACGGAGCCCCGGGTGTGCCCGAAGCGACCGGCCTCGTGGTTCCACGTGGCCTTGCCGACGACCTCCCAGCAGCCCGCCGGCCCGTCGAAGAGCTGCTGGGCCGCCTCGGACCACGGGGTCGGATCGTCGAGATCGAGCCCCGGAGGCGCGGCGGCGAGCGCCGTCGCGAACCACAACCACATGCGCGCCTCCCGTTACCGGACATCCGGGGCAGACGGCCCCAGGGTCGGTGCTTAAGATGGTCATCGAGCGAGGGAAAGCGTGACCGAGCAGTGGAACGACATTCCGGGCGTGACCGCATGGGGCGGCCAGCCGCGCCTGCCCGCCCGTCCGCGGGTGGTGATCGAGACCCTGGCTGCGGCCCTGATCGCAGCGGCCAACGGGGGGATCACCCTCGTCCAGCTCGTCACCAAGGTGCACGAGCGCACCGGCGAGCCGCTCGCGCGCCTGCGCGGCCTCGCCGGGTGGCTCCCCACCTCGCGGGTCGCCGCCTGGGACGACGTGACCGGCAAGCTGCTCGTGCAGTCGGGCATCGACCTGCAGGATCTCGCGATGCGCTACGCCGCATGGGCAGCTTCCCAGCCCGTCCCCCCCGACCAGGTCGACGCGGTGGAGGAGTACGTGCGCGCGATCATCCAGGATGCGCTCACGGCCGCGCCCCACATGCCCACCCGCGCCTCGCACCCCGCACGGCCCGAACCCTCGGCGCCAGCCGCATCCGCGGCCCCCGAGACCCCCGCCGAGGTGCCCCTCGTCCCCACCGGGCTGGCCGAGCGGATCCGCGCCATCCTCGACGCGCTGGACGCCGCGTTCCTCGAGCGCCGAACCCACGTACGTGCCAGCCTGCTCGCGATCCTGTCCGGACAGCACGTGCTGATGCTCGGCCCGCCCGGCACCGCGAAGTCGATGCTCGCGCGCGCCCTGTGCGCCTGCTTCCGCGACGCCACCTACTTCGAGTACCTCCTGTCGAAGTTCACCCACCCCGACGAGCTGTTCGGGCCGGTGAGCATCCCGGGCCTCAAAGAGGAGGACTACCGCCGCCTCACCGAGGGCTTCCTGCCTCAGGCGCACGTGGCCTTCCTCGACGAGATCTTCAAGGCGAACAGCGCGATCCTGAACAGCCTGCTCACCTTGATCAACGAGCGCGTCTTCCACCACGGGCGCCACCGCGACCCGGTGCCGCTGATCGGCCTCATCGGCGCCTCGAACGAGCTCCCCGACCCCGAGGGCGGGCTCGCGGCGCTCTACGACCGGTTCCTCGTCCGCCTCGCGGTGCCGCCGCTGGGCGACGCGAGCGCGTTCCTCGACGTGGCGACGGGACAGGTGCCTGGGATGGCGATCCCCGAGGAAGCGCGGCTCACCCGCGACGATCTGCGGGTCCTCGCGGCGGCCGCGGAGCGCATCGAGGTGCCCGACCGGGTGCAGGAGGTGCTGGTCGCCCTGTGGCGCGCCGCCCGGCGCCAGGACTGGGAGGTCAGCGATCGACGGTGGCGGCAGGCGGTCGCGATGCTCAAGGTGGGTGTCGCCGCCGACGGGCGCCGGGCCATCGACCTGCTCGATCTGCTGCTCCTGCAGCCGATCCTCGCGCCGACGCCGGAGCAGATGCCCGAGGTGCGCGACACGATCCTCGAGCACCTCGGCCGCGGAGCCGTACCGCAGCACGACCTGCGCGCCCAGTGGATCCTGCTCAACCAGGACAAGGTGGCGCCGACCCCGGGCCATTCCCTGCCCCGCGCCCCCTCCGGCCCGCACACCTGGACCGACCGCCTCGCTCGGCGGCGCGGGAGCACCGACCGGTTCCTCGCGCTGCACGCCGAGGCGGTGCAGCGCCTCGCCAGCGACCGGAGCACCCTCGAGCACCAGGCCGACCGGCACCTGTGGATCGATGCCCTGCCCGTGCAGGTGCTCTCGGCACACATCGAAGCCGCCCGCGACCTCGCCCGGATCCTGGAGATCGCCGAGAGCTACCGCGCGCGCCTCGAGAACGGTGCCACCGTGGCCGCCGCGCTGGTGGCCTCGCTCCCCGAGCGCGCCCGGCACGTTTACGGCCACGACCTCGCGTGCACCCTGATGATCGCCGGCACCGAGCAGCGCGCCGGACTCACCCTGGCCGGCGAGCGCGTGCCCAGCGACCGGTTCGCCGACCGAATGAAGTCCACCTCGGACATGACCGGCGAGAACGTCGTGGTCGAGGTGCGGCCCGACCACTTCCTCGACTGGGTCGGCGGAGACGTGGACACCCAGGCGCTGCTGAAGGACGTGCCCGCGTGGGCCTCACGCAACGCGCGCACCGCCCTCGAGTCGGCGCGGCGCCTGATGGGCGGGCTCATCGTGCCCTCGCCGCCCGAGCTGCCCCAGCCGTGATCGAGCACCCCGTCGACGTCGTCGCCCGCCACCCGCGGGTGATCGTGCTCGGCCGCACCCCGCGCGAGCAGCTCCGCGTCGACGCCTTCGCCATCGACCTCGCCCGCTGGCTCTTCGGAGAGCCCCGCGAGACCCTCGGCCCCCTGGCCCGCGTGGTCACCGTCGTCGCCCACCGGGAGCTTCGCGACCCGAAGATGCTCTGCCGCAACCGCTCCTTGCTCGCCGTCGAGGCCGCGGCCCGCGCCACCGAGGCCCTGTGGCCCCTGCTGCGCGGCCCCCTCGAGGACGAGCAGGAGCCGCCCCCGCCGCCCCAACCCCCCGCCGCCAGCGGCGCGGGTGCCTCCGAGGGCGAAGGCGACGCCGACTCCGGCGCCTCGGATCAGGGGGACCAGCCCGCCTCCGCCGCCCCCGGCTCCGCCCAGCCCGGTGACGACTCCGAGCCCGAGAACGACTCCGACGACGAGTCCGAGTCCGAGGGCGACGCCGAGTCCGAGTCCGATGGCGACTCCGAGTCCGAAGACGACGCCGAGATCGACGCCGAGCCCGAGCTCTCCCCAGAGCCCGACGCCCCCAGCACCGAGGACCTCCTCGCCACCCTCGCCGATCAGCCCGCCCTCGACGACCCCGAGCTGGGCCGCCTCGCCGAGCGCCTCCGCCAGGCCATGGGCCGCGACCCCGAGGACGCCATGGACCTCGGTGCCTCCGCCGGCCAGGCCCTCGCCCCGGCCGCCGAGGCCGCGCTCACCGGCGCGCTCGAGACCGACTCCGTCTCGCGCCGCCTGGAGCAGTTCCTCCCCGGCGTCGGCTGGTCGTGGTCACCGGGGCAACTCCACTCCACCCTGCTGGAGCGCCTGGACCGCCTCGCCGACCTCATCGGCCACCTCGACCACCTCGAGCAGCTCGCCGACGCCCTCGGCCGCCTCGAGGGGACCGAGGGCGAGGGTGGCTTCGATCAAGGCGGCAGCGAGGAGGTCGTGGGCGTGCACCTCGGCGGCGTGGTCGCCGACGCGCTCCCCTCGGAGCTCGCGCTCCTGGGCGACCCCGAGACCGAGGACCTGTTCTACCAGCGCCTGATCGACCGCCGGCTGATCTCCCTGGAGCTGGAAGGCGCGGGCCTCGACGGCACCGGGCGCGGGGACAGGCGCGGCCCGATCATCGCGTGCATCGACACCTCCGGCTCCATGGAGGGGTCACCCGAGATGGCCGCCAAGGCGCTGGTGCTCGCCCTGTGCCGGCGGGTGCTCCCCCAGGGCCGCACCGTGCACCTGATCCTGTTCAGCGCCCGGGAGGACCGGGTGGAGCTGCGGCTGCGCAAGGGCAGCGGCGGCCTCGAGCAGCTCATCGAGTTCCTGGCGCTCTCCTTCAAGGGCGGCACCGACTTCGACGCGCCCCTCATCCGCGCGATGGCCCTGCTGGAGGAGGAGGGCCTGCACCACGCCGACGTGCTGGTGGTCACCGACGGGCTCGCCCGAGCCGGCTCCGAGATGGTCGAGGAGGTGCAGCGCGCCCGGGAGACCTGGGGCGTGCGCGTGTGGTCGGTGGTCCTCGGC
>Ga0114931_10003220_pt1 | contig 20721 bp, 17 predicted proteins | sample 2SBtaG_FD_89579 | JGI IMG/M metagenome (GOLD analysis project Ga0114931, IMG submission 89579) | Deep subsurface microbial communities from Kolumbo volcano to uncover new lineages of life (NeLLi) - 2SBTROV14_V59a metaG | ecosystem: Environmental > Aquatic > Marine > Volcanic | place: Kolumbo...
GTAGATAAAGATACGCTACGAGGCTTTGGTAAGTACACCGCCATCATTGGCATACTGCTAGTCATTCTCGGCAGTATCGGCATAACTCTGCCGATCGTAATGTCAATTTTTACCACCGCGATGCTGGGAGCGTTACTGCTCGTTGCCGGCGTTTTGTGGTCCTATCATAGCGCACAGGCGCGCTCACACCACGTCATGGACTGGCTGAAGCCGGTCCTGCTGATCGTCGCGGGCGGACTGTTGCTCGTATACCCTCTGCCGGGCGTCGCGTCAGTCGGTCTGATGATCACGTTCTATCTTATGATCGATGCTTTCAGCAGTTTCGCGATGGCACATTCCATCCATCCTGAGAAAGGCTGGGGCATGATGGTCGTCAATGGCGTTGCCTCGCTGGTGCTGGCCACATTGTTCCTGGTTGGCTGGCCGGAAATGACGCTCTGGCTGGTAGGCCTGTACGTCGGCATCAGTATGTTTTTCGACGGCTGGGCACTGATTTTTATTTGGTGGGCCCTGCGCAAGGGTTTCTGAGCGATCATCTCCGAATGACCCCGCAGGCCGGCACTACCTGACCGAATCGGAGCGGAGGAAACTCGATCATGTCTCATCATCACAAGCCGCCCGAGGCGAGCTGCCTGATGTGCAGGCAGGTATTCCCTGTCACCAGGATGCTGCCCGTATCCGGCATCCGTCCCCAGCTCATCCCCGTAATTCGGCGCGAGGTGCAGGACTGGTCCGATGACGGGTTCATTTGTTTTACCTGCCTTGACAAAATGCGGGCCGCATACGTCAAGGCATTGATGGAGAAGGATCTGGGTGAACTCGATGGCCTGGAAAAGGAAGTGGTCAAAAGCCTCGCAGGCAACGATATTCTGGCGGGCAATATCAACGAGGAGTACGAGCAACAACTCACTCTCGGCAACCGCATCGCTGACCGGTTCGCCGAATTTGGGGGTAGCTGGGCATTTATCATTGTCTTCGCTGCCATTTTGCTTACCTGGGTACTGATCAACAGTTACCTGCTACTTTCGCACCCATTTGATCCTTATCCCTACATTCTGCTGAACCTGTTCCTTTCCATGCTGGCGGCCGTACAGGCACCCGTCATTATGATGAGCCAAAACCGGCAGGAGGAACGGGACCGCCTACGCTCCGAAAATGACTACCAAGTAAATCTCAAGGCCGAGGTAGAAATCCGGATGATCAGCGAGAAGCTGGATCAGTTAATCCACAATGACTGGCAACGCATGCTGGAGATTCAGCAGATACAGATGGAAATGATCGAAGACCTGCACCGAAAACTGCTGCACTGATGGTGCTGCATGATGCCCGCCGAACATCCCGTGTTGCTCCAGTCTTAATCAGGTTCAGTGATAAAACTGACTTCGGCGTCCCGGTATTTTGTTTTCCGGACCTCTGCAACAAACGATTTCATGGTCTCGTATGGGGTATCAACCAATAGCATGTTCACAATCCAGCCGGGCAGCCGTGATCCGGGGTTGATGTGGGCCTGGTTGGTCACCTCGACAGAGCCGTTGGGCAGTGGACTGAATCGCCAGGACACGCTGGCCTCGAGCAGTCTGACTATTCCCTTTTCTCTTGGCAGAATGTCTGCAGTAGCCTCGCTATCCATGCTTACTTCAAAACTCTCCGGATCCTGATGCCACAACACACGAGACAGAACGTCCCGATCTTTGATCGGAAAGGGCAGGTTGTTGTGTGTGTAAACCAATAACTCAGTGTCACTTATTTTCTTGTAGACATAGGACTCCACGCATTTGTCAACCCACTGTGGACATGCTGCAAAATCCATCAACAGGGCGACCAGCGCCGACAGTCGGACGTCCTGAACGATGCTCCGGGATAACACGGCGTCGTAGCGGGAGCCTTCAACTGCGGATGTATAAATCTGAATGCTGTCGCGATCCCGGCGCAGCTTCCAGTCAGCGCCTGGTTCCGCCGCAAGTGGTACTGCACACCAGCAGATGGCCAGCAGAAGGAGCCATTGTTTTATGGTTGAGCGATTAACTCGAAAGTTGCAGATCATTCCGGACATGGTTTTTTATTTCCTCAACTTTTCGTGGTGGTGTAACGTTCTTCCTGTAAATTTCTGATGCTTGAGGAGGATAGACCGATTGGCGAGGCGGTGGAACTGTTGAAGACGAACGGCTTTGTTCGAGGATAGCTGCAGGTTTACGGTTGTGAAATGTAACTTCGGTTCACACGCACTGCCAGGTATGCAATACCCATCAGGAAGAAACCGAAGACGTACAACCAGCCGGTGAGCGGTTCTCGCTCGGAACCGACAAAACTGTATCCGAGTAGCATGAAGGCCAGATGCGTCGACAAATCTTGCAGCAGTTCCTGCTTATTCATGGTCGGTCACCCAGGCAATGAAGCGGTAGTTCCAGCTAGCGTGCCACATGGCGTCGGGACCACGAATTTTTCGGTTCGGTGATGAGTCATCGATTTGTAGATCTGCGTCACGCCAAATTTGGCACCGCGTGCTTATTATTGGCCAATGAAACCCTCGATCCGCAAGTCAATGACATTGGTGCTCGTCGCCAGTGCGTTGCTTGCTTCCTGTGGTGGCTCGTCGTCGAGTGGCGGTGCCGGGATGCCGCCACCACCCGTGCTAACACGCAGCTTCTACATGGGCTTTACTCCCTGGCCCTACGATGCAACACAGGCCGCCGTCGATGACGTGAACCAGCGTATCCAGGATAGCGGTGACATCATCGATCATCACATTACGGTGGGTGTTCCCTGGGAAGAGGCCTTGCAAGGCATGCCCTACCATCCGAATGTCGAGGCGGATCTGACGGCACGTGTGCAAATGGTGCAGCCAGGCAAGAAGGTCTTTCTTGCCATCGACTCGTTGAGTGACTCTCGTGATGCGCTGGCGCCTAACTGGGGCGCGAACTTCAATGAGCCGCTGCCACCGCCATGGGACACCCGCAGCTTCGCAGATGCTGAAGTTGCTGCGGCCTATCTGAATTTCGCGCTGGACCTGATCGCGCGATTCGATCCGGTGTATTTCAATTACGGCACCGAAATCAGTGAACTGATGTTGAACGACCCGGCCGCCTTTGACGACTACGTCACATTTGCCCAAACGGTCTACACTGGCATCAAGGCACAATATCCGAACTTGCCAGTCATGGTCTCAATCGCGTTTAAAAGTCCCGGATCAGCCGAGATGGCGACGATCGCGACAGGCTTTGACCGGATTCGTGACTACGTCGATATCGTCGGCGTGAGCGTTTACCCGTATGTCTTCTACAACCATGCGGACAAGGGTGATCCCGGCAACCTGCCGGTGGACTGGCTGAGTCAGGTTGATTCATTGGCGCAGGGTAAACCGGTGGCAATCACAGAAACCGGCTGGGCCGCCGAGGACCTGGTGATCCCCTCTTTTGGCGTTAATATCCCGAGCACCGAGGCGTTTCAGCAGGCCTATGCCAGCCGTATGCTGTCCGAAGCGGACGCACTCAACGCAAAGTTTGTCATCTGGTGGACTATCGTCGATTTCGATGCGCTGTGGAACGGTGCTCTGCAGCAGGATCCCGTTGCATCCATCTGGCGAGATATCGGCTTATATGACGAGGATCTGCGCGCACGCCCCGCGCTCAGCGAGTGGCAGTCCTGGTTGGCACGCGACCGATTGGACAGGTAACACCTTGGCGATCTCCTGGATGGCCGTTTGCGTCACGTACAGGCAAGCATGCCTGCCGGGATCACCCGAAGTCGGGGTGTTATCCACTTCACCGAATGTTGAAGCTGCGCATCTCGCAGTCGCCTTTGATCGCTTCCGCCGCCCTCACCCTGACCCGGTTTTCAGCTTCACTGATATTTACTGCGCCGGTAAACCGATCGCGCATATTCTGCACTAATATGGAAATCGAGGCTTTTGAGGCGAAGTGTAATGGAGAAGATAAGGATACTGGCAGTCACAGGGATGATGACGTTCGTCCTTTCCGCCTGCGCTGGCGGTGGGAGCGGCACAGCACCTGTACCTGATCCTCCACCACCACTGGCATCAATACCGCGTCTCGACCCGGGCCCCTACATGGGCTATATCGTGGGTTTTGACGCACTGGACGCTCAGCAAACGGCTTTGGCGGATTCGCTGCAGTCGCAAGCGATCACCGCCGGCCAGGATTTCACGCGGATTCAATTCGGCTGGGAGGACCTTGAGTCTGCGCCGGGTGTGTTCAACATCGGCGACCTGATGGCCGCGCTGGATGCTGCGGCTGCGACACAACAATCAATCTTCCTGTCGCTAACCACGCTCGACACCGGATCGCTGACAATTCCAGCAGATCTTATGTCCGCGAATGCCAGTACCACGGCACGCGGAATCGAGCTGGACGGCGCGGAGATTCGGGCCCGATTTCACGCATTTCTCGATTGGTTGATTCCGGAACTTGCGAACTACAACGTATGGGGTATCGCGATCGCCAACGAATCATCGACAAATTTTGCTTCTGTTGATCAGATGGCGGCAACGAACTTCCTCGTCGATGGCGTGAACTATGTGCGCTCTGTCGATCCCGACCTTGCCGTCACAGTGACGATCGTCGGCGAGTTTTTCGATCCTGACGTCGAACGCTTCGCCAATGATCTGATGCCGCAGCTCGATTTTGCGATGTTCAATTTTTACTGTCTCGACGGACAGACGCTCCTTGCCTCGGACAGCATGCACTGGGCGACCGCGGTCGACAAGCAGATCGAGGTAGCTGCAGGACGCGAGATTATCTACCAGGAACTGGGATGCCCGGCTGGCTACGCAGACCTCGGTGGCCCATCCCAACCGGTGCCTGTGATCGGGTCGAGTGTACAGCTGCAGGACGATTTTTTCGGTTTCATGGTCAATGAGATAATCGCCAGAGACGAACTTCGTGGCGCGTATATTTTTCAATTGCTCGACTGGTCACCAGCACTGACGCAACTGTTTACAGACGGTCTGTTCGATCCCAACGACCCCGGATCGGCTGTTGTCGCGCCACGCCTGACGGAATGGCTTATGACGATCGGCATGTGCCGCTGGTCGGACGGCACTTGTCGCCCCGCCTGGGACACCTATCTTGATGGCGTAACGAGGACTTCCAATGAGCGTGCGGCCATCGGTAACTAATGGCCGCACCGCATTCACCACGATCGCTGTCGATAGCGTAAACACCAGAACTGCACTCCCTGCTCTTTGAGAAATGATTCGGCATTTGCACCTCGCAGCATGGCGAGGGTTGCCAGCATGCCGGCCTGCGTACAAGTACTGGCAGCAACGGTAATTGAGCGCGGTGCGTTTTCGACCGGCCATCCGCTGAGCGCATCCAGAATATGACTGTAGCGTTTGCCAGCATTGATCACATATCGCCGTGTGTCGCCACTGGTTGCCAGCGCGCCTTGCTGTAGTCGAATCAGTTTTTGTGCCTTTGCTCTCCTGGAATCCGGTTGTTCGATGCCGACCTGCCAGCCAGTCGTCGAACGCGATTCACCAACGACAACGAGGTCACCGCCAAAATTGACCAGGCAACCACAAGAACATTCTTCCACCAGCAAAGCAGCCGCTTTGTCCACAGCGTATTCTTTTCCGATGCCTCCGAAGTCTATTTGCATGCCGGGTGCGAGAACGATTTCGGGACTCTGCCAGCATACCTTGTGCCAGCCAACCGTGGACATGATAGCGGCGACGTCGCTTACGAGCGGGACGTTATCTGTACCATCAAACCTCCATACCTTCCGCAATACACCCGATGAGATATCGAAGTGTTTGTCGCTGAGTTCGTAGAGCATCACCGCAAAATCAATCAGGTTTGCCGTTTCATCATCGACGGTCACGGACTTGCCTACAGCGCTGTTTATCTTAGCGACAATATTGTCGGGCAAGTAGCGGCTGAACTTGTCCTCGACACGCCACGCTTCGGCAGCAACAATGTCCAGGAGACGGTATGCAAGATCCTCATCGTCAGTGTCGACCAACAGTTCACAAGGGCTGCCCATCGCCGTGAATGTCCCACGGTAGTGACCTGACTCCTTCCGAATCTCACGCTTGCGGTCCGGCCGGGCACTGCCCGCAGCTGTTTCAGAGCTCAAACTGGTAACTGAATTGAGCAATGATTGCATCGAGATCCGGATAAAGTACGCGGCCTGCCTGATTGCCGATGACCTGCTCTGCCGGAGCGTTACCGTTCTGTTTGTAGTATTCGAGACGCAGGCTCATCTCTTTGCCGAAGCGTGATTTCCAGCCATATTTCAGACCGACAGTAAAGGCATCAAAGTCACCTAAGCGATAGTCAGCGGATGCGAACGTGAATGCTTGCGTGCCATCGACGAGGCTGATCTGATAAAAGTCCGCAGCCGTCTGTGTGTAATACCGGAAGTGTGGTTCAAGGTAGTTTCCGTTTGTAAACGGCACACGAAAGTGCGTATCAACCGTGTGCGAATGGATGCCCCAGTCGTCCGTCATAAACCGATACGACGCGTCCAGGACTTTGCCGCCCATGAACAGCTTGGCCTGGCCGTAGAAACTTTGCTTCACATGCGAGTCCGGCCGATTTTCATACCGGTATTGGTGTACCGGTCCTTTCTTGCCTGGCACCGGAGTCCTCGGAAGAGGGTCACCGGTCACCGCGTCGACAAGGCTCAGAATCTTGTAAGGGTCGTTGAGGTATCCGCTCGAAGCGCTTAGCGAGTAATCCAGCTGCACCAGGAGATTACGGTTCACGACCTGGGTAACTCCGAACACCACGTCATAAACATCTTTCGTCTGATCGCCCGTCCTGTTCGGCGGACGTGGCCCGTCCTCGCGCTGCTTCGATCTATCGAGCATCGAAGAAAACGGTATGGGTACTCCGCCAACAGGGCTGATAGCATCCCGCGATGCCGCGATACCCAGCGAAAGCGTCGTGTTGCGCTTGTTAAGGTCGCGCGTAAAACCTAAGTTTGCGCCGTAGTGAGTGTAGTCGAATTCACTCGAGCCACTGAGTCCTGCATTAATGGTAAACAGGCGTCCCAGAGGCTGACTCCAGTTCACGGTCAGTGATGCACGAACATCCTGAAAACTGTCGTCTTTCGGCATATCACCCGGCGCTGTTTTGTAGGTCGATTCGCCGGAAGGCGCCGTAAACGTCTGCACACCATCAAAGGGAATGGCACCATTCGGCGTCGCACCCGTCAGCGCGTCAACGGCAAAGCCGATAGACAGGACACGATCGTCGACGAACCGGCGCTGCACCAGTCCTTTGACACTACCGTCCTGTATGCGGCCGTCGGCCTCGCCGTAATACAGCAACGCCGTATTGAAGACCCACGCTGGTTCCTCCTGTGCCAGTACCGGGGCTGCCACCGAGGTACCCAACAACGTGCAGGTAGCCGTTGCAAGTGCTGCCGAGATTGATTTTGATTTGAAAGATTCCATTCGCTCTATCCCGACGCTTTTTAGTTGCAACCGCAGCCACCGCCACCAAATCCGCGTCCGCCACTCGACGCTTCCTTGCTGAAGTAAATGTGATCATCAATGCTCGCTTCCACCGGATCAGTGATCAATTGCATTTCTTCCTTTGCCAGTACATCGCGCTGCCAGGGCTCAACACCCATAGAAGAACAACCGACAAGAGCGGCGCCAAGCAGCGCTACCAGGAAGCTTGAAACCCGTGTATGTGTCATTTTAATCGTGCCCGCTTTCACTGAGTGCATCCCGAATTACCTGCTCATACTCGTGCTGTTTTTTTACCCTGAACCCAAGATGGCTCGCCACGATCTCGCCCCGGCGGTTAATAACGAACGACGTCGGCATGGCTTCTATGCCGTATTGCCCGGCTAGCATGCCGGTCGGATCGTAGACTATCTTGAAGTCCGGGGGAAAGTCGCGAAGAAACTCTGTCGCATCGTCAGCATTGGTGTCCGTGTCTATGCCGATGATGACCAGTCCGTCCGCGGCATATTTGTTGTACATTTGATTGAGCCAGGGAAAAGACCGGCGACAGGGCACGCACCAGGAGGCCCAGAAATCAACGACCACAACCTTGCCGTGATACTGCGCCACATCGAACGGTGGCTCGGCGGCACTGCCTGTTCCCATCAGCGCAAATACAGCAAGCAAAAATGTGTTTCGTATAGCCCTGTCCAAACCACGTTTTCTTGCCATTTGCTTCATACGGTATCTTTTGTTGGCGCCGCTTGCTCTTCAGGGTGATTACCCAATTACACGGTCGCGGCCAGCAAAAAGTTCCCTGCCATTATCAATTTCGATTCATCTACCACCTGAGCAGTAGCGCGGCTGAAATCTGCTCCTGGTCGGATGCTCCTGCAAAGCGATTGTGCAGGTACTCGACACTCACCGCGGCGTACCTGTTTATGCCGAAATTTGTCGTCACGCCATATTGTCGATGTGCTGACTCGGGCACGTTCGATGAACTTGCCACGCGCGCCCCGATTTGCCATCGGTCGGACAAGCATCGCGCAACCTCGACGTTCCACGCCCACGGCTTTGCCGGCCCGGCTGTGACCAACCCAGGCTCGAAACGATCGAGCGCACTGATGTACTCGAACACTATCGTGGTGTCGCGCCTGCGGTACGACATGAAAGTTCCGGCACCCTTCACCTCGCGCACCTCGGTACGACCGGGAACCGCTGCCGGCATGCCGGGCCCGGTCTGCAGCGCGTCCTGGATCACGCGTTTTACTTCGAGCGACTGCGTCAGGTCACTCGTCAGGAACAGGCCAATGTCCAGATCCTCCATCGGACTGAACGTGAGGTCCGCCGCCCACGAACGCGGCCCCGAGTTGACCTCGAACGCGGCGAGTGTGAGTTGCAGCCGATCGCCTTCGTAGCCGAGCGCGACTTCGCTGGCCAGCGTCTCGCCGAGAAACCGTGTGGCGGGCTGCTCTCGAAAATGGCTCATGTATTTTCCAAAGGGTACTTGCGTATGGCCCAGGGTGATGTACCAGGGCGTCACCGCAAGATCGCTGACAGTAACGGTTGTTTCCTGGACGAAACAGCGCTGGCTGTACTCGCAGCCGGCACCGACGAAATCTCTCGACGGGCGGCCGAACTCAAAGGTGGCCTCGTAGGAAAACTCGAAATTGCGCCAGGGCGCCCAACGCAACGCGCCGGTCACGTCCAGGAAGTCGTCGTGCACCCAGGACACCTGCTTCTTGTAGTCCGATTGACCGTTCAGCTGGAGACCTGTGTAAACATTTGCCAGGACCTCGTGTGCGGCGAGTGCTTCTCGCAGTTCTCCCGGGCTGGTAAAGAATCGTGCTGTATCGGTGGCCGCCGGGGCAGCCGGCAACGTCTGCGCGGTTGCGGTTGCAGCGATAACCAGGTAGATCGGCACGAGCCACGACAACGGCGAGCGCAGTGCCACAGGCTTGCGCTCAGTGTCCGGGAGTAGATTTTCGCGGTTCATAGGCCCAATCCCAAGGGACTTCTTCCTTTAGACGCGTGGAGTTGCGTTTTCCGGTCGCCGATGTAGCCGTTTATTCGGCCAGGAAAACGGAGTGTATGCTGTGGGAATTCAGCTAAACTTATAATTTCTCTGCGTTGCTTCGGATTGTCTGACATGTCATTCGCGAAGGAGGCTGAGACCACTGCCTTGCGGCAACGTTTTGGATACACATTAAACAAATATCGGAGAGTCCAATGACAATTTCTCTATTGCAACTATGGCAGCCGATCTTGCTGGGTACGTTTCTGGCCTGGGTCGCAAGTGCGCTCATCCACATACTGGTCAAGTATCACAATTCAGATTATCAGCAGCTATCCAATGAAGATGAGGTTCTCTCGGCCCTGCGCAACAGCTCACCCAAGCTTGGAATTCATACACTACCGTATTGCACGGATATGGCTGAAATGAATAATCCGGAGGTGCAGGAAAAGTTCAACAAGGGGCCGGTTGCCATGCTCACCGTATTTCCAAACGGTATGCCCCCGATGGCTAAGTTAATGGTGCAGCAAATCAGCTTTTTTCTCCTCGGCTGCATCTTGATCGCCTACTGCGCCACCCTCGCCTTAGCCCCCGGCGCCGAATACCTGGTCGTGTTTCGGCTTGTTTCCACCGTCGGCTTCCTGGCTTTTGGCTGGGCGAATATTCCGCTGAGTATCTGGTACGGGCATCCCTGGTCAACAACCGGCAAATACCTGCTGGATGCATTGATTTACGGACTCGTGGTTGCGGGATCGTTCGCCTGGTTGTGGCCCGCGCAGGCCTGAAATCCGATGACTACGATTCAACATGCACGTTATCTGGTGACGCTGATTTCGTTGGCCGGTTAGAACCTGTGCTGCTATGACCCCGACGATTGAATGGGCTTTTGTCGCAATAACGATTAGCCAGAATTCCAGGGGAGTTTATCCAGCGGAACGCGGCAGCTTCCCAATCCACCGCTCAAGAGCCTCACATCGTCATCGTCGAGGTGCGCGTGCAACCAGTCCGCTTCGGCGAGAAGCTCAGCAACGGGGTACGCCGACGTCACGGGCGTGCCGATTCCGGCCTGCGGTAGCGGACCTTGCCACCGAGGATCGTCATGACGACCCGGGTATCCATGATGTTCTCGTCGGGCACAGTCAAAAGATCCTCTGAGAGCACCGTGATGTCGGCGAGTTTGCCCGGCGTGATCGAGCCCTTGATGTCTTCCTCAAACGCGGCGATCGCGTTGCCCATGGTGTAGGAGTACAGGGCCCGTTCGCGGGAATACACTTCCTGCGGCTGAAACGTCGTTCCGTCCGGCAGGATGCGCGTCACCGAACAGGTGAAACTTGCGATCGGGTCGATTTCCTCGACCGGGGGGTCGGTACCGTTGGTGGGCACGGCGCCCGCCTCGGCCAGCGTATTGAAAATGTAACCGCGCTCGCGCGTACGCTCAGGGCCGAGCCGGTCGACGACCCAGGGCCCGTCGGAACAGGCGAAGATCCCCTGCACGGCCGGAATGACGCCGAGCGCCACGGTGCGCGCCACGTCATCGGGATGAATGACCTGGGCGTGCTCGATGCGCCAGCGCAGATCGGTTTTCTCCGGGTGCCGCGCGAATTCAGCCGCGTAGATATTCAAGAGCTCACGGTAAGCACGATCACCAATACCCTGGATGGCGAGCTGGTAATCGAACTGCATGGCAAGCCGCGCGGAGGCCTTGATCTCCGCGACCGGCGTGACGTTCAGACCATGGCTTTGCGGCATGTCGGCGTAGGGTTCGAGCAGCCAGCCACCGTGCGTCCCCAGTGCACCATCGAGCACTTTTTCGCCGATCGCCCGTACGGTCAGGAAGTGGTTGCCGTAGCCAATCATGCGGTAATCCGCCAGGCGATCTTCCATATCCGCCGCCGATTCTTCGAACGCCATCCACAGGCGCACGGGCAGCGCGCCTTCGTCGGCCATTTTCTTCAGCAGGTCGACTTCCGCAAAGCTCGTGCCGAGGTCCTGGAACGAGGTGATACCGTGCCGCAGCGCCTCTTCGCCGGCAAGTTTTACCATGCGGCGAAGCTCTGCCTCGGCGACACCGGCCGGGCGACGTCCCTGGTGGCCCGAGTAAGCCACGCGGAATACATCCTGCGCGGCTTCGCGCATCATGCCGGTCGCATGACCGTCGGCATCGCGAACGATTTCGCCGCCTTCGGGTGCTCGTGTGTCGTCGCCGAGTCCTACCAGCTCCATCGCGTTTTTGTTGACAAAAACGCCGTGGCCACTGGTATGTATCAGCATCACGGGATTATCCGGCGTCGCTTTGCTCAAGGAATCATGGACCGGCAAGCCCTGCACGAGGACGTCTTCTTTCTCCTGCCACTTGTCCTGGTGCCAGCCGCGGCCGACGATCCATTCGCCGGGTGCCGTTTCTTTTGCCGCATTCGCAACCATGGCAACGATGTCGGCGAAGCCCTTCGCGTGCCGGAAATCGAGCATCATGAGTGAGCCGCCCAGGCTCGTGTAATGGCCGTGACCTTCGATGAAACCGGGAATAGCCGTCTGGCCCTCGAGATCGATGACCTCGGTGGCAACACCGATGTACGGCTCTATCGATGCCGCGCTACCGACCACCGTGATCCTGTCGCCGGTCATGGCAATCGCCTCTGCAGCAGGCAGCGCCGGGTCCACGGTAACGACATTGCCATTGAGCAATACCAGGTCCGCGGCTGGCGGCCCCATCTCTTTCCCGCCGCAACTCGTCAGCGCCAGGCAAGTGGCCCACAAAATAACGGCACGCATGCTTCGTTCCCCTGCTCCGAACCTTGTCCCAGTCTACAAAAGAATCACCGTGCTGGACACATCGCAATACGTCATTTTTTGTTATCGCTAAGCCAGGTTGGACACAAACACCGCCGCAATCGCCAGCGGCGCAATAACTCGAGCCAGCAGCAGCCAGAGCCTGAATATGACGCCGTCGCCAACACCAAGTTGTGTGACCTGTACTTTTCGCGATACCCACCAGCCGGCAAATAACGCATACAGCATGCCGCCAAGCGGCAGCAAGATATTCGACACCAGGTAATCGATCAAGCCAAATGGCGTTTTACCGGCGAGTGCCGCAATGCCGTTGAGCAGGAAGACGTTTTCCCAACGTGAAAATGACAGCACCGTGATCAGACCGAGCACAAAAGCCACGCCACCAATCATGCTGGCTGCCTGTGGCCGGCCCATGCCGCGAACCTCAAAGGCACGCGCCGTCATTGTCTCCAACATCGAGATGGACGACGTCAATGCAGCAAACAGCAACATCGCAAAAAATACACCGGCGACAACACTGCCGCCCGGCATCGCCGCGAAGGCCGTCGACATCGTGACGAAAATGAGGCCCGGACCTGCAGAAGGATTCAGGTCGTACGCGAACACAATCGGAAAAATCGCGAGGCCTGCGAGAAGCGCAACCAGCGTGTCGCCGAACGATACGGCAAGGGCCGAGCGAAACAGGTTGATGTCGTCGGGCAAATACGCCGCATAGGTCAGCACGGCGCCGACGCCAACATTGAGCGAGAAAAATGCCTGACCGACCGCGGCCAGCACAACCAGGGGCGTCACCTTGCCCAGGTCCACGCTGAACAGGAAATCGATCGCGCGAGCAAAATCGCCCGTCACTCCGGAGTAGACAACCAGTGCGATCAGCATCAGAAACAGCGCTGGCATCAGCACCAGCACCAGTCGCTCAAGCCCCAGCTTGATGCCACGCGAAACGATAAATACGGTCGCCCCGGTAAACAGGAAGTGCCAGATGATCATCCAGGTCGGGTTGTGCAGGAAGGTGCCGAAATCGCGTCCAACTTCTTCAGGCGAAAGTCCGCTCAAACCACCGGAGACTGATTTAAACAGGTACGCTGCAGTCCAACCGGCAATAACGCTGTAAAAGCTCAGCACCAACAGCAACGCGAGCAAGCCCATCCAGCCCACTATCTGCCAGTAGCCACTCGCGCCTCTCTCGAGGGCCATGTTGCGCAGTGCCGTCGGTGCGCTCCGCCTTGCCTGCCGTCCAATAATCATCTCGGACAGCATGATCGGCGTGGCGACGAGCAGAACCGCAATGACGTAGATCAAGACGAAGGCGCTGCCGCCGCTACTGCCAAGCGTGTAGGGAAACTTCCAGATATTGCCAAGACCGACGGCGGCACCGACGGAGGCCAGTATGAACGCGAATCGGCCGGACCAGTTTTCCGTATTTTTCTTTGTCATTGTGCCCCCCGGCTATGACCTGCGGCTCAAATCATGCACGACCGATTGTTGCCGTACACTCTTTTATGACCTGAAGCGCCAGATCGACGTCTTCCAGGTGCGTATGATACGTCAGTATCGCCATCCGAATTGTAAAGTGACTTGCGATTGTCGTCGTAGAAGTACTCCGCCAATAGCAACTTCTCCTCGAGCGCTGCAGCAAACGCCCCGCTGCCATGAACCGTCTATTGCTTGGCGACCTCTATCGGTCATTCCCGACGGTTTGGTTTGATCCGTATTATGTGCCAGGAACACGGTGTAAACCATCTGACCGCTTAGCACCCGCCGCGCCGATCGCGTTGTAGCGAGTCGCTGATTTCATCGATGCGCTCAACCGTGCTGCGATATCCCGCTTCGATGGCCCGATCAAATGCCTTCCAGTCAAGCATATCGATTCCTTCCAGATCGGGCGTCAGCAATATGCTGCTTTGCTCGCGGTTGGCGGCAGTGACCTGCTTGGTGCTGAAACTGCCGGCACGCAGCAGCAGTTGCAGAATATTCGGTGCGCGCCCACTACGAATGAGCCGCTGTCGTGCCAGGACGGACAGTTCATCGACGTCGTCGCAACTCGCCAGTGAGGACTCGCTGCCGACATCAACACCGACCACTCGCCCGCGACCGAAGCCGCGCATGACATCGACAGGCAAATGGTTTGCGACACCGCCATCAACCAGTATCTGGTCGTCCAAAAACACCGGTGGTAAAACTCCCGGAATCGCGATTGAGGCGCGCAGGCAGCGCCAAAGCGGGCCCGACCGGTGGACAACCATGCTGGAAGTCACGAGGTCCGCAGAGACGCAGAAAAACGGTAGCACAAGGTCTTCAATATCGAGATTGCCAACCTCACCCTTTAGCAAACGCGATACACGCTGGCCTGATGACAAAGAAATCAGCGGTAAAGTGTAATCACCGAGCGGATTTCGCGCGACGAAAGTTCGACGATATTGTTCGACAAGCTGGTCGTCGCCCCAGCCGGCCGCAACGCCGGACGCGATGATGGATCCGATACTCGTGCCACCACAATGATCGATCGCAATTCCCGCTTCTCGCAGCGCTTTGACGACGCCAAGGTGTGCGAAGCCACGCGCACCGCCGCCGCTTAAAACGATGCCGATTGCGTTGCCCGTCAGCAGGCGGGCGAGCCGGTCAATATCGTCACGCGAGCGTATGTGATGGTGTTGTGTCGCCGGGCAATGCGTCAGCCAGCGCCTTGCGACGCGGGGCCGCACCCGTCGCCGGTGCTGTACGACGAGTTCCACTTGTTTTGATTCGTTGCTGTCGCGGCCAGCTAAAGCCATGCTGAACCAGGGGCATGGATCATCACTGGAGTCGACCAGCAGAATGAGTGTGTCTGCCTGGCCGATACACTGTCGGGTCCAGGGAGAATTGTTGTCATCAGCGACGAAAATGACGTAGTCGCGACGTGACTCCACCTCATTGAACCAGGCGCTCGTGTGTTGATCCACCCGATCCCTGGCAAATAGTTCTGTCTTGCCGAGCTTGCCGATTGAATCGGCCAGCGATTGAGCGAAGGCCCTCGCATCCGCAACGCGGCCGTTACTGAGAACCGCAAACGACCTGGATGAGGATCGCGGCTTCTCAGCACGCTGTGATTGCTCCAGTCGTCGCACCGTAAGGCGTGCGATATGCAACATCGCCGATGGATATACCTGAACCAACGCATCGAAAGCCGTTTTGGAAAATCGGACAAGCTCCGTATCACGGACACATTTTACTGTAGCGGTCCGGAGTCCCTCGGAGAGTAAGGCCCCTTCGCCGACGGTCTCGCCCCGCTGAATCCGTCCGATCAACTGCAGCTGACCACCAGCACCGCTGCGATACGCCCCGAGGGCACCGCTGGTGACGGCATACAATGAATCTGCCGCTTCCCCTTGCTCAAAAAGAACCGCCCCGCTCGGCAGGCAAAACCACTCAAGCTGATCCGCCACTGCAAGCAGTGCTCCCGGGTCGAGATCATCGAATACCGGCAAAGACGCAAGCACCGCCAGGGCATTTCGATCGATACATGTATTTGGCGGAAATTCGATGGTCATGACCTGGTCCACTAAAGCGTACTCGCCCCTCCCACGTCTGCATAAACGCTTAATTGAATCGTCTCGACAGCCCGAATCACTATGCCCACGGATATCGGGAAAAGCAAAACGATATCGGCGATGATCTCGCTTTTGCCATAGCCCGACTTTTTTGACCCTTTCAGCCCACCGCAGTAGTGCTAGACTCAAAGAGAAACCCGGTGATTCAGACATGGCAACAGCAAAACTGGAAAACGATGCGTAAAGATCTGACGACGATCGGCATTTGATAGCCGGTCGCTACCGTACGCTTGATCGAATCGGGCATGGCCGACTCGGCGAAATTTTCACGGCGGCCGATGATAGTTACGAAGAAATCGGTGTCGAGCAACGTCTCGCGATACAGGTTATTCCGGAAAGCATTGTTCGCAACAACAAGCTTTTCAACAAGCTCAACCTGGGTTACTCGCAACTTCGAGCCGGCAATCACCCGAATATTGTCAATTTCATGCACTTCGGCCGGGACGGAAAGTTCGGCTATCTCGCCATGGAACTGCTCGACGGCGTGTCATTGCGCCTGGTGCTCGATGGAGCAGAAACGCTGCCCCTGGACGAGGTGCGACCGGTTATTCGTAGTGTCGGCGAGGCACTGCGTTTCTTGCACGTGCAACACATGCGCCACGGTAATCTCACGACCCGAAACGTATTCATCACCGACGAGTTCGACGTCCGGCTGCTGGACGTCCTGCCAGTGGACCCTGCAGAGGCGCTCGTCCGCGGCATCGCCACCAATGACCCTTTCAGTCGCTGTACCGTTGCGGACGACGTCTTTGGACTGGCTTGCCTGGCATACGAAATGCTGTCCGGAAAACACCCTTTCAACTACACCTCCCCGGCCGAAGCCCGGTTGGCCGGTCTCGAAGCCGAACGTATTGACTCGCTGCCTGATCGCGAATGGCAGGCACTTAATCTCGCCCTTTCGTTCGCCGACGAACAGAAGAGGTTCTCGGTAGCAGATTTTATGCGTGACTTCGGTATCCAGGGCACAGAAACAATAAAGCCGCCTATGGAACAACCGGACTTGACGGCAGTGCCCATCGCGGAAGTCGATTCAGTCTCGATGCTCGAAGATCGGCGGTCGAATGCCAGACGGGTTGACAAGGGACACCACGCGCTGCGAGCGGCATTCCTCGGATCGGTACTTGCCGCACTCAGTGCCTGGTCCTATTTCGGGCAGCCAGAGGAACACATTGTCAATTTGTTCAGCAACCTCCACGAGCCGGGCGAAGGCTTGATCGAAATCCCGGCAATTGAACCTGACCGAATAACCGTAACGGAACGTGCTGTGGCGGGCGACCATACTCCTGCTGCAGCGCCCGAAGCAGTCGCCCGGGCAACACCAGCTGCGGCAACGGAGCCCGAAGTGCTTGTCGATGAATCCGTTGTCTCCGTGTCCGAGGGTGACGGTGCGGCACGAATAGCGCCGCCGCGCGCGACAGAACCCGACGCACCGCTGATCTGGTGGACGAGCGAACATACGGCCACTGCCGACACGGACTATATTTCCATTGAGCGAAAGACCATGGCTGTAGCATCGTTCGATGACAGCAGTACGCTGTATGTTCCGCTGGTCAATGACAGTGTGTTCGAACCACGAGAATCGTTTTTCGTGAGCTTCGGGCGCCTCGATACCGAGCAGGGACAAATTGATCGTATTGCAACTGTTCGCGTCGACATTATCGATGACGACGTGCCGTAGTCAATCGACCACGAAAAGCTTCGCTCGCCCTGCGGGCACACTGTATGCGTCTGTCGGCGTTGCGCGCCGGCCCGCAAAATGGCACGGTTCTCGCCATGATGCGACTCGTTCTTTCGATGTTATTGCTTTGTGGCGCCGCTGCGATGTCTGTCGCAATCGCAGCGACACCCGGCGAAGTCCAGGTGGGTGGAACGCTGCCCGAGGCTACGATGCGGGGCTTGAATGGCCGTTCGAGAAAGCTTTCCGAATATCTTGGGAAGCCGTTGTTGATCAACGTTTGGGCGAGCTGGTGCGGGCCGTGTCGCGCGGAAATGGCGTCATTGGAGCGCCTCGCATGGATGGACCAGGCTGCATCCTTCAACATAATCGGCATCTCGACGGACGACTACCCCGACAAGGCCAAAGACGCGCTGAAGGCATCAAACGCAACCATCACACATTTTATTGATTCAAATCTGCAGCTGGAAAACATGCTCGGTGCGTCGCGGCTACCGCTCACGGTACTGGTCGATGCCGATGGCCGCGTGCTCAAAAAAATCTATGGCGCCAGAGCATGGGATGCTCCGCAAGCATTGCGGTTGATTGCCGATACATTCGGCAACAATGCACATCGTGCCGACGATGAGCGGACCCGGTTGACGAAACAAGCGCAGCAGTGATTCCGTTGACTCCGGATGGAGGTCCCGTCGTCAGCTTAACGCGCTACAATCCAGGCCTCGCCACATTGACAGTTTACGCCTTGTTGCATGTCCAGAAAAAAAAACAAACACCAAGCGGTTGAAGCTCATTTCCGGATCGATGGTCTCGAGCTAACTGCGGCGCCGGACAGGCACAGCGCCGAGCTCGACCATCTGCTTGAGCGCAATGCTGCGAACTCCTTTGTCTTCATTCCGTTGGCGAAGTTAAGAGGCAAAAAGCGGCGCAAAGCCTTCAAGACGGCGGCCGTCGCTCGCAAAAAGGAGAAGCTCCCTGAGGGCAATTGGTTCGACGGTGAACTCCGAAATTGCGACGACGGCGAGACCGTGCCCGGCGTCCTGGCGTTCGATATTCGGCGCCGTGATGCTCGCGAGATCGCGAAAACAGTGGGCGTCAAACAATTTGTGTGGGGCGCACACAAATCTCCGGTTGAAGGGCATTTCACCAAGATTTATGAAGACGACGATGCCTATTCCTGGAGTTCAGCGCGGCGACGCGCGCTTGATGGCCTCAGGGATATCTTTGTAACGGCCACCAATATCCGGTATCTGCCGCGAGCTGTTAAAGAATCGCAGACCACCATGGAACGCTTCGGGCAACTGGTTTATGCGGTTCTGGGCCTTGCGCTTGCTGCCAGCTTTTCGCAGATGGCGTTGCTTGGCTACAACAGCCGGTTTACAAGCATTACCCGGTTCGCGTTCTATCCCTTTGTTATACCCGCCGTGCTCGTCGGCGTGTATCTGCGCGCGCTGATGAAAAAGGCGGAAATGCAAAGTCGCGATTTCACCGCTTCAGAGGCCGAGCATAACTGGACGCTGGTGGCACCGCATCTGCTCGTCCTCTGGGGGCTGTGTTACGTGGCGGTGGTGTTATTGACGTGGCTACAGACCGTGCCCAGCACCGATCTGCCGTTTCTCGGTCGTACCAGCGGCGCATCAACCTCGTTCATTGTCTGTGTCTGGATGTTGCTGCCGATCGCACACTCACGTGGCGTTGAATCGCTGTTTTCTTCTGCATTCGAATCCGGTGTCGCCGCGCTGGTATCGATATTCACCATCAGCGTTTCGCTCTATGTCACCAACCTGGTTACCGATGCGATCTGGCAGGTGGCTGCGGCGATCGTGCCTTTCGACATTCCCGAAGCCTTGCAACGGATAATCAACAGCATTATCGATTTTGGTGCCGAAGTATTTTTCCTCGCCGTGCTGTTGGGGTACGCCTGGTCGAGGACGCGTCAGCAGTTTATGCGACTGTAGGTGGCCCCCTGCCGATTACTACGCTAGCACAATATTTTGTGGTCGACTGGGCTGCCGAGAATGTGAACTTGTTCACAAAGCATTAGGTCAAATTGTTTTATACCTGACGGTGTCCAATCCGTTGAATGGATGGGAGGTCGAAACGTATGGCCGCATTGCACGATCGCGTAGTCGCAGTTACCAGTTTGCGCGACTTCTTCCGGGAGTCGATCAATTCGGCAATTGATAACCAAAACGTGGATATCGATCCACACACCAGCTATTACGTGGTTAACCTCCTCACTCTCTTTGCACGCTCCGAAGAATTCTACGACGAAAGCGATGAACACTGCGGTGTCCGACCACTGGCATTGATGATGGCCGACGCTGCCGCCGCCGAATCTCAGGACCGGCGTTCGACTTCGTTGCAACGAATAGGTGATGTCGCATTGTTCACCGCTGGGTTCTTTGCTGACAGCCTGGCGCATAAGCCAGTGGACATCGACTACTACGTCAGCATGGGAGGTTGTGCTTATGGTTCATTGTCTGACGAGATCAAAGGCACGACTCGTGGCATGGCACTGGTTGAAGTATTCCGCGAACTGGCCGGAAAATTTCTATCGCTGGTCGACGTGCTGAATGAGGTTAGCGATGGCGCGCGGTTATCCGCTGACGTGGATGTATTTCGCGTCTACGAAGTATGGCGCAAAACCGGCAGCAGCCGGGCGGCAGCAATACTCGAACACAATGGAGTCGTGCCAATTGTCGGTGCACCGAAACCACACTGATGGTGGCCGATCTACACGGCTTCATCGCTGATATTTGCGAAGCGGACTGCGGCTGCCGGTACTGACAAATTGACGCCCGCTGCGAGACAATGGCGTCATGAGTGCGCCCAATAATCAGTACAAAGGTCATCGATTTCCACCGGAAATCATTCAACATGCCGTACCCCAAGGGCAGGCTTCGCGCTCTGGCTCTATTGTCGGTTCAATTTAAGCCACCGGGATATCGAAGATTTGTTGGCTGCACCATGATACATCGCAGTATGCCAACAACAGGGCAGAACTTTCGCGTCAGCCAACTCGAGTTCGAGAACGAGGCATGCGCCGATTTAAGTAAACGCAGCAAGCCCAGCAATTCCTGACTGTGCATGCTGCCGTTTACAATGTATTCAATCTTGGTCGTCACCTTGTTTCGGCCAAGAACTATAGAATTTTCCGATCGCGTGCATTTTCGTCTTGGAATTGTGCTACAGCATGAAAAGCGATTTGTGGTCGAATTGACCACGGCCGAGTGATTAA